>Ga0209257_1000159_pt1 | contig 178767 bp, 159 predicted proteins | sample AraplaCvi_mCL_r2_FD_184277 | JGI IMG/M metagenome (GOLD analysis project Ga0209257, IMG submission 184277) | Arabidopsis root microbial communities from North Carolina, USA - plate scrape MF_Cvi_mCL_r2 (SPAdes) (version 2) | ecosystem: Host-associated > Plants > Roots > Endosphere | place... | reverse complement strand
CGGGGAGCGAGTGCGCTCGGACGAACAGCTTGCCCGCGACATCGAGGCCAGCCACGCCACGGGCAAGCTGTTCGTCCGAGCGCACTCGCTCCCCGTGGCCTGCGCCATCGCGATCGCCATGTTCAACCAGCTCTCGGGGATCAACGCGCTGCTCTACTACGCGCCGCACATCTTCGAACTGAGCGGCGCGGCCACCGACAGTGCGATGCTGCAGTCGATCGCGATCGGCGGCGTCAACCTGGTCTTCACCATCGCCGCGATGTTCCTGATCGACCGCTTCGGCCGTCGCCCCCTGCTGTTCTTCGGGTCGATCGCCACCGCCGCGGCGCTGTTCCTTGTCGCCTGGCAGTTCGAAAGCAAGGCGCCGAACGGCGCGCTGGTGTTGGCCGGACTGCTGGGCTTCATCGCCGCCTTCGCCATCTCGCAAGGCGCGGTGATCTGGGTCTTCATCTCCGAGATCTTCCCCAACACCGTGCGCGGCAAGGGCCAGGCGCTAGGCAGCACCACCCACTGGGTGATGGCCGCCGCCATCACCTGGGCCTTCCCGGTGTTCGCGACCCGGCTCGGCGGATGGGTGTTCGCCTTCTTCGGGGCGATGATGCTGCTGCAGCTCCTCTGGGTGTGGAAGCAGATGCCCGAGACCAACGGCGTCGCGCTGGAAGACATGAACCTGGAAAGGGCCGGCCGATGATCGTCGCGATGCTGATGGCGGCCGCGGCGATGCTCTCGCCGGTCGCCGTCGCCGACCCGGCGGCCGATCCCCGCCCGGCCTATCACTTCGCGCCGGCGCGCAACTGGATGAACGATCCCAACGGCCTGGTCTACTACGAGGGCGAGTACCACCTGTTCTACCAGTACAATCCGTACGGCGACCGCTGGGGGCACATGAGCTGGGGCCATGCGGTGAGCCGCGACCTCACCTCCTGGAAGGAACTTCCGGTCGCCATACCCGAGACGGACGTGATGGCGTTCTCGGGAAGCGCGGTGATCGATTGGAACAACACCAGCGGTCTGGGTGAAAACGGCCGGCCACCGATGATCGCGATCTATACGGCGTTCGATCCCAAGACGAAGAACCAGTCGCAATACCTGGCCTACAGTAACGATCGCGGGCGGACCTTCACGGTCCACGGCAAGGTGCTGGACATCGGCTCGACGGAATTTCGCGACCCCAAGGTCTTCTGGCACGCGGCGACCAGGCGCTGGGTCATGGCCGTGGTGCTGGCGGCCGAGAACAGGGTGTCGTTCTACACCTCGGCCAACCTCAAGGATTGGAGCCACGCCAGCGACTTCGGCCCGCAAGGCGCGCGCGGCAAGAACTGGGAATGTCCCGACCTGTTCGAGCTTCCCGTCGAAGGCGGCCGGTCCGGCGAGAAGCGCTGGGTGCTGAGCGTCAATCTCGGCGACAGCGGGGTCGCCGGCGGTTCGGGCGGGCAGTATTTCGTCGGCGATTTCGACGGCGCCAGGTTCTCCCCGGTCGCGAACTGGGGCGAAGCCCCGCGCTGGATGGACTGGGGCGCGGACTTCTACGCGGCCGTGTCGTGGAACGACATGCCCGCCAAGGATCCGCGCCGCATCTGGATCGGCTGGGCCAACAACTGGGACTATGCCCAGGATATCCCCGCCGATCCGGCGCGCGGCCTGATGTCGGTTCCGCGGACGGTGCGGCTGCTCAAGACGGCGGACGGTTATCGCATCGCCCAGGCCCCGGTGACGGAACTCAAGCGGTGGCGAACCCGTCACAGGACGGCTCAGCGTATCCGTCTCGGCGAAAAGCCGGTCGCCCTGCCGGCGACGGGCGGCGCTGTCGAGCTAAAGCTCGATGTCGATGTCGGCGCCGCCGAGCAGGTGGCCCTCACTCTGGCCGACGGCAAAGGCCACCAGGCGGTGATCGGCGTGACTCCGGCCGCCGACGAGGTCTTCATCGACCGCTCGCGTTCGGGTTCGCGCTTCCACGACAGCTTCACCGGCCGCCATGCCGCGCCCATCGATCTCAGGGGCGGCAAGGTCAGTCTGCGCATGCTCGTCGATCATTCGATCATCGAACTCTACATCAACGACGGCGCCGCGACGATCACCGACCGCTTCTTCCCCGTCGGCGGTGACTTGAAATGGTCGGCGAGCGCTAAGGGCGGGGTGGCGACGATCTCGAAGCTGGACGCATGGACCTTGGCCAAGCCCAAGGGCCGCTAAGTCCATGCATGCGAGATACAGCGCTGCGGGTGGACAGGCGTCCCGCCATCGCCAGCTCTAAACCCTGGTCGCGGTGGCGACCGTTCAAATATGATTTCGGCCAGGCGTTTCCCTTGCCGGAGCGAGCGGCGTCTGTGCAAGGCTGCATTTGAATGTCGCGTTTCCGGAGCGGAGCTTGAGTCCGGAATCGGCGCGACGTCGCCACGGAAGCCACCATCGCTTATGGCCGCGAAGGGGGTCTGAACTTGGGTCGCTGGATGCGGATCACGATCGCGACGGCCTTTCAGTAAATATCCGCCAATGAACGGGGCGCTCGCTTCGCAGTTCGGCCGCGAGACTGGGCAGTTGTCCTCAATCTAAGCCTTGGCCAACGTGCTGGCCGCCTTGCCGTCATACTGGCCGCCGAAGCTCGTCTTCAGGTGGGCCATGATCGTCCCGACGTTGGCGCCGGGGTTCTTGGCCCGGAAGTCGTTGATGGCCTCGCGCAGTTCCGATTCCGTCATCTGCTTTGGGCCATACGAGGACAGAATCGCTAGTTCGGCTTCAGCCGCCTTGGTCCGCTCGTCCACCTTCGAAGCATCACCACCGGCCTCGATCAAACGCGCGCGTTCGGTCGCGAGGTTTTCTAGCGTCAGCTTCGTGTTCTTCAAGAACTTCGCGACGGTGGCGACAACCTTTTCGTCAGTGATTTCCGTCACGCCGCGCTTGAATTCTTCGGTCGTGATCTGCGTAGCTTCCCCGATCAATGTGGTGAGCACGTCAGCCTTCAGGCGGTCGTTCAGCTTGCGCGCCGCTAATTGATCAGCTTTGATTTCGTCGAGCAAAGCCATGTCGCCGTCTTTCCGTTCATTCTATTCGATAGGGCTATAGTGGATGGTAACGGCAGCTGTTCAAGAGCACGGGCGTAGGCATTGCCGCACATGACCCTTCGCGGCGGCGAGCTGAGAGACAGGCGTCCAACGTCAACATCCTGGAAGCACGCCAAGGGCGGGTTCCGGCGCAGCGCCGCCGCAGAAACCCCCATCGGTTATGGTCGCGACGGATGGGTCGCGGACACAGGTCTCCTTCCATCAAACGACAATATTTAGCCCATATCGCGCCTATTTAGGCAGTGGGTCCAGCAGCCTCGCGACCGTGCGCGGGGTGATTCCGAAGAAGCGGCTCATGGTCCGATTCAGGTGCGACTGGTCGGCGAAGCCCGCCTCGACGGCCGCCGCCGCCAGGGGCGCGCCGGCTCGCACCCGCAGCACCGCCAGCTCCAGCCGCCGCCACAGCCGCCAGTGGGCCAGCGGCGCACCCAACTCGGCCTGGGCCAGGGCCCGCAACCGCGCGGTCGAGAGCCCCGCCCGATGGGCCAGGTCGGAGATGCTGAGATCGCCGTCCAAGGCGTCCAGGACGCGGCGCAGGCGCGAATCGATCGGCTGGGTCTCGCCCAGCGCCGCCTCGGCCTCAAGGGTCACCGTGAGGTCGCCGCCGGTCAGGAGTCCGGTCAAGTCCGGACGCGCCGCGACCTCGCCGGCGATCCGCCAGCGCCGCGCCAGCCGGCCCAGCGGCCGGGGATAGATCGCCCGCAGGCCGCCCTCAGCCCCGAGCAGGCGATGGCGCGCGCCGGCTGGGATAGCGATTGCCGGCGCGTCGACGACGCCGGCCTCGGTCTCGACCCGCGCCGTCCCGTGCAGGGCGCCGACGATCTGGGCGCACAGGTGGGCGTGCGGTCGCGAGTCGCCGCTGACGCCCTCGAAGCACCACCAGTCACGGCCGATCCAGATCCGTCCCGACCAAGCGCTCATCCTGCCTCCCACTGGCGTTCGGTCCAAGACCCCGCCGCTGGGAGCCGCCAAACTGAAGATCTGGAGGACCTCGCATGACGCGGCAAGCCCAATACGTGCCGGCCCTGGGCCGTCCCGAACTGACCGGCCTCTACGACCTGGTCCTGTCCCTGGTTAGCCGCGAGCGCCGCTGGCGCGCGGCCCTTCTGTCGGTCTTGGCGCCGAGCGACGGCGACCTGATCGTCGACATCGGCTGCGGCACCGGCTCGCAGGCCATCGCGATCAAGTCCGCCCGTCCCGGCGCGCGGGTGATCGGCGTCGATCCGGATCCGGTCGTGCTGGCCATCGCTCAGGCCAAGGCTCGGTCAAGAGGCGTGGAGGTCGAGTGGCTGCAGGGTTTCGGCCACGAGGCTGACGCCCTGGTCGGCCGCGGCGTCGCCGACGCGGTGATCTCCAGCTTGGTCCTGCACCAGTGTGACGTGCCGGTGAAGGCCGGTATCCTGCGCGCCATGGTTCGACTGGGGCGCCCGGGCGCGCGGGTGCTGATTGCTGACTATGGCCGCCAGCGCGGCCTGATGCGACTGCTGTTTCGCCTGGTCCAGGCGATCGACGGCTTCGAACGCACTGAGTTCAACGCCTTAGGCGAATTGCCGGGGCTGATGCGGTCTAGCGGGCTGACGGCGGTGTCCGAGCGCGATCGGGTCGCCACTCCCACCGGCTCGATCTCACTGTACGAGACCCGGATCGGCTGACGCGGTTTTCCGTGCGGTCGGCGTGACCGGCTCTTAAGTCGGCGGGCCCGGCCGTGAAGCCGAAGAAGTAGTCCCCTGGGACTTGGGCGCGAGCTCTCTTCGCTGGTCAGGGGCCCAACGCCGTCTTTCTGGAGGTAAGCCAGCGGCGGCGGATGGTGCGAGGCCGCCAGTAACACGCCGTGGGCCGCTCGCTGTTCTAGAGGGCGGGACCTGACCGTGCCGGTTCGCGTCCATGTCGGTGATTGAGCTCGAGCCCGAAGCCTACGGCGCCTATAGCTGTCGTCGGTTAGTTCTGAGGCGGGGCGGGGCCGGAAGGGCGTGCGAAGGCGATAACCTTACCTTCGCACACCAACGGCTGAAGGTCCGAAATCTGGAACGGTCCCAAGTTCCGTTTCTGGCGCGAAGCAGAAACCCTCGCTCTACTTTGCGGGACCAGGGCAATCGAACCGCTAACGCCTCCTCGCGCCGACAACAGGATGGAGGCGCCTAGTCGTCCCCGTGGCGGGTCAGAGGTGCTGGCGGCGCCGCTAAATTCAAAAGTTCGAATGGATCCGCGCCGTGTTCCAGGCAACCGATGGAGGCTGCCAGGGCCTTGGCCTGATCGTGGCCGATAATGGGGGCGGCCAGGGCGAAAAACTTGGCGTGCAGGCGGTCGTGGCGCCGCGCGAGGTCGTCCAGCGGCAGGCTGACGTCGTGTCTCTGGAGGTGGGTGCGGCCATCCAGTGTCGTGATCGCCACCTCGGTGACGTCTTCAGGCCAGCCTGGCGGCGCCAGCTCGACCGTGGTTAAGGCGCGCGTGGCTTGCAGGTCGGGACGCAGGACGATCGCGTCGGCATAGACCTCGCTGTCGGCGGTATCGACGCCGTGCAGCGCCAAGGCGGCGTTGAAGCGTAAACTGAATTTGGCTTCCAGCCCGGTGCGCGGCGCGGCGATGTTGCACATGGCGTCGGCGCCGGCGTCGACCTTCAGCCGAATCGCGCGGACCTGCTCGGGGCGCACGCCCTGGCGGCGCAAGATGCCGATCGCTTCGAGCGTGCCGTGCGTTCCAAAGCAGGCCGCGTGAAACTTGAAGAGATTGCGGTCCAGTTCGTAACCGGTCCAACGCACCTGTCCAGCAGGTGCGCCGTCGGTCTGGGTCGCCGCGAAACCTCGTGGATGTTCCAGGATGTCGGAGCGGGCGGTCATGCCGTCCCGCGCCCACAGCGCCGACGTCAGGCCGGCCTCGGCTGCGCGACCCGCATGCAGCGATTTGGCCATGGTCCCGAACTGCGCCTTCAGACCCGCCGCCTGGGAGCCGGCAAGACCATAGGCGATCGCGGTTTGCGCCTCATCGAGCCCGAGCAGATGGGCGCAAGCCGCGGCGGCGCCGAAGACGCCGATCGTGCCGGTGGCATGAAAACCGCGCGCATAGTGGCTGGCGCTGAGCGCGGTCCCGATCAGGCCGATTGCCTCGTAGCCGGCGACGAAGGCTTCCAGCACCGCTCGGCCCGGCAGCCGGTGCGCCTCGGCCAGAGCCAGCAGCCCGGGCAGGATCACCGTGGTCGGGTGCACGCGCATGGCCAGGTTGACGTCGTCATAGTCAAGCGCGTGGCCCGCCGCGCCGTTGATCAAGGCCGCCTGCCGCGGACTGAAGACGCGGCCGTGGCCCACGACGCTCGCCGTGGGGCGGGCGCCGTCGGACAGTGCGGAGTTCCGTAACAGCGCCGAGAGCGGCCCGCGCGTTCCGGCGAGGGCTAGGCCGAACCAGTCGAGCACGCACAGCTTGGCCATCTCCAGCGTCGCCGGCGGGATGTCGACAGCGGACGCGCGACTGAGGCGGACGACGTCGGCCGTCAGACCTGATGCTGGCTTCACGGGGCGTCGGCGGCGGGCGGCCAGCCCACCGCGAGCGCCTGCTGGTCGAACTCTATCGGCCAGGCGGATCGCCATTGGGCGCGCTGATCCTCGTCGGCCCAACAGCCGTCGACGCCGTTAAGCATCATCGTCCGCAGGTCGCCCAGGCCGTAACCGAGATGGCTGTACATCAGCTCCCAGGCGCCGGCGGGACTGACATTGTGCAGGGTGGGGTCGTCGGTGTTGGGATGGAGCTTTAGACCCAACGCCGACATGGCGCGGATAGGATGATCGATCGCCCAGCGTTCGGGTTCCAGCGTGCGCAGGTAGTAGGAGTTGGTCGGCACCACGGTGAAGACGACGCCGCGCTCGGCATACCGCCGCGCCAGTTCCGGATTGTCGATGATGGTGTAGCCGTGGTCAATGCGATCGACCTTCAGGCGGTCGACCGCCGTTTCGACATTGGTCCAGGGCATGCCGAACTCGCCGGCGTGGGCCGTGGTTTTCAGGCCGTGGCGACGCGCCAGGGCGTAGGCTTCCAGAAACAACTCCGGTGGCCGGTCGTTCTCCCGATAGTCGATGCCGACGCCCGCCACCGCGGGATCGCGGTGGGCCAGCATCATTTCGACCATCTCGACGGCGCGGGCGGGCTCGGCCTCACGGTCGATGCTGGGGATCAGCAGGGCGCTGATCCCGAAGTCCGCCTGGGCTTCGCGCAGGCCCGCCAGGATGCCGGCCTGTACGTCGCCATAGGCCAGGCCCGTGTCGCGGATCGTGGCGGTCGGATTCCAGAAGAACTCGGCGTGGCGCACGGTCTCGGCCGCCGCGTCCTGCAGGTATTCGTAGGTGATCCGGCGAAAGTCGTCGGGCTCCAGCAGCAGGTGCCGCTCCAGCGCCCGCAGCACGCGCAGCACGCCGACCGGTTTTTCGCCGCGCGCGTAGAAGGCGGCGATCTCGGTCTCGGTGATCGGCGCGCCGCGCTTGCGGACCAGGTCCGCGAAGGTCTCGCGACGCACGGCGCCGAGCAGGTGGCAATGCAGTTCCACCTTCGGCAAGGCGTGGAAAAACCGGCGGCGCGCCACGTCGACTTGGCGGCCGAGCGCGGACGCGGGAACGTTGCCGATGCTCTGGTTAGGGTCGGTGATCATGATGCCTTGAAACAGGAACTCAGTGCGTGGCGGCGGTGTAGAAATAGTAGCCAAGCGGGATGGACAGGATCAGCAGGCCGATCGGGATCTCGCGCGCCTTGCCGGCCAGAACCTGCACGATGACGTGGACCAGCAGGCCCCCGGCGATGCCGGTGCCGAAGCTGTTGGAGATCAGGGTCAGCAGCACCATGGCCATGGCGGGCAGGATGTCGGTGACGGCCTCGCTGCGCAGGTGGCGGATCGTGCCCAGCATCGAGATGCCGATCAGGATAAGGGCCGGCGCAGTGGCCTGCTTAGGGATAGCCATGGCCAGCGGCAGCAGACACAGGGTGAGCAAAAACAGGATCGCCGCCGTGACCGGGGTCAGGCCCGTGCGGCCGCCCGCCTCGACCCCCGCTGCGGACTCCACCAGGGCGGTGCCGGCCGGGATGCCGATCAGCGGGCCCAGGGCGGCGGCCAGGGAGTCGACCAGGAACGGTTTTTCGATACCGGGCAGGTTGCCCTCGGCGTCGGTCAGCCCGGCCTTGGCGCCGATGGCCAGAGTGGTGCCCAGGGTCGAGAAGAACTCGCCGGCGAAGAAGGCGAACACATAGGGCAGGGCGGCCAGGGTGAACGCGCCCATGAAATCGACCTTCAGCGCAACCGGCGTCAGGGCGTGCGGCAGGGACACGCCGCTCTGGGGCAGGTGGGTCAGGCCCAACGGGACGCCGGCCAGGGCGGACACGGCGATGCCCGCCAGGACCGCGCCGGGGATCTTCCGCACCTGCATGGCCACCGCCACCGCCAGGCCGATCAGGGCGACGATCGGGCCGGGCTGGGAGAAGTCGCCCAGAGTCAGGGCGTTGGACTTGATGTTCAACGCCACCATGCCGGCGTCGCGGCACCCCAGCATGGCGATGAACAGGCCGATCGAGGCGCCGAGTCCCAGCTTGATCTGCGACGGGATCATCCGCACCACCAGCTCGCGCGCGCCGGTCAGGGTCAGGACCAGGAACAGCAGGCCCGAGGTCATGGCGATGGCCAGCCCCGTGGCGAAGGGCACGTGCTCGGTGTGGGCCAGGGTCACGCCCAGGATCACCGAGCCGCCGATGCCGGGGCCGACGATGAACGGGAGGTTGGCATAGACGCCCATGGCGATGCTGCCCAGCGCCATGACCAGGATCGCCGCGGTGGTCGCCGCGCCCCGGTCCATGCCGCCGGTCGACAGTAGCGAGGGGATCACGACGATCAGATAGGCGGCGGCCAGGAAGCTGGTCAGCCCAGCCATCATCTCGCGGCTGACCGTGGTCTCACGGGCGCTTAGAGCGAAGCGTCGGTCGAGCAAGACGGTGAAGCGGCTCATTTGGCGGCCTGCGCCGTGAAGGTCTCGACGAAGCGATCGACGTCGATGGCCCGCACGATATGCACCTCGCGCTCGCCGCTGTTCGGCGCCATCTCGGCGCTCCAGACGACAGGCTGGCCGTAGGACGGGCCAGGCAGGGTGTCGACGTCCATCCGGGCCACCAACTCTTCGGTGACCAGGCTGCGGTCGAGGGCGACGGCGACGGTTATCTCGTCCCACAGTGGCTGGCCGATGCGGGCGTAGGTCTTGAGGTAAGTCGCCACGGGCGTGCCAGCCGCGCCGATGCGATCGACCAGCGGCTGGGTCGCCTTGGCGGCGGCGGTGACGTTGCCCATCACCGTGACGCGCTTCCACGGCGCGGTCAGCACGATGTGCGCGGCCTCGGGGTCGAACAGGAAGTTGAAGTCGGTGGCGTAGTCGGTGTTCCCGGTCACCCGCGCCACGGCGGTGTCCAGCTTGCCCGGCTCGATGACGATCTCCTTGGCCAGGCCGGCGATGTCCGGCGCGATGCGCAGGGCCAGGGCGATGTTGGTTAAGGGACCGGCGCTGACGACGGTCACTTCTCCGGGGTGGGCGCGGACCGTGCGGATCAGGGCGTGGACAGCGTCCTCATTGGAAGCCTTGATCGTCGGCGCGCCCTCGGGCATCGGCGGGATCAGATCCGGCTCGAGCGGATGGTAGGTGCGGCCCGGTCGCGGCGTGCTCCAGGCCCCCTTGAACGGCACCTTGCCATAACGCGCTTCCCAGTTAGCCATCTCGGCCTGGGTGCGCATCAGCGGCATGCGGGCGCCAGGATGGATCGGAACCTCGGGACGCCTGGCGATTTCGAGGAACCGCAGGGCGTGGGCGGTCTCCTCGGTCATCCAGGCGTCGCCGGTGACGACGCCGACGCCCAGCAGCTTGACCCGGTCATCGCGCAGCAGCGGGATCAGCGACTGGATGTTGCTCTGGCCGGGCCCCAGGAAGTCGTTGTCGAAGAAGACGCTGACCTTGGCCGGCGGCGGCGTGGCGGCCGGAGTGGTCTGGGCGAATGCGCTGCTCGCGAGCATGCAACTCGCGAGCAGCGCCGACAGGCCAAGGGCCGCAGGGCGCCAGTAAGGGGCAATGGTGCTGAGCGGCATAAGATGAAGTCCTTGGCCTAGCCGTCGCGGGAAAGGGGAGGGTTCCCCGCGCGCGGATCAGAAGCGCGCCGTGGCGCCGACGAACACATAGCGACCCAGCGAGTCGTACATCCCCGAGAAGAAGGCCCCGTTCGAGGTCTGGCCGCCAGTGCTGGCGGTCAGGGGCGGATCCTTGTCGAAGGCGTTGTTGACGCCGACCCGCACGGTGACCTTTTCGGCGACGTCCATCGACGCGGCGAAGTCGATGTAGCTGACGCTGGGCATCTTCAGGTCGTAGGGCTGGTAGGTCCCGGCGAGATAGATGGACGAGCTCGACTTGTCGTTCTTCGTCCCGCCGATATAGCGCCATGTGGTCGACAGGTTGACGCCGCCGCGCGAGGTCCAGTCGACAACCAGGCGGTGACGCCATTGCGGGATCGGCTGACCGCAGGTGACGCCGAAGTGACCGTTACAGCGGTAGGGCGCCAGGCCCGGCAGGATCTGGACCTCGTACTTGTTGGTCCTGGTGCCCGCGAAGTTCAGGCCCAGCCGGCCCATGTCCTTGGCGAACAGTTCGGGCAGGCCATGCGTATAGCTGGCCGAGAAATCCAGGCCCGAGGTCTTCAGGTAGCCGGCGTTGACGCTGGTGGTGATCACGTAGCCGCTAGTCACCAGCGAACCGGTGGCCGCATTGCGCTTGATCAGGTCGCAGGCGATGCCGGCGTTGAGGCACTGGTTCAGCTCGATGCTGGCCGGCACCGTGGTGATCAGCTTCTTCACGTCGATGTCGAAATAGTCGACCGACAGACTCAGGCCCTGCACCAAGCGCGGCATCAGCTGAATGCCGAACGACTTGGTGTTCGAGGTTTCGGGATCCAGATCCGGATTGCCGCCGACCATGGCGCCCGACTGCTGGCCAGCCGCCGGGGCGATCGAGCCGTACTGCGTGGCCGTCACGCCCGACAGGGCGCACTGGGCAGCGGTCGCCTTGGGCGTCGCGCCTTCGCAAGGGTCGGTGATCGCCGCCGTGACGACGCGTTGCGGGCCGAACAGCTCGACCAGGTTGGGGGCTCGCACGGCGCGCTGGAAACTGCCACGCAGGCGGATGTCGCTGATCGGCGACCACTCGCCGCCGGCCTTGTAGGCCCAGGTGTCGCCTGCGGTGCTGTAGTCGGAGTAGCGCACGCCGCCCTCGACCGACAGGCTCTTGAAGAACGGCTTGTTCTCGACCAGCGGCACGCGGACCTCGCCGTAGACTTCCTTGACGTTGAACGAGCCGTCGATCGGGTACTCGCCGCCCGAGTTCCCGGCCACGTCGCGGCTGCTGTAGGCGCTGTCGGGTTGGAAGCTGATCTTCTCGTCGCGATACTCGGCGCCGATGGCCACGCCGATCGGATAGTTGGCCAGCGGGCTGGTGATGGGCAGGCTGCCGGTCAGCGCGCCGCTGAGGATCTTCTCCTCGGTGTAGCCCTTCCGGTAGACCACGTTCTGCACGTAGTTCAACGCCGCCGGGGAGATCGCGCCGATCTGGAACAGGTTGATCGGCACGCAGGACGGATCGGTCCCGTTGGCCACGGATTCGCAGACGATCTGGCCGCTACCGTTGGTCACCGCGCGCAGGGCCTTGGCGAACTTGGCCAGCGAATAGTCGCCGGTCAGGCGCGAGGTGTAGTCGGTGCGGCCGTACTGGGCGTAGACGTCGTAATGCCAGTCGGAGGTCAGGTCGCCGCGCAGGCCGGCCACGCCACGATACGAGGTGTGGTTGGTGTAGTCGTGACGCGAACCGCCAAGGGCGTTGCGCTGCGAAACGATGACGTTGGCGCTCTGGGCGTCGGTCAAGCCGACCGACGTGCAGATCAGGTTCTTTTCCTGGGCTGACATCAGCGGGTTGTTGCAGTTGATCTTCTCGGAGACCGTGAACACGGCGGTGGGCGACAGCTTGATGTCGGCCTCGTCGCGCATGAACATGAACTCGCCGTAGACGTCGGCCTTGCTCGACAGCTCGTAGTGGCCGAACAGGTCGAGGTTGTAGCGCTTGTCCGGCGACTGCAGGTCGTAGGTGTTGCCGTTGTTGAAGCCGTCCGAGGTGCGATAGGTGCGCAGCGTGTTGCCGGTCGCGCTGTCCAGGGCGTAGCTGCCGCGCGTCGCGCCGGTGGTTGGGTTGGTCAGCTGGAATTGGACCGGATAGGTGGCGCTGGACAGCGAGCAGGCGTAGCCGGTCGCGGTGGCCGACAGGTTGCAGGTCGAGAAGTCGCGATCCTTGGTGCCGACGCCGGCGATTTCCTTGTAGCTGGCGAAGGCGGTGATGTTGCCGCGACCGTCGGCAAAATTCTTGCCGGCGGTGATCGAGTAGCTCTGCTGGCCGCCGTCGAGCTTGCGGCCGATGGCCGGGGTCTGACCCGCCGCGATGGCCGCCGAGACGATCGAGCTGTGGTTGTTGTGCATGTACAGGCCGCCCTGTACATCCAGTTGCACGCCCTCGAAGTCGCGCTTGAGCATGAAGTTGACGACGCCGGCCAGGGCGTCCGAACCGTAGACGGCCGAGGCGCCGCCGGTCACCACGTCGATCTGCTGGATCAAGGCGGCGGGGATGTTGTTGATGTCGGCCGCCTGGGCCGCCGAGCGGGCGGGGTCGCCCTGCATCAGGCGCTTGCCGTCGATCAGGACCAGGGTGCGCTGGTTGCCGAGGTTGCGCAGGTTGATGGTGGCGGTGCCGCTGGCGCCGACCGTGCCGCCGCGATTGCCGCTGCCCTGGTCGGCGAAGGCCTGGGGCAGGGTGTTGATCAGGTCCTCGACGCGCACGACGCCGCGCTGGGCGATCTGCTTGCTGGTGACGGTGCTGATCGGGCTGACGCTGGTGGCGTCGGGGCTCTTGATGCGCGATCCGGTGACCACGACCGCCTCGACCTCGGCGCCGTCCTGAGCCTGGGCCCGGGCGGCGCTTCCGCACGACAGCGCGACAAGTACGGCGATGGAGGCGATGCCCAGCAGCGACGCCTTGGTGTGAAGAGCGCGAGCGGTCGCGGCGCGTTCGGGCAGATAGCCGATGGCAGACATGAAGAACCCCCGTATTGGTTGGCGCGCCCGCCGACAGCCTCCCCAGGCGTTTCTTCTTATGGTTGCCGACCCCAGCAAGTGGATTTGCTCAAAGTCCATGCTTGTTTCGCACGTTCTGCGGCAATCCTGCTGCTTATTTCAACTATTCCATCGGTGCGCGATTGTTACGAGGTTATGACGCCTCCTTAGAATTGGAAACTCTTTGTAGTTATCTGCTTATAGGGTCTGCTTATAACCATATGCCGGCCCGCTCCCACGCCCTGAAGGCCGCCATGCCAGAGATTCTGACCGCGCCCGCCCCACGTCCCGCGGCGCGCACTCAGGCCATATCGTTGCGCCAGCTGCGCTTCTTCACCGCCTTGGCCGATACCGGCAACTTCAGCCGGGCGGCCGAGCGGATGATCGTCTCCCAACCCGCCCTGAGCGCGGGCATTCGTCAGATCGAGGAGCATCTGGGCGTGCGGCTATTCGAGCGAAGCACGCACCATGTCTCCCTGACCGAGGCGGGAGCCGCCTTCCTGCCGCACGCCCAGCGTCTGCTCAAGACCGCCGACAACGCCTTCGTCGACATGAGCGACGCGGCCGCGCGGGGCAAGGCCGTGGTCCGGATCGGCGCGATCCCCTCGGTGGTCCCGGCCGCGGCCGAGGTCGTGGCGCGGCTCAGCGACCACCTCGACGACGTGAGTTTCCACCTCAGCGACGGCAAGAACGACACCCTCTTTGGAAGCCTGCGCACGGGGGCGCTCGACATCGTCGTGGGTGTCCTCGGGCGGGCCGAAGCGGGGCTTGAGGCGACCCTGATCGCCGAGGATGAAATGTTGCTGGTCGCGCCGAAGGACCATCCGCTGTCAGCCTCGACCCCGCTGGCCTGGAGCGCGCTGGAAGGCAGCGAGATCGTTCATTTCGTGGGCGGCAGTATCGGGGAGCTCTGCTCCGCGGCGATGCGTCAGAACAATCTGACCGTCTCTACGCGCTACCGGGTCGACCAGGTCGGTTCGTTGGTGGGCCTGGCCGGCAGCGGCCTGGCGGTCGGCGTCTTGCCCAGGCTCTACACGCGCGGCCTCGACATGGATCGGGTGCGGCTGGTGCCCCTCGTGCAGCCGCAGATCAAGCGCAAGCTCATGCTATTCCATCGCACCAAGCTGCATGAGGAGCACCCTCGCGCGGCGGCGCTGTGCGCTCTGTTGGTTCCCGCTCTACGCGATCAGCTCGCTAGTTGACGCCTCAATCAGGCTCTTGGCGAATATCCGAGGACGCGCGAACGTCCGCTTTCCGGACAGCCGGTTGTTCGTGGGGTTGACCGCGCGAGCCGCGGGCGCATCACAAGCTGCTCGACCGCCTGGATGCCTGCCTAGGCGAGCCGGCAGAGTAGGGGACTTTGATCGACATTCGAACAACGCGCTGTTCTGCCATTGCAGAGGCGTGCTCAAAAGTCCGGACCTAACGCACACCCAACTAGAACCGGACACCCGAATGGGCCGGTGAGTTCTTGCTAACGGGCTGGCGCCTTGGGCCAGGAATTCGCGGTCGCCTCATGCGCTCTGTTTTGGGGCCAGCAAGGAGGCGACGGAGGGTACGAACGCCGCCGGCGGTCGTACCGTTCAAAGGAAAGCGCTAACGACAATCGTTCTGTTTGCATGGGTGCTTACCTCGATCCCGCCATTCCTTGACGAGCTGGCGGCGCCTGGGCATGTAGCGCTCTTCTAGGAAGTCGACTTCACGATCCTATCGGTACGAAAAAGACGGAAGTCAGCGGTCAGTTCGCACCAACCAGCGATGAAACGCTGGTTCTCGATGAAACCCAGCATGATCGGCCAGAGCGTTCGTTCCATCGGCGCTTCATCCTCGTCGTACACGACACGCATTTTTCGCTGCTCGCGCAGGGACTGCCTGACCCGCGCCAGATCGATGATCGACTTGGCCACCTGCCTCCGGCTGACCCACTGGGCGCCGACGACGAGCGCATGGATTTCCTCCTTCTTGAAGGACAGCGGCGGCGGCAGGAAACCTGGTCGCAGAATGTAGCCCACGCCCGGCTCGCCATCGATGTCGGCCTCCAGCGCCCGGAGCGTGACGCGAGCCCCCGAACCGCTGCGCGACTGGAGTATGGTTATGTAGCGGGCCAGAATTGTTGTCTGCCAAGACACCCTCGTAGCGCCGAAAACACAACCATTCTGATCGAATAGAAGCCGCTGAATGCTCCGTTGCCCGCCCCATTAATTCTGGGCGTCACGGTTGCTGTCTCGCTTTCCGAGCGGGCTCCAGCACACCTCCAGATTCATCAAAGTTTTTGTCCTCAGGCGGGAGGACGCAATTTTGATGATGGGACCAGCTAGCCAGCCGATCGCGATAGGCATTTGGTTATCGGCGATTGGAGCCGGCCAATGCCAAAGACGACAGCTGACGGCTATGAGGCAAAGCTGAGAAGTCGGTTCAGGGTGGCCCTAGCCTTTGCTCAGGGGGACCTTGGGTGGGCGGACTATGGCCCCGCGTCGGAAACACTCGGGATCTCGGAGAAGACGCTCAAGCGCGACATCAAACGCGCTTCCAAACACCAGACGTTTGAAGATTGGCGCCCCGGAAAGACAGGTCCGAAAAAAGGAAGTCGTCGAGCCGGTCCACAGGTTATGGGGATCATCGCAGAGCATGTCTACGCCAACGAAAGCGCTCCGCTCAACATTGCGAAACTCGCGCGGGATGTTGAGCACGAACTGCATAATCGAGGAGTTCGTGCGACTGATATACCCTCTCCCTCGACCGTGGAGCGAATAGTCAAAGACATCGAAACAGCGGATCCCGCTCACTTTGCATGGTGTCGTCATGGACGTCTGGGGCGCCGCCGACATAGCGTTCAGAGAGGATCGCTTGAAACGACCAGGCCACTCGAGATCGTCTGCATAGACCACACTCCCCTTGATCATCGCACCTTCGTCTTGGGCGACGAAGAAGTCGTGGTGAGGCCGACGGCCACGGCCGTCATGGATCTGCACACAACGGTTTCACTGGCGGCGTTTGTTTCACTTCATCCGCCGAGCGCCACAACTGTGGCGCTCGCGATGGCTTTGTCGGCGATAAATAAGACAGAGGTCCTGAAAAAATACGGCGTCCCCGGCGAGTGGGAAGCGTCAGGATTGGGAGAGACGCTCTATGTCGATGGGGCTGCCGAGCTCACCTCCGACGCGGTGCAATCGGCCTGCGACCGATACAACATCGAACTGCGCGTCGGTTTACCGGGAAGGCCCGAGCGGCGAGGCCGTATGGAGAGGCTATGGCGCACCCTCAACAGCGAAGTTCATAGCTGGGACGGGTCGACCCTCTCCAACACAGAACACCTGAAGGAGCATGGTGGTCAAAAGCCACCGGTGTGGGACCTAGAGGAAGTTCAACGTAGATTTCTTCTCACGGTGATGGAGTACAACAATGAGAATTGTGGCGGACCCAAAATACCGCCTATTATGCAGTGGCGAGACCAATCATCCGGCGCAGCAGTCAATCGCCGCATTCCACATGACCCTCGGAGGGTTTTTATAGACTTTCTGCCATCCGAGAAGCGTGAAGTTACTTTCGAGGGTGTAAGATTTGCAAACTGCTTCTTCAGATCGGGAGAGATTGCAAAACTTCAATACGAAGGGGTGAAGAGTGTAATCATCCGCTACGATCCTCGCGACGTACGTAAGGTTTGGATTGAAACGGAAGCTGGTTACGCTGCCATACCCAGAGTTCATCCAAAGCATGCGCCAGACCGTGGCGATCGGGCTGGAGAACCTGGGCCTCTCCGAGTTGGCGCTGCAGGTCGGCACTTTGATGCCGGGGATCGCGGCGGCCACTCGGTTCGACGACAAGACGACCTTATCCATCGCGGTCTCGACTCTGACGGGGCTTCGCCCCCTCGCGCACTTTGGGACCAGGAGCGAGCGGCTGCATGACCGCCTGACCAACAAATATCCGAAGCAGGCGCGCGAGGAAAAGGCGGCCGCGGAGAAGACGGCGGCACTGCAGAAGCAGACCCTTGAGGATCTGTTGAAGGATGGCGAAGGCCTGCCGAAGCTCGATTGCGTCGCCCTCCCGGACGACGCTGATCCGAAGGCTTGGTCGCTTGGCCTCACCGAGGCGGAGAAGCGCCTGAAAGCGGTCGAGGACCGCGCCGCGAGCGATGCGACCTTGGTTTTGGGTTCCCTGCCGCCGTTGACGACCGATGTCGATATTCGCCGGTTCGCCGAGGGCCTGAAGAGCGCGGAGCACTGCACCAGCAACGCGGCGCTCAAGGGCCTGCCGTCGATCCAACTGGCCGGCCGCCTCGGCGAACTGACCGACGAAGTGCTCACAGAGGGCGAGGCGGTGCTGGCCGCGCTCGAGGGGGAGGCGGAGGCGCTCGTGCAGACCCTGTCCCAAGCGGACCGGGCCGATCGGCTGCGCCTCTACGGCCTGGTGGCGCGCTGGCACGACGACGCCCACCCAGGCCATCCCTTCACGGCCTGTCCCGTCTGCGAGCGCGATCTGACGCAGCCGGGCGCCATCCCGCAGGACGCGCTCCTGGACCAGTCCGTTGCCGACGCCCTTGAGCAAGCGCGCAAGGCGGACGCCGCGCTGTTGAAGACGGCGGCGGAGTGGGAGCGGGACGCCTTGCCCGACCTGCGCCGCCGGCTCCCTGCCGCCTTGCAGCCCTTCCTCGACGAAACGGTCCCGGACGACTTGTCGTCGATCTACGAGGCCGCGCTGTCGAAGGAGATGTTCGCGCAGTCGGACTTCCCCGCCGCCTTGAAGCCTATGGCAGCGCACGTTTTGGCAGTCTGCAAAAAAGCAAGCGCGGCGGCGCCTGCGCGGCCGCCATTGCCTACCGCTGCCCTTCCGGCGGAGATCCCCGACAACGAAGGCCTCAGGGCGACGATCAAGACCATTCGACGGGCGATCATGCTCGCGCGGTATCGCCGCGAGCACGCGGAGTTCGCCCGCTCCCTGGTCACCGGAGTGTTGAAATCCGCCGATCCCGAGGACGCGGTCGCTGCGAACGAACGCTCCATCCACGGACAGCTGACCGTCCTTAGCGGCTATCTAGAAGCGGCGCGGGTGTTCGCCGGCATTCGCCGCCAGCTCGCGCAGATCAAGCAGACCTGCGAGCTCTGGGAGGTCAAACGCACCCGGATCACCAAGTTGGATCGCGCGGCCAAGGCGGTGGAGCCGTTCATGGCCTTCCCGGCTCTGGTCCATGATCAGGTCACTGGCCTGATCACCGCGCTGGACGGGCAGGCCAACACCTGGGCCCGTCGGATGTATAAGGCCCAGTTCCTCCAGGCCCCGACCTATGCGGGCCTGGATCGCAAGAAGGGCGACGGCTTCACCTTCCTGGCTTCGCAGGGCAAGCACCTGGTGGAGGCGCACCATGTGATGAACGCCTCGGCGCTGCGCGCCTATCTGTCCTCTTTCGTGATCGCCCTCTGGCAGCAAGTCTGGGACCGGCGGGGGGTCTGTCGACCTTCCTGATGGACGACCCTCAGGACCTGCTCGATCCCGCCAATGTGGCCAACCTGGCCGCGACCATCCCGCACCTTATCGGCGCGGGCTTGAACCCGATCGTGGTCAGCAACGACTTTGGGTTCATCCCGGCGATCGAAGCGTTCGTCACTGCCCATCCCACGCCCCCCGCCTCAGCGGCGGCGGGGCCCCGCACGGCGGTCTGGGAATTTTCCGCAATCTCGACCAGCAAGTGCACCGTCAGCCTGGCACCGGTCACCGACGAGGTGCGCGCGCGCTGCGACCTTTGGACCAAGGATTCCAACAACGTCGGCCTGGCGCGCGACTTCGTGCACCCAGTCCGCGTCCGCATCGAGATCAAGATGTGGGATCTGTTGGCGTCGGACCCGTCGGTCCTGCGCGACCCGACGTTGAATGACCTTCTGGGGCGGGTCGCCAACGCCCGCAATCGGGGCGAGCGTCCCTTCAACGAAGAGCCCTTCAAGAAGCTCATCGAACTGCCCGCGCTCCGCGCCGGCGCGCCGTTTCGCGACGTGATCAACAAGGCCCATCACGGCCGCGCCGATCAAATCACCCCGGTCGATGCGGAAACGGTGCGGGTCAACTTTGAGGAGGTCTTCGCTGCCCTCGACGCCTGCTGGCTGGCCTACGCCCGCTTTATGGGCCGCTTGCCGCCGGAACAGGCCCTGGCTGAGGTGCGCCAAGCGCCGCCGGACCCGGTCATCATCCCGTTCCCCGCCAAGCCGATCTCGGTGATCGGGCGACTGGCCGCGCGCGAACGCGGCGCCCGCCTCTCCGCCATCGAAGACGCTACCGAGACCTACGACCTGGCCGAGCTTGGCGATGTGTCTCTCTTCACCCTACGCGCGCCGACCCTAGGCCTGGTGGCTTTCCCGGGGCAAACGCTCATTGTCTCGATCGGGACGGAGGTGCGCAACGGTGACCTCGCGGTGATCCAGACCGCTGGCCGAACTTACGCGCGCCGCGTTGGCATCGATCCGGCCGACACGACCCGGATCGCCCTGGAATCCATGCCGTCGACCAACTCACGCGTGCCGCCGACGCACTTCGTGCAGCGCAGCGGCTCGACCTTGAGCAAGGTCATCGGCGTCCTGTTCGACGAGACGCCGCCGCCGAAATCCAACGACGAGGCCGTTCCCGCGGCGAGCACGCCCGCGCCGGCGACGACTTGGCGTCGGCTGATGGTCACGATGAACTCCGTGTTCAGTGGGCTAGGGGCGGGGCGTGGGCGAAGAGACGCCGACCAGGCTGACCGGCCCCAGCAAACCCGAGGGCAGCAGCGGCGACTTGGCCGTGTAGGGGGACGCCGGCGCGAAGGCGACCGGCTTGGCGCCGGGCTGCTTGTCGCCGATCAGGCGGTTGGGCCAGAGGTTGGTCACCTGGATCGACAGGGTGTTCCTGCCGGACTTCAGCGCCGAGGTCAGGTCGACCCGATAAGGCGCGTGCCAGACGGTGGCGAGGGGCTTGCCGTTGACCGCGACCGAGGCCAGTTCGCGGACCTCGCCGAGGTCGAGCTCGACCCGCTGGCCGCCCTTGAGCCAGGCCTTATCGACCTTGATCTCCTTGGTGTAGGTCGCCGTCCCCGAGAAGTACTTGATGCCCGGATCGGCGGCGTCGGGCCACGAGATCAGCTTGTCGAAGGTCGCGTTGTCGGGCGCGCCGCGCTTGGGTTCGAAGGCGACCGTCCACGGACCGTCCAGCCTGGCCAGGGAACGTCGCTGGATCGCCGGGGCGGTCCAGGTCTTGGCGCTGGCGGGCTTGCGCAGCACGACGAAGACGGCCTCGTGGCCGGCCAGTTCCAGTGGGGCGCGGACGCCACCCTCGACCTGCTGGTAGCTGATCGCCTGGCTCTCGCCGGTCTCCGCTCGCCAGACCTCGGGCGCGCGGCCCTCGACGCGGAAGGTTGCCGTCACGGACTGGGCAGCGGCGCTCTGGTTGGAGACGAAGTAGAGGTCGGCGTCGTCGGTGCGGCGATGCAGGGTCAACAGATCGCCAGGTGAAGCTGCGCCCTCGAAGGCGATGTCCGGCGCGATCTTCTCGGCGGCCAGGGCGGTGGTCAGGTCGCCATAGACGCGCCCCCTGCCAAAGGCGTGACCGGCGGCGCCGTCGCCCCAGATCTCACCGGCCAGCCTGGCGATCTCGGCGTCCGGGCTGGCCATGCCCAGGCCGCCGGTTGGACGCTTGGCGACCAGCACCGCGCCGTCCCGCACCAGGTCGCGGATCTTGCGCAGCGCCGGCAGGCTGAAGCGGGTGACGTGCTCAGGCAGGAACAGGAGGCGGTAACGCATGCCGCTGGGCGTGATGAGCTGACCGTCCTTCACCGACAGCAGGGTCAGCAGGGCTTCCGGATTGACGTAGTCGTAGCCGTGGCCGGCCGGGACGTCGGTATTGATCCTCTCGTTAAACAGTTCGGTGAGGTTGTGCTCCTCGCCGTAGAGATAGGCCACGTCGGCGACGTAGCGGCCCTGCTGCAGCATGTAGGAACTGCGGGCCAGGTAGCTGACCCAGGGCGCGGCCTGCTCGGCCCAGGTTTCGTTGCGGTTGAAGTACTGGCCGAAGATGAACAGGCCCAGGCCCGGCTTGGCGTCGACCAGCGGCTGCATGTGCGACTCGTGCAGCAGGATGCGGTTGATCCCGCGTGCGAAGATCTCGTCGGCCACCGGCTTCATCATCCCTGGTGAGAACGACCAGGGATCGAACATCGCGCCGACGGTCAGGGACTCGGCGGCGACCAGCGGCTTGCCGTAGACGTGGGCGGCCGAGGCGGCCTCCTGCAGGTCGGCCTTCAGTGGCGGCTGGCCGGGCTGGGTCGAGAAGTTGCGGTACCAGAACTCGGCGGTCGGAATGTCGGCGCGGGCCTTGGCGGTCATGCCATCGACGATGGCGCGCGGATAGTCGCCCTGAACCTCGGTGTAGTAGCCCATACCCCGGGCCTTGGTCGTCTTGGCGATGACGCCGTAGTGGTTGTCGATCGCCAGGTCCTTCAGGGTCTGGCGATAGTCGAACAGGAAGCGCTCGGACGCCTCCGCGCTCTGGACCACGCGGCCGGTCAGGACGGGCAGCCAGGGCGCAGGGTCATAGCCGCGACGGGCGCGAAACTCGGCGAGCAGCGCCGGCGTCCAGTTCTGGACCCCGGCTTCCCAGCTGTCGGTCAGCAGGGTCTGGACGCCCTTCGGGCCCAGGGCGCCGCCGCTGGCGTCGTCATAGAGGGCCAGGTAGTGGTCGAGGTATCGGCCGACCGCCGCGGCGTCGAGCTTGTCGACCTCAAGGCCCGTGGCGCCGGGTTCGGCAGGGGCGTTGACGGCGCCAGTCAGCGACCAGCCCAGGCGCACGATGGTCCAACGGCCCTTGGGCGGGGTCCAATCCAGGGTTCCGTCGGGGCGCAGCTTGCCGGTCAGGTCCACGACCTTGGCCTGGTCGATGACGGAGCCGGCTGGGGCCTCGGGCGTCGCGGCGACGTCGTCGTGGACGCTGGGCTCGAAGCCGGCCTTGGCCTCCAGGCCGTTGATCCGCGCGCCGCTGTGAAGGGCGAGGCGAGTGATCGCGTAGGCCGTCTTGGCGATCGGCGGCGAGATCTTGGCGACCGGCGGCAGGGGCTTGTCCGGCAGCGGCCTGAAGCGCAGGCGCAGGCGCCGGGTCGTCACGGGGGCGAAGGCGATCGTCGCCTGGGGCGCGCCGTGGGCGAGGGGGCCGATCGTGGCGTCGACCGCTCCTTCGCCCACTGCCTTGAACACGCCCGGCGCCTGTTCCGCCTCGATCGTCAAGATCGCGCCGGTCTGGACGCCCAGAGACACCGCGCCCAGGGTCACGGGCTTGGCGAAGCTGGCCTCCAGCCAGGCTTCCTTGCCGCCAGCCTCGGGGACCAGCTTGTAGGTGAGGCCCTCGGCCGGCGCGCCGCTCACGCTTTCGGCTAGCGTCGCGGGGCCGGCGGCCGTGGCCCACTGGGCGGGCGCGGCGGCGGTTTCCTGCGCGGGCGTCGGATAGGCGAAGACGGCGGCGTCGCCATAGGCCTCCAGGCTGGACTTGCCGGTCTTGGCGCCCTGGAACGCGCCGCTGACGCGGGGCGGGGCGGGCAGGGGCTGGGTCAACGGACGCCCGCCCTCGACGGTGGTCTCGCTCCAGACGTACTTCTTCATGGCGTCGGCGGGCGTCACCCACGGGCCGCCGGTCTCGCTCCAGCCTGGAGAGCCGGCGATGCCCAGCTCCATGCCGGCCTCGCGCGCCTGGTCCAGGGACTGACGGAAGATCGCCTTCCATTCGGGCGTCATGAACGGGATCGGTTTGGGCACGACAATCGGTTCGGGCAGCTTGCCGCCGGAGAAGGCGTGGACGCCGCCGATGCCGATGCGGCGCATCCAGTCGAGATCCAGGCGCGCGCCCTCGGCCGAGACGTTGCCGGCCATCCAGTGCCACCAGATGCGCGGCTTGGCGACGTTGGGCGGATTGGCGAAGCCGGCGGCCAGGACGTCTTCAGCAGGGGCGGGCGCGCCGATCGCCGCGCCGGCGTCGAAGGTCAGGGCCGAGGCGCACAGCAGGGCCAGGATCCGACGCTTCCGCGTCGTGACGTTCGCCGCGATGTCCTTCAACTCGCCCTCCCAATCCGCGCTTCGCGGCCATTATCGTACGAAGATGTACGATAATGGAGCTGGGGCGTCAAATTGCGGAATGGCGATAAGTGCGATGTAGTTCTATTTCTGAAAAACAACAGTAAAAACAACGAATAGGTGACGTGTCGGCGCGTGCCTCGGAGCGGTGTGATGACCTCGGGAGGTGTGTTGAGTGAGTGGTTTTAAGTGTTAAGTGGTTCGATGAATTCGATCTTAATAGGCCGGTGTCGTCCAATTTCTCTTGCCATCGAAAGCGCCGCCATTAATGATCCCCGCCAATAAGTCGCCGGCCCGGTGGGGCGCGGCGAAACCAGTGGAGGGAAGCATGTTGAACCGTCGGGACCTGATCGCTACGGCCGGCGCAATGGCTACGACGGTCGCCCTGACCGGCTCGGCCCGCGCCGCGCTAGCGCCGCTGGCCGCCGAGACGGTGGAGGTTGATCTGACCACCGACGAGGGCGTGCTGCGCCACATCTGGTCCGAGTGCGTGGGCTCCGATCGCGCTGGCCTGACGATGCGCGAGGAATGGCGCCTGGACGCCCGGCGCGCGGCCAAGGAAGCCGGCATCAAGACCGTCCGCTTCCACGGCATCTTCAACGACGACGAGATGGGCGTGCGTCCCAAGGCCTCGTTCGGTCCCGGCGCACAGAGCTACAATTTCCAGAACGTCGACAACGTCTATGACGGCGTGCTGGACGCAGGCCTGAAGCCGTGGGTCGAGCTCAGCTTCATGCCGACCAAGCTGGCCAGCGGCAACGCCAACTTCGGGACCTATCACGGCAATATCACCCCGCCGGCGTCGCTGGACGACTGGAAGGCCTTCATCGCCGAGTTCGTCCGACACCTGATCGCCCGCTACGGCACGGCCGAGGTGCGGACCTGGTATTTCGAGGTCTGGAACGAGCCGGACCTGGGCTTCTTCTGGAGCGGTACGCAGCAGCAGTACTTCGAAATGTACAAGGCCTCAGTCGAGGCGGTGAAGGGCGTCGATCCGGCGCTGAAGGTCGGCGGTCCGGCCACCTCGAAGGTGCAGTGGATCCCGGCGTTCCTCGACTACTGCGCCCAGAACAGCCTGCCAGTCGATTTCGTTTCGACCCATCTCTATGCCGGCGACAACCAGAAGATCGTGTTCGGCGAGGCGAACAAGTACACGCAGAACCAAGTGTACGAGGCGGCCATGAAGATGGTCAGCGAACAGATCGCCGCCAGCGCCTACAAGAACGCCGAGCTGTGGCTGGGCGAGTGGTCGTCCGACAGCCCGGCCATGATCGCCCATATCGTCAAGGGTTGCCTGCCCTATGTGCGGGGCATGTCGTACTGGCAGATCAGCAAGTTCGAGGAAGTGCTGATCCCCAACTTCGTCTTCAAGGAGGGCGACAACGCCTGGGGCCTGTTCTCGGCCCGCAACGTGGCGCGGCCGACCTTCAACACCTTCAAGCTGATGAACCGGCTGGGCGACAGGCGGGTGAAGGCGGCCGGCCCGGCCCTGGCGACGCGCGGGGCCAAGGGCGGATCGGTGCTGGTCTGGAACCTGGCCGAGGCCCAACAGGCCAGCGGCATCCCCGGCGCCAGCAGCGTGCGCAAGGTGACCGGCGAGGCCAAGCGCTTCACGGTTCGCCTCAAGGGCGCCAAGCCCGGCCAGGCGGTGAAGGTCAGCTATGTCGACATGGAGCGCGGCTCGCCCTATCCGGCCTGGCGCGCCCTGGGCTCGCCGCAGTACCCGACCCGCGACCAGCTGGCCAAGATCCGCGCCGCGGCCGAACTGCCGGCGCCGCAGGGGCTGAAGCTGAACAAGGATCGCGAGCTGGTCATCGATCTGCCGCCGGAAGGCGTGGCGCTGATCGAGCTGGCCTAGGACCGCCAGGCGGCGCGGCCGTCGACCAGCAGTCGGGCCATGGCGTCGGCGGCGGCTTCGCAGGCGGTGTCCTCGACCTGGCCGATGGCGCTCTCCTGGCGGATCCAGCCGATCAGGCCCGAGGCGAACAGCTTCGCGACCATCAAGGTCCGCTCCGATGGAGCGTTCTCGCCGTCCGCCCGAGCCAGGCGCTCGGCGATCAGGCGCACGTTCAGCATGTGGCCCATGTCGTGGAAGGCGCGCGCCAGTTCCGGAAAGCGCGGGGCTTCCGAGACCATCAGGTGATCGAAGGCGCGAATCTCGGGATCGCGCAGCGCGTGCAGCATCGACAGGGCGCGGTGGCGCAGCCAGGTGGTGATGTCGGCTTCCTCGACCTCGACAGCATCGCCGCCGGCCGCCTGCCAGGCCTCGATGCGCGCGGCGAAGATGGCCTGGAACAGGTCCTGCTTGGTGGCGTAGCGGGCGTAGAGCGTGGCCTTGCCGACGCCGGCCGAGGCCGCCACTGCCTCCATGGTGGTGTTGGCATAGCCCTCGGACAGGAACAGCGCCTGGGCGGCGGTCAGGATCGTCTCGGAGATCGCCGCCAGCTGGGCGGCGCTGGGCCGACCCCGGCGGGGCGTGAAGCCCGTCGTGCTGGTGGTGGTCTGCGCCGACGCCTTGGCCACGATAATCCCCTCGCTGTCTCGTCTTTCTCCCTAACGGGTCGAGGAGGGCGAGTCACCCGTCGCGGCGGAGGTGTCTTCGTGAGATTGGTCAGGCCAATTTGGCGATGTTTTTCCCGTGGCTAGGGCTAGTCTGGCGGCGCGATCACAGAATTCGACGTCGTCGTTCGAAAACCTACCAGGCGACGCGGCCGTGGAAGATCACGTCCACGGCGTGCTCGGCATAGGCCATGGCTTCCTCATGGCTGATCTCGCGCACGCGACGATGGGCGTCGTACCAGCCGGTCAGCATGGCCATCAGCATCTCGGCGACGCGGGCGGGGTCGCGCGGCGGGGTGGGGAAGTGGGCTGTGCCCTCGATGATCGCGTCGGCCAGCATGGCGATGGCGCTGCGATGGCCGGCCTCGTGCAGGGCGCGGGCCAGCTCGCCGCCGGCGTCGGCCGTGCTGGTCAGCACGCGCTGGAATGCATGGATCTCTTCCGAGGCCAGGGATTCCAGGATGGTGCGGGCGATATAGTTCAGGCGCTGCTTGAAGTCGGTCGGCATGGGGCCGTGGCGCGCGTCGGCCTCGGCGCCCCAGGCTTCCAGGCGGTCGGCGACCACGGCCTGCAGCAGGGCTTCCTTGGTGGCATAGCGGGAATAGAGCGTGCCCTTGGAGATGCCCGCCGAAGCGGCCACCGATTCCATCGGCGTGGCGTCGAAGCCCAGCGACAGGAAGTGCTCGCGGGCGGCGGTCAGGATCGCGATGTTGATGGCTTCCGAGCGCGCCAGGGTCGGGCGGCCGGGGCGCAGGGGCGCCGGCGGCGCGGCGTCCTGGGCCTCGACGTCGGTCTGCGGCTGGGCGGGCTTTGCGGTCATGGACCTTCTGGACAAGGACGAGTTCCAAATCTTCGGCGGCCGTGAGCTCAGCTCTCACGACTGGCGCGTGGCGGGCAACCCTCTTCGGTTCGCGAGGGTCGGTTCGAGGGGAGAATACAGCAAGTCACGACAAAATCGACCGGTCCGTATAATTGTTATTGCCTTTGCTCGGGCGCGCGCCATGATGCCCTCGAGGAACGTCCATCATAACGAGACACAGACATGCGCCTTGCTCCCATCGCCCTTGGTTTCGCCCTGGTCCTGACCCCGGCCGCCGTGCTGGCCCAGGCCGCGCCGGCCCCCGCCGTCAGCGCCGATCCGGCCTCGCTGCCGGGCGCGACCCAGGCCGCCAAGTTCAAGACCGACCAGACCACCATCGGCGACATCATGGACAACCCGTCCGCGACCGCCGTGGTCAAGAAATACCTGCCGGACATGTTCGCCAACGAGCAGATCAACATGGCGCGGGGCATGACGCTGAAGGCCGTTCAGCAGTATTCCGCCGACACCGTGACCGATAAGGTCCTGGCCTCGATCGACGCCGACTTCGCCAAGCTGGCGGGGAGGTAGGGTGCTCTTGCGCGCCGCTCGCGATGGCGGTTGGCGCGCTTCCCTCCGGCCAGACGTGTCGCTCTTCGCGAGCGCGTCGCCGGGGTCTCTGACTTTCTTCCCGAAACGCTGAAATCCGCACCCCGCGATCCCTCGATCGCGGGGTTTTTCATGTTCAATCATACGGAGTCGTCGGATTTGCAGGACGCTTACCTGCGCTGACACGTCGCGGAATGGCGGAGGCTTTACCGTTGTGCGCCGATCGTGCCGGGCTTATGGTTCATTAATTGAACGGTATCGTCTTTTTTAGATTGACCACTGGTCAGGACACTTTACAAGTTCGGTAAGCGGCGCCGGAAAACCGGCTGGGCCGCGGCCATCCCGGGCGTAGCAGCGTCCGAGCCAGGCGATCGTCTCGCCGTTCTTCGGGCCTGCATGCCCGAGGCGGCGACAACAGCAAGACCGGCCGTCCAGGCCGGCGAAGTGGACGGAGACGAAAGGATGCTTCCGCACCTGGCGGACGGCGCTGCCGTTCGCGAGCCTCGCCGCCGATGTCGCACCGTCCGGCGCGACCGGGCGCGGGCGGAGCAGGCCCTGCGTTCCCGCTGACGAGACAACAGAGAAAGCGTCGCCCCTGAACGCGGGCGGCGCCGGGCCGGGCGGGGATCCGGTCCGAACCATAAGGGAGGGTGAGATGCATAATTCTCGGACTTGGATGCTCGCTGGAGTCAGCGCGCTGACCCTGACCGCCAGCGCGGCGCACGCGCAGACGGCGGCGCCGGCCCAGCCGGTCGCCGAACCGGCCATGGTGGGCGAGGTCATCGTGACCGCTCGCCGGACCTCGGAAAACCTGCAGAACGTCCCGACCACGGTCTCGGCCGTGAGCGGCGACTCGCTGAAGAAGCTGGCCATTACCCAGTTCCAGGACGTGGCGGCCGTGGTGCCGGGCCTCAGCCTGGGCACGGGCGGCGTCACCAGCGGCCGCTCGCCCGCGCCGTCGATCCGCGGCGTCTCGTACGACGCCAGCACCCAGGCCTCGCCGACGGTCGACATCTATCAGAACGACGTGCCGATCGACGGTGGCACCGCCTTCCAGGCCGTCTACGACGTCCAGGCCATCGAAGTGCTGCGCGGGCCGCAAGGCACCCTGCGCGGCCGCACCGCCCCGTCGGGCGCCATCACCCTGACGACGCGCAAGGCCGACACCCACGACTTCGGCGGCTATGTCAGCGCGCTGGGCACCGACCACGGCGGCCGCAACCTGCAGGGCGCGGTCAACGTGCCGCTGATCGACGGGGTCCTGGGCGTGCGCCTGGCCGGCGTCGTCGACGAGAACAAGGGCGACTTCGTCACCAGCATCAACAGCCGCTTCCTGCCGCTGAAGAGCACCCGCAGCGGCCGGATCAGCGTCAACTTCACGCCGACCGACAATTTCGACGCCACGGTCAGCTATCAGAAGCTGAACAGCCACAAGCGCAGCTTCACCCAGGTGGCGGGCTCCGGCGCCGTGGGCGGCGTCTCGTCGGCCGCGCCGGCTGGCTACAACGGTCCGGTCATCACCGCCTCGCAGCGTCTGGACGTCGATGACTCGCCGCGCTTCAACTATTCGGACAACGACTTCCTGAGCGCCCAGCTGAACTGGGAAATTCTGGGCCACCGCCTGAGCTATGTCGGCGGCTACACCAAGGGCGACAGCACCACGATCGGGGCGCTCGACTACGGCAACCTCCTGATCGGCCGCAGCTACTTCCAGAACCTGAATACCAAGAACTCGCAGACCACGCACGAGCTGCGGATCTCGTCCGACAGCAAGGACAGCCCGATCGAGTACACCCTGGGCTACTTCTACTCGAAGACGCCAAGCAAGACGGGCGGCACCCAGCCGGCCTCGTTCCTGGCGGGGGCCTTCGGCTCGCCGGGCGCGCCGGCCAATCCGCGCCTGCTCGACACGCGCTACATGCTGCCGACCCTGATCAATGTCGACAACCATGCGACCGAGAACTCGGTATTCGCCAATGTCCGCGTGCACCTGGGCGAGAAGACCGAGCTGTCGGGCGGCGTGCGCCACATCGTCTCCAAGGTCGACAACGTCCAGACGGTGTTCCTGGGCGCGGGCATGATCGCCCGCAGCATCGGCTTCCCGTGCTCGGCCGCCGGCTTCGCCAGCAGCTATGGCGGCGGCTATTGCGACATTCCGATCGCGGCCGGCACGACGCCCGTCCAGAACAGCTCGCAGAAGAACACCGAGAAGCCGACGGTCTATAACCTGTCGATCTCGCACCGCTTCTCGGACCAGGTCCTGTCGTACGGCACCTTCGCCACCTCGTGGCGGCGCGGGGCCAACAACTTCGCCCTGGCCAACGCCGAGAACGATCCCGTCCTGGCCGCGCTCATCTTCCTGCCGGACGAGAAGTCCAGGTCGTTCGAGACCGGCGTGAAGACCAACTGGCTGGATCGTCGCCTGCGCCTAAATCTGGCGGTCTTCTACCAGAAGTACGACGGCCTGCTGTTCCAGCTGGCGTCCATTCCTTACCTGCAGGCCAACGGGGCGTCGGTGACCCTCTCGGGCTCAACGATCAATGTGGGCGCCGACTCCACCGTCAAGGGCTTCGACTTCGACGGCGCCTTCCAGGTGACGCCCAACTGGAGCGTCAGCGGCGGGATCAGCTATGCCGACGGCAAGGTCGACAACGATACGATCCCGTGTCGGGACAGCAATTTCGACGGTGTTCCGGACACCGGCTCGCCGACGTTCAACGACTTCCGCTCGCGCAACATTCACATCGCGACCTGCAAGTCGAACGTGGCGGTGTCGCGCGAGCCCAAGTGGAACGGCACGCTGCAGAGCGAGTACTGGCGTCCGGTCGGCGAGATGGAAGCCTATGTCCGGGGTCTGCTTAGCTACTATCCGGAGAACGCGCGCCGGAACGTGAAATACACCGTGCCGAACTACGGGCTGCTGAACGTCTTCGCGGGTCTGCGCTCGCCGGACGGCGCCTGGGACGTCAACGTCTTCGCGCGCAACCTGACCAACGCCAAGGTCCAGACCAGCCGGGATCCGGACTATACGATCCCCGCCGGTGGGACGCCGACGTTCTTCGGCGACAGCGGCTATCGCTGGGTCAGCTATACGCCGCCCCGCGAGGTCGGGGTCGCCGTGCGCTACGCCTTCGGCGTTCGCTAGACCAGAGAGGGGCCGGTGTTTCACCGGCCCTTTTTTCTTGGGCGTGCTCCAGGATTGACGGCGGTCCGAGCCCGTGGCCCAAGCTCGGTCGAACAGCCGGTGGAGGGCGAGCGCGGTGGCCAGGAAGATCGAGGGCGACAGCGCGGCGTCGATGGGCGAGGCGCGACCGGATCGCCGCCGCCTGAGGTCCCGCGCGGCCCTGACCGCAGGTCTGCTGTCGCTGCTGGAAGAGGCCGCCTTCGAGCAGATCACCATCCAGGAGATCGTACAGCGCGCCGGTGTCGGCTACGCCACCTTCTTCCGCCATTTCGCCGACAAGCAGGCGCTCCTGGGCAGCGTGGCGGCCGAGGAGATCCGGGGGCTGATCGACCTGACCGTGCCGGTCCTGGCCTCGGTCGACGCGCGGGCCTCGGCCCTGGCGCTGTGCGCCTATGTCGACGCCCGCCGGGCGCTGTGGTCGGCTCTGCTGACGGGCGGCGCGGCGGCCATCCTGCGCGAGGAGTTCATCCGCCAGGCCAACTTGGTCGGTGGCGCGGCGCCGGGCGAAGGCGAGTGGCCGCCCCGCGACCTGGTCGTGCCCTTCGCCATCGGCGGCGTGCTGGACATCCTGACCTGGTGGCTGCGCCAGGCAGCGCCCGAGCCACAGGAGCGGGTGGCCGGCCTGCTGGCCGACCTGGTCATCGCGCCCCTGGTCGCCGCGGGCGGCAAGCAGCGCATGGAGCATCTGCGGCGCCAGCTCGATCTGGCGGGGAGCCGGGCGGGGCGGTAGGCCGCGCCCGCTCCTCGCGTCGCGTCAGGCCCGTTGGCCGGCGACGTTGAACGTGCCGAACATGCCCATCTTGACCTTGCCGGCCAGTTGGTCGCCGGCGATCGCGACCTCGAAGGCCAGCTTGATCTTGGCCGGCTTCTTGACGTCGTTGACCCAGGTCAGGGTATCGCCGTCGATCGTGCCTTCGGTGATGTCCTCGCCGCCCATCTTGCCGTCGATGCGTCCTGTCAGGACCTGACCCTCGCGGACGAAGGTGGCCACCGAGGCCTGCGGGCCGATCGGGGTCTGGATGGTCAGGGTCCAGGTTTCGGTGCTGGCGTCGGTCATCGTTTCCTCGCTTTTCGGCGTCCCGGCTGGACGTCATTTTATGATACATTATGGATCATAGCTTCCTCAAAGCGAAATTGAACGCCATCGGCTCATTCGTGTACGGTTTTCCAAGGCGGCAGCGTGCACTTTGACCGAAGAACAGAGCTGCGTGGTCGCGAAGTGCATCAGCCCCGGGGAGCGCTCGAGGTTCGAAAACACCATTCGTGGCGAGCATTTCTGGGTCATGGCGTTTCAAAACGCCTGCTTGACAACCGCCTCACTCTCGACGATCTGATAAATGAACGTGACCGTTCGATTTAATGGTCGCGCGGTCATTGGTTCGGGAGGAAATCATGCAGGGCGCGCCATGGATCGGCGGCGGAAGGCGGCTTGCCCTTCTGGCCCTCGCGTCGGCTCTGGCGCTGTCGGGATGCGCGGCCGCGCCCAAGACAGACCTGCGCCTGCCGACCGGCTACGAGGCGCCCGCGGCGGCCACGGACACGGCTGGGCTGGATCGCTGGTGGACTCGGTTCAACGATCCGCTGTTGGACCGGCTGATCGACGAGGCGCTTGCCGACGGGCTCGACGCCCAGGCCGCCGCCGCCAAGCTGGCCGAGGCGCGGGCGACCAGGTCCGGCGCCCTTACCAGCTTCCTGCCGCAGGGCGATCCCAACGGCTCGTACCTGAAGCAGAGCAGCAAGACGCGCGGCGTCACCACCGACCTGAAGATCACCTCCGGCAGCTTCGACGTCAGCTGGCAGCTCGACCTGTTCGGCCGCTTGCCCACGGCCAGCCGTGTGGCCAAGGCCGACTTCGCCGCCGCCCGCTTCACCTATGAAGGCGCCCGCGCTTCGGTCGCTTCGGACGTGGCCGACACCTACTTCCAGGCCCGAGGTCTGGCGATCCAGCTGGAGGACGCTCGCGAGAGCGCGCGAGTCCAGAAGGAACTCTACGACATGACCGAGCGCCGGGCGCGCTCGGGTCTGTCGGCCGCCGTGGACGCCGACCGCATCGCCGGCGATCTTTCGCAATCGAACGCCCGCGTCGCTTCCCTGGAGGCGCAGCTTCAAACCCAGAAGCGGGCCCTGCTGATCCTGGTCGGCCGGGTGGTCGATCCGACCGCCTCGCTGGCGATCGACGCCAGCGTTGGAACCGCGCCGGCCCCGCCGACCCTGGTCCCGGGCGACCTCCTGACCCGCCGGCCCGACGTGCGTGAAGCGCAGGCCCGTCTGGCGTCGGCCGCCGGCCGCGCCAACCTGGCGCGCCTGGCCTTCCTGCCGACGATCAACCTGATCCCGGGCCTGGGCTACACCCACACCAGCCCGTTCACGACCAGCAACGCCACGACCGCCAGCCTCGGCCTGGCCGTCAGCCAGCCGCTGTTCGACATGCCCCGGCTGCTGTCGCAACTGGGCGTGCAGAACGCGCAAGGGACCCAGGCGGCGATCAACTACGAACGCACGCTGCGCCAGGCCTTCCAGGAGTCCGAAGCGGCCCTGGTGAACCTCGACGCCGATCGCCGCCAGATCGACATGCTGGCCGACGGCGAGGCTCGGGCACAGCGCGCCTATCGCGCCGCGCGCGCCAACTACGGGCGCGGCCTGACCGATCTGCAAACCACCCTGTCGGCCGAGCAGGCCTGGCGGACCACCCGCACCCAGCTGACCTCGGCCCAGGTGCAGGCCGTCCGCCGCGCGGTCCAGGCCTACCAGGCCCTGGGCGGCGGCTGGCCCGTCGACCGTTATCCGTCTGTCGCGAGCGCAAAATGATCTCCTCGAAGAAGAAGCTGTTGACGGCGGGGCTCCTTGCCGCCGCCGTCGCCCCGGCCCTGGCTGGTTGCCACAAGGCCCAACGCCCCGCCGGCGCCCGCGCGGCCGAACTGCGGTCGGTCTCGGTGGTCACCCTGGCTCCGCGCGCCATCGCCGGCAGCCTGACCGCCACCGGCGACCTGGTCCCCCGCGAGGAAGCGGCCGTGACCCCCGAGGTCAGCGGCTATCGCGTGACCGCCGTGCTGGCCGATGTCGGCGACACCGTGCGCCGGGGGCAGGTGCTGGCGAGGCTGGATCCCGCCTTGATCGAGGCCCAGATCGCCCAGCAGTCGGCCATGGTCGCCCAGGCCGAGGCCCAGGCCGGCCAGGCCCAGGACCAGGCCAATCGCACCAACGGCCTGGACGGCTCCGGCGACCTGGCCCAGGAGCAGATCAACCAACGCCGCTTCCAGGCCAAGGCCGCCGTGGCGACCGCCCAGGCCCAGCGCGCCGCGCTGCGCGACCTGCAGGTGCGCCGCGAGAAGCTGTCGGTGACCGCTCCGGTCGGCGGCGTGATCCTGGAGCGGACCGTGCGTCCGGGCGACGCCGCCTCGGCCGGCGGGAGCGCATGGTTTCGACTGGCCCGCGATGGCCAGGTCGAACTGCAGGCCCAACTGGCCGAGGCGGAACTGGCGCGCATCCATGTGGGGCAGGGGGCGAGCGTCACCCTGCCCAGCGGCGCGACCGCCACGGGCCGCGTGCGCTTGATCAGCCCGCAGATCGATAACAAGTCCAAGCTCGGCTATGTGCGCCTGACCCTGCCGGTGCGCGCCGACATCCGCTCCGGCGGTTTCGGGCGCGCCGTATTCGGCGACGCCGCCGACCAGGGGCTGGCCGTGCCCGAGGGCGCGATCCGCTACGACGCCGGCGGCGCCAGCGTCATGGTCGTCGAGACCGGCGACCGCGTCCGTCGCGTGCCGGTGAAGACCGGTGATCGCGGCGGCGGCTGGGTGCGGCTGACGTCCGGTCCGGCGGCCGGCGCCCGCGTTGTGGCCAACGCCGCCACCTTGCTGGTCGACGGCGACAAGGTCCGTACCGTGGAGGCCGCCCGATGATCGGCCCCGCGACCGGAGGCGACGGCCTCAAGATCTCGGCCTGGGCGATCCGCAACCCGGTGCCGGTGGCGGTGCTGTTCATCGCCCTGCTGCTGGCCGGCGTGCTCAGCTACCTGCAACTGCCGATCAAGCAGTACCCGAACGTGCAGCTGCCCATGGTGTCGGTCACCGTCACCGAAAACGGCGCCTCGCCCGGCGAGATCGAGACCCAGATCACCCGCCAGGTCGAGGACGCCGTCGCCGGCGTCTCGAACGTCGAGAACGTCCAGTCCGTGGTCACCCAGGGCGCCTCGACCACGAACATCACCTTCAAGATGGGCGAGGACCTGCAGAAGAAGACCGACGAGGTCCGCACCAAGATCGAGCAGGTCCGGGCCCAGCTGCCGCGCGACATCGACGCCCCGACCGTCCAGCGCGTCGAGATCGACAGCGCCCCGATCATGACCTACGCGGTCTCGGTCGAGGGCATGTCGGACGCCCAGCTGTCGTGGTTCGTCGACGACACCATCGCCCGCGCCCTGCAGGCCGAGCGGGGCGTCGCCCAGGTCACCCGCGTCGGCGGCGTGAACCGCGAAATCAACGTCTTGGTCGATCCCGACAAGCTGACCGCGCGCGGCCTGACCGCCGCCGACGTCAACAGCGCCCTGGCCGGCTTCCAGCTGAACGCCGGCGGCGGCCGGGTCGAGATCGGCGGTCGCGAGCAGTCGATCCGCGTGCTGGGCCAGGTTGAAACGGCCGACAAGCTGCGCCAGCTGACCATCCCGACCAGCGGCGGCGGCTTCGTGCGCCTGGCCGATATCGCCGAGGTCGGCGACGGCTCGGCCGAGGCCCGGGGCTTCGCCCGCCTGAACGGCCGTCCCGTGGTCGGCTTCCAGGTGATGAAGACCCGCGAGGCCAGCGACGTGCAGGTCGACGACCGGGTGATCAAGGCCCTGGCCGGCCTGGAGAAGACCCACCCGGGCGCCCGCTTCACCCGGATCTCGGCCACGGTCGACGAAACCCGCACCAGCTTCGAAGCCACGCGCGGCGTGCTGCTGGAGGGCATGGTGCTGGCGGCGGTCGTGGTGTTCTTCTTCCTGAAGGACTGGCGCGCCACCCTGATCACGGCGGCGGCGATGCCGATCTCGCTGATCCCGACCTTCGCGGCCATGGCGTTCCTGGGCTTCTCGCTCAACGTCGTGACCCTGCTGGCCCTGACCCTTGTCATCGGCATCCTCGTGGACGACGCCATCGTCGAGATCGAGAACATCGAGAAACGGGTCTCGGCCGGCTACCAGCCCTATGACGCGGCCATGGAAGGCGCCGACGCCATCGGCCTGGCGGTGGTGGCCACGACCTTCGCCATCGTCGTGGTCTTCGCGCCGGTCAGCTTCATGCCGGGCATCGCGGGCCAGTTCTTCAAGGAGTTCGGCCTGACCATCTCGGTGGCGGTGCTGTTCTCGCTGGTCGTGGCCCGTCTGCTGACGCCGTTGATGGCGGCCTATCTGCTGAAGCCCAACACCAAGCCGCACGAACCGCCGCCGCTGCCGCGCTTCTACATGAAGACGCTGAACTGGAGCCTGGACCACCGGGGCCTGGCGTGCGCCATCGGCGGCCTGCTGTTCATCGGCTCGCTGGCCCTGCTGCCGCTGCTGCCGACGGCGTTCACGCCCGAGGGCGACCCGGACTATCTGAACCTGAAGATCCAGGGCGCGCCGGGGGCGACCATCGCGCAGATGGACCAGGCCGTCTCGCGCATCGACGCGGTGTTCGCCAAGGAGCCCGCCGTCGCCGGGGTGTTCGCCACGGTCGGCTCGACCTCGGGCGACGTGATGCGCGGCGGGGGCGGTGGCGCGGACCCGCGCAGCGGCGCGATCACCGTGCTGCTCAAGGCCGACCGCAAGGTGCGCGGCCAGGTGCTGCGCGAGCGGTATCGCGCCGCCATCATGGCCATCCCGGACGTGCGCATCGGCTTCCTGAAGGCCGATGGCCAGGCCGGCTTCCAGCAGATCCTGACGGGCGATGATCCCGAGGCCCTGACGGCGGCCGCCACCGAGCTGCAGCGCCAGATGCGCGACCTGCCCGAGCTGGCCGATCCGCACCCCTCGGTGCCGCCGGTCGGGCCGGAGATCGCCATCCGCCCCCGCGCCGACGAGGCCGCGCGCCTGGGCGTGTCGGTCGATGCCATCGCCCAGGCCGCGCGCGTGGCCACCAGCGGCGATATCGACGCCAATGTCGCCAAGCTGAACGACGGTGAGCGCCGGATCCCGATCCGCGTGCGCCTGCCGGCCGACGCCCGCGCCGACCTCGACCGCGTCCGCGGCCTTCGTCTGAAGACCGCCAGTGGCGAGACCACCCGCCTCGAGGCGGTCGCCGATGTCAGCTTCCAGGCCGGCCCGGCCCGGATCGATCGCCTGGACCGCCAGCGCCAGATGACCGTTGAAGCCGAGCTGACCGAGGGCGCGACCCTGGGCTCGGCGACCAAGGCGGTGCATGGCCTCCCGATCTTCAAGGCCATGCCGCCCAGCGTGCGGCCCAGCTCGATCGGCGACGCCAAGGCCATGGGTGAGCTGTTCGGTTCGTTCGGTCTGGCGATCTTCGCCGGGGTGGCGATGATCTACTTCGTGCTGGTCCTGCTGTTCGGGTCGTTCTTCAAGCCGGTGGTGATCCTGTCGGCCCTGCCGCTGGCGGTGGGCGGCGCCTTCCTGGGCCTGCTGGCCTTCGGCCAGGCGCTGTCGGTGCCGTCGCTGATCGGCTTCCTGATGCTGCTGGGTCTGGCGGCCAAGAACTCGATCCTGCTGGTCGAGTACGCCATCGAGCTGGAGCGGGGCGGCATGAGTCAGCGCGAGGCCCTGATCGAAGCCTGCCGCGAGCGCGCCCGGCCGATCGTCATGACCACCGTGGCCATGGCCGCCGGCATGCTGCCGACCGCCCTGGCCCTCGAGCACGGCGCGGAGTTCCGCCAGCCCATGGCGGTGGCCGTGATCGGCGGCTTGATCACCTCGACCCTGCTGTCGCTGATCCTGGTTCCGGTCGTCTACGAGTTTGTCGACGACTTCGAGCAGTGGCTGCGGCCCCGGCTGGGGCGGCTGGTGACGCAGCGGGTCGTGGCACCGGTGGTCGAGGGGGAGGCGAAAGCCTGACGACCCATCGGCGGATGAACGAAAGGCCCGGCGGGAAACCGCCGGGCCTTTTTCGTTTCGCCCCTCCAAGGAGGGAACAATAAGAAGCCCGCCACCGGGAGAGCCGGTGGCGGGCTGATCTATTCTAGCGGCTTAGGGCGCTACGGCCGAGGCGCGACGTCGATGGCCGAGACCATCGCCTTGCCGGTCTTGTTCTTGAAGCCCAGGACGAGGCCGTTCGGGCCGACCTCGACGGGGAAGCTGCGCGTGACCGTGGCGTGTTCGCCGCTCGCCAGGCCGGCGACATCCAGATCGGCCAGAACGACCTTGTCGCCCGCCAGGACGTCGAAGGTGCGCTGGCCCTTGTCGAAGATCGGTTCGACGAAGGTCAGGGTCACGGTGTAGCGGCCCGGGGCGGCGGGGACGCGATAGCTGAAGTCGCCCTCGCGGAAGGTGCGGGCCACTGGCCAGCCACTGGCGTTGGCTGGGGCGGGGCCGTTGATGATCTTGGCCGTCCCGCCCGCGAAGAAGGCGTCGGAGCCGTGGCGCGGCGCGGCGTCGGTCGGGGCCAGGATCGCGCCGCTGTCGATGGTGAAGCGGTCCTTGGCGGTCGAAGCCAGGCGCCAGGTCAGGGCGTCCTCGGTCGCGGCCTGACCGAAGTGGCCCTTGGCCACGACCTGGTTGTCGCCGGCGGCCAGGCGCACGTCGGTCCAGATGCAGACCTTCTGCGGGCAGTCGACCAAGACGCCCAGGGACTGGCCGTTGACGAACAGCTCGGTCGACGGGGCGTTGCTGTAGACCTTCACCTGGGTCACCGGATAGGCGCGGTCGACATAACGATGGCCGGTGATGTGGACCGACGGCTGGTCGCTCCAGTTGGCCTTGTAGAAGTAGAAGGCGTCCTTCTTCACCTGGCGGTCGTAGGTGACCAGGCCCTTGGTGTTGATGCTCTCGGCGTCGCCCTCGTGGCGGTCGCCGGTGGCGAAGTCGAAGCTGTTCCACAGCCAGGTGGCCCATAGATAAGGCCGGGCGTTCAGGATCGCCCAGTTCTTCTCGTGGACATAGGCTTGGTACTCCTCGGGCTGGATGCGACCGAAGGAGTCGAACGGGCCGCCCAGCGGGTCGTCGGTGTGTTGGCTGATCGCGCCGCCGGCGCCGTACTCGCTGACCGACAGCGGCTTGTCCGGCCGCTTCTTGCGCAGCGCGTCCAGCGCCGGGCCCAGGGGATCGGACGGGGTGTAGTACCAGCCGAAATAGCGGTTGGCGCCGCTGACGTCGGTGATGTTGGCCACCTCCGGCGCGTTCGGCTGCAGGCCCTCGCAGCAGGTGGCCTGGGTGGTCGGACGCGTCGGGTCCTCGCTCTTGGCCAGGGCCTGGAGTTCCTTGAGGAACGGAATCGGATCGCGCTGAACGATCTTGGCCGCGCCCATGAACGAGGGCGGGGTGCCGCGCAGGTCGACCTCGTTGGCGATGCCCCAGACGGCCACGGACGGGTGGTTGTAGTTCTGCCGGATCAGCTCCCGCAGCTGCTGCTTGGCGTCGGCGACCAGGCCCGGCGTCGGTTCGGTCTGGTCGTTGGCCAGGGTCATGATGCTGACGAATGGGATCTCGTCCCACAGGATCAGGCCGTACTTGTCGGCCAGGTCGTGGATGGCCTGGCCGTGCTGGTAGTGGGTCAGGCGGATGGTGTTGGCGCCCATCTCGCGGATGATCGCCATGTCCTTCTCGATGTCGGCGTCGCTGACCGCCCAGCCCTTGCCCTCGTGGTCCTGGTGCAGGCCCACGCCGTGCAGGCGCGTCGGCTGGCCGTTCAGGATCAGGCCCTTCTCGGGATCGATGCGGATCTCGCGCACGCCGTAGGCCTGGTCCAGGCTGTCGACCACGCGGCCCTTGGCGTCGCGGAGCTCGCTGCGAAGGCGGTAGAGGTAGGGATCTTGCACGCCCTGCCACAGGTGGGCCTTGGCCAGGGTCAGATCCTGCTGGATCTCGGTCGCGGCGCCGGGCTTCAGGCTGGCGGGCGACTTGGCCTCGGCGGCCACCGCGCCAGTCGCGTCGACCAGCTGGGTGACCAGGGTCAGGCGCGCGCCGCGCGGGGCGTCGTTGCGCAGCCGGGCGCGGACGGCGACCTTGGCGCCGCCGTCCTTGATCTCGGTCGTGCGGGCGTAGACGCCGGGGCCGCCGAAATCGAGCATGTCGAAGTGGGCCTTGTCCGTCCCCACCAGGCTCACCGAGCGGTAGAGGCCGCCGTGGATGAAGAAGTCGCCGCCCAAGGGCAGGGTGTCGGCGGTCGGACCGCCGGCGACCGGCTTGCTGTTGTCGACCTTGACCGTCAGCAGGTTGGGCTGGCCCGGCTTGAGCGCCTTGCTGGCGTCGAGGCGGAAGCGCGAGAAGCCGCCGGCGTGGTCGCCCAGATGGACCCCGTTCAACCACACCGATGCCTTGCGGCTGGCGGCGTCGAACTGCAGCCAGGCCGCCTTGTCCTTGAACGTCGCCGGCGGGGTGAAGGCCAGGCGGTACCAGCCCACGCCCTGCTTGGTGTCGATGGTCTCGCGTGTGTTCAGGTGCGGGCCGGGCGAGGTGTAGTAGCCGGCCCGGTTCCAGGTGTGCGGCACACTTACCGTCGACCAGGCCTTGTCGTCGAAGGAGGGGGCTTCAGCACCCGACAAGGCGTCGCTCAGGGTGAAGCGCCAGCCGTCGGGTAGGGGGACGCTCAGGCGCTCGGCCGCCGAGCACAGGCTGGATGTTCCGGCGAGCGCCAGGGCGAGAGAGGCCGCGGCCAGCTTGATCGTCATGACGTAGTCCACCCCGAAATTCTTATGGCGTTGGCTGGCGATTATCAGCGCTGAACGGGTGGAGTCAATAATCGAACGTAAGTGGCCTATTTTGTCGAGGAGTTGCGACTTTTGGGTGGTGTCACGCCTCCATAAGCTGTCATTTTAAGGCGCTAAAAGGCCCATTCCTGACGTGCTGACCTATAATCATACAGCGCGGTGGTCGCGGAAATGGCACGATGATTACTGTATTTTATAGGAAAATTTGGATTTCATGACGGCGGTCCTGAGAGAGTGGTTGTCATAAATGGTACGATATCGTACGATTTGTCATTGATTTTGACGGCGTCCTGACGCTCATTGTGCGAAACGACCCCAATGAAGAGGCCGACCATGCGTCCCGTCCGGATCGCTCTTGCCGCCGCGTTGCTGATGGGAGCCGCCGGGGCGGCTGCCCTAGCGTCATCGCCCGCCGTCGCCGCGCCGACGCGCTTTTCCACCGCGACCTCGACCGTGGGTGAGATCCTGGACAACCCCGCCGCCAAGGCCGTCGTCGACAAGCATCTGCCGACCGTGTTCGCCAACCCGCAAATCCGCATGGCGCGCCCGCTGCCCCTGAAGGTCCTGCAGCGCTTCGCCAAGGACAGCATCACCGACAGCGCGCTGGCCGCGATCGACAAGGATTTCGCCGCCCTGCCGGCGAAGAAGTAGTTCGGGCGGCGTCCTTCGGCGCCGTCAGGGCACATCGCGCGCGGCTCAAAGGCCCGACCCGCGCGCGAACTCCTCCCCCTTCGCCGGGGACCGAAAGGTCCCTGGCCGGGGCGTCCGCGCTGGACGCCCCGGACTTTTCTCGTCGGTGGGCGGGCGACCCAATCTCCAATCAAGGATCCCTCGCATGAGCAGCTTCCCCTCAAGGTTCGCCGGCAAGACGGTCGTCGTCACGGGCGCGGGCTCGGGCATCGGCAGGGCGACGGCCGAGCGCCTGGCCGCCGAGGGCGCGCGCGTCGTCGCCACCGACATCGACCCGGCTCGCCTGGATGAGGTCGAGCTGGGCGAGGCCGGCGTCCGCGTGCCGGGCGACATCACCCAGGCCTCGGTGGTCGATGCGGTGTTCGCGGCGTGCGATGGCCGCCTGGACGGTTTGGCCAATGTCGCCGGGATCATGGACGGCTTCCTGCCGATCGCCGAGGTCGACGACGAGACCTGGGACCGGGTTCTGGCCGTCAATGTCACCGCCGTCATGCGCTGCACGCGCGCGGCGGTGCGGCTGATGGAGCCGGCCGGGGCGGGCGCGATCGTCCAGGTCGCCTCGGAGGCCGGCTTGCGCGGCTCTGCCGGCGGCGTCTCCTACACGGCGGCCAAGCACGCGGTGATCGGTCTGGCCCGCAGCGCCGCCTTCGCGACCAAGGGGACGGGCGTGCGGGTCAATGTCGTCGCGCCGGGTGGGGTGATCACCGGCATCGACGCCACGCCGAGGTCCGAGAAGGGCTTCCAGTCTGTGATGGCCGTGATGATGGCCGCCGCGCCCGGTCTGGCCGATGCTGACGACATCGCCGCCGCCATCACCTGGCTGCTCAGCGACGAGGCCAAGAATGTCAGCGGCGCGGTGCTGGCTTCGGATGGCGGCTGGTCGTCGATTTAAGCGTAGGCCGCCGACGTTCGAGGGCGTGGCGGCGTTCTCTCGGGCGTCCGGCCCGGCGTCCAGCCCAATTCGCGCGCGATGGCGTGGGCGGTCTGGGTGACGGGCGCGACCAGGGCGGCCATCCGCACGTCGTCCAGGTACTGTGGCAGGCTGGAGAGGCTGACCGCGGCGACGATCCGGCCACCGGCGTCGCGGATCGGCGCGGCGACGCAGCGGACCCGGTCCTCATTCTCCTCGACATCGAAGGCCGCGCCCTGATCGCGGTGCTGCCGCATGCGGGCGATCCAGGCGAACATCGCATTGGCCCCGCGGGACGTGTCCGGATCCTCCTCGTAGAGCTTGCGCCAGACACTCTCGGCGTCGTCCAGCAGCAGGGCCCGGCCCAGGGCCGTGGTGGCCATCGGGCGCATCTCGCCGACCACGGAGCGCACGGTCATGCGGCGCGCGCCATGAACTTGGTCCAGATAGCGGATGCGCTCGCCGTCGCGAACCGCCAGGTTCACCGCGTCCAGGTGTTCGCGCGCCAGGGCTTCCAGGTGCGGCCGCGCCAGGCCGCTGAGCGGTCGCTGCAGGCGCGCAATCTCGGCCAGGGCCAGCAGCTTGGGGCCCAGCTCGTAGCCCCGCGCGCCGCTGTGCAGCAGGTCGCGCTCGGCCAGGGCTGTGACCAGGCGGTGGGCGGTGCTGCGGGTCAGCTTCATGCGCTCGCCGATCTCGCGCGGGCTGATCGGTCCAAAGCGCGCAACGATGTCCAGGATGTCCATGCCGCGCTGGAGGGTCTGGCTGCTGCGCGAGGTTTCCAAGGTCGCTTCGTTGTGGGGCGTGATCGGCCGGGGAGTATAATCGACCGGCGTGTTCGTCTTCCCGGCGCAAGTTGGGGTGCCTGAGATGTCGCATGGTGCGAGTGAGCGCGAGCGATCAGCATCTTCATGTTTTTTCAAAGCTATTTTCTCCTCCGCCGCCGACTCAGCTTGGCGGCCGCCTTGCCGAAACGGTCGGCGAGGAGGGCGCGCTCGCAACCCCGTGCGAGGTGGCTTGGGCATTTATTGAACGTTTCTGATAATATCTATTAGACGAAAATCGGATGTTCGCTCAGATGATCCGGAACGTCGGCGTCGTCCTGTTCAGGCTCTGCGCCGGCTGGATGGTGATGACGCTGGCCTTCAGCTGGAATATCTGTTGCTCCTTGGAGCTCATCCCCCCCGGCCTCGAAATTGTTCGAAGTGCGCCAATAGCGGCCTTTGGTGCGGCCTCCACGCCTTCTGGTCAAAATTGCAAGGATTTCGGCTACTTCCGCGTTTTGGATTGAACTAGGACTTTTGAGCCCCCGACAGGCCGGCGCTCCGGCGTGCAATTAACTAGGGCTCCTCCGACGCCGCGAAAAGCGGCGCGGGTTGCGTTTCAAAACGGCGCCCCAAGGTTTTGGTGCGCGTACTAGCTCGCTCCGAATTGACGCAGTCCTGGTTGCGGATCCTTCTGTATAGGCTCTCGCGGGAGAGATCGGGCCTGGCCCGGCGCTGAAGGCGAAACCGCCCCGGAAACGCTCAAGCAGAAGGACCGCGACGGCCTCGAAACGCTGGAAAGCAGGGCGCGTCTGCGTGCGCCCTCGCCGAAGGAGCAAGGCGATCCCATCAAGACGATGGCGTCGCCGAATCTCTCAGGCGCCAAGGACAGCGGGGGTGCGGAAGGCGGGTCATGACGGTCCGTCATGACACCTCCTGGCTGCTTATGACCTGATATCGCTCTCCCCACCTCCCTCCTCGAAGTTCGCCCACTCACAACACGATCACCTGCATGGTTTTCGTGAAATATCTATTTGCGTCGGCAATGCCAATTGTTTCTAATGTTCATAATTTATACACAAGTGTGCAACGCTTGGACCTAATTTTATTTTGTTGATCCGAGAAGTTTTTCTGAATTTACCGCGATAGACAGACCATCGAGCTTGGCCCCCGTCAAAAAATTGGGGATCGTCATGACGAACACGCGCCTTTCGCCGGCCTCGCGCCACTTCCGGGCCCTGCTGCTGGCCGCTTCGATCCTGGGCGGCGCGACGCCGGCCCTGGCCCAGGAGGCCGACAAAGCCTCGACGGTGGACGAACTGGTCGTCACCGGGGCTCGAGTGTCCGAGGCCAGCGTCGCCATCGGCACCGACCACGCCACCGCCACGGTCTCGATCACCCGCGAGGCCCTGCTGTCGGCCCCGGCCGGCGTGACCGGTCTGAAGATGCTGGAGTCCCTGCCCGGCTTCAACGTCCAGGCCAACGACGCCCTGGGCATGTATGAGTTCGGCAACTCGGTCTCGGTGCGGGCCTTCAATTTCCAGCAGATCGGCTTCCTGCTCGACAACATCCCGATGGGCCGCAGCGACCAGTTCGGCGGCAGCCCGATTTATCGCTATGTCGACAACGAGAACCTGTTGCGGGTGACCGCCTCGGCCGGGGCCGGCGACGTCGCCTTGCCCAGCTACGCCTCGCTGGGGCCGATCGTCGACTACTTCACCCAGAAGCCGTCCGAGGACGCCGGTGGCTCGGCCAGCCTGACCCTGGGCAGCGACAGCCTGCGCCGCACCTTCCTGCGCCTGGAGACCGGCGAGCACGCGGGCTTCTCGGCCTACGCCAGCGCCTCGATCATCAAGGGCGATCTTTGGCGCGGCCCCGGCACGATCGACCGCAAGCACTACGAGGGCAAGATCAACTACGCCCTGCCCAACGGCGGGAACATCAGCTTCCAGACCGTGCACAACGACTATTTCGACTATGACAGCCCGTCGATCACAAAGGCCCAGTACGCCGGTACCGCGGGCGATGTGTTCGGCCGCAAGGGGCGCGGCTTCGCCTATCTGGGCCATGTGCCGCTGTCGACGCCATTCGGCACGGCGGCCACCGACTCCAGCCTGCCGCAGACGACGGCCGGCGTGCCCTACTCCAACAGCAACTACGCCCAGTACTACAAGTTCGCGGTCAACAGCCGGCAGGACCACCTGTACGGCCTGACCCTGAACACCCCGATCACCGACGCCATCGACGTCGCCGCCACCGGCTACTACGAGGACAAGGAAGGCTACGGTGTCTCGCCCGAGGCCTACGCCACCTCGCTGAACAGCTATAACGCCGAGCGGCTGATCGTGCCCGGCCTGACCGCGCCCAAGGGCCTGCAGTACGGCCTGTCGGGCATCGACGGCACGCGCAAGGGCGTCACCGGCAAGATCGCCTGGCGCGCCGGCTTCAACAAGCTCGAGGCGGGCCTCTGGCTCGAGGACGACGACTATCACCGCACCCAGGCGCGCTACAACGTGCAGGACGGCAATCCCGACGGCGCGCCACTGTTCAACGAGCCCGTCCACCGACAGCGCAACTATGTCTCGACCCGCCAGACCACGCAGTTCTTTCTGAAGGACACCCTGAGCCTGGTCGACGACAAGCTGAAGGTCGAGCTGGGCTTCAAGGCCACCGACATCGACTACAAGATCAGCGGCTATCGCAATCCGGCCGACTACATCAACAGCCGCCAGCCGACCCTGAAGGCCAACTGGAAGGACGATTTCCTGCCGCAGGTCGGCGTGGTTTATAACCTCAACAGCCGCGACCAGATCTTCTCGTCCTATTCGGAGAACATGGCCCTGCCCCGCGGCGCCGACGACGTGTTCTCGGCCGCAAGCCCGGCGGTGACCGGCCCCAAACCCGAGACCTCGACCAACCTGGAGTTGGGCTACCGCGCCAACCGGCCGACCTTCAACGCCTCGGTGGTGGTCTACAAGACGCAGTTCAAGAACCGCCTGCAGGCCTTCGCGGCCCTGGTGCCGGGCGGCGGCGGCACGACCGAGACCTTCTACCAGAACGTCGGGGCGGTGAAGGCGTCGGGCGCCGAGTTCAGCGGCCAGTGGAAGCCGGACCTGCTGGGCGGCAAGATCTATTTCAACGCCAACGCGTCGTACAACAAGTCGGAGTTCCAGGACGACATCGCCAACTTCACCCTGACGCCGACGCCGGCGGCGCTGAAGATCGCCGACAATGCGGTGCCCGACTTCCCCGAATGGCTGTTCCAGGGCGGGGTGACGGTGGAGCCGACCGACGGGGTGGTGTTCAACGTTTCGGCCCGCCACATCGACGACCGCTACACCAACTTCACCAACACCGAGACCACCAAGGGCTATACGATCGTCAACGCCTATCTCGACCTGGGCGACGGGTTCGGGGCCGGGCCGTTCGCGCAGGTCAAGGCGCGGGTCAATGTCGATAATATCTTCGACAAGAAGTACCTGGGCACGATCAACACCACGGTGAACACCCCGGCCAGCTTCCGGCCTGGCTCGCACCGGACGATCCAGTTCACCCTCTCCGCCGACTTCTAGGTCCACGTTCCGGCCGGTCTCGCCCCTCAGGGGTGGCCGGCCGGACAGCGTTCGAGCACACCCATGACCCGATCCTTCCTGCTGGCCGCCGTCTCGGCCCTGGCCCTGGCCACCGGCTCCCACGCCGCCGAAACCGCCGCCTCGGCCCGCCAGATCCACGAGAGTCTGCTGACCCTCGACACCCACCTGGACACCCCGGCCAATTTCGGCCGGCCGGGCTGGGACATCCTCGACCGCCACGACGCAGCCAAGGACGGCTCGCAGATCGACTATCCGCGCATGGTCGAGGGCGGACTGGATGGCGGCTTCTTCGCCATCTACACGCCCCAGGGCCCGCGCACGCCCGAGGCGACCCGCGCCGCCCGCGACGCGGCCCTGGTCCGCGGCGTCGAGATCCGCGAGATGGTGGCCAAGCACGGCGACAAGTTCGCCCTGGCGCTGAAGGCCGACGACGCCGCGACCATCGCGGCCCAGGGCAAGCGCGTGGTGTTCGTCAGCATCGAGAACAGCTACCCGATCGACGGCGACGTCACCTTGTTGTCGACCTTCTACGCGCTGGGCGTACGCATCAGCGGCCTGGCCCACTTCAAGAACAACGACATGGCCGACAGCTCGACCGACAAGCCCGAGTGGCATGGCCTGTCGCCCCTGGGAAAGCAGTTCGTCGCCGAGGCCAACCGGCTGGGCGTGGTGCTGGACGGCTCGCACTCGTCCGACGACGTGCTGGACCAGCTGATCGCCCTGTCCAAGACGCCGGTGATCCTGACCCATTCAGGTTGCAAGGCGGTGTTCGACCATCCGCGCAACATCGACGACGCCCGGCTCAAGGCCCTGGCCGACAGCGGCGGGGTGATTCAGGTCGACGCCTATTCCAGCTACCTGATCGACACGCCCAAGAACCCGGATCGCGAGGCCGCCATGGCCGCCCTGATGGCCAAGGTCGGCGCCCGGTCGAAAATGAGCGAGACGGACCGCGCCGCCTTCATGGCCGAGCGCAACGCCATCGACGCCAAGTGGCCGGTCAGGAAGGCGACCTTCGACGATTTCATGAACCACCTGAACCACGCCCTGAAGGTGGCCGGGGTCGACCACGTGGGCGTCGGCATCGACTTCGACGGCGGTGGCGGGGTCACCGGCCTGGAAGACGCCTCGGACTACTGGAAAATCTCCCAGGCCCTGCTGGCCGAGGGCTACACCAAGGCCGACCTGGAGAAGATCTGGAGCGGCAACGTCCTGCGCCTGCTGCGCGCGGCCGAGGCGGCCAAGGCTCCGGCGGGGTGAGAGGGGCCGGGCGGCGCGGTGGAAGCACCGGATCCGGTCATCGCCCCGACTGATTTCCCCCGGCATGGTCGAAATCCGCCGCCGACCTGTGTCATGCTGGAGATCTGGAACCGGCGGCGGCGAGACTGACGCGCCACGCCTGGTCAACAGTGGGGCTCAACGATGCGGCGAGATTGGCGGCTGTTCGTTCCCAAGACCGTGACCGTGCTGCGCCAGGGCTATGGCGTGGCCGATCTGCGCGCCGACCTCGTCGCCGGCCTGACCGTGGCCATCGTCGCCCTGCCGCTATCCATGGCCCTGGCCATCGCCTCCGGCGCGACGCCCGATCGCGGCCTGATCACGGCGGTGATCGCGGGCTTCCTGATCTCGTTGCTGGGCGGCAGTCGATTCCAGATCGGCGGCCCAACAGGGGCGTTCGTGGTGGTGGTCTATGGCGTGATCAGCCAGCATGGCTATGACGGCCTGCTGATGGCCACCCTGATGGCGGGCGCGCTGTTGATCCTGGCGGGTCTCTCCGGGCTGGGGACCTTCATCAAATACATTCCCGACCCGGTGACCATCGGCTTCACCAGCGGCATCGCCGTGATCATCTTCACCAGCCAGATCCGCGACTTCCTCGGCCTCAACCTGGAGACGGTCCCGGCCGACTTCCTGCCCAAGATCCTCGCCCTCTGGCAGGCCCGCGCCAGCCTTGACCTGGCCACCCCGCTGCTGGCGCTGGCCTGCCTCGCCGTGATCCTGGCCCTGCGCCGCTGGGCCCCTAAACTGCCCGGCTTCCTGATCGTCACCGTCGTAGCGGCCGGGTTCGTCGCCCTGGCCGCCTGGCCGGTCGAGACCATCGGCACGCGGTTCGGCGCCGTCCCTTCCCGCCTGCCCATCCCGTCCTTGGCCTTCTGGTCGCTGGACAAGGCCCAGGCCGTGCTGCCCTCGGCCTTCACCATCGCGCTGCTGGCCGGCGTGGAGTCCCTGTTGTCGGCGGTGGTCGCCGACCAGATGACCGGCCGGCGGCACCGTTCGGGGATCGAGCTGATCGCCCAGGGCGTGGCCAATATCGCCTCCAGCCTAGTCGGCGGCTTGCCCGCCACCGGGGCCATCGCCCGAACCGCCACCAATATCCGCAGCGGCGCACGCTCGCCGGTGGCCGGCATGAGCCATGCCCTGTTCCTACTGCTGTTTATGTTGCTGGCCGCGTCGCTGATGCGGTTCGTGCCGTTGGCGGCCCTGGCGGCGATCCTGATGGTGGTGGCGTTCAACATGGCCGAACTGCATCGGTTTCGAATCCTGCTCAGCGCCTCCAACGGCGATCGGGCGGTGCTGTTGGTCACCTTTCTACTGACCGTGCTGGTCGATCTGAGCCTGGCCATAGAGATGGGGATGATCCTGGCGGCTTTCGTGTTCATGCATCGCATGGCCCAACTGTCCGAGGTCCGGCGCGGCGAGCCGCCCGGGCCGCTCGGCCTCAACGGCCTGGAGGGCGACGAGGCCGAGCCCTACGCGCCCAATTTCGGCCTGCCCGACGATGTGGTGGTCATCACCTTCCGGGGCGCGCTGTTCTTCGGCAGCGCCAGTCTCTTGAAGGACGCGCTCGAGGACATCAGCGGGCGTAAGCGCTGTTATATACTGCGACTGGAGGGCGTGCCGATGGTCGATCCCACCGGCGCCGCCGCGCTTGGCGACCTGATGGTCCGCGCCTTGGCCGACGGAGAGGTGATCCTGTGCGGGGCGTCGCGCCCGGTGTTGCGCGGCCTGTTGCGGACCCTGGGTCCGTCGGCGCTACGCAAGGCCAGCTTCACATCGAGCTTCGAGGACGCCCGGCTCCGGGCCCTAGCCTAGCGCTGCTTCCCTGGCGGACAGTGCGGCGCGACGGCGCTCGATCGCCATGCGGATCAGGGCCAAGGTCGCCACCACGCCCGCCGCCGCCCACAGCGCCAGGACGCCGACCCGCAGATAGGCCATCGCCCCCAGGGCCCCGCCGAGGGTGAGACCGACCCACAGGGCCAGGAACGGAACCCAGGCCCAAGGCTCGCCGCCGGTCAGGGCGGCGGCGATCCGGTGCCCCGCCTTGACCAGGGTGCCGGTCATGTAGGTCAGGCCCATGCCGACATCGCCATTGCGCTGGAACACCGCGTTCTCGACGCCCATGGCTAGGACCAGGGCCGCCACGCCCCAGGCTCCCTGCCCCTGGCCCAGCAGACCGGCGGCCGCGGCCAGCAGGCCGGCCTCCACCGCCATGACCGCCGAGCGGCGATCCTCGCCGGCCCGGCGGGCGGTAAGGGCGCCCAGCACCACCCCCGTGACGAACAGCGCCAGTAGGCCGGCGGCCTTGCCGACCGACCACCAGTCGCCACGGGCCACGCCGACCCCCAGCCGCGTGGAGTTGCCGCTCATGAACGAGACGAAGAAGCCGCCCAGCTTCAGGAAGCCGATGGCGTCGACATAGCCGGCGACCGCCGAAAGTCCGGCCGCCAGGGCGACGTCGCGGCGGCGATAGTCTTTCATGAAATACTCCCGACCGATGTCCGGATCGTCGCCGATCCGGCCGACGCCTGTCACCGAAATTCGTCCAGTCTGGGCGTCTCGCCCTCTCTGAGCATCGCGCAAACAAAAGGGCCGGCGGATCGCTCCGCCGGCCCTTTCGGTTCGTCCAGGGCCCGAAAAGCCTTAGCCGACGATCTCTTCGTCCTTGAAGAACTGGGCGATTTCGATGCCCGCGTTCTCCAGGCTGTCCGAACCGTGGACCGAGTTTTCGCCGATCGACAGGGCGAACAGCTTGCGGATGGTGCCTTCGTCGGCGTTGTCCGGGTTGGTGGCGCCCATCACTTCGCGGTACTTGGCCACGGCGTTGTCGCCTTCCAGGACCTGGACGACGACCGGCTCGGCGGTCATCTGGGCGACCAACTCGCCGTAGAACGGACGCTCGGCGTGGACTTCGTAGAACTTCTTGGCTTGCGCCTCGGTCAGCTTCACGCGGCGCTGGGCCACGATGCGCAGACCGGCGTCCTCGATCACGGCGTTGATCTTGCCGGTCAGGTTGCGACGCGTGGCGTCAGGCTTGATGATCGAGAAGGTGCGTTCGGTCATGATCCGAAAATCTCACAGAGAAAGTTTGTAGATTGGGAGGTTGCGGGCTTATAGCCGGGCGCCTCCTCCCCGCCAACCCGCCGCGTAACCTTAAAATCAAATGCTCCAGATCAACGACCTGACCTTCGACGCCTGGGGTCGGCGGTTTTTCGACCACGCCAGCGTGAGTCTGCCGCCTGGCGCCAAGGTCGGGCTGATCGGCCGCAACGGCGTGGGCAAGTCCACCCTGTTCAAGCTGATCCTGGGCCAGCTGCACGCCGGCGACGACGAGATCAGCCTGCCCAAAAGCGCGCGCATCGGCTCGGTGGACCAGGAACACCCGGCCACCCCCTTTACCCTCCTGGAGACGGTGCTGGAGGCCGACGAGGAGCGCCACGGCCTGCTGACGCGCCTGGACACGGCCGAGCCCGAGGAGATGGGCGAGATCTGGGCCCGGCTGATCGAGATCGACGCCGACGCCGCCCCGGCCAAGGCTTCGGAAATCCTGGTCGGCCTGGGCTTCACCCAGGACGATCTCAGTCGACCGATGGCCGAGTTCTCCGGCGGCTGGCGCATGCGCGTGGCCCTGGCCGCGGCCCTGTTCGCCGAGCCGGACATGCTGCTGCTGGACGAACCGACCAACTATCTGGACCTGGAAGGCGCGCTGTGGCTGGAGGCCAGGCTCCAGAAGTACCCGCACACCGCCCTGATCGTCAGCCACGACCGCGAGCTGCTCAACAACAGCTGCACCCACATGCTGCACCTGGCCGGCGGCAAGCTGGAACTCTACACCGGCGGCTACGACGACTTCGAGAAGCGCCGCGCCGAAAAGGCTCGCCTGCAGTTGTCGGCCAAGGCCAAGCAGGACGCCGAGCGCGCCCACCTGCAGGCCTTCGTCGACCGCTTCAAGGCCAAGGCCTCCAAGGCTGCCCAGGCCCAGTCGCGGATGAAGCGCCTGGCCAAGATGGAGCCGGTGGCCACCACGATCGAGGAGCGCGTCGCCCCCTTCACCCTGCCCTCGCCGCCTCGCCCGCTGCCGCCGCCGCTGATCCGTCTGGAGAAGGCCTATGTCGGCTACGAACCCGGCCGCGCGATCCTCAAGAACCTCAACCTGCGCATGGACCTGGACGACCGCATCGGCCTGCTGGGCGTCAACGGGGCCGGCAAGTCGACCTTCGCCAAGATGATCGCCGGGGCTCTCGGCGTGCAGTCGGGCGAGTTCCACCGCGACCGCAAGATGAAGGTCGGCTGGTTCCACCAGCACCAGATCGAGGCGATGGATCCCGAGGACACCCCGCTGGAGATCATCCGCCGGGCCATGCCGGACGCTTCGGAAAGCTCGCGCCGCTCGCGCCTGGCCCAGTTCGGCCTGGGCTTCGAGAAGCAGGAGACCAAGGTCGAAAGCCTGTCGGGCGGCGAGCGCGCCCGCCTGCTGCTGAACCTGGTGGCGATGGACGCGCCGCACATGTTGATCCTGGACGAGCCGACCAACCACCTGGACATCGACTCGCGCCGCGCTCTGCTGGACGCCCTGAACGACTACGAGGGCGCGGTGATCCTGATCACCCACGACCGCTCGCTGATGGAGCTGGTCGCCGACCGCCTGTGGCTGGCCGCCGACGGCACGGTCAAGCCCTTCGACGGCGACATGGACGAGTACGCCAGGTTCGTGCTCGACCGCGCCAAGCAGGCTGTGAAACCCACCCAGGTGGCCCGCGAGTCGGCCAAGTCCGAACCCGCCGCCGCGCCGAAGAAGACCGTCGCCGTCGAGCCGCTGAAGCGCAAGATCGAGGCCGCCGAGCAGGTCGTCACCCGCCAGAGCCGCCAGATCGCGGAGCTAGACGCCCAACTGGCCGATCCGCAGCTCTACAAGAACCCGGCCAAGGTCGCCGAGCTGACCAAGCGCCGCGACAACGCCAAGGCCAAGCTGGACGAGGCCGAGGCCACCTGGATGGGCTTGGCCGAGGAACTGGCCGAGGCTGAGGCCTGAGGCCTATTTCCCTTCGAAGAAGGCCCGGCGCAGGGCCGCGGACTTGACTTGGTCCGCGCGGATGCGCTGGCGCTTCAACGTCTTGCGCAATGCGGCCGGGCCGCCCAGGCCCTGGGCGTAGCGACGGGCAGCGTCCTGGGCCAGGGCGTCGAGCGCCGCCGGCGTCACGCCGTCCTCGCCATAGTCGAACACCTCGCGCGGCGGCCCGATCAGCCGGCAGGCGCCTGGCGCGCGCGACAGCAGCACCCCGACCTCGTCGACCTCGACGGCGGGCCTGTCGCCCGCGCGCTCCACAAGTTCGCCGCCGACCACTAGGACCTCGCCCGCCGCCGTGCTGGCGTTGCCCGCCTGGGCGAAGATCCACATCCGACGGTCCCAGCGCGCATTGGCCAGGGCCGGGCAGGCCTGGACCAGATCGGCGGGCGCGGCTGTGAACCGCGCGCCCGCAGGCAGCTTCAGTCCCAGCAGCGGGTCGACGGTCGGTTGGGACGACGGCCCGGCCGCCACCGGGCCGGCGGCGAGGCCGGCCACCAGGGCGAGGATCGCGATCCTCATCTCAGCGCCTGTAGATGACGTAGCTGGGCTTCTCGCTGCGATAGGCTGGTCCCGGCCAGAAGGCGTCCTGGACGAAGTCGGAGATCCAGTTGGCGCCGTCATAGCCCTGGATATGCCCGGCGGTGCTGCTGCTGGGGTTCTGGATCACCGCCACGTCGCCGACCTCCAGCTTGAACCCGGCCGAATCGACGCCCCTGCTGACGGCGTCGCCGGAGACGAAGCGCGCCACGGCGGTGAAGCCTCGGGCCTCCAGATAGGGCCCGTAGTCCTTGGCGAGGCGTGGATTGGGGCCGGTGGCCATGCCGGCGGCCTCGAGGGCGATTCGCACGTACTTGGCGCACTGGCCGCTGCCATAGGGCGGCAGGGCTCGCGTCTTCAGCGTGGCGGCGAACCGCGCCTTGTCGAAATCCACGGACGCCAAGGCCGTCGCCTGATCGCTCATTACTACTCTCCCTGAGGTGGCGTGATGCTGAAGGTCGGCTGTCAGCTTGGCAACAGTCGATGTCGCTTTTTCCACCGTCACCAGGAGACCTAAGCTTGACCATGGCCTGGCGAATACCAGAAACGACGGGCCTTGACCGGCGTGGCCCGAGCATTCGGCCGATCGGTCGAATAGATCGGCATGGTAAACGCGCCTAAACCACGTCTCTTATCCTTTACGTGACCCGCGGCGCGTATTCCTGCTCGCATGAGTTCAGGAACCACGTCCCGAAATCACATCGTCGCCAATCCGGAAGGCCTGTCGGCCACGGTGGTGCTCGCCGCGTTCGGCGATTGGCTGGACCAGCGCCTGGCCGAGGCCATGCGGCTGGACATGGACCTGGCCTTCCGCGACCGCCCGTTCGACGTCAAGATCGGCCGCACGCCGGCCCTGGTGGGCTGGGAGCACCGCTACCTGCAGCCCGGAGCCCCGGCCCCGCATGGGAAGATGTGGACCGTCTACCGCTTGCAGGACCAGGTCGGCCGGCCAGCCCCCCTGCACCAGCACGCCGACGACTACGCCGACACCGTAACCCCCCTGCTGGGCGAACTGGGCTATCTGGGCGTCTTCGACGGCGAGCCGGCGCTGTTCCCGGGCGTGGGGACTCGCTAGGCCCTTCCGCTCTTCCAGACGACAGCCGCCCCTAGCCGCACTTCACCTGCTGGACCACGCCGGTGTCGGGGTTGAACAGGATGTTCAGCCGGTCGGGGCGGTAGTCCATGGTCACCGGGCAGGTCGTGCAGGCCACGCGCCAGCGCGACGGATCCACCGGCGCCGGGAGGTCGGTGCGGTTCTTGCCGACGAAGGCCTGGGCCTCCTTCAGGCCGCACTGGTCCTTTTCCGCCACGGGCGGCTTGGCGGGCAAGGCGACGGCCGGCGGCGCGGTCGGGGTCGTCGGCGGCGGCATCGGGGCCGGAGCCGGCGCCGGCGCGCCGCTGGAGCACGAGGCCAGCAGCAGCGCCACGCCAGCCAATACGAACCGCTTCATGCCTGCTTCTCCCATCCCCGTTCGGCGCCCTGGCGCCAGTAGGACACGGGATGGCCCGCGCCCTTGAAGGCCTTCCATCGGCCCCGCGCCAGGCGCAGGGCCTCCTCGTCGCGGCCGTCGAACAAAAGGATACAGCGTTCGAACGCCGAGAGGTCGCCCGGCTCGGCGCCGTCGAGCAGGAACAACGCCTGGCCGCCGTTCGGGTTGTCCAACCGGTCGGTCAGCAGCACCGGCTGGCGGTCGGCCATCGGCTCGTCGTCCAGGCCGTGCGGCAGGAAGCTGTCGTCGCGCCAGGTCCACAGGTGGGCGTCCAGCGCCCGCAGGCGGGCCGGATCGCCGCCGCGCACCAGGGCCCGCCAGCCGCGCCCCAGGGTCTTTTCCAGCAGCCCGGGCAGCACCTCTTCCAAGGGACTGCGCTCGAGGTGGTAAAACCAGATGTCGCAGGGCGCGGCGGTCAAGGTCAGCCTTCGTAGGCGTCCGCCACCAGGCGGTTCAGTAGTCGCACGCCGAAACCGACTGCGCCGTCCGGAACGGTCGGGTCGGTCGAGGGCTTCTTCCAGGCCACCGAGGCGATGTCCAGGTGGGCCCACGGCACACCGTTGACGAATTTCTGCAGGAACAGCGCCGCGGTGATCGAGCCGGCCGGGCGGCCGCCGATGTTTTTCATGTCGGCGATCGGGCTTTCGATCTGCTTCTCGTAGGACGCCGGCATCGGCATGCGCCACAGCGGCTCCCGCTCGGCCTTTCCTGCCGCGAGAAGTTTCTCCGACAAGCCGTCGTTGTTACTGAACAAACCACCAAGATCATGACCCAGGGAGATAATGATCGCGCCGGTCAGGGTGGCCAGGTCGACCATGAACTTGGGCTTGAAGCGGTCCTGGCAGTACCAGAGGGCGTCGGCCAGGACGAGGCGGCCTTCGGCGTCGGTGTTGATGACCTCGATGGTCTGGCCCGACATTGAGGTGACCACGTCCCCGGGACGCTGGGCGTTCCCGTCGGGCATGTTCTCGACCAAGCCCAGGACTCCGATCGCGTTGACCTTGGCCTTGCGGCCGGCCAGGGCGTGCATGACGCCGGTCACCGCGGCCGCGCCGCCCATGTCCCACTTCATGTCTTCCATGCCGTCGGCCGGCTTGATCGAGATGCCGCCGGTGTCGAAGCAGACGCCCTTGCCGACGAAGGCTACGGGCTGGGCCGCCTTGTCGGACGCCCCCAGCCATTTCATCACCACCAGCTGGCTCTCGCGGACGCTGCCCTGCCCCACGCCCAGCAGGCTGCCCATGCCCAGCTTGGCCATGTCGGCCTCGCCCAGGATCTCGATCTGCAGGCCCAGCGCCTCCAGCCCCTTCACGCGGGCGGCGAATTCCTCGGGGTGCAGGATGTTGGCCGGTTCGGAAACCAGGTCGCGGCTGAACAGGATCGCGTCGGCGACCGGCTCCAGCGCGGCGAAGGCCTTGCGCGCCTTGGCCGGGTCGGCGGCGGCCACCTTGACCACGCTCACCGAGGGTTTCTTCTCGGCCTTCTCGGTGGTGCGGTAGCGGTCGAACCGATAGGCCGCCAACTTGGCGCCGAAGGCGGCGCGAGCGGCCGTCTCGGCGTCGCCGCCGCCCAGCTTCAGCACCAGTTCGGTGACGCCCGAGGCCTTCAGGGCCTGGAAGGCGTGGGCGGCCGCTAGTTCGACCGCCTCGGGCTCGAACACGCCGTCACCGTCGATCCCCACCAGCAGCACGCGCGCGGCCTCGAGGCCGGCGGGGGCGATCAGGTCCAGCGCCTGGCCCTTGGCGCCGGTGAAGCGACCGCCCGCAATGGCCCGGGCCAGAGCCCCGCCAGTCGCCTCGTTGACCGCCTTGGCCTCCGGCGATAGGGCGGCGGCTTCGTAGGCCAGGACCGCCACGGCGGCATTGGCGCCGGCCTGGGTGTCGGCGGTGACGAACTCGATACGCATGACGCGCTCCTGATGACCGATGGAGCCCTAGCAGGACCTTCAATCCGCTGGATTGGCCCAAACCTGGACCGAAGAAAAGCACCAATCGTCGGAGGGCTCGGCGCGCCCCGGACCCGCGCCGCTTTTCCGCCTGACTTGAGCGGTTGTGCGCACGCGAACACGCCGTGTAGAAGAGACCTTCCCTGGGGGCGCGCCGCGCGACTCCGCTGCTTCCCGTCCCCTCGGTCCCCGTCCCCACGTCGATGCGCCTGATCGAACGCTATCTTTTCCGCCAGTTGCTGGGCCCGACGCTTTTGGCGACGTTGGCCCTGGTGGCGCTCGCCCTGCTGGCGCGCAGCCTGTCGGAGTTCGACGTCCTGATCGAACAGCGCCAAAGCGCCATGGTCTTCCTGAAGATCATCGCCCTGGCCCTGCCCCAGCTGCTGAGCATGATTCTGCCGATCGCCCTGTTCGTGGCCACGCTGGTGGCGCTGAACCGGTTGCACACGGAGCAGGAGATCGTGGTCTGCTTCGCCGGGGGCATGAGCCGCTGGCGCGTGATCTCGCCCGCCATGCGCCTGGCCGCGTTCGCCACCCTGCTGTCGCTGGTCATGAGTCTGTGGGCGGCGCCGTGGAGCTCGCGGGCGATTCGCGAGACTTTCTTCGACATCAAATCCGACCTGGCCTCGACCCTTGTGCGCCCGGGCGAATTCACCGAGCCGGGCCCTGGCCTGACGGTCTACGCCCAGACGATCGACCGCGACCAGATCATCCACAACCTTTTCATCCACCAGGAAAAGACCAACGGCGGCGCCGTCACCTACACCGCCCGCGAAGGCGTCATCGCCGAGCGCAAGGGTCTGCCGGTGCTGGTCCTGCGCAAGGGCTCCAACCAGGAGTTCTCCAGCTCCGGCGTGCTGCAATATCTGTCGTGGGACGAATACACCTTCGACCTCAGTTCGCTATTTCAGAGCGACGAGCTGCTGCACTACAAGATCGGAGACCGCTATCCGCACGAGCTGTTTTTCCCCGACCTGACCCAGGAATGGGAGCAGCAGAACCGCGAGAAGCTGCTGTCAGAAGGGCACTGGCGGCTGGCCAGCCCGCTCTACAATTTGGCCATGATGTCGATGGCCGTGGCGGCGGTGATCGGCGGATCGTTCAGCCGCATGGGCTATGGCCGGCGGATCGCCGTGGTCGGCGCGGCCGCCGCCCTGGTCCAGATCGTGGGCTTCGGCGTCAAGGCCGCCTGCGACAACGACGTCTGGCTCAACCCGCTGCAGTACATGGTGCCCTTGGCGGCGATCTGGTGGGGCCTGCGACAGATTTTCCGCCAGAAGGTAGCCCGCTACATCGCCATCGGCGCGCATGACGCCCTCCAGCCGCTGGGGGCCCCATGATCGGCGTGGGCATGATCGAACGCTATGTGCTCAGGAAGACCCTGACTGGCCTGGCGGCAGCTCTGGCTGTCGTCGCCGTACTGGTCATGCTGATCGCCTTTGTCGACATCTCCAAGAACGTCGGCACCCGGGCCGACGTTGGCTTCACTCAGTTGCTGTTCCTGACCGTCCTGCAGGCGCCCGCCACGATCCTGGTGCTGACGCCCTTCATCTTCCTGTTCGGGACCCTGGGCGCGTTCGTGGGACTCAATCGGCGTAGTGAACTGATCGCCATGCGGGCGGCCGGCGTCTCGGCCTGGCGCTTCATCATGCCGGCCGCCACCGCCGCCTTCGTCATGGGCCTTCTGACCCTGACCCTGCTCAATCCGCTGACCTCGGCGATGAGCGCCCAGTTCGAGACCTCGCGCGACGCGCTGATGGAAAGCTATCTGAAGTCGGCGCCCAAGGGCCTGTGGCTGCGCCAGGGCGACGAGAAGACCCAGGTGGTCATCCGGGCCCGGGCGCGCGACCAGGTCGATGGCGCGGTCCGGCTGCGCGGGGTGTCGCTGTTCGTCTACGCGGTTCAGCCCGACGGCTCCCTGCAATTTGCGCAGCGGATCGAGGCGGACGAGGCTCGGCTCGAACCCGGCTTCTGGCGGTTGTCGGGCGTGCGGGTAGCTATGCCCGGCGCCGGCGCGATCCGCTCCGAGACCTACACCATGCCGTCCAATCTGGACGACCGAACGGCGTCGGAGCGGTTCAACAACCCCCAAGCTATCGCCGTCTGGCTGCTGCCCGAGACCATCAAGCGCACCGAGGCGGCGGGGTTCTCTTCGATCCCCTTCCGCTTACGGCTGCAGCAGGTGCTGGCCACCCCGCTGCTGTTCGCGGCAATGTCGGTGCTGGCCGCCGCCTTCTCCCTGCGGCTGATGCGGCTGGGCGGGCTAGCGGGCCTGGCCGGCGCGGGCGTAACCTTGGGCTTTGGTTTCTTCTTCTTTAACGAGCTGTGTGGCGCACTGGGCAAGGCCGACGTGCTGACGCCGGCCATGGCGGCGTGGACTCCGCCGATCGTGGCGCTTTTGGCGGGTCTGACGCTGCTTTGCTATACCGAGGATGGTTGAGTCTGTGTCGCCGGGATCGAGGACTTTGATGATGGAGCTTCGCTGGGGCGCGAAAGAGAAGGGCCGCGCGGTCTTGCTGGCCGGAGCGGCCTGGCTCGCCCTCGCCGCCTCGGCGCAGGCGCAGCAGCCGCTCGCCACGATCCCCGCCGCTCCGGCGCCCTCGCCCGCGGTCGACGACGGCCTGGGCGACACCGGCTACTATCTGGAATCCGACCTTCTGATCCGCGACGACGCCAATCAGAAGATGATCGCGCGGGGCGACGTCGAGGCTCGCTACCAGGGCCGCACCCTGCGCGCCGACGAGGTGGTCTACGACACCAAGACCGAGGTGGTCACCGCCCACGGTCACGTGACGCTGATCAATGCCGACGGCACCGCCGAATTCGCCAATGACATGACCATGGACAAGGACCTGAAGGCCGGCTTCGCCCGCGGCTTCTCGGCCCGCCTGGACAAGAACATCAAGATCGCCGCCGACAGCGCCGTGCGCCGTAACGCGCAGATCACCGAACTGAACAAGGCGATCTATACCCCCTGCGAGGTGTGCGCCGAGAAACCCAAGCCGACCTGGAGCATCCAGGCCGACAAGGTGGTCCAGGACAAGAACAATCACCTGGTCTACTACCACGGCGCCACCATCCGGGTGTTCGGCGCGCCGCTGATGTACCTGCCGGTGTTCTGGCATCCGGATCCGCAGACCGAGCGCCGCTCCGGCTTCCTGGTGCCCAAGGTCGGCGTCTCCAAGAAGCGCGGCCTGGTCTATGAGCAGCCCTATCTGTTCGTGTTGTCGCCGTCTCAGGATCTGGTGGTAACCCCCCAATTCAACACGAAAGTTAACCCGTTCGTGAAGGCCCAGTACCGCAAGCGGTTCTATTCGGGCTATGTCGAGGCGCGGGTCGGCGCCACCTATGACAAGGACTTCGACAACCACGGCGACCGCTTCGGCAAGGCGACGGCTAAGAGCTACATCCTGGCCAAGGGCCTGTTCGACATCGACGAGAAGTGGAAGTGGGGCTTCAGCGCCGAGCGGGCGTCCCAGGCGCTGATCTTTGACGACTACGACATCAGCGACGTCTATGCCCAGCGCGGCCAGTTCACGGCCGACGACCATCGCCTGATGTCGCAGATCTACGCGACCCGGCAATCGGATCGATCCTATCTGTCGGCCTCGATGATCTCGGTGCAAGGCCTGCGGGTCGTGCAAGTCAACTCCGCCGGCCTGGCGAACCAGTTCGAGAACAGCGGCGCCTTCCCGCTGATCGGCCCGATGGTCGAGGGGCGCTGGGAACCGGAATCGCACATCCTGGGCGGACGTCTTCGTGTCCAGGGCTCCGGCGTGGTTCTGACCCGCTCGGAATCCCAGTTCGGCGAACCGCCCTACGCCTACGCCGCCTACAAGGGCCAGGACGGCGTGGATTCCGTCCGCGGCTCGATCAAGGGCGACTGGCGCGGCAGCCTGACCCTGGGCTCGGGCCTGCGTATTGAGCCGTTCGCCCAGGCGCGCGGCGACACCTATCGCGTCAGCGACGTCTTCCTGCCGACCAGCGCCATGGCCGCGGGCGACAGGACCACCAACATCAACTATTCGCGCGGATTGGGCGTCGCCGGGGTCGACCTGAGCATGCCGTTCTTCAAACCCCTGAAGGACGGCGGCAGCGTGGTGCTCGAGCCCCTGGTCCAACTGGCCGCCGGATCCGACAGTTCGCGGGTGCCGATCGTCGTGGCCCGCGATCCGGCCGGCAATCCAATCTATTTCAACGAAGACAGCACCAACTTCGAACTGGACGAGACCAACCTGTTCGACGTCAACAAGTCGCCCGGCTTCGACCTCTACGAGGGCGGCACGCGCATGAATGTCGGCGGCCGCGCGACGGTGAAGTTCGCCGATGGCCGGGGCGGCAGCGTCCTGCTGGGTCGCAGCCTGCGCACCAAGGTCGATCCGCTGATGCCGACCCGGGCTGGGCTCGACCAGAAGGCGTCCGACTGGGTCGTGGCCGCCACGGTCACGCCGATCCGCGGCATCACCGCCTACACCCGCGCTCGCTTTGACGACGACACCAGCAAGCTCAACCGCTTGGAGGCCGGTCTCGACGCCTCGGTCGCCCGCGGCTTCGGCTCCCTGCGCTACCTGAAGGACAACAAGGACACGACCGGGTTCCGCCAGGAGAACCTGGATTTCGTCGGCGACTACAAGATCCGCGAGAACTGGGGCGTGACCGCCCTGGGCCGCCTGTCCTACCAGGACGCCCGGACCTTCGGCCTGCCGGCCAGCGACAGCAAGTGGTCCTGGACCCGTCGCGACCTGGGCGTCTACTACAAGGACGACTGCGTCCGGCTCGACATGATCTATCAGAACGAAGACCGCTACACTCAAACCGCGAACGGCCTGAAGTTGAAGTCCAATGAGTCCGTGGTGCTGCGCCTAACGCTCGCCACATTGGGCGACACACTGTACACCGATTAGAATGTCACCGCGTCGGGGGACGCGCGATTAAGCGCGCGCCTTCCTTTGGACGCGTCTAGAGGAACGACAATACCGATGCGGTCTGCGCGTAGCGTGACGAAACTGGCGGCCTGCACCGCTTCCATCCTCGCCTTGACCGTGGCGAGCCTCGGCACGCCCGCCCTGGCTCAGGAGGCCGCTCCCGCGGCGCCCCCGATTGTGGATGCGCCGGCGGCGCCGGCCGCCACCGCGGCGCGCGCCAATCCGCTGTCGGAAAGCGTCGCCGCGGTCGTCAATGACGACATCATCTCCAGCTACGACCTGATGCAGCGCATGCGGCTGTTGATGGTCACCTCCGGCCTGCAGCCCACCCAGGAGAACCTGCCCCAGCTGGAGCAGGAAGCCCTGCGCTCGCTGATCGACGAGCACGTCCAGATGCAGGAGCTGCGTCGGGTCGAGAAGGCCCAGAAGATCACGATCATCTCGACCGACAAGGAGGTCGAGGAGCAGATCGAGGATATCGCCAAGGGCAACAACATGACCGCGGCCCAGCTGACCCAGCAGCTGCAGGCCCAGGGCGTCGGGATCGACACCTGGAAGGCGCAAATCCGCGCCGACAGCAGCTGGCAGGCTTGGATCAGCGGTCGCTACGGCTCGCGCCTGCGGATTGGCGACGACCAGATCAAGGCCTTCGAGCGCCGCCAGGCGGAGGCCGCCAGCAAGCCGCAATACCAGGTCAGCGAAGTGTTCATCGACGCCGCGCGCGTTGGCGGCATGGAAGTGGCCCAGAACGGCGCCAAGCAGCTGATTTCCCAGATGCAGCAGGGCGCGCCCTTCCCCGCTGTGGCGCGGCAATTCTCCGCCTCGCCGACGGCCGCCAACGGAGGCGACGCTGGCTGGGTCAGCCCCGGCGAGATGCCGCCCGAGGTCGACGCCGCGCTCGAACAGCTGCGTCCCGGCCAGCTGTCGGCGCCGATCCCGGTGCGTGACGGCGTCTACATCATCTATCTGCGCGACAAGCGCTCGGGCGCGAAGACGGCCCTGGTCGACCTCAAGCAGGTCGCCGTGGCCCTGCCCAAGGACGCGCCCCAGGCCCAGGTCGACGCCGCCCAGAAGCTGCTGGTCGATCTCAAGCCCAAGATCACCAGCTGTGAGACCCTGGAGGCCACCGCGGGCAAGGTCGAGGGTGTGGTGGCCGGCGATCTGGGCGAAGCTGAAATCACTGATCTGGCCCCCGCCTTTCAACAAGCGGCCAACACGCTCAAGATCGGCCAGGTTTCCGATCCGATCCGCACCGACGCCGGCCTGCACCTGATCGCGGTCTGCGGCAAGCGGCAGTCAGGCGCCCAGGCGCCGACGCACGACCAGATTGAAAATCGTCTGCGAGGACAACAGCTTGCACTGATCTCCAAACGTTATCTGCGAGACCTGCGCAACTCGGCCACTATCGAAACCCGGTGAAGACGACCGCCCTCGCCCTGAGCGCAGGCGATCCGGCCGGCATCGGACCGGAGATCATCGCCAAGGCCTGGTCTGTCCTGCGCGCCGAAGGGCCGAGCTTCATGGTGGTGGGCGACGCCCAGCTGCTGGCCTCGGCCGGCGGCGGGGTGAAGGTCCGCGCGGTCACCGGACCGGTCGAGGCGATCAAGGTGTTCAGCCAGGCCCTGCCCGTGCTGGACATCCCGCTGCAGGCCCCCGTGGTCGCCGGCAAGCCGTCCAGCGCCTACGCGTCTCAGGTGATCCGCTGGATCGAGACCGGGGCGGGCCTTGCCCTGTCGGGCGCCGTGGCCGGGCTGGTCACCGCCCCCATCGCCAAGGCGCCGCTGTATGACGCCGGTTTCGCCTTTCCCGGGCACACAGAGTTCCTGGCCGAACTGACCCATGTGGGCGAACGCCAGGCGCCGCACGGCCCGGTCATGATGCTGGCGGCCCGCGACCTGCGCGCCACCCTGGTGACCATCCACACGCCGCTGTCGGCCGTGCCCGCCGCCCTGTCGATCGAGGCGATCGTCAATGCCGGCCTGGTCACCGTCGAGGCCCTGCGCAAGGACTTCGGCATCGCCGTTCCGCGCCTGGCCGTGGCGGCCCTGAATCCGCATGCGGGCGAAGCCGGCGCCCTGGGCGGTGAGGAGACGGCGATCATCGAGCCCGCCGTCCGGATCCTTCGGGACATGGGCGTCGAGGTCAAAGGCCCCGCCCCGGCCGACAGCCTGTTCCACGCCGAGGCCCGGGCCACCTACGACGCGGTGCTGTGCATGTATCACGACCAGGCGCTGATCCCGGTCAAGATGCTGGACTTCTGGGCCGGGGTGAACGTCACCCTGGGGCTGCCCATCGTGCGCACCTCGCCCGATCATGGTACGGGTTTCGACATCGCCGGCCGGGGCCTGGCCCGGGCCGACAGCCTGATCGCCGCCATCCGCCTGGCGGCCGAGATCGCCGACCGTCGCGCCATCGCCTGACCTGGGCGCCCGAACCTTTCGAGAGACCATGAGCCTCGCCGACCTGCCGCCGCTTCGCGAGGTTCTCGCCGAGCACGACCTGCTGGCCAACAAGAGCTTCGGCCAGCACTTCCTGCTGGACCTGAACATCACCCGCAAGATCGCCCGTCTGTCCGAGGTGGGCGAAGGGGACGTTGTGATCGAGGTCGGCCCCGGCCCCGGCGGCCTGACCCGGGCCCTGCTGGAGACCGGCGCGCGGGTCGTGGCGGTGGAGATGGACAAGCGCTTCATCCCGCTGCTGGAAGAGCTGGCCGCGGCCGCCGACGGCCGGCTGACGATCATTCAGGGCGACGCCCTGAAGGTCGACATGGCCGCCATCGCCGGCGGCCCGGCCCACATGGTCAGCAATCTGCCCTACAATGTCGGCACGCCGCTGCTGATCAACTGGCTGACGGGCCCGTTCCGGCCGCTGTCGATGACCCTGATGTTCCAGAAGGAGGTCGCCGACCGCATCGCCGCCGACGTGGACGACGACGCCTACGGCCGCCTGGCCGTGGTCTCCCAGACCGTCTGCAGCGCCAAGGTGGTCATGGACCTGCCGGCCCGCGCCTTCACCCCGCCACCCAAGGTGGCCTCGGCCGTGGTGCGTCTGGTCCCGCTGGACCCCGCGCCCGACAAGGCGCTGGTGGCGGCCCTGGAGAAGGTCACCGCCGCCGCCTTCGGCCAGCGCCGCAAGATGCTGCGCTCCAGTCTCAAGGGCCTGGGCGGCGGCGCGCTGTGCGAGAAGGCCGGGATCGATCCCGACGCCCGGGCCGAGACCGTTGACGTGGCGGGCTTCCAGGCTCTGGCGCGGGCGGTGATGGGCTGACAGGTCCTCCCGGACAGCCCTTATCGCGAGAGCTTGGCCGCACCCGCAGGTCGAGCTTGCATTTCACCGCTGGCCCTGTGTTCTCTACTTCAACTGGCTCGGAACCCTGGGAGGAGCCTGAATCAGGGGATCACCTCATGGGTCGCCAAATCGCCGACCATCAGCGCGTTCGGTCACGGCGCCTCGCCGAGGTCGCCATCGCGTGCTTCGGCTATTTCACTGTGGTGCTTGTCCTGCTGCATATCCTGCGGCCCGACTACACGCCCATAGACCACATGATCAGCGACTATGCGGTCGGACGCCTTGGCTGGGTGATGACGACGGCCTTCGTGGCGTTGTCGGCGGGCTGCCTAACGCTCGGACTGGGCATGGCCATGGCCGGCCCAAGATCCGTGCCGGGCCGCGCCGCGGTGCTACTCCTCTGGATCGCGACGGTCGGCCTGTTGACGACGGCGATTTTTCCCACCGACCTTGAGACGGCGGCCACGACGACGACGGGCAACGTCCACACCGCCAGTTTCCTGGTCAATGTGATCAGCATGATCCTGTGCTCGCTGCTCTTCGCCGTCAGCTTTCATCAAAGTGATGATTGGCGCAGCTATCGATGGACCGGGCTGGCTTTGGCAATCGCATTGCTCGCCGCGTTCCTCGCCCAATTCCTGACCCTGCACCGGGGCGCGCCCTATGGACTGACGAACCGTCTCTTCGTCGCCGTGCTGATGGTCTGGTTCGTGGCGACCGCTGCGCAACTCCGCCGGATCGCCGTTCTTCGACAGGGTGCCCTGACGGCTGGGACGTAGCCGGCAACTGTGTGTGTGAGGTCTGGAGATCAGTTCCACCTCAGCATCCAGAGTTGCACGCAATGCCGGGAAGCGGACAGGGCGAAGGTCGGTTCGGGGTGGCTATCGGACTATGGACCGCAACAACCCTCTCACCAACAACCCTCTCACTTTGAAAGAGGATCTGGGAAAGCCAGCTACATCTCGTTGATTTTGGCATTGTAGGTGACACCAACGGAGGCTTGCCTGAGCCGGCCGGTCCGGTCGAAAGCTTTTCCGCGGGACATTTTCCACGCGCTCAACACATCTTCGATCAGTTCTTGGCGCTCAGCCAGCGGGAGATCCTGACTGCTGCTCACCACCGCCCAAGTAAACGAGATGGGCTCCGGCGGTGGTTGAGAGTCATCGACCGTGTCGAGATAAGCCATAAATGCGATAAGAGCGCTCTCGTTATGATAGACTTGAAAATCATAACCGTATTTGATTGGCACCCCAGTCATCGATAGTCCACGCACGCGATCAACCATGTGAGAGGATTTAGAATCGATGACTTCCCAGGTCATAGGCAAACCTCTTGGCTTGTCATTCATTGTGTCCACCGTTGGCGACAATGGTGGAGCTACGAGGTCACCGCAAGCGGACAAACCTCACGTCCGCAACGGGTCGGAAACTGCCCTCCGCCCCCTAGATCTCTTCCTTCAGCAGATCCCCCACCAGGTTGCCGATCCACGGGTTGCGGGCCCGCTTCTGGCGTTCGGCGTGGTAGATGTGGGCCAGGTCCGAATAGGCCTTGTCGAAGTCGTCATTGAGGATGACGTAGTCGAACTGCTCCCAGGCGGCGACCTCGTCCTTGGCGCGGGCCAGGCGGCGATGGATGACCTCTTCGCTGTCCTGGCTGCGGGCGTGCAGGCGGCGGCTCATCTCGGCCAGGGACGGCGGTAGGATGTAGACCAGGACGCTGTCCTCGCCGGCCTGTTTGTGCACCTTCATCGCGCCCTGGAAGTCGATATCGAACAGCACGCTCTCGCCACGGTCCAGCGCGTCCATGATCGGCGCCCGCGGGCTGCCGTAATGGTTGCCGTAGACCTCCGCCCATTCCAGGAAGGCGTCCTCCTGGATCATCGCCTGGAACTTGTCGCGGCTGACAAAGTGGTAGTCGCGGCCGTCGTGCTCGCCCGGGCGCGGGTCGCGGGTGGTGGCGCTGATCGACAGGTGCAAGTCGCCGTGGTCCGCCACCAGGCGGCGGGTCAGCGAGGTTTTGCCCACGCCCGACGGGGCCACGACCATCAGCAGCAGGCCGCGGGTGCGTCCATGCGGATTATTCGACATTCTGAACCTGTTCTCGGAATTGCTCGATCGTGGCCTTCAGATCCAGGCCGTGCGCGGTCAGGGCGGTCAGCGCCGACTTGCTGCAAAGGGTGTTGGCTTCGCGCATGAACTCCTGGCTGAGGAAGTCCAGGCGCCGGCCGGCGGCCGCGTCGGCGGACAGCAGGGCGCGGGCCGCGGCCACATGGCTGGACAGCCGGTCCAGCTCCTCGCGGACATCGGCCTTCACCGCCATGGCGGCGGCTTCCTGCACGATGCGCTCTTCCGACGCCGCCTCGCCGATCAGTTCGGTCAGCTTGCGGGCGTAGCGCTCGCGGAGGATGGCCGGCTGGCCGGCGGCTTCCTGCGAGGCCAATAGCGTGAGAGCTTCGATGCGGTCGACGGCGCCGGTCAGGATCGGGGCGAGCGCGGCCCCCTCCTCCAGCCGAGCCGCTTTCAGCCCGTCCAGGGCCTGGCCGATCGTGGCGGTCATGGCGGTCTCCACCTCGGCGCGGTCTTCGGCGGCCTCGTCCTCCTCGCGGGCGTCGATCACGCCGCGCAGGGCCAACAAGCCATCCAGGCTGGGCTTGCCGACCATCCCGGTGGCGACATAGGGCGCGCCAGCCTTGAGGTAGCGCTCCATCACCTCGACATTGACCTGGACGGCCGCCAGGGCCTCCGCTCTCTTGGCCTGCAGGTTGACCGTCAGCTGGCCGCGCTGGAAGCGGGCCTGGGCGGCGTCGCGCGCAGCCCGATCCAAGCCGTCGAAGCCCGGCGGGCCGCGAAAGCGGGTCTCGAGATTGCGGCCGTTGACGCTGCGCGCCTCCACCGCCCACGACCAGGCCCCGTGCGAGCCTTCGACGCGGGCGAAGCCGGTCATGCCTGACAGCGCCATCCTCGCTCCCTAAAGATTCGGTGGGCTCTTCGAGGCCCCAGTAGCGCCAGCCTGGGCCGCCGCCTTCGATCGCTCGACCTGCCGCCACTTGGCGACATTGCGCTCGTGCGCCTCGTAGGTCGAGGCGAAGACGTGGCCGCCGGTGCCGTCGGCGACAAAATAGAGGTCGTCGCTCTTCGTCGGGTTGAGCACGGCTTGCAAGGCGGCCTTGCCCGGATTGGCGATCGGGGTCGGCGGCAGGCCTTCGATCAGATAGGTGTTGTAGGGCGTCTGGCGCTGCAGTTCCGACTGCAGGATGCCCCGGCCCAGCGGGCGCCCGCGGGTCAGGCCGTAGATGATGGTCGGGTCGCTGCCCAGGCGGACGCCTTGGCGCAGGCGGTTGATGAACACCGCCGCGACGTGCGGACGCTCGCGGGCCAGTCCGGTTTCCTTCTCGACGATCGAGGCCAGGGTCACGGCCTGGTCCTTGGTCTCGAACGGCAGGCCCGGCTGGCGCTGGGCCCACAGGCGGTCGAGAACCTCGTCGCGGGCGTCCATCATCCGCTGCAGAACCGCCGCCCGATCCTCGCCGCGCTGGACTTGATAGGTCTCGGGCAGGATCGAGCCTTCCGGCGGGATCGGCGCCGTGCCGGTCAATTCGGGAGCCCGCATCAGGATATCGACCACCATCTCCGAGGTCAGCCCCTCGGCGATGGTCACCTGGTGGCGAACGATCTTGCCGTCGCGGATCTTGGCCAGCACCTGGCGCAGCGAGGCGCGCGAGGCGAACTCGTACTCGCCGGCCTTCAGCCTGCGCGCCGCGCCGGTCGTCTGGGCGGCGGTCAGAAACAGCGAGGACGAGCGGATCACCCCCGCCTGCTCCAGGCTGGAAGCGATCTCGGGCAGGCTGGCCCCGCGCCGCAGGACCACGGTGGTGGCCTCGCCTGACCGTGCGGCCGGGCCCGGTCCCTGGTAAATCCACACAGCGCCCAGCACCACCAGCATGGCGGCCAGGCCCAACATGGTCAGCAAGCCCCCGCTCATGGCCGCGATGCGGCGTCCGACCGGCGCGGTCTCGCGCCGGCGTGGATTGGCCTTGCGGGGAGCCCCCGTCTTCGGAGCCGGACGGGGCGTCCGGCGTTGCTGAGGGGGCTTGCGGCTCACGAGACTTTGCGGAACACGACCGAGGCGTTGGTGCCGCCGAAGCCGAAGCTGTTGGACACCGCCACCTCGATCTTGTGCGGCACGGCCTTGTTCGGCGCCAGGTTCATGGCGACGTTCACGTCCGGATTGTCCAGGTTGATGGTCGGCGGGGCGATCTGGTCGCGGATGGCCAGGACCGAGAAGATCGCCTCGATCGCGCCTGCCGCGCCCAGCAGGTGACCGGTCATCGACTTGGTCGACGACATCACCACGTTCTTGGCGTGATCGCCCAGGAATCGCTCGACGGCCCCGGCCTCGATGCCGTCAGCCATGGTCGAGGTGCCGTGGGCATTGACATAGTTGATCTCCGACGGGGAGATGCCCGCGTCCTTGACCGCCGCCGACAGGGCCCGGAAGCCGCCGTCGCCGTCCTCCGACGGGGCGGTGATGTGATAGGCGTCGCCCGACAGGCCATAGCCGATGACCTCGGCGTAGATCTTGGCGCCGCGCGCCTTGGCGTGCTCGTACTCCTCCAGGACGACGACGCCGGCGCCTTCGCCCATCACGAAGCCATCGCGGTCCTTGTCGTAGGGGCGCGAGGCCTTTTCCGGCGTGTCGTTGAAGGCGGTGGCCACGGCGCGGCAGGCGATGAAGCCGGCCATGCCGACCTTGCAGACGGCCGCTTCGGCGCCGCCGGCGATCATCACGTCGGCGTCGCCGTACTTGATCAGCCGGGTGGCGTCGCCGATGGCGTGAGCGCCGGTGGCGCAGGCGGTGACCACGGCGTGGTTGGGGCCCTTGAAGCCGTAGCGGATCGAGACCTGGCCCGAGATCAGGTTGATCAGGGCCGAGGAGATGAAGAACGGGCTGACCCGGCGCGGGCCCTTGGCTTCCAGTTCCAGGGCGGTGTCGGCGATCGTCGACAGGCCACCGATGCCCGAGCCCAGGATCACGCCGGTCCGGTACTTGTCTTCTTCGGTCTGCGGGACCCAGCCCGAATCCTTCACCGCTTCATCGGCGGCGGCGATGCCGTACAGGATGAAGTCGTCGACGCGCTTCTGGTCGCGCGGGCTCATGGTCAGGTCGGGATTGAAAGCGCCCTCGACGTCCGGGCCGCCGCCGCCGCGCCCATCGACGCGCGGCACTTCGCAGGCCACTTGGCAGGCATAGTCGGTCGGGTCGAAGGACGAGATCCGGTTCGCGCCGGACTTGCCGGCCAGGATGTTCTTCCAGGTAACATCGACGCCCTGCCCCAGGGGGGTCAGAAGGCCAAGCCCGGTAATGACGACTCTACGCATGGATCACTCCCAACCTTCGCATCGCGGACATATGGGGATGCTGGCGACTCGGACAGCCCCCCGACCGCGAATCTCGGCCACATACGAAAACCGCCGCGCGCACGATGGCAAGAGCCCGTGCGACGCGGCGGTTGATAGTGCTGTTCGCGAAAATGGCGCGAACCCGACGCCCTAGGCGCCGGTCTTTTCCGTGATGAACTTCACGGCGTCACCGACGGTCTGGATGTGCTCGGCGGCGTCATCCGGAATTTCGATGTCGAATTCTTCTTCGAACGCCATGACCAGCTCGACGTTGTCGAGGCTGTCGGCGCCCAGGTCGTCGATGAAGCTGGCCTTTTCGGTGACCTTTTCCGGATCGGCGTCCAGGTGCTCGATGACGATCTTACGCACGCGCTCGAGAATGTCGGACATTCTGTTAGTCCCTCGTTTTGAATCTTGCAGTTCCGCGGGCGACGGGGGCGAACCTTCACCACCCACGGGAATTGTCGGGCCACCGCCTATCACGTTCTTTTTCGAGTGACTAGCGGCACGTCCGGTTAGAAATGTGGGCTTTCGTCTTTCCAAGCAGAAACGTGTCCGGCCCAGGAAAAGACGGTACGTCAGATCATGGCCATGCCGCCGTTGACGTGCAAGGTCTGACCCGTGACATAGCCGCCCTCGTCACTGGCGAGGTAAACGCACGCCGCGGCGATATCGCTCCCTTCGCCCAGGCGGCCGGCGGGGATGGTCGACAGGATGCCGGCCCGCTGTTGCTCGTTCAGGGCATCGGTCATCGGGCTGGCGATGAAGCCGGGGGCAACGCAGTTGACCGTGACGTTGCGGCTGGCCAGCTCCTGAGCCAAGGCCTTGGAGAAGCCGATCATCCCGGCCTTGGAGGCGGCGTAGTTGGTCTGGCCCGGATTGCCGGTGACGCCGACGATCGAGGTGATGCCGATGATCCGGCCCGAACGGCGCTTCATCATGCCCTTGGCGGCGGCGCGCGACAGGCGGAAATAGCCTTCCAGGTTCACCTTGATCACGGTGTCCCAGTCCTCGTCCTTCATGCGGACGATCAGGCCGTCGCGGGTGATGCCGGCGTTGGCGATCACGATGTCCAGCGGCGCGCCCGCGGCCTCCTCGGCCTTGGCGACCAGGCCGTCGACAGCGGCGGCGTCGGACAGATTCGCCGCCACGAACGAGACGCGCTCGCCGAACTGGGCGGCCAGCTCCGCCAGGGCCGATTCGCGGGTGCCCGAGAGCACGACATGGGCGCCCTGCCCGTGCAGGGCCTTGGCGATGGCCCCGCCGATGCCGCCCGTGGCGCCGGTGACGAGGGCGGTCTTGCCGGTGAGATCGAACATGATCCTGGATCCTGGAATTAGAGCGACTTGGCGAAGGCTTCGAGGTCGGCCGGGCTGTTCAGGGGAACGGCTTCGGCGTCCGGGGCGATCCGCTTGGCCATGCCCGACAACACCTTGCCCGCGCCCGCCTCGGCGAAGCGCGTGACGCCGCCTTCCTGGGCCAACCAGGTCATGCTCTCGCGCCAGCGGACGCGGCCGGTGACCTGCTCGACCAGCAGCCTGCGGATGACGTCCGGATCATGGACCGGGGCGGCGGTGACATTGGCCACCAGCGGGGCGCGGGGGGCGACGATCGTGGTGCGGGCCAGGGCCTCTTCCATCTCGTCGGCGGCCGGCTGCATCAGCGGGCAGTGGAAGGGCGCGGAGACGTTCAGCGGAATGGCCCGCGCGCCCAGCTCCTTGGCCTTCTCGATGGCCTTGTCGACGGCCGCCTTGGCGCCGGAGATCACAACGTTGCCGTTGTTGTTGTCGTTGGCCACGACGCAGACCCCGACTTCCGAGCCGGCCGCCGCGGCCGCTTCGGCCAGGGCCAGGTCGGTCTTGGGACCGATCAGCGAGGCCATGGCCCCTTCCCCCACCGGCACGGCGCGCTGCATGGCTTGGCCGCGCAGCTTCAGCAGGCGGGCGGTGTCGGCCAGGGTGATCGCGCCGGCGGCGGCCAGGGCGCTGTATTCGCCCAGGCTGTGGCCGGCCACGAAGGCGGCCCTGTCGACTCTGACACCGAACTCCTTTTCCAGGACCCGGGTCACGGCCAGGCTGACCGCCATCAGGGCCGGCTGGGCGTTCTCGGTCAGGGTCAGGTCGCCCTCGGGTCCCTCGCTCATCAGCTTGAACAGCTTCTGGCCCAGGGCGTCGTCGACCTCCTGGAACACCTCGCGGGCGGCGGCGAAGGCCAGGGCCAGGTCGGCGCCCATGCCGACCGTCTGGCTGCCCTGTCCTGGGAAGATGAAGGCGATGCTCATAGGCCCGCTCCGTCGTTACAAATCCAAGGGCGGGAGGGTTATGGGATCGCCGCGCCACGGGCAAGGATCAGTTTTGGCCGGCCGCGGCCTCCGGAGTCGTCGCCACGACCGTTCCCGAGGGGAGCGGCGGCGGCGGCGCCAGGTCCAGCACGGGGTCGGACGGCCTCGCGGCCGCCGGACAGCCCCTGCGCGCCAGTTTCCTGGCGCTCCAGGAGGGGTCGCAGCGACGGGGCGTCCCAGCAGCGCGCATGGCCGCCATCATGGCGATATTCTGCCGCACCAGCCTCATGGTCCGCTTGTTGTAGTCCGGCTTGGGAATGCTGACCGAAACCGGCGGTCTGGGCGGCGGCTTCGGGCAATGCGGCGTTTGGGCGACGGCGGCGACCGGTCGGAAAGTCACCGAAGGCGGCGGCGCCGGGCGCGGCGTGAACGGGACCGCGACCCGCGAGGGCGGCGGCCGAAAGCTGCGGATCGTCGACGCCTCCGCCTGCGCCCCAGTCGCCGTCAACAACACCACGGCCAGAACTGTGGTGGAAAGAATCGCGCCGCGCATTGGAGCCGCCTCCGCCTGCCTGCCCTGGTTTCTACCATGGCGTGAAACCAGGCGCGATGGTCGACCGGGTCTCAGCCCAGCCACGGCCCGCCCGGCGGTCCCCAGCCCCAGACCGGCATCGGCGGGTCGTCCGTGGGTGCTTCGCCCCCTGGCCCGGAGTTGATCACCGCCAAGCGCGTGCCCCACTCCAGATAGCCGACGAAAGCGGCGCGGAACTCCGGGTCGGCCGGCAGACCGACGGCGTCGGCGGTGTCCAGCATCAGCGAGACCCAGGCGCGGCGCTGGTCCTCGGTCAGATGGCGACCCAAGTGGTGGCCGATCATCGCGGCGTGGCCGCCGCCGGCCTCGGTATAGGCCTTGGGACCGCCGAACACCTCGGTGACGAAGGCAGCCACGTGCTCGGCGTGGCGCAGGTTCATGCCGGCGAACACCGGCGCCAGCACCGGATGGTTTGGCACGGCGGCGTAGAAGGTCTCGAACAGCGCCCGGAAGCGCTCGGGCCCGCCCGCCCAGGCCGCCAGGGTTGGAATTTCCGTCTCGCCGAGCGCCATGGCCGCCTCCCTGTTTCAGCCGTGGGACTTTAGGACGCAGCTAGCCGTTTGGAAGCCGGAAGAATGGCGTTATTGAAATCGTGACGCAGCTGGCTGCGCCCTTCGCCTTCTCCCTGGAGCCCACGCATGCAACGCCTGCTGACCGGTCTAGCTCTCTGCGCCGCCCTCGTGGCGTCCTCCCCCGCCCTGGCCGCCCTGAAGGTTGGCGACAAGGCGCCTGATTTCACCGCCCCGGCCGCCCTGGCTGGCAAGGACTTCAGCTTCACCCTGTCCAAGGCGCTGAAGAAGGGTCCGGTGGTGCTGTATTTCTTCCCCGCCGCCTACACCTCGGGCTGCACCGCCGAGGCCCACGAATTCGCCGAGGCCACGCCGCAGTTCGAGAAGCTGGGTGCGACGGTGATCGGCGTCACCGGCGGCAATGTCGACCGCATCAAGGACTTCTCCAAGGAGCACTGCCGCGACAAGTTCGCCGTGGCCGCCGCCAACGCCGACCTGATCAAGACGTATGACGTGGTGCTGCCGATGAAGGACAACCTGTCCAACCGCACCTCCTACGTGATCGCGCCCGGCGGCAAGATCCTGCTGGCCTACAGCGACCTGAACTTCCAGGGCCACGTTACCCAGACCATGGACGCGGTGAAGGCCTACAAGGCCGGAAAGAAGAAGTAATTCTGGTTTCGGCCAGCTTCTTGCGAAATCGGGGCGCGCCGACAGCAGCGGTCCGCGCGCGTGACGTCTAGGATCACGGCCATGGTCGATACGATCCTTCTGGAGACCCTGGCGCGCGGCGCCGCCATCGGCGGCTTCGCGGTCACGGGGCTGGCCCTGGTCCTGGACCGGCGGGTGACGCCGGCCCGCTGGGTCGGCGGCCTGTTCTTCGCCTGCGCCATCGCCCATGTGATCGAGGGCTACAGGCCGGGCGGCGTGGCTGTGGCCTCCGCCGTCGTCTGCGCCCTGTCGGTGGCCGCCACCGGCCTGTTCTGGGCCCTGGCCCACGCGCTGTTCACCGACGAGCGGCGCTTCTCGCTCCATCGCCTCTGGCCCGCCGTCGGGCTCGTCGCGCTGTGGACCCTGGCCCGCTCGATGCCGCCGGCCATCTGCAAGCCATTCTGGCTCGCCTTCAACCTGGCCTCGGTCGCCCTGGTCATGCACGCCCTGATCGTGATCTGGCGCGGCTGGCGCGGCGACCTGGTGGATCAGCGCCGCCGGCTCCGCGGCCCGGTGATGATCGCCGCGGCCGGCTATATTCTGCTGCTCAGCGTCCGAGACATGGCCTGGATCGGCGGTTTGCCGGGAGCGCCCGCCTCGAGCCTGCTGCAGGCCCTGGCCCTGGCCGCCCTGGCGGCGGCGGCCTCGGCCGCCCTGCTGCGCGCCGAGCCCCTGCTCGTCGTGGTCCCCCCGGCCGGCGAGGCGACGACGCCCTCGCCCGCCGCCGCCCTGGATCTCGCCCCCGCCGACCGCCTCGTGCTGGCCCGGCTGGCCACCGCGATGGACGAGGACGAGGTCTGGCGCGGCGAGGACCTGTCGATCGGCGCCCTGGCGGCCCTGGTTGGGGCGCCCGAACATCGCCTGCGGCGGCTGATCAACGGCGTCCTGGGCCACCGCAACTTCGCCGACTACGTCAACGGCCGACGGATCGAGGCGGCCAAGGTCGCCCTGGCCGCTCCGGACCTGGCCCTGAAGTCGATCTCCACCATCGCCTATGACCTGGGCTTCGCCTCCCTGGGCCCGTTCAACCGCGCCTTCCGGGCCGCCACCGGCGTCACCCCGACCGAGTGGCGGGTCGCCAACACCCCCGCCCCCGCGCGGCTGAGGCTGGTCGAAACCGGCGACCCTTCGTCGAAAGCCGACAAAAGCGCCTGATTTCGCGATCGGCGCGACAAGGCCGCGGCCGCAGCGCCTTCCTCGGGATGTCATTCATCCGAGGAAAGCCCGATGTCGTTCCTTCTCCCCTTCGCCGAAAACTGGCTGCACGCCACGTTCACCGACGTCAGCCGCTACGTGGTCTTCGCGGTCGGCGTCTGGTTGACCTTGTGGGTCGTGCTGGCGGTCCCGTTGGCCGGTCGCAAGGTCCGCGAGGGCCGCCCGCCGTCGCACCAGTTGTTGATCGAGTTCGCCTGCTCGATCCGCTCGATCATGATGTTCTCGACGGTCGGCCTGGTGAGCTTCGGCCTTTTCCGCGCCGGTCTGATGCCCGGCCCTTATATCGCCCGCGCCCTGGGACCGATCTGGTTCTGGACCAGCCTGGTCCTGATGGTCGTCACCCACGACGCCTGGTTCTACTGGACCCACCGGCTGATCCACGACCGGCGGCTGTTCCGGACCTTCCATCGCCGCCATCACCGGTCCAACAACCCCTCGCCGTTCACCGCCTACAGCTTCGACCTGGGCGAGGCGGCGATCAACGCGCTGTTCGTGCCGCTGTGGATGCTGATCGTGCCCACCCAGTGGCCGGTCGCGGGCCTGTTCATGCTGCACCAGATCGTCCGCAACACTCTGGGACACAGCGGCTACGAGCTGTTCCCGGCCACGCGCGACGGCCGGCCGCTGCTGCCCTGGCTGACGACCGTGACTCACCACGACCTGCATCACGCCCAGGCCGGTTGGAACTACGGGCTCTATTTCACTTGGTGGGATCGGATGATGGGCACCGAGAACCCCCGCTATCTTGAGCGGTTCGCCCAGGCCGTGCGCCGCCCCGGGCGAACGGTCGCGGCGGCGGCCAAAACCGCCTGAAACCTACCAGGTGGCGCGGACCAGCTTGACCATCAGCCGGCCGTCCTGGACCCGCTCGTCGGCGGCCCGCAGGCTGACGGTGAATTCGGCGGGGATGTCGAACGGCCGGGTCAGGCTGAAATCGACGCCCTCGTCGCCCTGCGTGCCGCCGCCCACGGCGATCGAAGCGACCGGGCGGCCGTCCAGGGTCAGCTCGGACCGCACATTGGCGCGAGTGACCGGCGTGCGGCCGCGCAGATAGACCGGCTGGCTGGCGTTCATGTCCATCGACAGCCGCACATAGTTGGCCTTGGGCAGCAGGCCGAAACCGAACGAGCGAGCCAGGGACGAACGGATCGCCGCCTCGCGGGCGTTCCACGACGCGCCGACCCCCACCGTGCGGTTGGCGGCGGCGTGCTCGCCGGGCTTCTGGTTCAGATTGAGGTCGAGGTTGTAGGTCGGGTCATTGAGTCCGCCCGCGACCTTGGCGGTGAAGGTCGCCTTTTCGGCATCGGTCGACAGGTCCAGGGTCTGGGCGGCCGAATAGCCCTGGAAATGACCGTCGGCGCCCCAGACCGCCAAGTCCGGCTTGCGCACGACATCGCCCGCCGTCGCCGGCGCGGCGGCGACGGTCAGCAAGGCCGCGATCAGGAAGGTCGTCCTGCACCCCATGGTCGCCCGATAGCACAAGGCGGCGATGGGCTGAAGCCTCGCGCCGTCAAATTTGTATGACAGTTGTTCGTCCGCCCGTTTTCCAGGCGACGTCAGGGTTTCGACGGCGCAGCGGCTTTCTCGCATCCGAGCTTGGCGCACAGCCTTTCCCGCATCTTGATCTGCGCCTCGGCCATTATTCCCGGCATCTGCTCCATCATCTTCTGAGTGAGCTCGGGCGTCTTGGCGATCAGGGCCTGGCCCGAGGGCCCTTCATAGAACGCGACGAGGTCGCGCAGCTCCTGCTCGGTGAAGACCTCGGCCATGGCGTCGATCATCGGCGCCTTCATCTTGCCGGTCATTTCGCGCGCGCTCTCGACGGCGACCTCGCTGACCAGCCGTCCCTGGTCCTCCGTCACCGACGGCGTCTGCTTGCGCATCGAGTCGATCATCATCGGGAGCATCTGGTTCATCATCTGGCCCAGCAGCTTGTCGTAGTGTATCGCCTCGAAATAGCGCGCCGCCAGGGCCCGGGTCTCGGGCGTGGCCTTGGAAGCGGCCGGGGACGGCGAGACTTGTCGGGCCTGGGCCGCGCCGCTGGTCAGACACAGGGCCGCGGCAACGACGAGGATGGCGAGACGTTTCATGATGGCGAGCCCCTGACGGTCAAGCCTCAGCCTCGCCCGGAACCACCTGGGGATGCAAGCCTGCTCCGCGACTTGTGCTGGCCCGCCCTTTCCTGTATTAGCGCGCCCTCTCACGGATGGCGGTCTTGCACGCAGCCCTATGGGTCGGGATTTCCCGCTCGGCATGCAGGATCCATCGTGGTCGACGGACTTCCGCCGTCGCCCGCGCCGCCCTCCAAGCCGGAAGAAGGAAAACATGGCGTTCTACGAACACGTGGTCATCGCGCGGCAGGACATCTCGCCGCAACAGGCCGAAGCTCTGAACGAGCAACTCAAGGCTCTCCTGGAAGAAAATGGCGGTCACATCGCCAAGATCGAATACTGGGGCCTGCGCAACCTCACCTATCGCATCAAGAAGAACCGCAAGGGCCACTACTCCCTGCTCGCCATCGACGCCCCGGCTGCGGCCGTGAAGGAGATGGAACGTCAGCTGCTGATCAATGAAGACGTGCTGCGCTTCATGACCATCCGCGTCGAAGAGCTGGACCTGGAACTGTCGCCGGTTCTGGCCCGTCGCGACCGCGAACGTGGCGAGCGCGCCGAGCGCCCGCGCGACGATTTCGCGCCGCAAGCGTAAGGGAGAAGAGAGATCATGACCGATACCACTGCTCCCGAAGCCGGCGCACCCGCCGCTGGCGCTGGCGGCGCCCGCCGTCCGTTCTTCCGCCGCCGCAAGGTTTGCCCGTTCTCGGGCGCCAACGCGCCGAAGATCGACTACAAGGACGTGAAGCTGCTGCAGCGCTACGTCTCCGAGCGCGGCAAGATCGTGCCGTCGCGCATCACCGCGGTGTCGGCCAAGAAGCAACGCGAACTGGCCAAGGCCATCAAGCGCGCCCGCTTCCTGGCTCTGCTCCCCTACGTCGTGAAGTAAGGGAGACACCACGATGAAAGTCATTCTGCTCGAACGCGTCGAAGGCACCGGCGTCCTCGGCGACGTGGTCACCGTGAAGGACGGCTTCGCCCGTAACTTCCTGCTGCCGCGCTCCAAGGCCCTGCGCGCCAATTCGGCCAATCTGAAGACCTTTGAGCTTCAGCGCGCCGAAATCGAAGCCCGCAACGTCAAGAACCGCGAAAACGCGGGCAAGGCCGGCGAAGGCATCGACGGCAAGCAATACGTGATGATCCGTCAAGCCGGCGAAAGCGGCCAGCTGTACGGTTCGGTCGCGGGTCGTGACGTCGCCGACGCCATCAAGGCCGAAGGCGGCAAGGTCGATCGTTCCATGATCGTCCTCGACAAGCCGATCAAGACGCTGGGCGTCCACGAAGTGAAGGTGAAGCTGCACGCGGAAGTGACCGTCACGGTCACTCTCAACATCGCGCGCAGCCAGGACGAAGCCGACCGCCAAGCGCGTGGCGAGAACGTCATCGCCGCTCAGTTCGAGGAAGACCGCGCCGCTGACGCCGAAGCCGCCCAAGACATGGCCGAGGGCGGCGCCGGTTCGTTCGAAGGCGACCACTACGAAGCCTAAACGCTTCAGTAGCCTGAACTATCGGAAACGGCGCGGAGCGATCCGCGCCGTTTTTCTTTGGCCGTTCCCAGAAAATTACTCGTTTACGACCAGTGCGAATGAGCGCTTTCCTGCAGGGGTAACTCGCGCGCAAAGCGAAAACGCTGCACGCAAAACGTAGGGGAACAGACCATATGCGCAGTCGCCACCTTCTGCTGGCCGCCGTCTCGGCCGGAGCGCTCTTGCACCTTCCGGCCTTGGCCGTCGCCCAAACCCAAGAGCCCGCCGCGGCCACCGAGGTCGAGGAACTGGTCGTCACCGGCACCCGCACGCCGGGCCGCACGCGGCTGGACACCATCGCCCCGGTCGACGTGATCGGCGGCCAGGCCCTGGCCCGTCAGGGCAGCGGCGCCGAACTGGCCCAGGCGCTCTCGAACCTGACCCCGGCCATCGACTTCCCTCGTCCGGCCATCACCGACGGCACCGACCACGTGCGCCCGGCCACCCTGCGGGGCCTGGCCCCCGACCAGACCCTGGTCCTGATCAACGGCATGCGCGGCCATGTGGGCGCCCTGGTCAACATCAACGGCTCGATCGGCCGCGGCTCGACCGCCTTCGACCTCAATTCGATTCCGACCGTCGCAGTCGAGCGGGTGGAAGTGCTGCGTGACGGCGCCTCGGCCCAGTACGGGGCCGACGCCATCGCCGGCGTCATCAACCTGCGCCTGCGCGAGGCCCGCACCGGCGGCGGCGCGACCTACAACTACGGGATCTACGACACCGACGTCGACACCGCCCGCGGCAGCCGCAAGGCCCACGACGGCCTGACCCAGTCGGTCTCGGCGTGGCAAGGCCTGCCCCTGGGCAAGGACGGCTTCCTGACCGTGATGGGCGAGTATGTGAACCGCCACCCCACCAACCGGTCGGACTACGTCAACCTGGCTTCGGCTCCCAACTACGGCCGCCCGATCGTGCTGGGCCGCTATGGCGACCCCAAGCTGGAGAGCAGCGCGATCTATCTGAACGCCGGCCTGCCGGTGAACGAGACCTGGTCGCTGTATGGCTACGGCGGCTATCAGCACCGCGACACCGAGTCCGCCGCGACCGCCCGGACCTACAACAACGCCAACAATGTGCCGGCGGTCTATCCGGGCGGCTTCCTGCCGATCATCGCCACCGAGATCGACGACTACAACATCGCTGGCGGGATCAAGGGCGACCTGGGCGGATTCGCGACCGACCTGGGCGTCAGCTACGGCAAGAACAAGCTCGAATACACGATCAAGAACACCATCAACTCGACCTATGGCGCGGCCTCGCCCCGCACCTTCAAGGCCGGCGGGCTCGACTACGACCAGTTCCTGGTGAACCTGAACATGAGCAAGGGCTTCGACCTGGGCCTGATCGAACCGACCAACCTGGGCTTCGGCCTGGAGTACCGCGAGGAGGGCTTTTCGGTCCACCAGGGCGAACCGGCCTCGTACACCAAGGGGCCGCTGGCCGGCGCGCCGGTGTCGCAAGGCTTCGGCGGCTTCCGCCCCTCGAACGTGGTCGACAAGACCCGCCACAACGTCAGCGCCTATGTCGACCTGGAAGGCAAGCTGACGCAGCGGCTGTCGTTCGACGCCGCCGCGCGCTACGAGGACTATTCGGACTTCGGCTCGAAAGTCACCGGTAAGCTGGCCGCTCGCTTCGACGTCGACGACGCCCTGGCCGTGCGAGCGGCGATCTCCAGCGGCGTCAAGGCGCCCGCCCTGCAGCAACAGTACTTCAGCTACACCGCCACCAACAACGTCGCCACCCCGACCGGCTCGATCCTGGTGGAGTCGGGCACCTTCACGGTCGACAGCCCGATCGCCGTGGCCCTGGGCGCCAAGCCGCTGAAGGCCGAGGAATCGATGAACTACTCGGCCGGCATCGTCTTCCACACCGGTCCGTTCGAACTGACCATCGACGCGTACCAGATCGACATCGACGATCGCATCGTGCTGTCGGAGAACCTGCCCAATCCCTCGACCCCGGCGGCGACGGCGGCGGTGATCAGCAACCTGTTGTCCAGCTACGGCGTCAGCGCCGCGCGTTTCTTCCTCAACGGCGTGGAGACCCGCACCCGTGGCGTCGACATCGTCGGGCGCTACAAGCTCGAGACCGAGACCGCGGGCCGCTACGACTTCACACTCGCCGCCAACTTCAACGGCACCGACGTACGAAAGACGCCCAGCCTGCCGACCATCACCAATGTCAGCCAGCCGCCCTTCCTGTTCGACCGTGGCAACGTCCTGACCTACGAGGAAGGCACGCCCAATCAGAAGTTCGTCTTCAACACTGACTGGAGCCTGGGCGACTTCGGCGTCACGGCCAAGGCAACCTATTACGACAGCGTCCTGGTCCCCAACAACAACCCGACGCTGGACTATGAGACCGGCCATCGCACGATCGTCGACCTGGAAGGCCGCTACAAGCTCGGCCCGGCGGGGCTGGCGCTGGGCGTCAATAACCTGTTCGACCAGTATCCACGCGAGACCCCGGCCCTGATTAACAGCCCCAGCGGCTCGATCGGCTTCCCCAGCTACTCGCCGTTCGGCTTCAACGGCCGGTTCCTGTACGCCCGGGTCAGCTACAACTGGTAGAGCGCTCCCGGGGATGAATCGAAACGGCGCGGGAAGCGATTCCCGCGCCGTTTTCCTGCGTCCGATTCCGACGGAGCAGGCCGTCAGAACATACACAGAATATCCCCGTTCATCTTCGCCGGCGCCCCGCTGCGTCCGCGCGAAAAAACCCGCTTGGCGTTAACCTGTGGCGATGTCTCTCGTCCCTGCCCTCGACCTCCGCCCACCGTCGCCGATGGGCGACATCGTCGTCGCCGTCGCGCCGCACAACCTGGAAGCTGAACAGGCGCTGCTGGGCGTGCTGCTGTACGACAACGCCGCCTATGAACGCCTGACCGACAGCCTGCAGGGCCGACATTTCTACGAACCCTTCCACCAGCGGCTGTTCCAGTCGATCGAGACCCACATCCGCAAGGGACAGCTGGCCGAGCCGATCCTGCTGGCCGACGAGTTCAAGCACGACCCGGCGTTCGAGGAGCTGGGCGGCCTGCGCTACCTGGCCGACCTGGTCGACAGGGCTCCGCCCGCCGCCAATGTCGGCGACTACGCCCGCGCGGTGTTCGACCTGGCCCTACGCCGCGACCTGATCCGCATCGGCGGCGAGATCGCCTCCACCGCCCACGGCGGCATCGGCAAGGACGACGTCAAGCTGCCGGCCCGCGACCAGATCGAGGCGGCCGAGCAGCAGCTCTACACCCTGGCCGAAAGCGGCACGGCCAGCTCCGGCTTCGTCAGCTTCGGCGACGCCCTCCGCGGCGCCGTCGAGATGACCGCCGAGGCCTACAGCCGCGACGGCGGCATGTCGGGTCTGGCGACCGATCTGATCGACCTGGACACCAAGATCGGCGGCCTGCACCCCTCAGACCTGATCGTACTGGCCGGCCGCCCGTCGATGGGCAAGACCGCCCTGGCCACCAACATCGCCTTCAACGTCGCCAAGAAATACGCCTGGGAGCCCCAGCCGGATGGCACCAAGAAGACCGTCAGCGGCGGCGTGGTGGCCTTCTATTCGCTGGAAATGAGCGCCGAACAGCTGGCCCTGCGTATGTTGGCCGACGCTTCCGGGGTGTCGGGCGACAAGCTCCGCAAGGGCGAGATCGACGCTTCGGAATTCGGCCGGGTGCGCGACGCGGCCATCGAGCTGCAGGAAGCCCCGCTCTATATCGACGCCACCGGCGGCATCTCGATCGCCAAGCTGACGGCGCGGGCCCGGCGGCTGAAGCGCCAGGTGGGCCTGGACCTGATTGTGGTCGACTACCTGCAGCTGGTCACCGGTTCGGACCTGGGCTCCAACGCCAACCGTGTGCAGGAAGTCTCGCAGATCACCATGGGCCTCAAGGCCCTGGCCAAGGAACTGGCCTGCCCGGTCATCGCCCTGTCGCAGCTGTCGCGCCAGGTCGAGCAGCGCGAGGACAAGCGCCCACAGCTGTCCGACCTTCGCGAATCCGGCTCGATCGAGCAGGACGCCGACATGGTCTGGTTCGTCTATCGCGAAAGCTACTATGTCGGCCGCTCCGAGCCGCGTGAGGGCACGCCCGAGCACCTGCAGTGGCAGGAGGACATGGACCGCCTGCAGGGCCTGGCCGAGGTGATCATCGCCAAGCAGCGTCACGGCCCCATCGGCACCGTGCGCCTGTCGTTCAACAGCGACACCACCCGCTTCGGCAACCTGGCCCGCGACCACTATTTCCACCAGATGCGCAGCGGCTCGGACGAATAGCGGCCGTGGGTTTGACGTGGACGGCGGGACTCGGCCACGGTGCCCGGACCTGCTGAACGAGGCCGCGAATGGACTTCAATCCCCTGCCGACCTCCACGGTGATCGGCGCGTTCCTGCTGGCCTTTCCGGCGCTGTTCTCGATCGTCAACCCGGTCGGGGCCTCGCTGATCTTCCATCAGGTCCTGGCCGACCGCACGCCGCACGAGCGGCGTCGGTTGGCCCTGCGAATCGCGGTCAACGCCCTGCTGATCCTGCTGGGATCGCTGCTGCTGGGCGGATACATCCTCAACTTCTTCGGGGTCAGCCTGGGCGCGCTGCGCGTGGCCGGCGGCCTGGTGGTGGCGATCCGCGCCTGGGGTCTGCTGATGGAGCCCGAGGCCCACGAGGACCGCAAGAGCGACGCCGCCTCCCCCGCCGAACGCAAGACCGACGACATCGCCTTCTTTCCGCTGACCATGCCCTTCACGACCGGTCCGGGCTCGATCGCGGTGGCCATCGCCCTGTCGTCCCAGCGGCCAGCGGGCGGGCACACTGTGATCCCGTTCTTCCTCGGCGCCAGTCTGGCGGCCGTCGCGGTCGCCCTGTCGATCTGGGGTCTGTACCGGGCGTCGGACCGGGTCATGGCCCTGCTCGGCATCTCGGGCGCGCGGGTCATGTCGCGGCTGGTCGCCTTCTTGCTATTGTGCATCGGCGTCCAGATCCTGGCCAGCGGCGTCGAGAGCCTGGCCGTTGACTTCCTGGCGCGCCACTGAACGTGCACCGCATCTCCACTGGCCATGGCCGCCGGGCTCGGCTACGCCCTGCGCCGTGACCGAAACCAGCCGCCTCACCCTCGACCTCGACGCCCTGGCGTCCAACCACGCCGTGCTCAAGGCCGCCGCCGGCGGGGCCGAGATCGCGCCGGCGGTCAAGGCCGACGGCTACGGCCTGGGCGCGGCCCTGGTGGCCGGGTTCCTGTGGGACGACGGCGCACGCGCCTTCTATGTGGCCCGGCTGTCGGAAGGCTTGGCCCTGCGCCGGGCCTTGGGCGACCGCAAGGCGACGATCTATCTGCTGGACGGGCGTCACGCCGGGTTGGCCCCGGCCATCGAGGCGGCGGCCCTGACGCCGGTGCTCAACAGCCTGCCGCAGATCGAGGCCTGGAACAGCCATGCGCGCGGCCGCGTGCTGGACGCCGCCCTGCACATCGACACCGGCATGAACCGCCTGGGCCTGCGCCCCGAGGAGGCGGTCGTGCTGACCGGGGCCATGGATCGGCTGAAGTTCCTGAACATCACCCTGGTGATCAGCCATCTGGCCTGCGCCAGCGAGCCGGACCATCCGCTGAACGCTCGCCAACTAGGCCGCTTCGTCGAGGCCGCGGCCCTCTTTCCGAACGCCCGGCGCAGCCTGGCCAATTCGGGCGGAATCTTCCTGGGCGAGCCCTTCCACTTCGACCAGTGCCGTCCGGGGATCAGCCTCTATGGCGGCGGCCCGCGCGACGTCCCCGACGCCCGGATCAAGGCCGTGGCCACCCTGGAGGCGCCGATCCTCCAGGCCCGGGTCGTGCCGCGCGGCGAGAGTATCGGCTACGGCGCGGCCTTCACCGCCCAGGACACCACCCGCGTCGCCATCCTGGCCGCCGGCTACGCCGACGGCGTGCCACGCGCCGCCCATCCGCGCGGGGCGGTGTGGTTCGACGGCGCCCGCCGGCCGATGCTGGGCCGGGTGTCGATGGACCTGATCGCCGTCGACATCACCGACTGCGACGCCGCCCGCCCCGGCGCCATGATGCAGATCATCGGCCCCGACCTGCCGGTCGACACCGCCGCCGCCGCGGCCGGCACCACGGCCTACGAACTGCTGACCCGCATCGCGCCCCGGGCGCGGCGGGTGGTCAGGGGGGGCTGAGCTAGCGCGCCAGCCCCTCCAGGCGCCCCGCATCCACCGAAGCCACCGCCTGCTTCAGCACGTCGATGCTGTCGGCGTTGCCGTTAGCCTCGACGCTGAAGCGGTCGCCGACCAGGATGTTGTACGTCCCGTACTTGCTGTCGCGGTCCCATTCCTCGGTCGTCAGCCGCCCATCGACCTTGCCCGTCTTCTTGTAGCCGGACGCGGTCTCCTCGGAGGTCTGGGCGTTGAAGGCGCTGGCCATGGCCGCCATGCCCGCGGCCGGCCCCAGATCCGTCACGGCCAGGCGGAAGGTGGCGCCGTCCTTGGCGTAGTCGCCCGTGGCGCCGACCATGGCCATGCCCTCGGCGCCGGCCGAATGGGTCTCGACGGAGGTCCGCTCGAAGCCCGCCACCGAGCCCGGCAGCAGACCTTTCAACGCGTCGGCGGCCACCGGCGGAAGGTCCTTGCTGGCGTTCACCTTGGCCGCGGCCGCCTCCAGCTTGCCCAGGTCGACCTTGGTCCCGTTGACCTCCATCGTGCCGGAGACCGCGCCGGTGTTGGCGGCGTGGCTGGCCAGACCGGAGCCGAGCATCGCCGCCCCGGCCACGGCGCCGGTGATGGCCCCGATGACGATCGACAGCACAATCGCGCAGAGGATGGTGACGGCGGTGTAGCCCAGGGCCTTTTCCTTCGGCGCCTTCATCAGCTTGGGTAGGCCCAGATAGAGCAGGTAGAAGCCATAGAGGCTGGCCAGGGCGGCGATGATCCCCAGCGGCGGAAAGATCCCCAGGATCCCGAACACCCAGGCGGCGGTGTAGCTGTAGACCGCGACCTTGAACGCCTGGATCCGGTCCTTCTGGCCATCGAAGCTGGGGGCCAGGGCGTCGATGATCAGGGCCACCAGGAACACCGACAGCAGGCTCAGGCCATAGGCGACCACGGCGCTGATGATCGAGGACACCAGCGGCGGCTTCATATGGAAGCCGAAGCCGCCGATGCCGAACACCTGTCCGCCGATCAGGCCGGCGACCGGCGGGATCGCGGCCAGGATGCAGACATAGCCGACATACAGCCCCTTGATCGTCGCCGGCTCGGCGTCGATCCGCTCCCACTCGGCCGAAGGCGACAGCAGCAGACGCTTCACGCGACCGGCGAGGTCGGACGAGCCCGCCTGGGGTTCAATGACAGTCATACAATCGCTCCTCCGCGAATCCTGAACGTCCCCCGACGCGATCCCTGTATAACCACCACTATAGGGCGTTGAGAACATTGTTCCGTGACAACAGCGCGTCGGGCGTCGCGGATGCGTCCGTCTTTGGCGCAGGGGAGCTCCAAGCTGTAGTCTCCAGTCATCTTCGAATCAGGAGCATCCATGGCCCGCGACGGCGCCGTCTACGCCTGCCAGTCCTGCGGCGCGGTCTCGACCAAGTGGTCGGGACAGTGTTCGGCCTGCCAGAGCTGGAACAGCCTGGTCGAGGAGGTCGGAACGCGCGCGCCCGGCGCGCTGTCCAGCACCAAGGCCACCCGCGTGCGCGGCCTGCAGTTCACCGGTCTGGAAAGCGACACCCCGGCCCCGCCCCGCATCATCACCGGGGTCGACGAGTTCGACCGGGTGTGCGGCGGCGGCGTGGTGCCCGGCTCGGCCATTCTGATCGGCGGCGACCCGGGCGTGGGCAAGTCCACCCTGCTGCTGGAGGTGATGGCCAAGGCGTCGCTGAGCGGCGTCAACTGCGCCTACATCTCCGGCGAGGAGGCCGTGGCCCAGATCCGCGGCCGGGCCGATCGCATGGGCTTCGCCCAGGCTCCAGTGAAGCTGGCCGCCGAGAGCAGCCTGCGCGACATCCTGGACGGCCTGAAGCGCGAGAAGTTCGACCTGGTGGTCATCGACTCGATCCAGACCCTGTGGAGCGACGCCCACGAGGCTGGGCCGGGCACTGTGACCCAGGTGCGGGCCTGCGCCAGCGAACTGGTGCGACTGGCCAAGAAGCAGGGCGTGGCCATCCTGATGGTCGGCCACGTCACCAAGGACGGCCAGATCGCCGGCCCCCGGGTCGTCGAGCACCTGGTCGATGCGGTGCTCAGCTTCGAGGGCGAGCGCGGCTACCCGTTCCGGGTGCTGCGCGGCGCCAAGAACCGTTTCGGCGCCACCGACGAGATCGGGGTGTTCGAAATGGGCGACGCGGGCCTGCGCGAGGTGAAGAACCCCTCGGCCCTGTTCCTGAACGAGGGCGGCGAGCGCGCGGCCGGCGCGGCGGTGTTCGCCGGCATCGAGGGCTCGCGACCCGTCCTGGTCGAATTCCAGGCCCTGGTCGCGCCCTCCGCGTACGGAACGCCTCGGCGTGCGGTGGTCGGGTGGGATTCCGGGCGCCTGGCCATGGTTTTGGCTGTACTGGAATCACGTTGCGGCCTTGGTTTTGGCAACAAGGACGTCTATCTGAACGTCGCTGGCGGCCTGCGGATCACCGAGCCGGCGGCGGACTTGGCGGCGGCGGCGGCCCTGGCCTCCTCGGCCCTCGACATCGCCCTGCCGCAGGACTGCGTCGTATTCGGCGAAGTCAGTCTGTCCGGTGAAGTGCGGCCCGTGAGCCGTATGGAGACACGTTTGAAAGAGGCCGCGAAACTCGGCTTTGGTCGAGCTCTGGGACCGCTGTCGGGCCTTCCCGAAGGCGGCGGAGCCCTGCCCGTGGCGGGCGTCGCGCGCCTGGCGGACGCGGTGCGCCGCATCGGCGACGAGATCTGGGGCCAGCTGACGTGACGCCGTTCGACATCATCTTCGGCCTGATCCTGCTGGTCTCGGCCCTGGTCGGCTTCGCGCGCGGAGCCTCGCGCGAACTGACCTCGGCCCTGTCGTTCATCATCGCCGCCCTGCTCTCCCTGCTGGCGCTGCGGGTTACTGGCCCGCTGTTTCGCGGCCTGATGGACCCTGACTGGGCGGCCACGGCCGCCGCGATCCTAGTCACCTTCGTGATCATCTTCGTGCTGCTGCGCCTGATCGGCGCCCAGGTCACCAGGACGCTGCACGCCGACGGCGCCCTGGGCACGCTGGATCGGCTGATGGGCCTGGCGTTCGGGCTGCTGCGCGGGCTGGTGGTGCTGGGCGTGTTCAGCCTGGTGTTCCACATGGCCACCCCGCCCGACCGCGTCCCCAGCTGGATGTCGAAGTCGGCGCTGTACCCGCTGTCCAACGCCGCCGGCCGCGTGCTGAAGGTGTTCGCCCCGAAGGGCGCCGGCCTGGCCGGCAAGCTGGCCCCCGCCATCGAGGACGCCGTTCATGACGGGACCAGCGACAAACCGTCCGACCGCAAGGCCGGCGAAGCAGGTTATGATAAGGACCAGCGTCGTTCCGTCGACGATCTGGTGGAGAAATCTCGATGACGTCCTTCGGCCAGTCGACCGACCGCTTCTCGTCCAAGCCCTGGCGTGATCCGGAAGACGACACCCTTCGCCTCGAATGCGGTGTCTTCGGGGTCTACGGCGTGCGCGACGCCGCCGCCGTCACGGCCCTGGGCTTGCACGCCCTGCAGCATCGCGGCCAGGAAGCCTGCGGCATCGCCGCTTTCGACGGTCAGCGCTTCCACACCGAACGCCACATGGGGCATGTGGGCGACGCCTTCACCGGCAACGACCTGGTCCAGCGCCTGCCCGGCGGCATGGCCATCGGCCACACCCGCTATTCCACGGCCGGCGGCAGCGGCATCCGCAACGTCCAGCCGATGTTCGCCGATCTGGAAACCGGCGGCGTGGCCATCGCCCACAACGGCAACCTGACCAACTTCCTGACCTTGCGCGAGCGCCTGGTGCAGGAAGGCGCGATCTTCCAGTCGACCTCGGACAGCGAGGTGATCCTCCACCTGATCGCCCGCTCGCGGAAGGCGCGGATCGTCGACCGCTTCATCGACGCCGTCGGCCAGATCGAGGGCGGCTACGCGATCGTGGCTATCACCAACAAGAAAATGATCGGCCTGCGCGATCCGCTGGGCATCCGTCCGCTGGTGCTGGGCGACCTGGACGGCCAGCCGATCCTCGCCTCCGAGACTTGCGCGCTCGACATGATCGGCGCCCGCTTCGTGCGCGACGTCGAGCACGGCGAGATGGTGGTGATCTCCGAGACGGGGGTGAAGTCGCTCCGGCCCTTCCAGAACGTCGCCGCCCGTCCCTGCGTGTTCGAATACGTCTATTTCGCCCGCCCCGACAGCGTCGTGAACGGCCGCTCGGTCTATGACGTGCGCAAGCGCATGGGCCAGCGCCTGGCCCTGGAGACCGGCGTCGAGGCCGACGTCGTGGTTCCCGTGCCCGACAGCGGCGTGCCGGCCGCCATCGGCTATGCTCAAGCCAGCGGGCTTCCGTTCGACCTGGGCATCATCCGCAACCACTATGTGGGCCGCACCTTCATCCAGCCGACCCAGGGCGTGCGCGAGCTGGGCGTGCGCATGAAGCACAGCCCCAACCGCGCCGTGCTGGAAGGCAAGCGCGTGATTCTGATCGACGACTCGATCGTCCGCGGCACCACCTCGCTGAAGATCGTCCGCATGGTCCGCGAGGCCGGCGCCAAGGAGGTCCACCTCCGCTCGGCCAGCCCGCCGATCAAGTGGCCCGACTTCTACGGCATAGACATGCCCGAGCGCGAACAGTTGCTGGCGGCCACCAAGTCGCTGGAAGAAATGGCCAAGTTCCTGGAGGTCGACAGCCTGGGCTTCCTGTCGGTCGACGGCCTGTACCAGGCCCTGGAGGCCGGTCCCCGCGACCCGGCCCGCCCGCAGTTCACCGATCACTACTTCACCGGCGACTACCCCACCCGCCTGACCGATCGAGAGATCGCCGAAGGCCGCAACGATCAGGCCGAGAAGCAGCTGTCGCTGCTGGTCAGCGCCTAACCCTCCCGTTCCGTCCCTTCTCGACCCGCGTCATCCCCCGGCTTGTTCGGGGGATGAGGTATTGAAAGGCGCCTGTGGCCAATCCCGTTTCCACCCTCCTCGCCAAGCTGAAGATCGACGGCTACATCCTGGCCCTGTTCGGCATGGTCGTGCTGGCCTCGATCCTGCCGGTGCGCGGCGAGGCCGCGACGATCGTCGCCTGGGTGGTCAAGATCGCCATCGCCCTGCTGTTTTTCCTGCACGGCGCCAAGCTGTCGCGCGAAGCCGTAGTCGCAGGCCTGATCCACTGGCGGCTGCACCTGACGATCCTGGCCTTCACCTTCCTGCTGTTCCCGGCCCTGGGCCTGGCGATCAGCAAGTCCGGCGTGCTGTCGCCCCCCCTGTCGAGCGGCATGCTGTTCCTGTGCTGCCTGCCCTCGACCGTGCAGTCGTCGATCGCCTTCACCTCGATCGGCCGGGGCAACGTGGCCGCCGCCGTCTGCGCGGCCTCCGCGTCGAACCTGCTGGGCATCTTCCTGACTCCGGTGCTGGTGGGCGTGCTGATGCAGGCCCATGGCGAGACCGGCGGCGCCTGGGCGTCGATAGAGCCGATCATCGTTCAACTCTTGCTGCCGTTCATGGTCGGCCAACTGGTCCGTCCATGGATCGGGCCATGGATCGATCGCCACAAGACCCTGGTTGGCCGGGTCGATCGCGGCTCGATCCTGCTGGTGGTCTATTCCGCTTTCAGCGCCGCGGTGATCGGCGGGATCTGGCACAGGGTGTCGATCCCCGAATTGCTGTTGCTGCTGGTGGTCTGCGTCGCCTTGCTGGCGGTGATCATGGCCGCGACCATGTTCGGCTCCCGCGCCCTGGGTTTCTCCAAGCCCGACGAGGTGGCCATCGTCTTCTGCGGCTCCAAGAAGAGCCTGGCCAGCGGCGTGCCGATGGCCGGCATCCTGTTCCCGGGCGCGACGGCTGGGATCCTGGTCCTGCCCCTGATGCTGTTTCACCAGATCCAGCTGATGGCCTGCTCGGTGCTGGCCCAACGCTACGGCGCGCGGCCCGCCGACGAAGCCTGAAACGAGGCCTGGGACCAAGCCCGATCGGCGGTTTCAATCGCCCCGCTTAGCCACTAGAACCCGCCCATGACTTCCGACTCCGAAAAGCCGCTGGCCGGCCGCATCGCCCTCGTCACCGGCGCCACCCGCGGGATCGGCGAGGCCATCGCCCTGGGCCTGGCGAAGGCCGGCGCCCACGTGGTGGCGGTGGGACGCACCCAAGGCGCCCTGGAGGCGCTCGACGACGCGATCTCTGCGGCCACCACGGAACACGCCACCCTGGTCCCGCTGGACCTACGCGAGGCCGACGGCCTGGACCAGCTGGGCGCGGCCCTCTACGAGCGCTACGGCAAGCTGGACATCCTGGTCGCCGCCGCCGGCGTGCTGGGCGCCCTGACCCCTGTGGGCCACCTGGATCCCAAGGGCTGGGACATGATCATGGCCACCAATCTGACGGCCAATTGGCGGCTGATCCGGGCCATGGATCCCCTGCTCCGCCGCGCCGAGGCCGGCCGGGCCATCTTCCTGACCAGCAGCCTGGCCAAGACCCACCGCGCCTTCTGGGGCGGCTATGCGGCCTCGAAGGCGGGGCTGGAGGCCGTGGTCGGCTGCTATGACGACGAGATGGAGAACACCACGGTCCGCGCCGTCTGCGTCGATCCCGGCGCCATGCGCACCCGCATGCGGGCCGGCGCCTTTCCCGGCGAGGATCCCCAGACCGTCCCCGCGCCCGAGACCATCGTCCCGCTGATCGTCGACCTGTCGCGCCCCGATCGCGAGCCGCCCAAGGGCGTTGTGCGGTTCAAGGAGCGCGGCCAGGAATCGGCCAGCCTCGGCTGACCACGGCGCGCTCGTCCCATCGGCGATGTTAACTTAGCCTGCGCTCTTCAGAAACGGTTCTCGTCTCGAATGGAGCCCGGCAGAATATCGGCTCTTAGACGATTAGTGTAGTGGAATCAGGGCTTTGTAGCCGAGACTATTCCATCGCCGAACCTCTGAAGCAACTCGACTTGCGCCAAACTGACGCAGCGCCGCGTGCAGCCCGAAGCGCCAGCGTTAACCCCTCCTCAATTCCACCGACGCACGTTTCACGTGCGGGAAAGCCCTTGATTGCGCGCTCCGCTGGGGGAATGCATCCATGTCGCTCTTTTCGGCCAGACGCCCTGATCCAAGGGTGGCCCAACGGCTCGCGGACCTGGAAGCCACCGTCGCCGCCATCGATCGCTCGCAAGCGATGATCGAGTTCCAGCTGGACGGCACGATCATCACCGCCAACAAGAACTTCCTCGACACCGTCGGCTATTCGCTGGACGAGATCGTCGGCCGGCGTCACGAAATGTTCGTGGATCCGGCCTACGCGCGCAGCGCCGAGTACAGGGCCTTCTGGGCCAGCCTGGGACGGGGCGAGTTCTTCTCCGACAAGTTCCAGCGCGTGGGCAAGGGCGGCAAGGAGGTCTGGATCCAGGGAAACTACAACCCGATCTTCGACGCGGCCGGCCAACCCTGCAAGGTCATCAAGTTCGCCGTCGACATCACGCAGGTCGAGTTGGAGCGGATCGAGAACGAGCGGCGCCGGCAGGCCGAGGCCGAGCAAAGCGCCGTCGTCTGCTCGCTGGCCGCCTATCTGAAGCGCCTGGCCGCCGGTGACCTGACCGCGCGGATCACCGAGAGCTTCGAAGGCCGTTTCCTGCCGATCAAGGAAGATTTCAACGCCGCGGTCGACAGCCTGCGCGCGGCGATGAGCCAGATCGTCGACTCCACCGAGGGGCTGCGCGCCAGTTCCGACGAGATCGCCTCGGCTTCGGACGACCTGTCGCGCCGCACAGAGCAGCAGGCCGCCTCGCTGGAGGAAACCGCCGCCGCCCTGGACGAGATCACCGCCACCGTCCGCCGCAGCGCCGCCGGGGCCAAGGAGGCCTCGGTCGCCGCGTCCGGCGCCCGACAGCAGGCCGCCCGCTCCGGCGAGGTCGTGCGCGACGCGGTCGCCGCCATGGGCGAGATCGAGCAGAGCTCGGGCCAGATCACCCAGATCATCGGCGTCATCGACGAAATCGCCTTCCAGACCAACCTGCTGGCCCTGAACGCCGGGGTCGAGGCCGCCCGGGCCGGCGACGCAGGCCGCGGTTTCGCGGTGGTGGCCCAGGAGGTGCGGGCCCTGGCCCAGCGTTCCGCCGAGGCGGCCAAGGAGATCAAGGCCCTGATCGCCAACAGCACGTCGCAGGTGGCGCGCGGCGTCCAGCTGGTCGGCGACACCGGCCAGGCGCTGAGCGGCATCGTCGGCAAGGTCGCCGAGATCGACACCCTGATCTCCGAGATCGCCCAGTCCTCGCAAGAGCAGGCCACGGGCCTCAACCAGGTCAATTCCGCCGTCAACCAGATGGACCAGGTGACCCAGCAGAACGCCGCCATGGTCGAGCAGGCCACCGCCGCCGCCGCCAACATGCGCTCCGAATCCGGCGCCCTGGCCACGCTGGTGTCGCGCTTCCAGACCGGCGAGGCCGTCCGTCGTTCCGGGCGCCCGCCTGCCAGCGCTCGCCCGGCTGAAGCGCCCCGCCCCGCGACACGCGCCGTTCCGCAGATGCGTCCAGGTTCGAACGTGGCCATCGCGCCTGAGTGGGAAGAGTTCTAGGCCAGGGTGCGAAAGGTGATCGAGTAGCGCAGCGCCTCGACCGGCGGAATGCTGTGCTCCCAGGCCGAGCGGGCTTCGCCGGCCAGCCCGTAGCCCGAGCGCGGCTCCAAGGTCAGGGATCGCCGTTCCCATCCGGTCTCGCGGGGACGCCGAAAGCGCATGACGCACGGCGACAGTAGCGAGAACCCGACCACGCGACCGAACGCCGGCCGGTCGCGATGCCAGCCGATCGGCGCGCCGGGCTGATACTCGTTGACCAGGGCGTGGACCAGCTCGTCCGGCGCCAGGCCAGCGAACACGGCCGCCTTGCGGCGGAGGGCTTGCAGGAAGTCGGGGATCGGCGGCCCATCCTCCAGTCCGTTTGCCGAGCCATCATAACGCCGGCCGAAATAGGCCACGCGACGCCGCGCGGCATAGCCCCGCAACTCGAAGGCCCGCAGGTCGAGCCCCGCCAAGCCCTTGGCGAGCGCGGCCTCCTCATCAGCGTCGATCATCCCGGATTGGTAGGCGAAGCCGGGCGGCCCCGGCGCCGGATCGTCGAACAGACTGGCTTGTCGCGGGTCCATGCTGGGGGAAATGGCGCCGCCCACGCCGTCGTTCCAGTGCAACCCTTCGCGCGCTGACGCGTCTATCGGCCTCGGAGGTTCCATGACGCCCCACCCATCGTCCCGCACCGCCCGACCATGACGCCGGAGCATCTCGATGCGATCATCGTCGGCGCCGGTCCCGCGGGACTGACCGCCGCCCTCTACATGGGTCGCTTTCGACGGCAGGTGCTCGTCATCGATGGCGGCGAGAGCCGGGCTTCCTGGATTCCGACCACCCACAACCATCCGGGCTTTCCCGATGGTCTGGCCGGCCCGACGCTGCTGGAGCTGCAGAGGGATCACGCCCTGCGCTACGGCGCACGGATCCAGGCGGGAATGGTCCAGGTGCTGTCGACCACGAATGACGGCTTCGCCCTCGAGATCGACGGCCATGTCCTGTACGCGGCGACCGTGCTGCTGGCCTGCGGGGTCGAGGACAACGCGCCCGCCCTGCCCCAGGTCGACGAGTCCGTGCGCCGGACATTGCTGCGCATCTGCCCGATCTGCGACGGGTTCGAAGTCACGGGCCAGCGCGTCGGCGTGATCGGCGAGGGTCCTCTAGGTGCCCGCGAAGCCCTGTTCCTGCGCACCTATGCCGACCAGTTGACCTTGATCCATATCGCCGCCCCGGACGCCCTGCCGGTCGAGGACCGAGCCCGGTTAGCCCAGGCCGGAATAAGGGTGATCGAAGCGTCGATCGACAGCGTCGAGCTCCAGCCCGACCGGTCGCGCGCGCTGTGCTTCTCCGGCGCGGGACGCGTGGAGTTCGACGCCCTCTACAGCGCCCTGGGCGTCACGCCTCGGACGGGCCTGGCCCTGGCGGTCGGGGCGCGCCACGACGACCAAGGCCGGCTGGTGGTCGACGACCGCCAGCAGACCTCGATCCCCGGTCTCTACGCGGCCGGCGACATGGTGCGTGGACTCAACCAGATCACCACGGCGCAGGGCGAAGCGGCGATCGCCGCCACGGCGATGCACAACCGACTTAGAGGCGTTTGACGCCCCGGCCTAGCGTCCCTTCGGCGGCGCCTTGTTGCCGCGCACGGTGCGGGCGCCGGCCACGGGCCGTCGCGGCGCGGTCTTGGAGCCGGCCGCCTTACCGCCCGCCGCCTTGAAGCCGACCTTGTAGCTGGGCGTGGTCGATTTCTTCTGGGCCCTGGGCCCCTGCTTCTTCACCGACTTGACGGCCGCCTTGCCGGACTCTGCGGCGGGCGTCGCGGCGATCTCGGCCGGCTTGGGCGCCTTGGAGGCCTTCGAGACCGGCTTGCCGGGGCTCTTGGCCGGCGCAGGCAGGCCCGCGGCCTCGGCGGCGGCCGCCGCTGCGGCTTCAGCCACGCGCACCGACTTCTTGACGGTGTTGCGCGAGGCGCGGATCCGCTCCTTCTCGCGCTCCTTGCGTTCGAACTCCCGCTTGCCCTTGCCCGAGTGGCCCTTGGCCTCGCCCTCGGCATAGGGGTTCGCCCCCGACTTCAGGGTGATGCGCAGCGGCACGCCCGGCAGGTCGAAGCTTTCGCGCAGGCTATTGATCAAGTAGCGCCGGTACTGCTCGGGCATCTGGTCGGCCCGGCTGGAGAACAGCACGAAGGTCGGTGGGCGGGCCTTGGTCTGGGCCATGTACTTGGGCTTGATGCGCTTGCCGCCGACGCTGGGCGGCGGGTGGCGCTGCATGGCCATCTGCAGCCAGTCGTTCAGGTCGCGGGTCTTGACCTTGGTCGACCAGTCCTTGTGGCTCTTGAGCACGGCCGGCATCAGCCGCTCGACGCCACGGCCGGTCTCGCCGGACAGGGCGACCACGGGCGCGCCGCGCAGCTGGGGCAGCATGCGTTCGGCGTGCTCGTTGAACGCCTTCAGGATCTGGCCCGGATCCTCGATCAGGTCCCACTTGGCCAAGACGAAGATCACGCACCGCCCTTCCCGCTCGGCCAGGTCGGCGATTTGCAGGTCCTGGGTCTCGAACGGATGGGTGGCGTCCATCACCAGCAGCACCACCTCGGCGAAGGTCAGCGAGCGGATGGTGTCCTGGGTCGAGAGCTTCTCCAGCTTCTCGTTGACCTTGGCCTTCTTGCGCAGGCCGGCGGTGTCGACCAGCCGCACCTTGCGCCCGCCCCAATCCCAGTCGACCGAGATGGAGTCGCGGGTGATGCCGGCTTCCGGACCGGTCAGCAGCCGCTGCTCGCCGATCAGGCGGTTGATCAGGGTCGACTTGCCGGCGTTGGGGCGGCCGACGATGGCGATCTTGATCGGCTTGTCGTCGTCAAGCTCGTCGTGGTCGGCCTGCAGCTCTTCCGGCGCGACGGACAGCAGGGCGGCATAGAGCTCGGCCATGCCCTCGCCATGCTCGCCGCTGATCTGGATCGGCTCGCCCAGGCCCAGGACATTGGCCTCGGCCGCGCCGTGGTCGCCGGCCTTGCCCTCGGACTTGTTGGCCGCCACCAGCACCGGCTTGTTCCGCTTGCGCAGGATCTCGGCGAAGATCCGATCCAGGGGTGTAAGGCCCTCGCGGGCGTCGAACACCAGCAAGCTGACGTCGGCCTCGTCTATCGCCAGCTCGGTCTGGGCGCGCATCCGCGCCTCCAGGCTCTCGTCGGTGACGTCCTCGAAGCCGGCGGTGTCGATCAGCTCCAGGTCCAGGTCGCCCAGGCGGCCGTGCGCGAACCGGCGGTCGCGGGTGACGCCGGGCTGGTCGTCGACCAGGGCCAGCTTGCGGCCGGCCAGACGGTTGAACAGGGTCGACTTGCCCACATTGGGGCGGCCGACGATGGCGAGTTTCAAAGGCATGGGCTGTGATTAGTCGATTTCGGGGACAAAAGCGACAAACCCGGACTGGTAAGGACCAGCCCGGGTTCGCGACGCTTGAATTGTGGGTTCGGGCGAGGCCCGGAAGGCGCTAGCGGATGGCGATCAGGTCCGCCTCGTCGGTGGCCAGATAGACCGTGTCGCCCATGGCGATCGGGCCCAGCAGGACGGGCTGGCCGATCTTCAGGGTCTTCAGGGTCTCGCCGTTCTTGGGATTCAGCGCCACGGCCTGCCCCTCGCTCGACACGGTGATCAGGCGGTTCGAGGCCAGGATCGGGGTGGACCAGATCACCGGGTGCTTGGCGCGCTTCTTCTTCTGCTTCTTGCTCAGCTTGTCGGTGTTGTTGAGGTCGCGGATCCAGTAGACCTGACCGGCCTCGCGCGAGACGCAGATCACCTGGCCGGCCTTGTCGACCACGAAGACCACGTCACCGGCCGCCCACGGGCTGGTGATGGCGGTAACCGGCAGGCTCCAGCGGGCCTGGCCCGTGCGCAGGTCGGTGGCGGCGAAGACGCCCGAGTGGCTGACAGCGAAGACGTCACCCTTGAAGATCACCGGACGGCCGGCGATGTCGCGGATCTCCGACAGGGCGTTGGTGCGGCTGGCGCGGCTGAGGGCCTCGCTCCACAGGTCGTTGCCGTTGCTGGCGCGCAGGGCGACCAGTTCGCCCGAGGCGAAGCCGGCCACGACCGTGTCGCCGCTGACCGCGGGGCTGGTCGCCGCCAGGATGCGGGCCGGTTCGATCAGGGCCTGGTAGTTCCAGCCCGGCGCGCCGTCGGCGGCGTTGAAGCTGAGCAGTTCGTTGTCGGTCGAGATCACGAACACCCGGCCGTCGGCGACGGTGGGCGCCGAGTGGACCGGCGTACTGGTCTGCTGGCGCCAGGCTTCCGCGCCGGTGGCGGCGTCCAACTGGGCCACGAACCGGAAGCCGGACGAGACATAGAGCTTGCCGTTGGCGTAGGCGACGCCGCCGCCGAAGCCCGTGCGGTCGGCGGCGCTGCCGCCGATGCCGAAGAAGCCGCGCTTCTTGCCGGGAGCCTTGGCGGGACGCAGGTCCTTGCGCCAGATCGTCGAGCCGCTCTTGGCGTCGATCGCGCTGACCGTGGCCTCGCCGTCCATCACGAAGATCTTGCCGTCGGCGGCCACCGGCGGCGCGGTGACGTGGTATTTGCGGTTGGCCTTCTGGCCGAAGCCCTTGCGCCAGGCGATGTCGAAGTTGGCGGCGGCCGCCACATGCTCGACCGACTGCTCGGCGTTACCGCCCGGCAGCGGCCAGTCGGCCTGGACGGTCGGCTCGGGCAGGAAGAAGTCGGCGCCCTTCAGCGCTTCGGCCGGCTCGACCTTCTGGTCAAAGGCGATGACCGAGATCCGTTGCCCCTGGGTGGCCAGCGTCTTGTTGGCTTCCTTCTTGTCGAAAGGATTGAGCTTGGAGATCGTCGAACAGCCCGCCACCGACACCGCGGCGGTCATCATCGCGGTGAGAAGCAGATAGCGCTTGGTCGTCATGGGGCGTCGGCTCATTGGGCGGTATTGGGGGCGACGTCGGCCTGCGGGCCGGTCGGAAGCGAGAGCGCGGCGGACGGCGGCAGGGCCATGGCGGCCTTGACCACGGCCGGCAGGTCCTTGGCCGAGCCGGAATCGATCATGGCCATGGCCCCCCGGGCCCGCTCGCGGATTTCGTCGGACGAGTTGTCGAGCGAGCTAGACAGCACGAGGAAGTCGCCGCGCGCGCCGGCCAGGTCGCCGGCCCGCAGCTTGGCGAAGGCCAGCGCTTCCTTCGCCTGCACGCGGTAGGGACTCTTCTCGCCCATCAACGGGGTCAGCCTCGCCTCGACGTCCTTGTAAGGAGCCGTGTCGATGAGCGCCAAGGCGGAATTGAGGCCGGCGAGGTCGGCTAGCACCGGATTGGGCGAAAGCTTGGCCGCCTGGTCGAAATAGGCCACGGCCTCGGCGGTCTTGTTCTGCTCCAGACGGACGCCGCCCATCTGCAGCAAGGCCAGGGCCTTGTACACCGGCGTGCCGGTCTTGGAGATCGCCTCGAACGCCGGGAAGGCCGCGACCGGGCCCGACTTCTGACCAGTGGTCAGGGCCGCCTGATAGGCCTCCGTGGCCTTGTTGGTCAGGTTCTCCTGATAGCTGTTCCAGCCCATCCAGCCGCCTACGCCCAAAACGGCCGCCGCCGCCAGCGCGCCCAACAAGGGCAGCGACTTCAGCGCGAGGGACTTGTAGCGGTCGGAGCGCAGCTGCTCTTCGACCTCGTCAAACACATCGACCACGAACGAGGCTCCGATAGGGGCGAAACAGCGCCCTGGGGCGTCGACGCCAGATCGCTCCGGAATCGACACGCGAAATGAAAACCATGGTGAGCGGACCCACCGAGGCGGCGAACCTATAGCGTGTCCGGGCTAGCCGCAACGGGGCGGAGCCGGGCGCCTCCCCGTTCTTGATCCTAGCTCTTCTTGGCGTAGTAGGTCTCGGCCTCGCCGGGGAAGGTGCGAGCCCTGACGTCGCGGGCGTAGTCGGCGGCGGCGCGCTCGATCTCGCCCTTCAGGTCGGCGTAGCGGCGCACGAACTTCGGGGTCCAGTCGAACAGGCCCAGCATGTCGTCGACCACCAACACCTGGCCGTCACAACCGGCCGAGGCGCCGATGCCGATGGTCGGGACCGAGACGGCGGCGGTCACGTCCCGCGCCAGGCCCTCGGCCACGCCTTCCACCACGATGGCGAAGGCGCCGGCCTCCGCGGTGGCGCGAGCCTCCTCCAGCACCTTCTGGCGGCCGGCTTCGTCCTTGCCCTTGGCCTTGAAACCGCCGTCGACCAGCACCGCCTGGGGCCGCAGGCCGACATGGCCCATGACTGGAATGCCGCGCTGCACCAGATAGGCGATGGTCGCCGGCACGGTGGAGCCGCTCTCCACCTTCACCGCCTGGCAGCCTGTCTCCTTCATGATCCGCACGGCGTTGGCGTAGGCGATCTCCGGCGCGCCTTCGTAGGAGCCGAATGGCATGTCGACCACCACCATGGCCTTGCGCGAGCCGCGCATCACCGCCTGGCCGTGCAGGATCATCATCTCCAGGGTCACGCCGACGGTGTTGGGTAGGCCATGGACGACCATCCCGAGCGAGTCGCCGACCAGCAGCAGGTCGCAGGCCTCGTCCAGAGCCGCGGCGACCGGCGCGGTGTAGGCCGTCAGGCAGACGATGGGCTCGCCGCCCTTGCGCGCGGCGATGTCGGGGGCCGCCAGGCGACGGACCTTCTCTTCACGATGGGCGGACAGGATCAGCACTCCAGCGAAAAACGCCCGTCGTTTTCCGCCAGATCGTTCGGCGCCGCAACATTATCAGTGAAAAGTCCGGCTGAGCCGAGGCTAGACCTCGTCCACCAGCCGGGTCACGGCGAAGGCCAGCGCCAGTACGGCCAGGGCCGCGCCCACCCAGAGGGTCTCGGACCCGCCCAGGCTGAACAGCTGATCGTAACGATGGGTCAGCTTGTCCACGCCCAGGTTCAGCTGATCCGCGCCCTCCTTCGACATCTCGGCGAACTCGTTGGCGAACCGCGCCCCGACCAGCTGGACGGCGGCGGCCACCCCGGCCACGACGCCCGTCGCGCCGATCAGCACGCGGCGCAGCGCCCAGCCGCGATCCAGCTTCTGGGTCACCTGTTGTGTGAACAGCTCGGCGTCGCGAAACGTCGGAGCCTGGCCGTAGAGACGCGCAAGTTGGGTTTCGAAATCCAGGTCAGCCACGGTTTTCCCTCCTCGCGGAGTCGTTCGATGCGCTTTCGGACGGCGAGGCCATCCGGACTCTGAGTTTATCCAGACCACGTTTGACATGGGATTTGACCGTCCCAAGGGGGATGTTCAAGGTCTCGGCCGCCTCGGCGTGCGACCAGTCGGCCCCGTAGCAAAGTGAAACGCACAGGCGCTCGGCCTTGGACAGATGCTTAAGCGCCTCGTCCAGGTCGAGGCGGTCGGCCCTGGCCGCGGGACCGTCCGGTCCGGCCGGAGCCTCTTCCTCGGGGACCTCGGTCAGCACGAAGCGCGCCTCCCGCTTGACCTTGCGCAGATAGAGCCGCGCGGCGATCTTCTTGATCCACCCCGCGAAGGCCCCTTCCCCGCGATAGTCGGCGATCTGCTCGTAGCCGACCAGGAAGGCGTCCTGGGCGACGTCGTCGGCGGTGGCCGGATCGGCCCCCAGCCGGCGCAGCAGGCCCCGCACGGCCGAGCCGTGGCGGCGCACCAACTCGCCGAAGGCCTGCCGGTCGCCGGCCGCCGCCAGGGCGGCCAGTTCGACGTCATGGCCGGTGGGTGGGCGTTCAGTGCCCATGAGCTTGGTCCCCTCTCCCCCTTATCCGCGCTCAAACTTCCGGCGGACGCTTGTTGGGGTTGAAGAAGCTGAGGATGATGAAGGCTAGGCCGATCATGCCGGGAATGGCGGCTCCGCTGACGGTGCCGAACATGGCGTTGTCGTTGATCTGCCCCAACGCGACCCCAGTCAGGGCGACGCCGGCGGCGACAGCTAGCAGGATGACGCCGATCCGCATGTCGCGGTGCGCCGACGAGACCACCCGCGGGCGGACGTCTTTGGACAGGGCCTCGACCAGTTCGGGAGGGAGCGGTTGCCCCTTCTCGATAGCGGCGCGAACAGTCGCCTGCATTTCACGGCGCTCGCGCGTCCGCAGCCACGCCGGCACGATCACGATGGCCGCGACCATCAGAAACGGCGAAAGCGGAATCAGAATTCCCAAGTCCATGACCTTAAGTCCCCTCGAATGCTTGGCGGGGACGTTTCGTCCTCGCCTTCTGTAGGTAAGAGACCTGGGCCATGGCGATTGGAGGCGCCCGATCGGATGAAACTTTCGTAAGGCTACGGCCTTCCGAAGGATTCGAACGACTCCGGAGGCATCCGGGGCCTAGCGTCGACTCAGAATCTGGCTCCCCAGCACGCCGGCGGCGGCGGCCAGGGTCAGGATCCCGGCGGCGGGCAGCAGGACGGGCGCCAGGGTCTGGACCGCCAGGTTCAGCACTGGCGCGCAGGCCCACAGCACCGCGCCGGCGGCCACGGCCGTGACGGCGGCCGAGGCCAGCTTCAGCTGCAGTTCCCGGCGCGCCACCCGCTGCATCACCTCGGCGACGAACGCGGCGTCCACCGCCGGCCGCGCGGGGACGGCTTCTGAGGACAGGAAGGCGGTCAGGCGATCTTCGGGGCTCATGATGGGTCTCCCAATACGGCCAACAGTCTCTCACGTCCGCGGTTCACATGCGACTTCACCGTGCCCAGCGGCAGGTTCAGGGTTTCCGCCGCCTCGCCGTGCGACCAGCCCTGGCCCAGGCACAGGGTGACGCAGGCCCGCTGGTCCGGCGGCAGGTCGGCTAGGGCCGCCTCCAACGCCAGACGGTCGGCCGGATCGGCCTCCCGGGGCGCCTCCGCCGCCTGTTCCTCACGCCAGGCCTCGTCGCGGCGGGCCGCGCGACGGGCGGATCGCCCGTGGTCCAGAGCCTTGCGCCAGGCGATCCCGAACAGCCAGGCTCGAAAGCCCTCGTCGTCGCGCAGCCGGCCCAGGCTTGACCAGGCGGCCAGGAAGGCTTCCTGGGCGATGTCGTCGGCGTCGCCGAAGCCGCTCTTGCGCAGGAACCCGCGCAGGGTCCGCTCGTGCATCGCCACGAGCCGGGCGAAGGCGGATTGGGATCCGTCCCGCGCCGCCCGGACGAGCGCTCCGTCCATCAGATCCGGGGCCCGCGATCCACCAGCATTCCCACCGCCGCCGACACGGCCAGGGCGGCCATGACGAAAGAGACGATCACGAAGGCCGGCCCGGCCTGATAGAGGTCGGTGACCGCCGCATAGATGAAGCCGACGCAAAGGCAGCCGAACAGCGCGACCCGCGACCAGGTGCGTTGGCGGCGAAAGCGACGATAGTGCCGGCGGCGCGGACGCTCGTCAGCCTCCTCCGCCTCGTCCGGGTCGTCGCCGTCGTTCCAGCGCCTGTTGAGCTTGGCCAGCAGTTCGGGCGGCGGTTCGCGCCCGGACTGGGCGTAGGTCTTGATCAGGTCCAGCGTGTCGCGGTTGGCCCGATAGGACAGCCAGCTTTGATAGGCGCCGAACACGAACCAGCTCAGCGGGAAGATGAGCCACCAAAAATTTCGGAAAAGATCTTCCATGGTCTTGTCTCCGGAGGCGCTTCAAGCGCCTCGAACGATGATCAGTAGGAACAGCGGACGTTCAGGCGCGCCAGCAGCGCTGGCGGCGGCTCGCGGCCGGCCTCGGCGTAGGACTGCAGCAACGCCAGGGCGTCCCGGCGGGCGCGGTAGGTCAGCCAGGTCCGGAACCCGCCGAACGCCATCCAGCCGAGGGGAAACACCAGCCACCAATAGGAGCGGAACAGCTCTTCCATCGGTCTCAATCTCCAGATCGACGCGACCTCCGCGCCGTTTCTGAAGACTAGTCGGCGCCGACCCGCTGATTGGATGCGGCGACCCGAGAAATAATTTCGTCCATGGCCGAAAACATCATGGTCGGCCCGTGATCGGCCAGGGCGCGCCGGGTGGCGTAGCCCCATTCGACCGCACCGCAGGCCAGACCCGCCTCGCGCGCCGCTTCGATGTCGCGGGTCTCGTCGCCGATGCACAACACCCGGTCCTTGGCGATGCGCGCGGCCTTGACCACGGCCCTGAACTTGGCGGCCTTGCCGAAAATCGCTGCCCCGCAGCCATAGTGGTCGACCAGGGCGGCCAGGTCAGGCCCCAGGATCGAGCGAATGGTGGCTTCGGAATTGGAGCTGACGATCGCCAGGCGCAGGCCGGCCGCCGACAAGGCGCGCAGGAGGTCGCCGGTGCCCGAAAACAGCGGGATGGCGTGGGCCTCGGCCGCCATCATCTTTTTGCCGTGGGCCGCCACCAGCGGGACCTTCCACAGCGGTAGGCCCAGATAGTCGATGATCTCGCGGCTGGAGCGGCCGCGCAGCATGGCGATCTCGTCCTCGGTGACCGCCTTGAACTTGAAGCGTTCGGCCAGCGGCCTGACGGCGCGGATCGCCCAAGCCGTGCTGTCGGCCAGCGTACCGTCGAAGTCGAAGATGACCAGATCGATCTGGGCGTCCATTCAGCCCCCTGAACCCAAGGCGCGACCATACACGTCAGGCTTGAATCCGACCAGCAGTTGCTCGCCCGTCGCAAGGACCGGCCGCTTGATCATCGACGGATGGGCCAGCATCAGCGCGATGGCCTTGGCCTCGTCGATCCCCTGCTTGTCGGCGTCCGGCAACTTGCGAAAGGTCGTCCCGGCCTTGTTGAGCAAGGTCTCCCAGCCGACGGCGCGGCTCCAGGCCTCCAGGCGCGGACGGTCGATTCCGGCCGTCTTGTAGTCGTGGAAGTCGTAGGCGACCGCGTGACCGTCCAGCCAGTCCCGCGCCTTCTTCATCGTGTCGCAGGCCTTGATGCCGTAGATCGTGGTGGTCACGCTTGATTGCTCCGTGCGCGTCAGATTCCCGAGTCTGACCAACCTAGAGTTCGCGCGCCATCGGACAAAACGGAAAAAGGCGGGGCGGACGCCCCATCCGCCGACGGGCGGTCAGGCCAGGGCGAGCAGCCCGGCGCGCAGGGCGTCGCCGCCGCCAGGGGGCAGGCCCGCTTCGACCTCGGCGTGGGTCTGCGTCCAGACCGGCAAGGCCCGCGTCAGCAAGGCCATGCCGGTGGGCGTCAGCGCCAGGCGACGGCTGCGCCGGTCGCACGGATCGACGCTGACGGTCAGCAGGCCGCGCCGCTCCAGCGGCTTGAGATTGGCCGTCAGGGTGGTGCGGTCCATGGCCAGCAAGCCGGCCACCGAGCTGATCGTCGGCGGGTCGGGCCGATTCAGCGACATCAGCAGCGAGAACTGGCCGTTGGTGATGTCGAACCGCGCCAGGGCCTGGTCGAACCGCCGGGCCAGGGCCCGCGCCGCGCGCTGGGCGTGAAGACACAGGCAGGTGTCCCTCACGTGAAGGGTGGCGGCGAACGGAACATCCAGCGGTTTTGACACATCGCATTTATGTTGATATCAACTCTTTCTGTCAAGGCCGAACGGCTGGCAGGCTCACGCACCAGGGAGAAGAACCATGCCCAACCACAAGGTCGCGTCGCGCGAGGAATGGCTCGAGGCGCGCAAGGCGCTGCTGGCCCATGAAAAGGAAGAGACCCGGCTGCGCGACCGCAATGCGGCCGAGCGCCTGGCCCTGCCCTGGGTCAAGGTCGACAAGGCCTACGCCTTCGACACCCCCGGCGGCCGCAAGACCCTGGCCGAGCTGTTCGACGGCCGCAGCCAGCTGGTGGTCTACCACTTCATGCTGCCGCCAGAATGGGACGCCGGCTGCCCGGGCTGCTCCTTCCTGGCCGACCATCTGGACGGGACCCTGCCCCACCTGAACCATCACGACGTGACCCTGGTCGCCGTGTCGCGCGCGCCGCTGGCCAAGATCGACTCCTACAAGGCTCGGATGGGCTGGAAATTCCCCTGGGCCTCGTCGTTCGAGAGCGACTTCAACTACGATTTCGGCGTCTCGTTCACGCCGCAAACCATCGCGGCCGGGGCGACCTACAATTTCGAACCCGTCGGCGAGGACGCCGGCGAATCGCCCGGCATGAGCGCTTTCCACAAGGACGAGGCCGGCCAGGTGTTCCACACCTATTCCAGCTACGGTCGTGGCGGCGACGACCTGATCGGAACCTACATGATCCTCGATCGCGCGCCCCTGGGCCGCAACGAGTCCGGCAACATGGGCGACTGGATGCGTCGCCACGACGAATACGGGGACGCCGCCCCGGCCAAGGCCTGTCACGGCGAAGCGGTCCCGGCCTAGGCGCCCGCCATGCTGTGCTGCGCGCTGGGACTGCTGGCCCTGCTGACCGGCGCCTCGGCGCGCGGCCTGCGGGCCCTGCTGGGCGCGTGGCCGGTGGCGATCCTCGCCGGCGGCGCGGCCACGGCGCTGGCGATCCTGGTCCCGCAACACCTGGAGCACTACCGCCAGCGCGCCCTAGCCCACGACCGCACAGTGCTGGCCGAAATCGTCGCCGCGCCGCTGTGCTCGGGCGGGCCGCCCTAGATCAAGCCGTTTGCGGAAAGCTGGTTTCCAGTCTTGGCGTGGCGGCTAAGCGGCGGCTTCAGCGCCGAACTGAAGAACTCCGACAGACACAGCAAATAGAGTCGGCGTCGCGGCTCGAATCGGCGGCCGGCGGCTTGCACCACCTCGCTCGACAGCGCGCCTAGAGGAAACCGGCCTTACCGCTTCTGGACGCTGGAAGCGCCGCCCTCGCTGGCGTTGTGGATGTACTGCTCGGCGACCAGCCAGGCTTTGACGGGCCGCAGCGTCCCCAGACAGCCGATCAGCAGGGCCGGAAAGACGGTCGCGAACTGAACCCAAAGCGGCGGGCTCCAGGCGATCACCGCCCAGGCCCAGACCGCGATCACCAGGATGCCCACGCCGGTCATGACGAAGAAGGCCGGGCCGTCCGCCGGATCGGCGAAGCCGTAGTCCAGCCCGCAACGGTCGCAGCGTTTGGCCAGGCGCAGGAAGCCGCCGAACAGCTTGCCCTCGCCGCAGCGCGGGCAACGACAAAGCAGCCCGGCTTGCAGGCTCGTCGGGCTGTCAAAATGGGTGATGAGGGGCCGTTCCATACAATGCGAGCCTTGTTGCATACATTTGACGTAAAATGTATGTATCTCGTCATGGAAAAGCAACCATGACCCGGGATCGGCCCACGACCGCCTGGCTGAGGCACGTCCGCGCGGGCGATGGCCGACCGATCTATCTGGCGCTGGTCGAAGCCCTTGAAACGGCGGTGCGGGAGGGCGAGTTGCAGCCGGGCGATCAATTGCCACCCCAGCGCGCCGTGGCCGACCAGTTGGGCGTGGACTTCACAACCATCACCCGCGCCTACGGGGCTGCCCGAAACCGAGGCCTTGTCGAGGGCGCGGTGGGGCGAGGCACCTTCGTACGTCGCCACGCCACGGACGACGAGGCTGGCCTGGTCGATTTGAGCATGAACCTGCCGCCGCCGCCGCAAGGCGTGTCGCTGGCGGCTCTGCTCAAGGAGACGACCGTCGCGATCCTCGATCGTACCGACGTGGCGACCCTGATGGCCTATCACGCCGGTCCCGGCGCGCCGGGACAGCGAGCCGCCGGGGCCGCCTGGCTCGCGCCTGCCTTGGGTCAGATCGGACCTGAGCGGATCGTGGTCAGCCCAGGCGCGCAGTCGGCCCTGACGGCGATTCTCGCCATGATCGCCCCGCCTGGCGCCGGTCTCGTGGTCGAGCCTCTGACCTACCCCGGCGTCATCGCCCTGGCCGCTCGGCTGGGCCTGCGCCTGATCCCCTGCCCCGTCGACGCCGAAGGCTTCCTGCCCGAGACCCTGGCGCGGCTTTGCGCCGACCAGGAGCCCGCGGCCGTCTATCTGGTCCCGACTACCCGCAACCCGGTCGCCACGACCATGGGCCTGGCGCGGCGTCGCGAGATCGCCGCCGTTGTCAGCGCCAGGAACACCTGGATGATCGAAGACGACCCCTATAGCCGCCTGTTCGACAGCCCCCTGCCCGCCCTCGCCTCACTGGCGCCGGAGCGGACCTTTCACATCGCCACCCTGTCCAAGACCCTGTCGCCGGGCCTGCGCACCGCCTTCGTATCGGCGCCGACCGCCGCGATGGCCGAACACGCGGCCGACGCGTTGCACGCCACAACCCTGATGGGATCGCCCCTCACCACGGCCGTCGCCATCCGCTGGATCCGCGACGGAACCGCCGAGAGGATCCTGGCCGGCGTACGGCGCGAAGCCCGGATCCGCCGCGCCGTCGCCGCCGAGATCCTGCCCGCCGCGCAGGGCGACGCCGAAGGCCTCCACGTCTGGCTGGACCTGCCGGCCGGCCTGGACGCCAACGGGTTTCGCGCCCTGGCGGCCGCGCGCGGCCTGGCCCTCGTCACGTCGGAGGCCTTCGCCGCCACGCCTGACGCGCCCGCTGGGCTGCGCATCTCATTGGGCGGTCCGGCCACGGCGTCGCTGCTGCGCCAAGCGCTGGGCCATGTCGCGGCGTTGCTGAAGCCCTCCCCGGTCGTCTGACGCGATGGCATCGGGGCGACGCGTGGTTGACCTCGCTCCACACGCTTGGGGGCGTCGCCTTTAGCGCAACGTCCATCGCGCCAGAGGGACATGTTCGGTCCGCCCCAGCAGGCTGTGGACGAGGATGAATTCGCTGACTGTCCATCTGACGGGCGAAAGCGGCTGCTCGGCGACCAATCGCCTGTCGTAGAGCATCGTCACGTGCGGCGTGAAGGTCTTATCCACCCACTTGCCAAGGCCGGCCCGCGCCATGGCCGAGCCCAGGTCGCGCTGGAAGGCCCTCAGCGCCTCGAGACCCTCGCCGCCCTGCAGGACGAACGGATTGTTGCCGCCGTTGTGGAAGCTGGCGGCGCGATCGAAGACGACCTCGAACGGCGGCGCCGTCATCGCCTTGGCGGCCTGGTGGGCCATCGACACGATGTCGCGCCGTACGCCGGCGTGGTCGCCCAGATGATGCAGGGTGACATGAAACCGTTCGGGCGCCAGCGGCCGGCCGCTCAGCTGGTGTGAGGCGCGCAACGTGGCGGCGTGACGGGCGATGCCGGCCGCGGTTTCCGCATCGGGAAAGATTGCGAAGAACAATCGATCGGTGACGGGCGGCGCGTCGAAGAGGGAGAACTGATCGGACACCAAGATATCCTGACCAGATTCCTGAGCTGGCGCCACGGGGCCGCCCGGCAGTTGTCTAGACTCCACAATTCTCGCTTGGATTGTAGCAATGAAGCGCTATTGTCTCGCGACATCCGGGAGGGCGGCCATGAAACTCAGCGCGCATTTCTCGCTCGAAGAATTCATCATCTCCAGCAAGGCGCTTTCGATGGGCGTCAGGAACGATCCGATGCCGGCGCATTTGGAAAACCTCAAACACCTGGCCGAACGCATGGAAGCCGTTCGCGCACTGTTCAACCGGCCGATCGAGATCACGAGCGCCTACCGCAATCCGCAGGTCAACGCCGCAGTCGGCGGCGTGCCGACCTCGGCCCATGCCCTGGGCTACGCCGCCGATTTCCATGTCGACGGCCTGAACGACCTGGACGTCGCCAAGGGCGTCCGCGACAGCGGATTGAAATTCGACCAGTTGATCTACGAAAAGAGCCGCTGTGTGCACGTCAGCTTCGACCCGAGGCTGCGACGCCAGGTGATGCGCCAACCCGGCGGACCGGGGTCAGCCGTCTATAACGGCCTGGAGCCCTAGTTTCTCTTCCGTGGCGACTCTGCCAACACGTGGGAACGAAGGTCTCTCCCATGGCGACCAGCTCCGGCGCTGTTCGGCCGTCGGTGTCTGGAAATATAAGTTTTGGAGCCTGGCCTGCGAGGGTGAATATGTGTGGGTCGGCGCGCTCTTCAACGCCGCGAATCCTGGAATAGCCGACTGCGCGTCACGAACCATCGGAACACAAGGCCCACCACCCAAATGCACACGGCTCACGAGATGAGCGAATGGTCCACCTCCGGTTTGCACGAAGCCATCCTCGACACCGTCACGGCGAACGTGGCGATCTTGAACGCCGAGGGTGAGATCGTCGCGGTGAACGACGCCTGGGCGCATTTCGCCGCGTTCAACGCGCCGCCGCTGGAGAACCATGGACTGGGCCTGAACTACATCGCGTTCTGCGACAGCCTGAGCGGGTCCGAGGCCACCGCAGCGGCCACCGGCCTGCGAGGCCTGCTGGCGGGCGTCCCAGGACCCTTTCGCCACGAATATCAGATGGACCTGGCCAGCGGTCCGTTGTGGGCCAGGATGACCGCCACGCGCATCTCCTCCAACGGCCGGACCCTGGTGATCGTGGCCCAGGAGGACATCACCGTTCAGCGCCATGCCCAGGCGGCCCTGGGACGCGCCACCGCCGCGCTGCTTCACGCCGAGGACGACGAGCGCCGACGAATCGCGCGCGAGCTTCACGACGGAACGGCCCAATATCTCACCGGCGCCAAGCTGATGCTGGGCGCGATGAAGGTCGATGGCCGCGCAGAGAAGGTTCGGGTCGAGATCGAGGCCCTGCTGGTCAACGCCCTGGAGGAAATCCGCAGCCTTTCCTACGTCATGCACCCGCCGACTCTGGAGAAGACAGGCCTGGGGCCCGCCATCCGACAGATGGCGGAGGGCTTCGCGCGCCGGACGGGACTGTCGCTGCAGATCGATATCGCCGATGACTTTCCCAAGATGGCCCGGCCGACCGAGGTGGCGCTGTATCGGGTCGCCCAGGAAGCCCTGGCCAATGTGCATCGCCATTCCGGCAGCCCTCGCGCCGCAATCGGTCTGCGCCTGGCCGGCGAAATGGTGCTGTTGTCGATCCGCGACTATGGCGTCGGCCTGCCGGACGGCGCCTCGGCGACCTCCGGCGTCGGCTTGGCGGGCATGCGCTTGCGGCTGGAGTTCGTGAAGGGCCACATCTCCCTGACCAGCGCTTTTCCCGGTGTTCTGGTCGAGGCCTGGGCGCCGTTCCAGCCTGCGGACTAGGCGGCCAATCGCCCGGCGCCCGAGCGCCCTCCCCTCCAAACGCGCGAAATCCGGGCAGCCCCTCTATCGCCCGTGCACCGCTGCTGTGCAAATCGCCCTGTTTTCATGCTGCGATGCGACATGGCGCAGTTTCGGATTGCCGCGCAGGCTCGCCGCCCCCCTCCTAGTCTCAACACGCGGGACAACGACGTTCCGTGATGGCCTGAAAGGGCCGCCCGGCGGCGATGCAGCCGCATGGTACCGTTTGGACAATGACGTCCGGAGTGATCGCTGAAGCGGTCCCACCGGGCGTTTTTTTTTGGCCTTCTGGGGGATAGACCTTGCCAAGCCAACGAAAAATGCTGCTTTGCAGCACGACTTTCTGCGCCTTGATTCTAAGCGGCGCGGCTCATGCGCAATCAGCGCCGGAGCCGGTGGCGACGACCGTCGAACAGCCGGCTGAAGCCGCCGAACCGCCGCCTCCCGCGCCGCCGCCGCCGACCTTCAGCGACCAGGTCGCCGCCGGAAAACTGATCCTTGAAGTCCGGGCGCGCTACGAGAGCGTTGACCAAGCCAAGACCGCCACCCTGAAGGACGACGCCTCGGCCTTCACGATCCGCACCCGCCTGGGCTGGGAAACCGCCGAGTTCCACGGCGTGAAGGGCCTGATCGAGTTCGAGGACGTCCGCCAGGCCGGGCCCGAGCACTACGCCGTCAACGTCCCCGGCGCGACCACCGCCCCGCTGAACGGCGCCGACAAGGCGCGCTATCCCATCGTCAACGACCCGGACGTCACCGAACTCAACCGCGCCCAACTGACCTGGACGCCCAGCGCCGCCCTGCAGGTGGTCGCCGGCCGCCAGCGAATCCTGCTCGACGACCAGCGCTTCGTCGGCAATGTCGGCTGGCGTCAGGACGAGCAGACCTTCGACGCGATCCGCACCGACGTCGCCCACGGCCGGTTCAAGGCGACCTACGCCTACATCTCGCACGTCAACCGCATCCTGGGCGAACTGCGCGACTGGGACAGCGACAGCCACTTGCTGAACGCCACATGGTCGCCGGCCGAGGCGCTACGCCTGCAGGGCTTCGTCTACGCCCTGGACTTCGGCAATTCGGCGGTCAATTCGTCGCTGACCAAGGGCGTCAAGGCCTCGGGCAAGACCTGGGTCGGCCTCTACCAGCTGGCCTACAACGCCACCTACGCCAAGCAGTCCGACTATCACCACAACACGCCGAATTTCGACCTCGCCTATTTCGGCGGCGACATCGCCGGGACCTTCGACATCTACACCGTGAAGGCCAGCTACGAGTCGCTGGAAGGCGATGGGACGCGGGGCTTCACCACGCCGCTGGCCACGGTCCACGCCTTCCAGGGCTGGGCTGACGCCTTCGTCTCGCCGGGCGGCAACAAGAGCTTCGTCGACGGAATCGAGGACGCCAACCTGAGCTTCAACGCCAAGCCGCGGTTCAAGCGGACCTACTTCTTCAACACCGACATCCTGGTCCGCTACCACGATTTCAACGACCAGCGGACCGGCGCCGACCTCGGTCACGAGTGGGACGTCGCCCTGGCCGCCGCCATCACGCCCAAGCTCTCGATCCAGCTGAAGTACGCCGACTTCCAGCGGGAAAAGACCGTGCCCGCGGGCACGGCGACGCCGCCGGCCTCGCGGACCAAAGCCTGGTTCACCCTCGAATACAAACTCTGATTTCCAGCGGGATTTGAAGCTCATGACCAAGATCGACAAGACCGCCCCCGAGACCGGCCTCACTCGCCGCCACGCCCTCGTCGGCGCCGCCGCCACCGTCGCTGCCGCCAAGGCCTTGTTCCCGGCCGGCGCCCATGCGGCCGGCGCAGGCCCCGAAGTGGCCAAGGCCCGCCTGGGCTTCATCGCCCTGACCGACTCCGCCCCGGTGATCATCGCCAAGGAGCGGGGTCTGTTCGCCAAGTACGGCCTGCCCGACATCGAGGTGGTCAAGCAGGCCTCGTGGGCCGCCACGCGCGACAACCTGGTTCTGGGCTCCGAGCGCGGCGGCATCGATGGGGCGCACATCCTGTCGCCCATGCCCTACCTGATGACCACGGGCGCGATCACCGGCGGCGCGCCCACGCCGATGTACATCCTGGCCCGCCTCAACACCAACGGCCAGGCCATTTCGGTCGGCAACGACCTGAAGGCGGTCAAGGTCGGCCTCAACAGTGGCGGAGCCAAGGCCAAGTTCCAACAGCTGAAGGCCGCCGGCAACATCGCCAAGGTGGCCATGACCTTCCGAGGCGGCACCCACGACCTATGGGTCCGCTACTGGCTGGCGGCCGGCGGCATCAACCCCGAGACGGACGTCGCCACGATCGTGATCCCGCCGCCGCAGATGGTGGCGAACATGAAGGCCGGCACCCAGGACGCCTTCTGCGTGGGCGAGCCGTGGAACGGCCAGCTGGTCAACCAGCGGGTCGGCTACACCGCCTGCCTCACCTCGGAACTGTGGATGAACCACCCCGAGAAGGCTCTCGGCATGCGCGCCGCCTGGGTCGACAAGTATCCCCGCGCCGCCCAGGCCATCACCGCCGCCGTCCAGGAGGCGCAGCTGTGGTGCGATAAGGCTTCCAACCTGCCGGCCATGTGCTCGATCGTGTCGGGTCGCCAGTACGTCAACGTGCCGATGGGCGACATCCTGCCCCGCCTGCAAGGCACGGTGGACTATGGCGACGGCCGGACGCTGAAGAACTCGCCACACCACATGAAGTTCTGGGCCGACAACGCCAGCTTCCCGTTCAAGTCGCACGACCTGTGGTTCCTGACCGAGGACATCCGCTGGGGCGTGCTGCCGCAGAAGACCAACACCCAGGCGCTGGTCAACAAGGTCAATCGCTCGGACATCTGGCGCGCCGCGGCCAAGACCATCGGCCAGGCCGGCCCCGCCGGCGACAGCCGCGGCGTCGAGCGGTTCTTCGACGGCAAGGTGTTCGACCCGGCCAATCCGGGCGCGTACCTGGCCAGCCAGCCGATCAAGAAGCTGGTCTAGGGAGGGCGTGCGCATGACCTTTCCCAAGCCCTCCTTTTCGCCCGCCGAGCCGATCGCCGCCCAACCGGTCGTCCAGGAATTGACCGCACCTCCCCCGCCGCCCGCCGGCGAGACCCGCACCTCGGGCCTGGCCGAGGCCGCGCGCCGGGCGGGCGCGATGGCGGCGGCGGCGATTCCGCCCGTGCTGACCCTGCTGGTCATCCTGGGCGTCTGGCAGGTGGCGGCCGGCGATTCCTATGTCGGCCTGCCGTCGCCGGCCCACGTCTGGGCGGACTCCAAGGACCTGATCCTGCATCCGTTCTTCGACCATGGCGGGGTGGACAAGGGCCTGTTCTGGCACGTGCTGACCAGCCTCAAGCGGGTGGGCGTCGGCTTTTCGATCTCGGCGGTCTGCGGCGTGATGCTGGGCGTGCTGATCGGCTCCAACCGCTGGGCGCACCGCGGACTGGATCCGATCTTCCAGGTCCTGCGCACCGTGCCGCCCCTGGCCTGGCTGCCGATCTCGCTGGCCGCCTTCCGCGAGGCCCAGCCCTCGGCCCTGTTCGTGATCTTCATCACCTCGATCTGGCCGATCATCATCAACACCGCTGTCGGCGTGCGCAATATCCCGACCGACTACATCAACGTCGCCAAGGTGCTGCGCCTGTCGCCGACCGAGTACTTCTTCAAGATCCTGCTGCCGGCCACCACGCCCTATATCTTCACCGGCCTGCGGATCGGCGTCGGCATGAGCTGGTTGGCCATCGTCGCGTCCGAGATGCTGCTGGGCGGCGTCGGGGTCGGGTTCTTCATCTGGGACCAGTATAACGCCTCGCGCATCTCCGACATCATCGTGGCCCTGGCCTGGGTCGGACTGACCGGCTTCTTCCTCGATCGCCTGGTGGCCCTGCTGGGTCACGTCATCTCGCGCGGCAACGCGGCGAGCTAAGGAGACCTCTCATGGCAAAAGCCTATCTCTCCATCGAAGGCGTCGGCGTCACCTTCGCCAAGGGCGCCGCCCGCTCCGAGGTGCTCACCGGCGTCGACCTGAAGGTCGACAAGGGCGAGTTCGTCTCGATCATCGGTCACTCGGGCTGTGGCAAGTCGACCTTGCTGAACGTCGTCGCCGGCCTGGTCCCCGTGACCACGGGCGCGGTGATCCTGGACAAGCAGGAGGTCAACGCCCCGGGGCCGGACCGGGCGGTGGTGTTCCAGAACCACTCGCTGCTGCCCTGGCTGTCGGTGCGCGAGAACGTCTCCCTGGCGGTCGACAAGGTGTTCGGCAAGACCAAGACGGCCGCCGAGCGCCGCGACTGGACGTTGCACAATCTGGAGCTGGTCAAGATGACCCACGCCCTGGACAAGCGGCCATCCGAGATCTCCGGCGGCATGAAGCAGCGGGTCGGCATCGCCCGCGCCCTGGCCATGGAGCCGAAGGTCCTGCTGCTCGACGAGCCGTTCGGCGCCCTGGACGCCCTGACCCGCGCCCACCTGCAGGACAGCGTCATGGAGATCCATGCCAGCCTGCGCAATACGGTGCTGATGGTCACCCACGACGTCGACGAGGCGGCCTTGCTGTCGGACCGCATCGTGATGATGACCAACGGGCCGCGCGCCGCCATCGGACAGGTGCTGGACGTGGACCTCCGGCGTCCGCGCGACCGTCTCGCCGTCGCAGAGAATCCGACCTATATCCACGCCCGGGCTGCCGTGATCGAGTTCCTCTATGCGAGGCGCGCGGCCTAGACTCCGCGGCCGCAAGGCGCGCCGCCTGGCCAGGACGGCGCCCTTTTTCATCGCTGGGTTGCGATTGACGACAGTTGGGATACCAATATTGGTCTCGCTGTAGCTCAGTTCGGGGGGAGCGCCTTGGCCGAACCCACGCCAGCAGGACTCCGGGGATCGAACGCCTTCGACCTGGCGCGCCCCTCCGGCCCCGCGGTTGTTGTTCTGGTCGTCCTGGGCCTGGCCGGCGGCGTCCTGCTGACCGGCGGGCACAGGGTCTATCCCAACCTCCACACCATCCTCGACACGGGCATAGGCCTTCTTTCGGGAATCCTGGCGCTGAAGTTGTGGGGGGGCGGCGAACAGGCGCATGGCGATATCGCCAAGCGCCTCGCCCTCGTCTTCCTGGCGACCTGCGCCATGGAGATCGTCCATGTTCTCGTGACCGTCGAATGGTCGGGTCCCCTGGCCCCGATCAGAGCCTCCAGCGGGGTGTTGCGACCGTCGACATGGCCGCCGCCGTCCCTCCTGCTGCCGCTGGGCGTAATCGGCGCGCTGATTTGGCCCACGAGCGGCCGGTCGAGCCTCGCCGCCTTCGCCTTAGCGGTCCTGGCGGCGACGGTTACGCTGCTGGCCGCTTATCAGCGCCTGCCGATCTATCTCCCACCGGGCGCCCTCGGGATCACCCGCCCGGCGATGATCCCGGCGCCAGTGCTCTGGGTCCTGGCGGCGTTCGTGGCGTGGCGCTTGGCCGACCGCGACCGGATCGTCAGAGCGCTGCCCATGACCGCGGCGATTCTCGCGTTGGCCAACGCCGTCATGCTCTATTCGCGCTCCCCTGCCGACGCCCCCGCAATGGCCTCGCACCTGGGCAAGATGGCCGGCGAACTCACGCTGCTGTTCTTCCTGTTCCAGACGGCCTCGCGCGACATGCGGGATCGCGTCCACGTCGAGACCGCCCTGTCGAAGCTCAACGCCGAGCTGGACCAGCGCGTCGCCGAACGGACCGCGCAGCTGGAGGCCGAGACGCAAGCGCGCCAGAAGGGACAGCGCCTGCTGGAGGCCGTGGTCGAAAACTCGCCCGCCGTCATCTACGTCAAGGATCTCGACGGCCGCTACCTGATGGTCAATCGCCGCTACGGCGACATCTTCCATATCGACCGCGACACCATGATCGGGCGCACGGACCACGACATCTTCTCCGTGGAGGTCGCCGACGCGTTCCGCGCCATGGACGTGCGCGTCGCCGCGGCCGACCAGCCGCTGACCGAGGAAGAGAGCGCCCCGCACGACGACGGGCCCCACGCCTACATCTCGGTGAAGTCCCCCCTGCGCGACGAAACGGGCCAGGTCTACGCCGTGTTCGGCATCTCCACCGACATCACCGAGCGCAAGAACGCCGAAGCCAAGCTCCACACCCAGCTGCAACGCCTCAGCCTGCTGGACGAGATCACCCGCGCCATCGGCCAGCGGCAGGACAACCAGAGCATCTTCCAGGTCGTCGTGCGGAGCATCGAGGACCAGTTGCCCGCCGACTTCGCCTGTCTCTGCCTCTATGACGACCTGGAGCGGGCGCTGACGGTCGCCGCCGTCGGGGTCAACAGCCAGGCCCTGGCCCTGGAGCTGGCCATGCCCGAGCGGGCCCGCGTCGACATCGACGAGAACGGCCTCTCCCAGTGCGTCCGTGGGCGGCTGGTCTACGAGCCTGACATCGCCGAAGTCCCCTTCCCTTTTCCACGCCGGCTCGCGGGTGGCGGTCTGGGGTCGATGGTCTGCGCGCCCCTTCAGGTCGAGAGCAAGGTGTTCGGCGTGCTAGTCGTGGCCCGCTTCCAGCCGAACGCCTTCGTCAGCGCCGAATGCGAATTCCTGCGCCAGCTCAGCGAGCACGTGGCGCTCGCCGCCCACCAGGCCCAGCTGCACAGCGCGCTCCAGACGGCCTATGACGACCTGCGCCAGTCCCAGCAGGCCATCCTGCAGCAGGAGCGGCTGAAGGCGCTGGGCCAGATGGCCAGCGGCATCGCCCACGACATCAACAACGCCCTCTCGCCCGTCTCGCTCTATACCGAAGCGATGCTGGAAACCGAGCCGAGCCTTAGCCCCACGGGACGCGGCCAGCTGGAGATCATCCGCCGCGCGGTCGAGGACGTGGGCCAGACCATCGGCAAGATGCGCGAATTCTACAGGCTGCGGGAAACCCAGCTTGAAACCGAGCCTGTCCGGTTGAACGAACTGGTCGGCCAGGTCCTGGAGCTCACCAGGGCGCGGTGGAACGACATGGCCATGCAACGCGGCGTGGTCATCAAGGTCGAAACCGCCCTGGCCGACGATCTGCCGCCGGTGATGGGCGTCGCCAGCGAAATCCGCGAAGCGCTGGTCAATCTGGTGTTCAACGCCATCGACGCCATGCCCGACGGCGGGATTCTGGCGGTGAGCGCGGCCCGCGTCGTCACGGACGCCGGCGACGCCGTACGGGTCAGCGTCGCGGACGACGGGATCGGCATGGACGCCGAAGCGCGTCGGCGATGCCTGGAGCCGTTCTTCACGACGAAAGGCGAACGCGGGACGGGCCTTGGCCTGGCGATGGTCTATGGGGTCGCGCAACGCCATGGCGCTGAGCTGGACATCCAGTCGTCGCCCGGCGCTGGCGCCGTCGTCTCGCTGACCTTCGCCCGGGCGGCGGACGACCGCGTCGCCCCGGACGTCGCGGCGGCCCTTCCGCGGCGCCGGTTGCGCCTGCTGCTGGTGGACGACGATCCCGTGTTGCTCAAGGCGTTGAGCGACGCCCTGGAGAGCGACGGCCATGTCGTGACCGTCGCCAATGGCGGCGGTGCGGGCATCGACATCTTCGAGGCCAGCCAGGGCGGCGACCGCTTCGACGCCGTCTTCACCGATCTGGGCATGCCCTACGTCGACGGTCGCCGCGTGGCGGCCGCGATCAAGGGGTTGTCAGCCGCGACGCCGGTAATCCTGCTGACGGGCTGGGGCCAGGGACTGCTCGCCGACGAGGACATCCCGCCCCATATTGACCTCGTGCTGAGCAAGCCGCCCAAGCTGCGGGAACTTCGCGCGGCCCTCGCCCGCTTCACGACATGAGCCGCTCCATGGTCGAACCCCACACCCCCTCCGACGACGAGCGACGGACGCGCATCCTGATCGTGGACGACGAGGCGGCCAACCTCCAGGCGCTGCGCGTGACGCTCGGCGGCCAGGGCTTCGACGTCACCGGTTTCACCAGTCCGGCCGAAGCGCTCGAGGCGATCACGCCCGGCGCCTTCGACGTGCTGCTAACCGACTTGAAGATGCCCTCGACCACCGGCGTCGAGCTGCTGCAGAGAGCCCACGAGCGCGACCCCTATCTGTCCGGAGTCATCATGACCGGCGAAGGGTCGATCGCCTCGGCGGTGGAGTCCATGCGCAGCGGCGCCGTCGACTATGTCCTCAAGCCCCTGAAACTCAGCAACCTCCTGCCCGTCCTGGCCAGCGCCCGCACCCTCGGCCGGCTGCGACGCGAGAACGACCAACTGGAACAGAACGTCCGGGCTCGCACCGCGGAACTGGAACGGGCGCTCGATGAGGTCGATCATCACGCGGCCGAACGTATCAAGGCCGAGCAGGCCCTGATGCAGGCCCAGAAGATCGAGGCCATCGGCCGCCTCACCGGCGGCGTCGCCCACGACTTCAACAACCTGCTCGCCGCGGTGATCGGCAACCTGGAGCTGTTGCAGCGCAAGCTTCCGCCCGAGGCGGAGCCGTGCCGACGGTTCGTGGACAACGCCCTCGAGGCGGCCAATCGCGGCGCCAAGGTCACGGGCCAGCTCCTGGCCTTCTCCCGCACCCAGAGGCTGCGGCTCGAGCCGGTCGAAGTCGACGCGACCCTGCGGCGCAGCGACCCGCTCCTGCGCCAGGCGCTGGGCCCGGGCGTCGATCTTGAGGTGAGTCTAGAGGCCGAAGGCGCCTGGGCCAGCACGGACGCCACGCAACTGGAACTGGCGGCGCTGAACCTGATCGTCAATGCGCGGGAGGCCTTGCCCGAGGGCGGCGTGGTGCGCCTGAGCACGCGCCTCGAACCCGATCGGATCGTCCTTGAGGTCGCCGACACCGGCGTCGGGATGACGCCGGAGGTGCTGGCGCGGGCCACGGAGCCGTTCTTCACCACCAGGACCGGATCCGGCACCGGGTTGGGCTTGGCGCAGGTCCATGGCTTCGCGCGCCAATGCGGCGGAGACTGCGAGATCGAAAGCGCCCCAGGCGTGGGAACGCGGGTCCGCGTTTCGCTTCCTCGAACCGAGCCTCCCGCCCTGCGCGCCGAAGCTGCGCCGGAACCGGTCACGACACAGCGAGACGGGCTTCGGGTGCTGGTCGTCGACGATGATCGTCATGTCCGCGAAAGCCTTTGCGAAGCCTTGGCCAGCGAAGGCTTCCTCGTGCGCTCGGCGTCGGACGGCCCCTCCGGCTTGGCGCAATTGGAAGCGGAGACGCCGGACGCCGTGGTGTTGGACTATGCGATGCCGGGCATGACCGGCGCCGAGGTCGCCCGCCGCGCCCAAGCTGCCTATCCTCATCTTCCGATCGTCTTCCTGAGCGGCTATGCGGATTCCCTGGCCCTGGACCAGATCGAGGCGGCCGCCGTCCTGCGCAAGCCGATCGCCATCGCCGACCTCAGCCGCGCAGTGCGCCTGGCGGTGGGTTAGCGTGGATCGCTTGGCGAACGCGCTCTAGGTTCTGTGGACCGTTAGGCGTTTGGCGTCGAGGCCGCGCCCTCGTCCTTCGACAGGCTCAGGATGAGGGCTACTGGTAAGGCGGTTTGCGTAGAATTCCTGATCCTGAGCTTGTCGAAGGACGAGGAATTGGGCCCAAGACCGCCAACTGTCCACAGATCCTAGCGCCATGACAAATAGTGACGGCCTCCATGGCCACCTTGCTCTCGTCTATTCTCCTGCGGCGCTCCCTTCTCATTCCCACTCAATCATAATCTAAAGCCCAGCGAATTGAATTCACTGGGCTTTTTTGATAACGCGCTTGTGTTTATCCGTGATCAATACCGGTAAATTATAGCGTTTTGATTTTAAATGGAAATTTCTACGTTTGACAAATCCGAACCTTTATGATCGAGCACTTTCGTTTTTCCTGCAAGTGGATACTCTGTATGCGCGTTTATTTTCAAGAACGTTCGCTGACGTACGCTTCGGCATCTGCCGCCTCTTTCTCAATATTAACTACCCGAACGGCATCGCTCACACGTCTCACAGGGAGACCGCTACGCCAGGCCATGAGGAACGAAAATGCCAGACCTCGAAGCTGATCAGGAGCGCAGGTCGCTTGAACCCCAGAAGCGCCTTCCAAAAAGAGACGATCGGCTTCGCTCATCATCACGGACGATTGGCCCGAGATGGCGCCGATAACCGAAGAGGAGGTGCGCATCATTGAGGCTTATCTTGGGAAGGCTCTCAATGAACTGCTCGGCCCTGCCCTAGCTGGTACTTTCAGCGCCTGGGCGCGCCGCGATGAATAAAACCGAGAACTACGTGTTCGGTATAGCACTCTAACCTACGATGGAATGCGAATTCACATCTCTAGTAAAGACACCATATTCTATGCCGAGCCTCATGATCAACAATAGCGGCGACGCGGGAGCGCCGACGCCCATAGGCAGATAAGCGCCATAGCCAGTATGTTGCACGACTTTGGTGCGCGACAGCCGATGTTGACGCGTCTCCAGGAAAGTGACGTTCGCTGCGGGGCGTCGAGCTATCCGAGAAGCGCTTGACCGCTGGACACCGTGCGCGCTTGAGACACCTCCCTGCACCACGCGGTCCCTGAGTGGTCGGCGAGAGCCTGGGGCCGGATCGTCCAGTCGTTCGGGCGTGAACGATCGTCCAAGATTTCCATGTGCACGAACTTGCCTGTGACGGCGTGAACGGGCCTCTCCGAAGAAGGAAATGCTGGGAACGAGCGGCTTTGCGAGGTCGTCACGATTGTCCATGACCAAGATCAACTATGGAGAAAAGTCTAACTTTTTTGGACCTACGTCCATCCTCAAACAGCCGTCCGCCGCGCAGCTTGTGAACAAGTCGCGGCAAGCGGCGGCGAGCGACGGCAAGGGGGAAGATGTACGTGCGCACTCAAGTGGCCATCATAGGCGCGGGACCAGCCGGCATGTTCCTGGCCCTCCTGCTGCGGCGCGCGGCCATCGACGCCATCGTGCTGGAACGCCGTGATCGCGCCTATGTCGAGGGCCGTGTCCGCGCCGGCGTCCTGGAGCAAGTCACCGTGGACCTGATGCGCCGGCTGGACCTTGGCGAGCGCCTGCGCGCCGGGGGCCTGATTCACAACGGCACGAACATCGCCGCCGATGGTGAGTTGTTCCGCATCGACATGGCCGAGCTGACGGGCGGTTCGACCGTCACCGTCTATGGCCAACAGGAGGTGATGAAGGACCTGTTCGACGCGGCCGATCCGCGGGGCGTCAGGGTGATCTTCGACGCCGAGGATGCCGCCCTGCACGATATCGACAGCGCAAAGCCTTATGTCACCTGGCGCAAGGAGGGCGTCGAGCAGCGGCTTGACTGCGACCTCATCGCCGGCTGCGACGGCTTTCATGGGATCAGCCGGGCGGCGATCCCGGCCAGCGTGCTCAAGACCTTCGAGCGGGTCTACCCGTTCGGCTGGCTGGGCGTCCTGGCCGACGTGCCGCCTTGCGATCACGAGCTGATCTACTCCAATCACGAGCGGGGCTTCGCCCTGGCGTCGATGCGCTCGCCCACCCGCAGCCGCTACTACGTGCAGTGCGGCCTGGATGAGAAGATCGAGGACTGGAGCGACGAGCGGTTCTGGGACGAGCTGTGCCTGCGCCTGGGCGACGAGGCCGCCGCCCGCGTCACCCGTGGCCCGTCGTTCGAGAAGTCGATCGCCCCTCTGCGCAGCTTCGTCGGCGAGCCGATGCGCCATGGCCGCCTATTCCTGGCTGGCGACGCCGCCCACATCGTACCGCCCACCGGCGCCAAGGGCATGAACCTGGCCGTGTCCGACGTGGTCATGCTGGCCGAAGCCCTCTCGGAATATTTCCTCGACGGCTCGGAAGCCGGCATCAACCGCTATTCGGCCCGCGCCCTGGCCCGCGTCTGGAAGGCCGAACGGTTTTCGTGGTGGTTCACCAGTCTCACCCACCGGTTCCCCGATCGCGACGGCTTCGATCGCAAGATGCAGGTCGCCGAGCTCGATTACATCCGCGGCTCCCGCGCCGCCCAGCTCACTCTCGCCGAAAACTATGTCGGCCTCCCACTGGTCTAGGAGGTCCCGGAGCGTCGCATGAAAAGCAAGATCTATGAAAGCGCCGCCGCGGCGCTGGAGGGCGTCGTCTTCGACGGCATGACCTTGATGTCCGGGGGCTTTGGTCTGTCGGGCAATCCCGAGACGTTGATCCCGACCCTGAAGGACACCGGCGTCAAGAGCATGACGGTGACGGAGGTCGCCCCGACCGTGTCTCTCGACGAGATCAAGGCCAAGACTGAGGCCGAGTTCATCTGGAGCGCCCTGGCATGAACACGCCTCACGCCAAAATCGCGGCCGCCTATATCTGCGACAGGGTTCGCACGCCCTTCGGCCGGTATGGCGGCGCGCTCGCAAGGTCCGCGCCGATGACTTGGCCGCCGTTCCGCTGAAAGCCTTAACTCGCCGCAACACCGGCCTCGTCAGTGTGATCGATCTGCCGGCAACCGCGCAGATCACCGCGGCCTGCCTCGATCACCCCGACGTCAAACCCTTGGTCGAAGCCGCCGCTCGGCGGCCAACACCTCCTTCACAGAGGCCGCTGAGGTAATCGCCGAACTGGCCGATTAGAGAGCCCCTTCGACAGGAGACATTCACGCCATGCACGCCTCGCGCAGCCGCGCCCAAATCGCCCTGCTACCGGACCTCGGCTTCTCCAGCGACCTGCCTACCCGCCTCGACGATGGCCAGGCCCAGGCCCGCACCCGCGCCCTGATGCGGATCGCCCATGGCAAAGCCCGACCGGCTGCCCGCGCCCAGATCGGCGAAGTGGCGCGCTGGCAGGGCGTCAGCCTCAAGGCGCTGCATAATCTGGAGGAACGTGGCATCACCGAGTCTGAACGTGGCCTCAATGGCGTGCGCTTTTATTCGGCCGACCAACAGGTGCGGATCGAAGTGGCGTTGGCGCTACGTGAATTGGGTGGTTCGGCTCAGGATATCCGCGAGTTTCTGGACCTCCTGCCACAGGGACGCACCCAAGCCATCGCCTACCTCTCTGAATTCTTGCGTCGACGTCTGGCGGCGGTGGAGGCGCGTGTCCAAATTCTCAGCGAGACCCTGACCCTGGTCGAGGCCGATCGCGTGATCTGAAACAAAAAGCAGCGCCGACCTTGAAAGCTTGCGGAGGTGCAAAACGACTTCAAGCCTGGATGATAGGCTGGCCGATTGTCTCGGACAGAGGCTGCCGCCTGATCCCAGGCTTCCGCGCGCGCGATCGCGTGGCCCCGCTTCTTGCTGATGAAGCCGATCGTGGCCGTCGACCTGCTCGAAACCATCCGTCATCTTACCGCGGAGCCGACGAGACGGCATGAAGGTGTTCGACACCGACCGTCTTGCGCTTCGGCTATCCCAGTTACTTCTCGACCTGAAGCACATAGGCCCGGATGAAGGTGTCGGCCGCCGCCTGGGCTGCGCCGACGAGGTCTTGTTCGTCGACTCTGAGCGAGGATCCCTCCAGCAGACGTTGAACTGGCCCTGCTTCGCATAGGGCGTGGAACTGGCTCACCGCTACCCAGGGATCGGCGCGGCGCATGAGGCCTTGGTCCATCGCCGCAGCGAAATCCTCGGCCATCCGCGACCAGCCGCGTTTGGGTCCGTTCTCGTAAAAGAGCTTGCCAAGCTCCGACTTGGCGCCCTCGGCATAGACGATGCGGCGGAATGCTAGAATCTCTTCGGCGGTGATGAACCGCACGAAGGCCAGGGCGAAGTCCTGCACCGCCAGGTTCAGGCTCTCCCGGGAGCGGAAAGCGTCGAAGAGTGGCTGGACCTGAGTGGCGCCTCTTTCCAGCATCACGGCGATGAATAGATCTTCCTTGGAGACAAAGTAGCTGTAGAGGGTCTGTTTTGATCCGCCCGCGCGCGCGGACACTTGGGTCATGCTGGCGCCGGCGTAGCCGCGCTCTAGAAACACGCTCTTGGCGGCTTCCAGGATGGCTAGCCGCTTCTCTTGATTTTTGACTTGCATCATTTGTCTCACGGACTCTTTGCTGGCGCCCCGCCCGCTCTCAATGCCGAAACGCCGCCCGGCATGACCGGAGAAATTGCAGGGTTTGGGCGCCCTTCAGCTCCACCGCGGAGATATGCGTCCGCAGCCGTCCGCCCTTGGAGAGACCCAGCCGGTCAAGTACAGCGCACGCCATCGGTGGCCAGCACGCGCCGGGCAATGGACCGGCCCTGGCGATAAAGGGCCGCCAGGCTGGCGAAGAAAGCCACGGCGCAGACGCCGGCCAGCAGCCGCAAGGCCGTCTCCGCGCCGTGCGCCAAGCTTAGCATTGCGAAGACAATCGGGCTCAGGAACTGCCCCAGGAAGAAGGCGGTGTTCCACGCCCCGGTGCTGCGTCCCCGATGGTGGGCGTCGCCGCCACCAGTCGCCCAGGTCAACAGAGTCGGCAGGGCCAGGCCCGAGCCGACCCCGTTGATGAAGGCGCCCGCCAGGGTTCCGGTATAGCCGGTCTGGTGCGCCATCAGGATAAAGCCAGCTGCGGACAGGGCGAAGCTGATGGCCATGCGGGCCGCGACGCTGCGCCTGGCCAGGATCCGAAACAGCACTGAGCCCAGTGGAACCGCGGCCGCCGCCAGGGCCGCCCCCAGGCCGATCTGGCTTGGCGCGGCATAGCCGCGGGCGGTCAGCAGGAACGGCAGCTGGATGACCACGACATAGAAGGCCACCGAAGCCAGAAGTGTCGTCAGAGCCGGCGCCGCCAAGGCGCTCCATCCACCGGCCACGACGGGTTCCTGGCTCGCCGAGCCCCCCGCGACGTGGACCGGATGGTTGACGAGGCGCCAGACCAGGACCGCTAGGATCGACGGCAATGCATAGACGAAGAAGGGCGTGCGCCAGCTGACTTCGCCTAAAGCCCCGCCCAGCGCCAGGACGACGACGGAGACCAGGGTCGCCGACCCCGTCTGCAGGGCGAACCACCGCTCGCGGCTGGGCCCGTCGAAGAGATCGGCCAGCAGCGCGGTGCCGGCGGTCATCACCACCGCCTCGGCCAGACCCACGACGCAGCGCGAGGCCAGGATCGCCGGCAGCGTGTCAAGAAGCGTGGGCGCGAGCCCCGCGGCCGCATAGAGCAGCAGCCCGCCAATCAGCACACGGATACGGTCCAGGCGATCGATTAGCAGACCGATAGGCACGGCGAACAGCGCCACCATCAGGGCCGGCATGGCGACGGTCAGCTGGACGAGCTCCTTGGCGTTGGGCGCGTCGGCGAAATGGCGAGCCATCAGCGGCAGCACCGGCGCGATCAGAGAGGTGGCCATGACCGCCAGCCAGGCGATCGACACCAGGATGAGCCCCTGAATCGCCAGTGGCGCGGCGCGCGAAGATCTGCCGATAGGACCCGTCACGATTTCACCTCCTTGCACACGGCGCGATTTTCCGCACTTGCTGAAGATACAAAATTATCGATATATGAGAATAACGTCAACAATAGACATTGACGCGGAACAACGTCGGCGGGGCATCAGCGGTCGCTTGGCGACATGCCATGTGCCCGGCGCACGCGCCGAAACGGCCGAAATGAAGACGGGGAGAGAGACAATGCGGCAAGCATCCTTGCTGACCTTGATGGTCGCCAGCGCCTGGGCGACAGGCGCTGCGGCGCGACAGGAGGCGACGCCAGCGGCGCCGGCCGCCAACACCGCGATCACCGAAATCATCGTCACGGCCGAGCGCCGCGACAGCAGCGTCCAGAAGACCGCCGCGGCGATCTCGGCCCTGACGGCCGCCCAGCTTGAGCGCCAGGGCGTCACTCAGCCGCAGGACATCAGCAAGGCCGTCCCGGCCCTGAAGATCGCCACGGGCGGCGGCGGCTACACCCAATTGGCCATCCGCGGCATCGGCACTCTATCGGGCAATGCCTATTCCGAGCAGGCGGTGGCCTCCAATCTCGATGGCGTCTATGTGCCCCGCCCGGCCGAGGTGAACGGCGTCCTGTTCGACCTGGACCGCATCGAGGTACTCAAGGGACCGCAGGGCACGCTCTACGGCCGCAACGCCACGGCCGGGGCGATCAACATCATCACCCGCAAGCCAAGCTTCACCAACGGGGGCGAACTGACGCTAGAAGCGGGCAACTATGGCCAGCGCCGCGGCCAGGGCGCGCTCAACCTGGCTCTGTCCGACACCGTGGCTATCCGGTTTTCCGGCCAGGTCAACCGCCACGACGGCTATCTGAGCGACGGCTATGACGACGCCGACGAGAGCGGAGCGCGGCTGCAGCTGCGTATGATCCCCAGCGACACGGTCGACCTGACCCTGTCGGTCGACCATGCGAAGGTCGACGCGCGCGGCGGTGGCGCGGTCCACAGCCCCTTCGTTGATCCGGGCTCACCCTATACCGGCGCGAGCACTACGGCCGGCCAGGCGATCTTTGTCTCGGCGGGCCTCAAGCCGGTGCTGAACGACGGCTATCTGGGCCTGAAGACCACCGGAGCCGGCGCGACGCTGAATTGGAAGACCGGGCTTGGAACCCTGACGGTGATCCCGGCTTATCGGAAGATGGACCTGGATACGCGGCAGTACGCGCCGGGCTTCCTGCTGGAGGACGCCGAGACCTCCGGCTCGCGCTCGCTCGAAGCACGCCTGGCCTCCCCGACCGACGGTGCGCTGAGCTGGATCGTCGGCGCCTTCGCCTTCGCCGAAGACCAGACGACCAACATCTTCACCGACCAGAGCGTGACCTATTCTCGCGTCATCGCCCCCAAGCTCGACACTCGCTCCTACGCCCTATTCGGCCAGGCGACCTGGCGGGCCACCGACCAGCTTCGCCTGACGGCGGGCGTGCGCGCTTCGCGTGACGACAAGACCCTGCAGGGCACGCGCACCTCGCCGCTGCCGGCCGTGCCGGTGGCGGCCTACCCGGCTGTCTGCCCCAGCCCCGCGACCTTCAGCGCCTCGGCGGGAACCTGCACGTCGCCGATCGCCGGCGACGCCACCTTCAAGAAAACGACCTGGAAGATCGCCGCCGAATACGATCTGGCCCCGGCCAATCTGCTCTATGCGAACCTCGGCACGGGCTTCAAGGCCGGGGGGTTCTACTCCTCCCTGGCCCCTAACACCTTCCAGCCCGAGAACCTGACGGCGGCGGCGATCGGCTCCAAGAACCGGTTCCTGGACAACCGGCTGCAGATCAACGCCGAGGCCTTCTACTGGCGCTACAAGGACAGGCAGGTCACGCACCTTGGTCCGGTGACGCCTAGCGGCTTTGACCTGATCACCGAGAACGCCGGCAAAGCCACGCTCTACGGGCTCGAGGTCGACATGATCTGGAAACCGACCGCCAACGATCAGATCAGCGCCAACCTGCAGTATGAGCACAGCCGCTACGGCAGCTTCGTCTACAACCAGTCGACCGCCACTGGCGCGCCGACCACCAGCTGCAAGGTCAGCGCCACGACCACGGCCTCGGTCGTCATGGTTGACTGCTCGGGTCACCGCCTGGCCCTGGCGCCGACGTGGTCGGGCGGTGTCACCTACAGCCGCGGCTTCGACCTCGGCTCCGGACGCGTGGAGGCCGAGATCACCGAACGCTTCGAGTCGAGCTACTGGGTCGGCGACGAGCAGGTGCAGGGGCAAAAGCAGAAAGCCTACAACAAGTCCGATCTCCTGGTCAGCTACACGCCGGGCGACGATCGCTGGACCTTCAGCGTCTATGGCCAGAACCTGGAAAACAAGGCGGTGATGAGCTCGTCCTTCGTCCAGCCAGTCCTAGGCGCGCCCTATGTCACCCTGCGCCCGCCCCGCACCTGGGGCGCCAGGCTTTCGGCACGGTTCTAGGCCACTTGGGGGCGCGCCAAATGCGCGCCCCTACTTTTTCACCGGCCTGTTCAAGACGGCAAAGCCGCCTGGGCTAGAGGACGAGCAAGGAGAACCCAGCCCCTAGACGACCGCCAGCTGCGTCATCTCGGCCCGTTGATACTGGCCGTCCAGCCGACGCTGAACGCCCTGGTCGAGCCTCTGGAGACGACAGGCGTCAGCCTGCTCTACCGCATCTATCGCGCACGGCGATCTGGGCGGACCAAGGCCCGCTGGCAATGCGCAATGAGCGGGAGTCGCCCGATGCCGCTGTTTCAGGGTGCGGCCTCCAAATCGAGCACGCGCACATCAGCGCCCGCCTCCCCCAAGCGCTATTTCGAGAAGGACATCGAGGCCGCCGAGGCCGCGGCCAGGCGGAAGAGTCCACATTCCTGACACTTGTTTCGGCGTTCGGCAGATCTAGCCTGGGCTTAAATTACCGGCTCCGGGCGCAGGACACGAGGAATAGTCTTCGGTCTTACGCATCTGCTCGACCGGCGACGAACTCTGAACGACGAACGGGCTCGGCCAAGAAAACTGAAGGGCATGCCGGCATTTGCAAAGCGCACCGCCCGGCGGTGCCGACCGATCGCCATCCAAACTCGCGACCCGCGGCTGCAGAGCAGGTCCGCTGAAGCCTGCCTGGAAGGCTGCCCCCAAATCTCGCCCGCGGCACCCGGGGGCGGTGAACGACACCCAGCCATATGGTCGGTGTCGGCCAGAAAAAGAGAGCCAGGAGGAATCCAATGACCACCAACGACAATGCCGCGCGGCTGCAGGCGAACAAGGACGTCGTGACGCGGCTGATGAGCCGACTGTTCGATCCCGCGACGAGCGACACTCCCGAGACCCGCGCGCTGATGACAGAGGATTATATCCAGCATAATCCGAACTTCGCCGATGGCCCGGACTCGGTAATGCGCTTCCCGCATACGGAGAAGGCGCGGGCGCTGTTCGGCGTGCTCAAGTTCGCGGGGGAGCGGCTGCTGATCGCCGAGGGAGACTATGTCATGATGATGCAGCCGGTGTATCGCGACAAAGGCGATGGCAGCGGCGAGTCGTTCGTGTCGTTCTGGTTTGACCTATGGCGCATGGAGGACGGCAAAGCGGCCGAGCATTGGGACTACGCGGATTGGGACCCCGATCTTGCGGGCAAGCTCCATGGCTGATGGCCGCCGCACGCGCCATTACCCCGGCGCCGTTGGTGCTGTTGCGCTCATAGATGCACAAGCTCGCCGACAATGGTCGGCGAGCAAACGTGGTGGAATCGGTCCCCGAGACAGCGACCAGGGCTGGCGCTATATCGCGCCGAGCAAGCTGGTCGCATTGAGCGCCGCCGGCGCAACGGTTTCTGAACGAGACCTTGTTCCAAGCGCTGGCCACGCCCGCGCGGAACTTGAGGCCCTGACATGCGACTACAATGAGCCTCGCCCTCGCCCGGCGCTGAAGACGCCTAGAGCCTAAGCCTGCACCACCTCATTCCGGGGGCACACAGCTTGCGGTAGGCTGGAGTCTCCGGATGCGGTTGGCCTCGCCACTTTTTGCCCAGCAGACCTTTGAACGCCACCTGCTGAACATCGCACCTGCCAGTATGCTTTCACTTTAGTCGTGGTCGCGAATTATCCGCACGGCTCTCTAGCGTCAGCGGCGCGGATAAGGCGGCAAGCTCGCAGCGAGCACGGCGCCCAGGATCAGAGCGCCGACGACGATCGGCGAGCCAGGCGCGTAGGCGCCCCATTTGTCGCGCAAGACACCAAGCAGCACAGGTCCAACGCCCAGCGACAGCGTTGTTAGTCCGATCGCCACACCGAAAATCGTCGAGGCATTCGCCAGACCGAAATATCGACTTGTGAAGAATGGCAGCAGGCCGGCGACCGCAGCGAAGCCAGCGCCCATCATCGTCAGGCCGATGATCACAGCCCAGTCTCGCGACGTCAGCATCGCCAGAAAGCCGATCAGCGGAACCATAAAAACGATTGCGAGTATGCCTGGTCGCCTCAGGCGATCCGCGGCCCCGCCGGCGATCAGTGCGGCGAAGGGCCCGACGAGCGAGTACAATGTCAGCGCGAAAGTCGCGATGCCGGGGGACAATGCCCGTTCCGCGCTCCAAGGAACGAAGTGGCTCACCACGCCGCTGCACGAGGCGCAGACGAGCATCGACGAAAGCATTACGGTCCAGAATGCCCGGCTGGTGAATGCAGCCCTTGGGTTCACGCCTGCAACCGCCGAGCCTGGCATCATCGCCATGGAGGGGGAGACCGATTGCGGTGCCTCCTGCAAGAAGAAATAGGATACCGGTAGAGCGATGAGGACAATCGATCCCGCGAAGACCAGATAGGTTTCGCGCCAACCGGTCTCGAGGATCAGGGCGCGCGCAACGACAAGCATCAGGGCGGTGAAGATCGCCACCGAACCACCGAGGATGGCGCTCAGTGCAATGCCACGGCTTCGGTCAAACCAGCTCGAGACGACTTTTGCCAGCCCCACGGGGCCGCAGGTCGCAGCCAGCGGCCCCATCAGCGCTGAAACGACATATAGCATGACCAGGCTGCCGTTCAGAAAGGACATGGCGGCAAGCGTTGCAGCCCAAGCCACCAAACCAGGCAGCAACACCTTACGCACCCCGAGCTTGTCGATCAGCCGGCCGACGAGCGGTCCGCTGAGCGCACCCGTCACGCCAGAGATCAACATCGCCTGTGGGAAGATCGCGGCACTCCACTGGAACTGCCGAGACACCGGCTCCAGGAATTGTGGAAACGTGCCTAAGAAGATCGGTGCAAAGCCAAAACCCGTGCAGATCGCACAGGCGATCGCAACGGCAACGGTTTGGCGAGTCACCTCGGATCTAACCGGATCTGGGGCAATGATTCCGGGACCTTCATCGGCAGGTATTGGACCCGATGTACCTGTCACGCGCTGCCCTTCCATGTTTCCCCCTTTACTTTCACCGTTCGCGCCCGCTCATTCGGCCAGCCTCGCTGTGTCGCGACCGGCGTACCCCGGCGCGCGATGCCGACGACCGTGAGACGCCCTGCCTGGGAGATCCCACGGAGGGGAGCGCCGCAGTGTGGGTATGCACGGCAGCGACCGATCGAACGAGCGGGCGACATCATGACGGAGTCGCCTACGCTTCCTCCCCACCTTTGTAGGCTGACAATTCACCCAAACCAGTAGTGGCTATTCCTCGGCCGCCTGATTGGCTGTCGCATGGCCCGCGAGCAGGCCGCACTCTATCGCCGTTGGCGTCATCAAACCGCGCAACTCAGCTGGCAGGCGTCTGTTTTTCGGGGGAGGCAGCCGCCGCGAGCTCTCCAATTCCCACCACTTGTTCGGCGCCCGCTTCGCGCTCAGTGACGGAGAATGCGCGGGGCGCAGAGAACAGGGGCGCCACGGTCAACGCCGCATTCACGCCTTGCTTCATTGACCTTAGAAGCGCCAACACCCGAGCTTGTCGGGCGCTCATACCAAACCACATCGATCCGCTCCTGCTGAAGGAAAAATGCTTTGGGCACTGCATATCGGCTCGATGCGCCAGATCTTTCATCTCAGCATCGCTCGGCGGTCACGCTGGTGAGACCGAATGCTTTTTTCGAGGCGATCGTTGGTGCGACGGTTTCAGCAAAGAAGGCCGCGTGCGCTATCGCGAGGCGGATCGAAGAGGATCTGATCGCGCGGGGCTGGCCGATCGGGACGATCTATGGCTCAGAAGCCGAGTTGGCCGATCGCTTCGGCGTTAGCCGCATGGTTCTGCGCGAAGCCGTCCGCATCCTCGAGAGTCGCGGAACAGCCAGAATGCGGCGCGGTCCTAATGGCGGCCTGGTTGTGCTGGCGCCCGAAATGGGGGGCGTACTGGAAGCCATTCATCGCTATGTCACGTCGCATCGCGGCGTTGACCTCCAGGGCAGCATCTGCCGGGACGTGCTGAACGCAGCTCACTCGCACTTGGCCCGCCCCGATTCCGGCAGGCCGATAAGCGTCGGCATGCAGGACTTCCTGGCCGCCCTGACCGCCGCCGTCGAGCATTACGCCCGGGAGGGGGCCGAAGGCCGTATTCCGATGGGGGCGGCGCCAGGCGCTCGTTCGCGGGCGGAACAAGTTTTTCGTCTACTCATAAAAGATCTGGGAAACAGCCAAGCCGATAGTCGACGGCTGGGATCCGAAATGGATCTTTGTGAACGTTATGGCGCTGACCGCAGCGTGTTGCGCCAAGCGGTTCGAATGCTGGAGTTTGAAGGCGTCGCCGTGTCCACGGCAGGGCGCGGGAAGGGATTGATGATCCGCTCGCCGGATCCAACGGCCCTTTGCCAACTCATCAGCTGCTACTTTGCCGCCGTTGGCGTCACGCCCGACGATGCGATGGCGGTCTTCAAGCGACTGAGCATCGAAGTCGTTTCTATCGCGGCAAGGGTGGCGACGAATTCGGATCGCAGCCGCCTGAAAAGGGCGCGGCGATTGCTGTCCGGGCGTCATGGAGCCGTACGCGCCACTGTCATGCAGCTAGCGGAGGAAAGCCAGTTCCGCATAGTCAGCGAACCCCTGATTGACATCCTTTTGCGATGCACCAAGAGCTATCCTAGCTGGTCATCGGCCCTCCGCGATCCTGACGACGGAGTACTGGGCGCCCTTTATCGCGAGGAAACGCTCAAGGTGATCGCGGCCATACTCGATCGAAACCCCGTGGCCGCAGCCGCAGCACAAGCAGCAAAGGTGGACCGCCTCGCCGCGTTGATCTGACAGCTGCGGCGGGCCTTCAACCCAGCAGGGTTCCTCCGGTCGCGTCGATCAGCTGGCCAGTGATCCAGCCCCCCTCGTCGCTCGCCAGAAAAGCCACGATGTTGGCGATATCCGCAGGGGCGCCTAGTCGCCTTAGCGCCGACTGCGACTTTGCTTGTTCCACGAAGGAAGGATTGCCTTCCGCCATACGCAAGAACTGTTCCGTGGCGGTGGGCCCCGGCGCGACCGAGTTGACGGTGACGCCACGCGGACCAAGCTGCTGGGCGATTGTCTTGCTAAAGACTTCCAGCGCGCCTTTGGCCATCGCGTACGAGACAACGTCCGGGTTGACCACACGAGATGTGCCCGACGAAATATTGATGATGCGCCCACCGTCGCGAAGACGAGGAAGGGCGCCCTGGACTATAAAGAAGGGAGCCTTCACATCGACGGCGAAGGCCTTGTCGAACTCCTCCGCCCTAAGGACATCGACCGCGCCAAACATGATTTGGCCAGCATTGTTCACGATGATGTCGAGACCTGATTGGCCTGAACACAGATTCAAGCCGCGATCAAAATCCTCAAACATCTTGGCTAGCGAGGTCTCTGGAGTATGGAGGTCCGCTTGGATGACGAACCCCCTTCCCCCCGTCTTTGCGATCGCGGCCACGGTCTCTTCCGCCGCGGCCAGATTGGCGCCGTAGTGAACCGCCACGGTTGCGCCATCGGCCGCCAACCGCGTGGCGATTTCACGGCCGATACCACGACTGGCGCCGGTGACCAGCGCGACCTTGCCTGCAAGATCGGCCATCTCACGACGCTCCCAGGACGTTCGTTTCGCCACGCAGCTGGCTCGTACTGTACCAATAGCCATGCCCGGTGCTGCGGAGGCGGAAAGGCAGAGCGACCGTCGCGACCGGCGGCGCATTGATATCGCTGGCGTCCAAGATGAGCAGTTCGCTACGCATCTCCTGATGCTTGCCCACAACCGTCAGAATATAGCCTTCCCCTTCCGGCGCATCGTTACTTTTAGGTACAAATTGCGGCTCGCCGATCGAGCAGTCGTCGCCGGCATAATATATCTTCGCCGGCCTATTGCCGTTGATGTCCATTGTGGCGACCCACTGGAAGCCGTGGCCAACCCGATCCTGCCCTGGAACGTCGAGCAGATTCATCGTCACAAAATTGTAGTCCATCGTCTCAAATCGCGTGTCGATGCGTGGTAGCTCGCAGGGATATTCAAACAATTTCCGCTCGATGAAACTATCGCCTTCGCTTTTCATATCGATCACTATGCGCTTCATGTACGGCATAGTATCGGCCGGGCTAAACACGGATCCATCGACGTTCGGGAAGAAATGGAAGAAGGAGCGCTTGCTAAACGTGTTATCCGCATAGATGTAGCGTCCATCGTCGAAGGCGCCGACAGTATGGCCGTGGCATTGGTTCGGCCCCTTGAACCACCTGATCTGGTCACCATTGCCCTTTCTCGGCAGCACGCCGAGATAGACCTCTTCGTTCGGATCCCACTTGAATGCCGGCTCGCGCCGCTCGATCCATTCTAGTTCATGGCGAAGAGGCGTGATGGGGAAGACCACATAGTGTTCAGTCACCATGATGTCATGCACCATGCAAGTATAGGGAGCCTTGAACCAGGCCTCGTGAATTACGCGCCCTTCGGCGTCCGCTTCGTAATAGGCGATGTCCCGCGTTGCAGGACCCGCCGCGCAATATCCGAAGAAAACTAGTTCACCAGTCCGCGGGTCGATCTTCGGATGAGCGGTGATCGCCTTAGCGGTTACAGCGCCGTCCCAATCATATTCGCCAATCGTCTCGAGCGTGAACGGGTCCATCTCGATCACTGGGCTGTCTTCTTTCATCGCGAATAACTTGCCCGCGTGGGCCAGCAACGTGACATTCGCCGTGCCGCGGCTAAGGCCAGCGACGGACGGATCGTCCGTGAACGGGTTGCGATACTCTCCAAAAAGTGCCCGACCGGCCTTCTCCTCCGCCACGAAACGCGGCGTGCGAACATAACGCATCTTGAAGTCGACCTTGCCGTCCTTGAAGTAAAAGCAGGAGGCCATGCCGTCTTCGCCGAGCATGAAGATGTCGTTCTCCACGAAGGCGGGCCATTTTCGATCTCCAATCAGGCGGAAGAAGCCACCGCTAAGCTGTTTCGGCACCTCACCCTGGACGACCTCTAATCCAGCCAGATCGATCTCCGCGCGCATTGGCGCCTCGAAGTTCTTGAAGTCGTTGTTTGGAAAGCGAATGCCCATTGTAGTGACGCCCTGCCTGTAAATCGTCGTTTGATGCCGTCATGAATGGTTGCCCCTGGCGGGGACCAGTAACCAGCCGCAAGAATCCAGCCAGGCCAGCCGGTCTCCTGGTCAGCGACAGCAGCGAGACGATTTCAGGAGTTTCAGCGTCCATGGCCACGACCTGGAGACCCGGCGGTGATGAGCTCTTCTTGCGTCCAGTCCGTTCTGGGGAGCTCTATGTCACCCTGCGGCCGCCCCCAACCTAGGCCCCAGGCTTTCAGCGGGGTTCCAGGTCGCTCCTGGGTCCGCGCCGCACGCGCCCTTAATTTCTGCAACCGTCTGTTCGGACCGCAAAGCCGCGTGTGCTAGAGGACCAGCAAAGGAGGATCTCGCCCCTTGACGACCGCCGATCGCGTACTGTCCGTTTTGCAGCTCTTTACGATGGCCGAACCAGAATGGTCGGTCGAGGACGCCGCCCGTCGGCTGGAAGTGCCCACCAGCACCGCCTATCGCTATTTCCGCAGCCTGGTGGATGCTGGTCTGATCGTGAACTTCACGGCCGGCCGCTATGTGATCGGGCCGGCGATCATCGAACTCGACCGCCAGACCCGCCATCTCGACCCGTTGATCCTGGCCGCCCGACCGACGCTGAGCGCCCTGGTCGAGCCTCTGGAGACCACGGGCGTCGGCCTGCTCTGCCGGATCTACCGCCGCACGGTGATCTGCGTGGATCAGGGCCACCCGCCTGGCCGGCCGCTGGAGATCAGTTATGAGCGGGGCCGGCCGATGCCGCTTTTTCGGGGCGCGGCCTCAAAATCGATCACCGCGCACATCACCGCCCGCACCCTCAAGCGCTATTTCGAGGAGGACATCGAGGCGGCCGCCGCCGCGGGACTCGGTGCCGACTGGGAGACCTTCAAGGTCAAGATGCGCGAGATTCGCAAGGCCGAGGTTTGCGTCACCGCCGGCGAGCTAGACCCGGGGTTGCTGGGCGTCTCAGCGCCGGTATTCGCGCCGGACGGCGATATTCTGGCCAGTATCGGCGTGGTGCTGGTGCGCGCGCAGATCGACGCGGCGGCGGAGCGCGTCTGGGTCGAAAGGGTCCGGCAAGCGGGCCGCACGGTGACCCAGGCGCTGGCCGCGCACGCCATCCCGCCGGGCGCTCAGAGCGCCCCGACCAAGGCCGAAGCCTCAGACGCGGCCTGAACCGTCGGAACAGTTCCGAGCAGCTCATTCAGACGCGCGGCGAAGGCGGCCGCCTGTTCGGGCCGGAACGCGCCGGCGATATAGCGATCGGGACGGACAAGCAGCACACGCCCAGCCTGGTCCAGCGCCAAGCCGTCCCCGGATGACAGGGTCAACTGTGTGACGGTTCTGGCCGCGAGAGCGTCGGCCGCGCCGGCCAGGCGCACGATCTTTGGGACGAGCCGGGCGATGGCGGGGACAGCGGCGATCCTCGCCAGATCCTGAGCCCCCACCTCGACCCCAATCAGGGCGAAGCCATCGCCGAGCCAAGCGTCGAGAAGGCCGGCGCCGCCCTGCCCGTCTCCGACCTTAGGTTGGGGCAAAAGGCGCCCGACCAGGGTTTTCCTGTCCGACTGTCCGTCGGCGACGATGAAGCCGGCGTCGAACCTGGGCTTGGGCTTGTATTTCATCTCGGCGAAGTAGTCGCGCGCGGCGGGCCAGAGGCTGAGGGCTCGGAACGCGGTTTGGGTCGCCAGGCCGTGCCAGTACGTCTTGGGCCCCATGATCCGGCCCATCCGAAGGGCCAGCTGGATCATCGCCCGGACGTGGTCGCGCCGTTCCTGCTCGTAGGTTTCCAGCAAGCTGGGTGGCGCGCGCCGAGCCAGGACCCAAGCCAGCTTCCAAGCCAAGTTATGCGCGTCACGCAGACCGCTGTTCATACCCTGGCCGGCGAACGGCGGGGTCAAGTGGCAGGCGTCGCCCGCCAGGAAGACGCGGCCTTGCGACCAGCGCGGCGCCAGGCGCGCATGGAAGGTGTAGACGGTCTTGCGCTTGATCACGCTACCCGGCTCGGCGCCATGGTCCTTCAGCAACTTGGCGACGACGGCGTCGTCCAGAACCTGCTCGTTGGTCTCTCCCGGCAGGAGCTTGAATTCGTAACGACGGGTGAGGTCCGGGCCCGGCAGGGCAATGCAAGGGCGGCGCACGTCGCAGAACACCTGGGTTTCGCGGCTAGCACATGGCGAGCGCTCCAGATCCACGATCAGCCACTTCTCGGCGAAGGTCTCGCCCTCCAGCGTCAAGCCAAGCTTGGTGCGCACCGGACTCCAGGAGCCATCGGCGCCGACAAGGTAGTCGCAGGCGACCTGGACCTTCTCCCCGGCCCCCGTTTCCAGCGTGACGACAACGCCGTCTTCAGCCTGTTCGAAGTCGACGAAGGTGGCGCCGAAGCGGACTTCGACATGAGCGAAACGCTCCAGGCCCTTGCGCAGCTGCGCCTCGAGGGTGGGCTGGCGAAAGGCGTTGCGGCGCGGATAGCCGTAAGGTTGTCCGGTCGGGTGCACCTTGAGAAAGGGCTGTCCGCTCGGCGTGCGATATTCCGAACCATAGCCGGCGACCACGGTCGGCAGGATCACGTCGATCAACCCCGCCGCCTGCATGGTGCGCAGGGACTCATCGTCAATCGAGACGGCGCGCGGTTCGGAGACGGTGCCGGCGTTGCGCTCGACGACCAGGGTTTTGGCGCCATAGACGCCCAGCAGATTGGCCAGGGTCAGGCCGGTGGGCCCGGCGCCGACGACGATGATCGGCACATGGTCGAGCCCCCCCTTGCCGGCGCCGCCGCGTGATCTGGTCTTGGCCGCCATGGCTCAGGCCTCGTCTGCGACGGTGTTGACCAGCAGACCGACGCCTGGAATGTCGATCTCGACGATGTCGCCAGGCTTCATCCACACCGGCGGCTCGCGCTTGGCCCCCACCCCGCCTGGCGTGCCGGTGAGGATCACGTCGCCGGGCGAGAGCGTCGTGAAGGTCGAGATGTAGGCGATGATGCGCGGGATCGGGAACAGCATGTCCGACACCGGCTGGCTCTGCATCACCTGGCCGTTGAGGCGGGTGGTGACCGTCACCGCGCCCAGGTCCTCGATCTCATCGAGGGTCACCATCCAGGGGCCAAGGGCGCAGGTCCCGGGAAAGTTCTTGCCCGGAGTGAACTGCTGGGTGTGCCACTGCCAATCGCGGATCGAGGCGTCGTTGGACGGGGCAAGGCCCGCCACGTGGGCCATGGCCTCGCCTTCGGGTATGCGCCGCCCGCCCCTGCCGATGATCACCGCCAACTCGCCCTCGTAGTCGAGGCTGGTCGACTCCTTGGGGCGGACCAGCGCCGCGCCGTAGGCCGTCAGGGTGTCGGCAAAGCGCAGGAAGACCGACGGATAGCTGACCTTGGCGCGACCGGTCTCCTGGCGGTGGCTTTCGTAGTTGTGGCCGATGCAGAAGATCTTGCCCGGGCGCGAGACCACCGGGGCCAGCACCACGTCGGCCAGGGCTACGCGCGGAGCGCCTGGGATGACAGCCTTGGCCGCGTCCAGCGCCTCGGCGGCGAGCAGGGCCTCCAGGTCGGGATATTGCTCGCCGAGCACCGCGCCGACATCGATCACCTGATCGCCGTCGATGAAACCCCACGAGGCCGCGCCCGCGGCCTTGAAGCTCGCGATCTTCATGTCAAATCTCCAGAATGTTGATGCAGGCTGGTCAGCTTCGCAGCAGACCCTGCCCCCAGCTGTTGAGGGTGCGTTCCTCGTGCGGCCAGGAACCGACGGGACGGTCCGGCTCGACGATTTCGAGCTCGGCTGAAATCTCAACCCAGTTGCCGTCGGTGTCGTGGACGAACATGAAGAGGTTGTCGCCGGGGCCGTGCCGGCCGGGTCCCCAGACCAGCGGGATGTGATGGCCGGCCATGTGGTCGCCCCAGTCGCGGATCAGCCCCCAGTCACCGGCTTCGTAGCAATGGTGATCCAGACGGTTCTCGGCGGCCTGGAACACCGCCAGGCTATGGTGCTCGGCGCTGCAGCGCAGGAACGAGGTCCGCACGCCACCGGCCTCGTCCACGACCACGTCCGACAGCGCAAACCCCAGCACGGCTTCGTAGAAGTCCGCCAGGCGCTGAGCATCGCGGCTGGCGAAGACCACGTGCTGGAGCCTGGCCTCCCGCGCCGCGGCCCCGTCATGGACCGCCGCGGCCTCAAGGGCGGCCGGCAGGCCGAAAACGAAACGATTGCCGTCGGGATCGCGCAGGCAGGCCGCTTCGGGCCCGAAGAGCGGGGTTGGCGAGGCCTCTAGCGCAACCCCCGCCGTCGCGGCCCGCTCGCGTAGGGCCGCAAGGTCGGAGAGGTCCTCCACGGCGTAGGCGGCGAAGGCCAGCGTCTTGGGCGCGCCGGGTTGGAAGATCAGCGTCCGCCCCTTGGCCCGCCCGATAAAGCCGGGCGCGGCCGCCTCGACCCGCAGGCCCAGCGCGCGGCCGTAGAAATCGGCCAGGCCGGACGGATCGGGCGAGGCCAGGGCCAGATGGTGCAGGCTGGCGCGAATGGCGGCGAACACGGAATCGGGCATGTCAGACAGCCTTGATGGAGGACGGTGAAGCCGCCGGGCTCCAGTTGCCGTGCAGCGACATGCGCATGCGCAGAGGCAACTTGACGGTGGCGACGGGACCCTCGCCCAGCCGCAAGGCGTCGAGGACGACCATGTCGGTGGTCCGCTCGTCCAGGCGATTGACCAGGCTCAGCAGGTAGCCGTCGCCTTCGCGGCTCGAGCCGGTGCGTGGCACGAAGACCGGCTCCTGGAAGCAGGAGGCCTCGTCGGCGAACCAGGTCTGGATCTTGCCCGTGGCGATCTCGAGGTGGGCCAGCTGGTTGAAGAACTGGAACGGACGCGGCCCGACGCGGTCTTCCGCATAGGGCTTGGTCGGATCCATGGCCATCATCCAGCCATGGCGGTGAGGGCGCAACGCAAAGCGATCGTCGATGCGCGGAAATTCGGCCGGGAACGGCGTCAGCGGCGACATGTCCAGGCGACCGCCCTTGGCCGAAAGGTCGAACGTCCAGCGCACGAGCTGCGAAACCAGGGTCTCGGGCGACGGCACGAAGCCATCTGCAGGCGGGAAGAAGTAGAAGACGTTGCCGTTGGTCGAGGTCATGTCCGCATAGACCTTCTCACCGTCGTCGAAGGCGTTGAGGGTGTGACCTTGGAAGCCGTTGGGGGCGGTGAACCAGTGCAGGTCGCCGCCATCGCCATCGCGGCGCATGACCCCGAAATACTGCGGCAGATCCGGTTGCCACTCGAAATGGCGGCCGCCCTGGCGCAGGCGCTCGACATCGACGCTCAGGGGAATGATCGGGAAGACGACGAACCGCTCGGTGACAGCGAAGTCGTGGACCATGGCCGACACCGGCGCCTGCACCCAGACCTCGCGCGTCTTGGCGCCGTGCTCGTCGAACTCGTAGTAGACGATGTCGCGCGAGCCGTCGCCCCGGGCTTCATAGCCAAAGGCGATCATGTCCCCCGTCAGCGGATCGATCTTGGGATGGGCGGTGAAGGGCGCGTCGATCAGCTGGCCGCCGAAATCCCACAGCCCCTTGGTTTCCAGGGTCAATGGGTCGAGCGCGTAAGGAAGACTGTCCTCCTTCATCGCCAGCAGAACGCCAGCGTGCTCAAGGACGTTGGTGTTAGCGGTGCTGTTGTTGAGCCCCAGGACGCTGGGATCGTTGGTTGAAGGATTGCGATAGACGCCGTGGAGCGACCGGCGCGCCGCGCGCTGGGCTTCCAGGCGCTGGGTGCGGACATAGCGGCGCTGGAAATCAACATGCCCGCCGCCGAAACGGAAGGCCGAGACCGCCCCGTCGCCGTTGAAGAAGATGTCGTCCTCGCGCATCGGCGGAAAGGCCGCGTCGGGCGCGACCGAAAAGAAGGTCCCATCGATATCGGTGGGAAGCTGGCCTTCAACCTCCAGATCGAAGACCTCGCCCTCGAAACGAGAGGGCTTGTACAGCGCCCCCGTGAACTCGCGGGTATTGGGGAAACGTGCGGTCATGGCCAGCCTCAGAACGGATAGCGGGCGGGCGTCGAGCTGAAGGTCAGCCACTGCCACTCGGTGAATTCTTCCCAGGCGGTGATGCTGCCAAAGCGATTGCCGTTGCCAGAGCTTCCCATGCCGCCCATCGGGATTTGCGGCATGTCGCCGACCGTCTGGTCGTTGACGTGCACCATGCCCGCGTGGATCTGCCGGGCGAGGTTCAAGCCGCGATCGAGGTTGCCGGTCTGGATGGCGCCCGAGAGCCCATATTCGGTCTGGTTGGCCAGAGCGACGGCGTGGTCGTCGTCCTCGGCGATGATCACCGGCGCTACCGGCCCGAAGATCTCCCGGCTGAAAGCGGGCATGTCGGCGGTCACCCCGCCCAATACGGTCGGACGGTAGAACAAGCCCTCGTAGGTCCCGCCGGTCACCAGCTGCGCGCCCTGCTCCACCGATTGGCTGACGATGGCGTGGACGTTGGCCAGCTGGCGCGCGTTGATAATGGGGCCCAGCGCCACCTGCTGGCGGAACGGATCGCCGACCGGCAGATGGGCGGCCTTTTCCGCGAGCGCCTCGGTATAGGCTTCGGCGATCTTGCGATGGACGATGTGGCGGCCGGCCGCCATGCAGATCTGCCCCTGGTGCAGGAAGGACCCCCAGGCGCCGGCCGAGGCCGCCGCGGCCAGATCGGCGTCGTCGAGCACGATGAAGGCGTTGTTGCCGCCGAGTTCCAAGGCGACCTTCTTGAGGTGGCGGCCGGCCAGCTCGCCGACCCGCCGCCCGACGGCGGTCGACCCGGTGAAGGTGATCATCCTCACGGCCGGGTGTTCGATCAGGGCTTCGCCGACGTCGGCCCCGCCGTTGACCAAGCCAAAGACGCCGGCGGGAAGGCCCGCCTCCTCGAAGATCCGGGCCAGGACCACACCGCCGCAGATCGGCGTTTGCGGATCGGGCTTGAGAACGACGGCGTTGCCCAGGGCCAGCGCCGGCGCCGCCGAGCGCATGGCCAGCAGCAGCGGGAAGTTCCAAGGGGTGATGACCCCGACCACGCCGAGCGGCAAGCGCTGGGCCAAGCTGGTTCGGCTCGGATCGGGCGAAGCCAGGATGTGGCCCTGCGGCTGGATGAGCTGGGCGGCGGCGTGATGAAGCTCGGCCACAGCGCCATGCAGTTCGAACTCAGCCTTGGGACGCAGGCCGCCGCTCTCGCGCACGATCCATTCGAGGATTTCGTCGGCATTGGCCTCTAAAAGGCCGGCGGCCTTGCGGATCAGCGCCGCTCGCGCCTCGGCGGGAATCCCGGCCCAAGCGCGCTGGGCAGCCTTCGCCTTATCGATCACCTCGCGCGTCAAGGCCGGATCGGCCAGTCCGACGTTCCCCAGGGTCGCGCCGGTGGCTTTTTCGATGACGCTGATTTCCCCCGCGCCGGCGCGCCATGCGCCGTCGAACAGCGCGCCACCCCAGCGGGTCCCGGCCAGAAGCCCCCCGCTGGGCGGTTCAATCTCAGTCCTGATGGCGACGACATCCAGCATTCTGACCTCCCAAGCGGAATCCACCGTTGGTGCTCTCCACGGACGGTGACGACAAAATTGCTATTATATGAGAATTATGTCGTCAACCAACTTTGCGGCTCTTCTGTCTCGCGCGGTTTGAGGTTTTGGGACGGCCGCATCGATCCGCGTCTCAGATCTTGGACGATGGATGGGTTTGGCCGCTCCGCTAGCGGAGGAAATCGGGGAGCGGATAGCGCGGTCAGCGCGACGAAGCCGTCTCGCCACCCTGAGCCGCGACCGATCGCGACGTGCGACTTACGCTGCGCGCTTGCGATGGCCTTTCCGCCAAGGCGGCGAAAACGGTCAGGAAGTACGAACCCTCACGCCAAGAAAGACTTACGGGGTCAGGATGCCGCGGACGTCACGTCAGCCTGAGGCCCTGATCCTTGCAATAGCGGCGCGCCGCTTCAGCATCGGCGAAGACCTGATCGATCAACGCGGCCACCGAGGCGAACTGTTCCTCCGGACGGAGATAGGCCAGCAATTCGGTCGACAGCGTCTGATCGTAGATGTCTTCATCGAAGTCGAAGAGCCAGACCTCAAGAACGGGCGCCGCTTTGGGAATGGTCGGATTGCAGCCCACGCTCGCAACCCCGAAGAAGGCTCGACCATCGGCCAAGCGACTACGGACGACATAAACGCCTGTGCGGACGAGGCGCTCTTCGGCCAGAGGGATGTTGGCGGTGGGAAAGCCTAGTTGGCGCCCGAGCTGCATCCCCCTTGCCACGACGCCTACGATGACCCTCAACGGATGCCCCGCCCCACCCCGCTGGTCCGCCCCGGTTTCCAAGGACTCCGGGATATGCAGGGATGAGGGGGCAGTCGCTGACATGGCGCAGAACGGCCTTCCTTCCGAGTAGCCAACAGGGGCCGCTTGCTCAACCGCGCTCATGCGCTTTCCAAGCATTGGCGAAGGAAGTCGTCGATGCGGGCGTTGGCCGGCAACGCCGACGGATGTGGCGTTTCGATAAAGCCGTGATCCGCACCTGGATAGAGGGCGAGTTGCGCCTTGTTGCCCGCAGCGAGCCAGCGGCCATACATGAACATGGAATCGTCGAGCATGGCGTCCAGCGTTCCGACGGTGAACAGCGCCGGCGGCATGCCTTGAAGATCCGCATACAAAGGCGAGAGCTCAGGATCGCGGCGTTGGTCCTGCCGCGGCGCATAGGCGTCGGCGATCTTGGCGATGTCCTGGGCCTTTAAAACGCCCGTCCGCGCCAGGGCTTGGCTCGGCGTCATGGAGGAGTCATAGACCCCAAAGCTTAGAGCCGCGCCGGCAAAGCGCTTCAGCGCGCCTCGCGGTCGCAGCCGCAACAAGGTGGCCACCGCCAGCAGCGCGCCTGCGGATTCTCCCGCGACCATCAGGGTCTCGACCCCGAACCGGGCTTTAGCGTGCTCAAGCAGCCAAAGGGTAGCGGCCTCGCAGTCGTCCCATGCCGCCGGATAAGGGTTTTCGGGCGCCAGGCGATATTCGACGCTGACGCAAGTCAGGCCCACCTTGTCGGCGATCCGTTCCAACATGGCGTCCTGATGAGCCGCGGCGCCCAGTATGAAGCCGCCGCCATGGATGTGCAGCAACACCCCCTTGGGCTTGGCGCAGGGCACCACGTGCAATGAGACCGTGTCGTTCACGGGCACGTCATGGGCTCTCGGCGAGGGCGGCGGCGCTGGCATGAACCCGCCGCTGCGGGCCTGGGCGACGCCGATGTCCCAAATGCTAGGGAGATCTCCGATCCTCTTGGCCATGAGGGTATTGAAAGCGGCGACCTCAGCGGGAATCGCCTCGGGCCCGAACGCGTCTGTGCGCATGTCTCAAATTTATCCGCGCTGCTGGTTTTCCGGTAAGCGGATCGGTCCGCTCATAAGGCCCTAAGCGAGGCTTCCAAGACAAACGAGTGGGACAATAGGCCAAGTCCCGCCCGGCATGCTCTTCCTTGGAGACCACCTTGCCCACCTACGGCGCATGCGAGAGGCGAGAAGCCCGACCTCGCCGGTGGTGCGACTTCTAAGCTGTCCGCCCTCAGCCTGCGGCGACAGGGCGCACCGCCCTAAAAACGGCACATATTGTCACAGTAGGATTATCCATGCACTTTTAGAAAAAAGGGGGAGAGAAATGCCTGCTGTTTCGCGACGTATGGAGCCTGCCTCTCGCGCAAGTACGCCGATACTCGCCGCAAGTGATGACAGCCTCCTGACTGACGTCATTGGCGAACGACGGGGCGGCGCGGAAAAAGGCGCCTGCCGGATCGCCAGGCGCATCGAAGAGAGCCTGATCGTCAATGGATGGCCTTATGGGGCCGTGTGTGGCTCTGAACAGGCCCTGGCCGAGCGGTTCGGCGCCGGACGCGCGGTGATCCGCGAGGCCGTCCGGATCCTAGCGGTCCGTGGCACGGCGCGCATGGTCCGAGGGCCGCGGGGCGGATTACAGGTTCTCGAGCTCGATTCCCGCCATACAGCGGCATTTCTCGTTGGCTTTGGCCTCTTCTTCGGCGTGACGCAGGTCCAGCTCGACGAGACTCAGGCGGCGCTCGACCGTGTTCGCTTGGACTTGGATGCGCTTCACCTGCCTGGGCCTGAAGGGGCCTCCCGGTTCGCGACGGTGTTCGCGTTTTTCGAAGACGTCGTTCGCGCGGTGCGGCGGGCCGTCTCGGACGGCGGCTCGGTGCGGTCGTCGGTGCTGCTAACACCCGAGCACCTGCGACATTCGCGAGCGGGGCAGATCGCCGAGCGCATGCTGCTCGAGTGCACGGCCGAGGAATGGGCCCGTGGGCATCGCCTCGGATCGGAAGAAGACCTTTGCTTCCGCTACGGCGCGGATCGAGATGCTTTTCGCCAGGCCGTCCGAATTCTCGAAAGCGCTGGCGCGGCCGAAACCTTTTGCGGGCGGGGGCATGGCCTCGTGAGCCAGGCGCCGCGGGAAGGAACCCTCGCACGGCTCGTATCCTGCTTTTTCGCCAGCGGCGGCGTACAAGCCCACACCGTCATGCAGGTCTTCGAGCGCCTGAGCGTCGAGGTCATCGCCATGGCCGCCAGCCGAGCCTCGGCGGAGGATTGCGAGCGGGTCAGCCAAACGCTCGCGAAGCTGGAAGACAGCCTGGAACGACAGGACGCTGTCGCCAGTCTGCCACACGTTTTTGACGCCGAAGAAGCGATCGCCTCGGTCATCGCCAATCCTTTGCTGCAACTCTTCACCAAGAGCCTGCGCGGATATCCGTCGGCTCGGATCCCGAGAGATCCAGCCCTTCTGGACGTGATGAACCGTCAATTCCTGACGCTAAGCCGCCCGCTGCTGGAGGCGATCCGCAATAACAACGCCCAAGACGCGGCTCGAGCGCAGAAAGCGCGTGTTCAGGGCTTGGCGCGTCTCAGCGCCGCCATGCCGGCGCTCGCCGACAGATAAAAAGACATTGATTATCACATTACGAGAATATACGCCTTTTTAGGCGACGAGCGCAGACCGGTCGCGAGGAAATCCAGGAGCAGAAAAATGCATGTAGGCTACGCCACCGGCTTCCAACATCAGAGCGGGCCCGACCGGAACGACACGCAGTTCCTCTGGCGGGACCTTGATTTGGCGATTCAATCCGAGGCGCTCGGCTTCGAGTCGATCTGGGTCACCGAGCATCATTTCTCCAACTATTCGATCTCCCCCTCTCCGCTTCAGTCGCTGGCCTACCTGGCCGGCAAAACCAAGCGTGTGAAGCTGGGAACGCAGGTCGTGGTGCTGCCGTGGAATGATCCGGTGCGCGTGGCCGAACAGGCCCTGTGGCTCGACAACATCACCGAGGGCCGCCTTCTCCTCGGCTTGGGACGCGGCCTGGGTAAGATGGAATACGAAGGCATGCGCGTTGACATCAACCAGACCCGCCAGCTCTACCGCGAGTATTCGGAACTCATCATCCAGGCGCTCGAGACGGGCGTTATCGAAGGCGGCGAAATCACCAAACAGCCGCGTCGGGAACTTCGTCCGCGCCCGTACAGAAGCTTTGAGGGGCGTATTTTCGGCTCGGCCGGGTCACCGGAGTCGGTTCGCACGGTCGCGGAACTGGGCATCGGCGTGCTGATCATCAATCCCGAGCCGCGCCCCAATCTCGGCGTCGATTTCGAGACCTATAACACTGTGTGGGCTCAAACCCACGGCGAATCCCGTACGCCGCCCGCCCCGCTGCTTTCAGGCACTATCTTCGTCGACGAGAGCAGTGAACGCGCCAAGGAATTGTCGAGCCAGTATCACCGCGTCAACTTCCGGGCAGCGGTCAAAAACTACGGCATGGCCGACGATGACTATGGAACGACCAAGGGCAACGAATTCTACAAGAGCATGCGGATCGCGCCCGACAAGATCGACGAGATGGCCGACAAGATGGGCACGGTGATGCCGGCCGGAAACCCGACCGAAATCCTCGAAATTCTCGACAACATCAACAAGCAATGCAAGTTGCAGGGCTTTTTCCCCCACTTCCATTTCGGCGGCATGCCGCACGAAGAGGCCGAGCGGAACATGCGCCTGTTCGCCGAAAAATGTCTGCCGGAGGTCAAGAGCTGGCCTTGCCAGAACACCCTGGATGGTCAGCCGCTCGCCGAGCTGGCCGCCTGATCGCTCGCCGCGCGACGGCCGCGCCAAGAGCGTTGGCGCCGCGCGGCGGCAATATGCGTGATTTGGGAAGGATGTGTGTTTGATGCGGAATCTAACCGACAAAGTCGCTTTCGTGACGGGCGGGGCGAGCGGAATTGGGCTGGGGATCGTCGAGGCGCTGCTCGACCGTGGCGCCAGGGTCATGATCGCCGACCTGCGGCAAGATCATCTGGATGAGGCCCTCGGCCGATTTGGCGGTCGGGCCGACCTGGCGGCCGTCGCCGTCGACGTCATTGATCGCGACGCCATGGCAATGGCCGCCGAGCGAACGTTCGACGCCTTTGGACGCTGCGACATTCTCATCAACAACGCCGGCGTGGGGGTAAACCCCTCCGTCGACAGCGTCAGGTTCGAGGATTGGGACTGGGTGCTGTCGGTCAATCTCGGCGGGGTGATCAATGGCCTGATGGCCTTTTTGCCCGCGATGCTGCGGCAGGGCGAAGGGCACATCGTCACGACCTCTTCGATGGCCGGCCTCTTGCCGACGGCCAATAACTACATCTACGCCGCTTCTAAGTATGCCGTCCGCGGCATGAGCGACTCCTTGCGCTTGACGCTGGCGCCGAGAGGCATTGGCGTTTCAGTGCTCTATCCGGGCCTAACCCGTAGCCGCATCCTGGCCTCGGCGGAAAATCGGCAGGCGCGCTTTGGCCCCGCAATCGCGGCCGCGCCCGAGGGCGGCCCCGTCGCACCGCCCAAGAATTCCGGCATGGATCCGCGCGAGGTCGGCGAGGCCGTCGTCCAAGGGATCATCGAAAACCGCGGCTACATCCTTTCCCACTCCGAGTTTCGCGATGAACTGGCGGCACACTTCGAGGATATCCTAGCGGCATGCCCTCCGCCCCAGGACATCGATCCTGGGCGGCGAATGCTCGAGGATGCGCGTCGCAACCAGACCGCCGAGGCGATGCGAGCGGTCGAGGCGCTGAGCGCGCGCCTCTAGTTTGCAGCCGTCGCCCCGAAGAGCATCCCAGAGCGCGCCCTGGGGAGGAGCGGACCGGGCCGCCACCGCCGGCCTTGCTTGGACCATCCTCGACCCGAGACAGGCTCCTCTTATATGTTCAGCGCTTTTCCAAGTCGTGGATGGAGCTTCGAAGCGTCGATGAGACACGGAACATTCTACCTCTCGGATCATCTTCTAACGGGTAGAAGGCTTGGTCATCGCCACCGGCGTCGTCATGGATCGCAGCCGTGGTGAGCGCTACGCGCGGGCGCCGTCCCGAAACGAGCTCCGACAAGACCCTCTCTGTGATGGACCTCTTCACGCCGGATCGGCCGGAATGGACGGTGGAGGCCGCCTGCCTCGCGCTCGGCCAATCGGAGAGTACGGTCTATCGCTACTTTCGGAGCCTCACCGCCGCCGGCCTCATCTTCAGCATTCGTCCCGGCCGCTATCTGCTCGGTCCCGGCATCGTCCATTATGACCGTCAGCTTCGGTCGTCAGATCCCCTGCTCAGAGCGGCCGAACCAACCTTCGCCAAGCTTTCCCACGCCTACGGGGGCCCCAGCACCATCTTCATCTGCCGCATCTATCGCGATCACGTCATGGCCATGCACGAGCATCGGTCCGGCGCGCCGCCCCTCCCCGAGGGCGTCTTCGCCAGAGGGCGCCTGGCCCCGTTGTTTTGCGGTCCGCCCGCCTTGGCCATGCTGGCCTTTATGGAGGTCCGTGCGGTCCGGGCCATGTTCCAGAAGTCCGCAGGCGAGGACGCCGACTGGCTGGAGATCAAGCGGCGCATGCGCACGATCCGCGCGGTCGGCTACGCCGTGAGTATCGATGACCCGGATCCAGGCGTCATTTTGCTGGCGGCTCCGTTGAAGCAGCAAGACGGCGGAATTGCGGGCGGCCTTTGTCTTGGGCTCGCCCATACGGCTGAAAACACAGCCCTAATCGCGCAAGCCGGAAAAGACCTAATCGATGAAGCAGCCAAGATGGCGGAGCGCTCTCTAATATTTTCGAACACCTGAAATCAGTGTCATTTACACCCCTCGTTTACGCGTGATTTTAAAGTACAAGAGGCAAAAATCTTTCTGAACGTTGCCCTCCTTCTTCTCTCGACGACACGGTGGACGCATGCGTATTCATCCCATCCAGTCTGGCAGCCTCGGGCTCGTCACTGGAGGCGCGAGCGGCATCGGTCTGGGCATCGCTCAGGCGTTGATCGAGGCCGGCCTCCAGGTGATCGTCGCGGACGTCCGAGACGACCACCTGGGAGAGGCGCGGACGCGTCTGGGTTCGGCGGGCGACCAAGTGCATTTTCTGCGGCTGGATGTCACCGACCGCGCGCAGTGGCGCGCCGCGCGCCAGCTCGTGGAAGACCGGTTTGGAGCGCTGCATGTCCTCTGCCTGAATGCCGGTGTCGGCGTTCTTGGATCCATGCTCGAGGCCAGCGACGCCGACTGGGAGTGGATCACCTCGGTCAATCTTGATGGCGTTCTAGCGGGCGTGGAGACCTTCCTTCCCCACATGGTGGCGCACGGGCGGCCTGGCCATATCGTGGCGACCTCGTCGATGGGTGGTCTGATCGTGGCCAATGACGGGGGCGTCTATTCGGCGGCAAAGTTTGGGGTGGTCGCCTTGATCGAGGGACTGCGCCGCGATCTGCAAGGTGGCAGCGTGGGCGCGACAGTCTTATGCCCGGCGGCGGTCAACACCAATATTTACGACCACGAACGCATGCGTCCCACCATCTTCCAACACCCCGACGCCGTTCGCGACGAACAGGCGCTCGAGGATATGGAAACATTCCACAAGCAGCTCCTCGCCCTGGGCCGCGATCCGGTCGAGGTGGGCCGCATGGTTTGGAACGGCATCGAAGCCGACGCCCCCTATGTCTTTACCGACCGGAACGTTTGGCCGACCCTCGTCAGCCGCCGTGACGCGCTGCTGGCCTTTGCGTGAGGATATCATGAGCTCCCTCATCGGCGTCGCGCTTGGCGACGACAGCTCGCCGGCCTTCGGCCTTGGCGCCCTGGCCTTGCCCATCGGGCGCCTCGAGGTCGCCGACGGCGAAACCAACATTTCGACGCTGCGCGCCGCCGTGGAGACTGTCCCTGGCGCAATCGACGCACTCATCCTGACGATTGGCTCGGATCAGCGCGCGCTTTCTGAAGATCCTGTCGATTGGGAGCGGCGGGTGCGGCTTCCTCTTCGTCGGGCCTTTGGCGTGCTCACCGGCGCTGGCCGACGCTTTCGTCAAGCCGGACACGGCGTGATCGTGGTCGTCGCGCCCTCCGCAGCGATAGGCCCCGCGGAGAGTTCGACGCCCGAACTGGTTTTGCTTCGTTCCATTGTGGGAATGGCCGAGGCGCTTCGCGCCGAACTACAGGCGACACCCGTTCGCGTCAGCATCGTCTTTCACGACGACGCGGGCTCCGAAAACCTTTCGACACGCTTGGCTGACGTTCTCGCGACCGGTCCGATGTACAGCCTGTCGGCGGATATTTCGCCGGAGCGGATCAACGCCTATTTCAAGCCTCTGCTGGACGCGATCGAGCAGACGAGCGCGGGTCCGCCGCTTCCGGACATCGGCCCGATGGCGGCGGTCTACGATCTGGCGGCCGCGGGCGCGCCGTCTCGCTAGCGCCAAGGTCGACCTGGCCGCCGTGGAAACCTTGGCCACGATCGCGCGGACATCAATCCGTCCCCTCGTTTTCGACTGCCGTTGGACGCTTACTGAGCCTCACGCAGCGGCTCGACCGAGGATCACTGGAGGCTCCATGCCCATCTACGAACGCGCTCTTTCAAGGACGACTCGCTCGAGGTTTTCGGCGTGCGGCGCGAGCGTTGACGAGCGACCCTGCGCGCCACGCCTGGCTTGTCGCTCACCAAACGCCGAGCCCCCGGCAAGCGACCGCGACGCCCAGCCCGGACGCGGCCAATGACGCTACAGGTTCCAGAACCTTTGCCGCCGACGCGGGACGATTTCCTGGCGGCCATGGCGAAGGTCGCCAGCCCGGTCGCCCTGATAACGACGGGCACCTTGCAAAGTCCTGTCGGCCTGACGGCCACGGCCACCTGTTCACTCTCAGCCGACCCGCCTTCGGTCCTGATCTGCATCAACAAATCCGCCAGCACCCACCATGAGCTGCTGCGGCATCAAACCTTCGCGGTCAATTTCCTGTTGGCCGACCAAGGCGACGTGGCCGCGCGCTTTGCTAGGAAGGATGTCGACCGTTTCGCGGGCGAGACCTGGACGGCCATGGCCACGGGCGCGCCGGTCCTGCAATCGGCGGGGGTTGCGCTCGATTGTCGCCTGCACGCCGCGATTGACGCGTTCTCCCACTCAATCCTGATCGGGACCGTGATCTCAATCCTCACGGACGAAGGCGAACAGAACCCAAGCCTGGTCTGGCATCAGCGCCGCTTCTGCAGGACAGCCGAAATCTAACCCTGGTGCGCCGATAGCCTGGGGCGGGGGCCGGCGCGGTCGTTTGACGAGGCGGTGGACCAACACACTCACGCTGGCGCGCTTGATCATTGGCCACGTGATGGTTGAAGGAAGACAGTCAGTGGTGAGGGCAAGGGCCGCACGCCGAGCGCCGGAAAGCCGCTTGCGAGCCCCCACTACGAACTCTGGAAGGTGGCCTCCCAGCCATCTAGAAAGATAGGCCCGAGGCGATTGGCTCAGCGACGCGCGGCCACCGAAAGGCGCTGGGTGATCGGCGGCAGAGCGCCCTCGGGCGCATTGATCGAGCCGGTGCCTTCCCGGTTGGCCTGCCCGACCGTCGCCGATGCTGGACCAGAGCCCGCTTCGGGCCATTGGCCGCCGAAGCCCAGATCCGACCAGGGCTCCGACCAAGTCATGGCCGTGGCCAAACATTGTCGGGTGTCCATCATCTTCTCCCAGAAGGCGGCTAGACCCTTGGCGACGACGGGCCGGGCCGCCAGCCAAGGCCGTGCGTTTCAGGGCTAGCATGCCGGGCTATGTAAACCAGGCGGAGGAATTGGCTTTCCGCGACGGCAGCGCCCGTCATCGACCAGCGCGATCTCGCATGGAAAGCGCCCGCCCCTTGGCGCGTATCCTGGACGCAGCGATTCCGAACGATCCGCAGCGCCCCTGACGCGGCCAAGCGTCCCCTGAATTTCGCCCACTAGTTTTCCGGCAACGGTTGCCAGCACAGTGGCGACATCAGCAGGGCCGCCACCACAGAGAAGCATCGCCGAGCCGCCGCCCAAAGGTCGTTCAACGATAGCTAACGGCCCCATCATGGGTTGGAAAATGACGAGAACCAGCAGAGACAATGCGTGCCGCCGGGGCCTTTTGGCGAGCACCGCGGGACTGACCCTAGCGATCGGCGCGGCATGCCTGCCGGTCCAGGCCCAGGCCCAGACGGCGAAAGCCGCCCCCGCCAGCCAAGACGCTCCCCAGGCGCTTGATGAGATCGTCGTCACCGCCGAGCGTTTCGAACGCAACGTGCAAAAGACGGCCGCGTCGGTCACCGTCCAGACTGGCCAGGATCTGCTGACCCAAGGCAAATTCGCACTGAGCGCGATTCTGGAAACCGTGCCCGGCGTTTCAGGCGGCGAGTCCGAGGGCGTGTCAAACGAGCCGACCGGAAACGACAGCCCGGCCGCCGGGATCACCATTCGCGGCGTCTCATCCAATGGCGGGCTCTCAGGTCAGACGCTGTCGGGCGTTCCGGCGACGGCGCTCTATGTCGATAATGTCTATAATGGCATCGGCGGCGGCTACGATGTCGATCGGGTCGAAGTGTTGCGCGGTCCACAAGGCACGCTCTATGGCCGTAGCGCCACCGCCGGCGTGGTGGCGATCCATACGCGCAACCCCAACCTGGCCGATTATTCGGTCGACGCCTCTGTCGAGGCGGGAAGCTACGACTTGCGTCGCGCTTCGGTCGCGTTGAACGCGCCCATCGTTTCCGACTACCTCGCCCTGCGCTTGGCCGCCAATCACTACGAGCGCGACGGCGTCGACGTCGCCAAGGGCTTCGGGGCCAGCCGCGTCGATGACGTCAAGCTGAAACTCCTGGCCCAACCTCGCGACGGCGTCTCTCTGCTCGTCGGGGCATCCGTTCAGGACCGCACACTCTATAATGGCGGCGTCGCCGGCAACCTGGTGGCCCCCAACACGGTCGAATATACGCCCTACTCGGTCGGTAAGGCCAAACTGACGTCGCGGCAGGTTTGGGCGGAGCTCAATATCGATCTGGGCCCGGCTCGACTGACCTATCTTCCCACCTACCGATCGTTCGATCAGGACGCGACCGTCTTCGTGGTGGGCCCCGGCGGAAACACCATCAAGCAGAGCGTCACCACGCCCGAGGACGATTTCGTCACGCACGAGCTTCGCCTGACGTCGCAGCCGGACTCGACGATCAAGTGGCAGGCCGGCCTCTTCTACTATTCCAACGGCATCCAGAGCTCCAACCGCAACGCCTGGGAATCGTCCGATGCTCTGCTGTTCAACGCCGACATCGATCGCAAGACCCGTGACTTCGGCGTCTTCGCCGAAGCGACGGTACCCGTGACGCAGGCCCTGCGGCTTACCGGCGGCCTGCGCTGGGACAAGACGACGGTAACCACCGCGGAAGTTTACAGCTCCAATCTCAACGTCTTTTGCAATACCCCCCTCGGCTTCGTTTCGGGATGCGCGGTTGCGGGTCAGAACTCCTCCCTCGCGGGCCGGCCAGAGTCGCTTTCTACGATCACGGTCTCGGGGGACGCGGGTCGCCGCGAGTTCAAGAACCTGACCTACAAGGCGCGTGTCGAATACGACCTATCCGCGAGCAATCTTCTCTACGCGTCGGTCTCCAGCGCCTTCCTCCCGGGCGATGTTCAGATCGGCACGGGCGCGGGCAACGTCCCCACGGTCTATCCCTACGATTCAGAGCAGCTGACCGCCTACGAGATCGGGAGCAAGAACCGGTTCCTTGACCGTCGCCTCCAAGTCAATCTTGGAGCGTTCTACTATGACTATGCTGGATACCAGGCGAGCGTTCAGCTGGATCAGAGCAACCCGGCCTCGGCCGTGCTGTTCAATGTGCCCTTGCGGATGGTGGGCGTCGAACTGGAAACCTTGTTCCAACTCACGCCTGCGGACCGGATCGGCCTGAACGTCTCGCACATCGACTCTAAATTCCACGACCTGCCGGCCGGCTTTGCGGACGCCGTCGCCCAGCGCGAACTTTGGGGTTTCGCGCCGACCAACCTAACGCTCCTTTACGACCACCGGATCGCGCTCGCGGGCGGTTCAACGCTCAACCTGCACGGCGACGGCACCTGGCGATCCGCCTACGACGTTCGCTTCACCACGCCGGGCCTGGCGGCGCAGGGGGGGCTCGCCTACGAGCGCCAGAAGGCCCTGTTCCAAGGCAATCTCAACATCACCTGGGCCTCGGCAGACGACCGCCTTTCGGTCACCGGCTACGTCCGTAACGTGACCGACAAGCGCTACAAGACCTATGTGAACCTGCAGTCGATCGCGCCGCTGCAGGCCTCGGCCACCCTCTCGGATCCGCGGACATTCGGCGTGGTGCTGACCGGAAAATTCTAGGAGGCCTGCGTCATTTCCACCGTCTTCCTCCCCTGACTACGCCCGGTTCGGCCTTCTCCCCGAAGGTCGGACCGGGCGCTCCCTTAAGCCACAGAGTACCGATCATGACCGCTGAGAAGCGCGCACCGTCCTTCACCCCGGCGATTTCACCGATCTCGCCGCCAGAGCCTGATCTGTCACCGGCCGAGATGATCGCGCGCGCCGAGGCCATGCGGGATCTGCTTCGCGAGCGTCAGGCCGCCGCCGAGGCGGCGGGCAACATCTCTCAGGAAACGAACCAGGCGATGGTCGACGCCGGTTTCTACCGCGTCATCCAGCCGCGCACCTTCGGCGGCTACGGCTTTGATCTGCCGACCTATGTCCGGCTAGTGACGGCCGTCGCGCGCGGCTGTCCGGAAACGGCCTGGGTTCTGTCGCTCGTGCTCGGCCATGTTCACCAACTGGCCACCTATAGCCTGGAGGCCCAGATCGAGGCCTATGGTGAAACCGGCGACTTTCGCGCCCCGGAGGTCGCAGCGCCGCAGGGACGCGGCATCCCGGTTCCAGGCGGTTTTAGGGTCGGCGGCGCCTGGGACTACGCTTCTGGTTGCGCCCATGCCACCCACATCCTGCTGACCTTCCTCGTCACCGATCCGCAGAGCGGCGCAACGACCATGCGCATGGGCCTCTTCAATCGCAGCGAATACGAGATCGTCCGCAACTGGGATGTCATCGGCATGCAGGGCACCGGATCGGACCGGGTGGTGATGACGGATGTATTCGTTCCCGACTATCGCGCCAAACCCTATCCGCCGTTCGACGCCCTCCTGCCGGCCGAGGCCTATGCCGAAAGCCCACTGTTCTACGGCCCCGCCCGCCCCTTCATCGTTACGGAATCGGCCTCGGTGATCGTCGGCGCCGCTGAAGGCGCGCTCGACCTCTACGAGGAGAGCTTCCGGGCGCGCAAGGCGACCGGTCCGACCGGTGCGCCGCGCCAGGAACTGGCTGAGTATCAGTTGAACTATGGCCGCTGCCGGGCGCTCGTCGATACCGCCCGGGCGGCCCTGCTCCAAACCGCGACCGATTATATGGCGATCGCGCGGCGTACTCACGAAACAGGCGAGCCGTGTTCGGAGGAGGTTTTCCGGCGGCTGACTCTGGTGATCCTGCAGAGCGTTCATCTGGCCCACGAGGCGGTCGACATCATCTTCCGGACGGTGGGCACCGCCGCGTCCAAGAAGGACGCCATGCTCGGGCGCTACTGGCGCAATGTCGGGGTGCTGCGCGGCCACCTCGCCCACCAGTCCGACAGCGCCTCGATCAACTATGGCCGCACCCATTTCGGTCAACCGCCTGTGGGGATCGCCTGATGACCAAAGGCGCGCTGATCGACCAGATGGACGCCTATCTCCGCGCACTCGCCGTGGGAGACGGGGCTTCGCTCAATTTGAGCCCGAACTTTCGCTATTCGGAGAACGGCGTCTTTCTTGCTGTCGGCGAGGGCCTATGGGGCCGCGTGCCGCGCTTCGAGGGAATCCAGGCCTTCGCCGACACCGAGACGGGCCAGGTCGTCTGCATGGGCGTGGCCTTCCTCGACGAACAGCCTCGGCCCTTTGCACAGCGCTTGCTGGTTCAGGACGGCGCCTTGGCGGAGGCCGAGACAATTGTCAGTACCGACGCGAAAGGACATTTCGCCGATGTCGAACAGCTCTTGAAGCCCGACATCCTTTACACCGCCGTTGTCCCCCCATCGCGCCGCGTCGATCGAGCCGGGCTGCGCGAAGCGGCTGACCGCTATTGGGAAGGCCTGGAGCAAAGCGACGGCTTGATCCCGCGGTTCAACTATCGCTGCGATAAGTACGACAACGGCGCAAAGACCACCAACACCTTGCGCACGTTGCTCTCGCCAGATGGCAAGGTGCACAGCTGCGCCTCGGCCCTGAACGACACGCGGGCGGCGCGTCCGCGCGCTCGGGAGCGTCGCTACCCGGTGCTGGACACCGAACTCGGTGTCGCCGGCAGCTTCGTCGTCGTCGATTTCCACCCTATCGCCGACCACCCACGGCCGGACGCCGGCGCCATGTACATGCTCGGGGTTTTCAAGGTGGTGGATGGCGAGCTGCGCATCATCGACGAGATCCGCGAATTTCTGCCCTTAGGGTCATCGGCCGGCTGGTAGGGATGCGAAGCCTTCAGCCCCGACTTAAGGCGCTGTTCTTCGTCGCTCACGCGGCGTGAAGACGATGCGCGATGGGCGCCGCATAATCGACGACTCCCGCTGAATGGCTCTGATCATCTACGCGATGACCAAGGCGCGCTGGATGTCTTTAGCGAAATCCTGGCTAAGCAGCTAAGCGCAGGTCAGCCTCCCGTTAAACGCTGGCGGCCGGGGGACGACCAGCACGCCAACGCCGACTCCGCGCCTGACCGCTTGCCCCCCGAAGGGATCGCCAACCTCGTCGCCCGGCCCGACAGCAATTTTGGATCACTGGACAACGGATCGACGCGACCGGAGGAACCTTGCTCCGCTAAGCGCGCCCTTCCCTTGGTTGAGGCGCCCTTCTCTCAACAAAGGGCGCGGCTCATCGGACCGGCCTCTCAAAGCCTGATCGGGACTGCCGGCGTCACGTCAGGGCATTTGCGCCAACGCCGCGAAGATGTCGCGAGCGGCATAGACTGGCGGGCCGTCATGGCCGCTCAAGACGGCCGCAGCCTCACGGGACGGGCGCGGCGCGTCCGTCATGACCAAAACGAAGAGCAGGCTCAGCAACAGAACTTTCATATTGGATTTCCACGAGGCTCAACCGTTTGGCGGCAAAGCCGGGCAAAGGGTTGCGAGGAAGGAATACGAAAACGCCAAGGCGTCGGGCTGGCAGTGTCCTCCCGGTCCGACGCGCTCGCGGCGCTTAGCCCTTCACGTTAAGGGTCAGGCCAAAGGTTCGCGGCGGCTGCAGGCCGTAATCGCCAATGGCGGTGTTGGCCTTGAGGCTGACGATCCAGGCGTCCTCGAGGTTGCGCACGAAGAGACCGACCGACCAGCGGCTCTCATCGGCCGAATAGGTCAGGTTGAGGTCCGTGCGGGTATAGCTTGGCCTTTGGCTGTAGGCGGCCTGGGTGAACTCAGTGAAGTACTTTGACGAGTAGTTGGTCTGGATGCGTCCGGTCAGCGAGCCGGCCGGAAGGCGCCATTCATGCTGATAGGCCGCCATGCCGCTCAAGGACGGCGCGTGCGGAAGCTGCTTGCCGCTGACGTCGATCCTGGCGCTGACCGGCGTGGCCGGAATCACGAAGGTTCCGAACTTCGACTTCATGGGCGAGAGCGTCAGTTCCAGTTGGTCGCGTTCGGTGGGACGATAGATGGCCTGGAGCTCGGCGCCGTAGATCTTGGTCGTTCCCTGGCTGTTGAAGACCAGAGCGCTCAGGCCGCCGTAGTGCGCCAGGCCCAGGGTCGAGGTCTGGTAGTTGTCGTAGCTGTAGTGGAAGCCGGACAGGTTCAACTGCAGGCGCCCGTCGAACAGGCGGCTCTTGATCCCGGCCTCCACCGAACGAAGTTTCTCGGGCTTGTAGGTGTCGTAGCCGGGCTGGTCGGGCATGAAACCGCCCGCCTTGTAGCCGGTGGCGTGGGTGGCGTAGAGCATCACGTCCTGGGCTAGGTCGTACTGGACCCCGATCCGGTAGTTGACGGCGTTGGACCGCAGCTTGCCATCGAACGGCCCGACCGTGACGCCGCCGCCCGAGACGAGCGTGCCGACCTGGCTCTTGCGGTCGGCGGTGTAACGAACCCCGCCGCTCAGGCGCAGACGATCCGAAAGCGGAACGGTGGCGTCGCCGAAGGCGGCGTAGGACTTGGTCAGCAGGTTAGGCTGATCATTGACCACCCCGAGATCGAGCAGGTTGGCGTAGTTGTTCAGGTCGCCGTGGAAGTAGTAGAGCCCGGAGACCCACTGAATTTTGGCGTCGCGGCTGGACGAGAACCGCAGTTCGGCCGTGGTCTGGTTCTCCCGAGCGCGCTGCTGGGAATAGATGCCGTAATTGGTGCCGGTGTAGTCGTAGACATAGCGCGAAAAGGTGGGGAGGAAGGTCACTCGAACGGGGCCGGCGTCCCATTCGGCCTTGCCGAACACCGTGACGAAGTCCTGGTCGAGCGTGCCCGGCGGCTGGTGACTCACCACGGCGTGACGGGAGCCTTCGGGTTCGGTGACCGCGACCGAGCCGGGGCCCACGCCGCCCTCGTGCGCATAGGAGACGCCAGCCAGGACATCGAAGGTCGAGCTCGGCTCCCAGAGCAGCTTCAGCCGGCCGGCGAAACGCTTGGCGTCGTCCTGCCCCGTGTCGAGGTAGCCATCGTGGGACTCGCTGCCGAAGGCCGCCCGCAGGGCCAGCTGCGAGGACACCGGGATGTTGAAGGCCCCTTCGGAGCGGATGAGATTGTGGTTCCCGACCGTCAGGGCCCCGCTATAGCCGAACGCATAGCCCGGGTCGTTGGTCAGGATGTTGACCACGCCGCCGGTGGCGTTGCGGCCATAGAGCGTGCCCTGGGGTCCCTTGAGCACTTCGACGCGGGCGACGTCATAGAGCCCTGAGACGATGGTGCTGGCCTGGCGCAGATAGACGCCGTCGATATTGGTGTTGACGCCGGGATCGCCAGCGGCCGAGTCCAGGCCCGTGCCGACGCCGCGGATGTCGACATTGGCGCCCTTGTTGTTCACCTGCAGATAGACGCCGGGGACGTTGCTCAGCGCATCATTCAGCGAGCCGACGCCGCGCTTGACCAACTCATCGCCGCCCAGGACGCTGATGGTGGCGCCGGTCTTCTGCACGGTGCTGTCGCGCCGTTCGGCGGTGACGATGATGTCCGCCACAACGTTTGGGGTTGGCGCCTGCGCGGTCGCCGTTTCGGCTGATGGCGCGGTCGTCTCGGCCATGGCGGAGCTGCACGCCGCCAAAGCCAGCCCCGCGGTCAGCAAGGCTTTCTGGTACTTCATGGTACCCCTCCCTAAGGTTTTTATTTGTTATCCAGAGAGTTTGGAGCAGCGCCGTCGCGAAACTAGACGGCGCTACTACGGACATCACATTCCCCCGTCGACGACGAGATTGACGCCGGTGATGAAATCCGCCCGCGGACTGACCAGGAAGCAGACCACCGCGGCGATATCCTCAGCCCGGCCGATTCGGCCCACGGTCTGACGGAAGACCCCCAGCGCAATCTCCTTCTCATTGTCCTGCCAGTCGCCGACCATGCCGACCTCCTTGGCGATGCTGGCGATCTCGGCGTCGGACCCGGGCGTATGGATAATCCCGGCGCTGATGGCGTTGGAGGTGACGCCCGTGCCCGCCAGGCTGCGCGAGAACGAGCGTGAGAGATTGATCTCCGCCGCCTTGGCCGCTTGGTAGTCGGGGAAGTTGGGCGGCTGATGGATGGCGATGGCGCTGGCGATCTGCAGCACCCTCCCCCAGCCGCGCTCGATCATGGTCGGCGCCAGGCCTTCGATCAGCGTCACGGTCGAGATAACGTTCTGCTTATAGGTGGCGAGCCAGTTGTCGCCGCCGGCGCCGATCCACCCGTTGCGTTCCCAGCCACCGTGGCGGCCGCCGGCGTTGTTGACCAGGATGTCGACCCCGCCAAGGGCCCGGACGCTCTCGACGGCGGCCTTGGCCTCATTGGCGTCCATCAGGTCGCCCAGGACGACGAAGGCGCGTCCGCCGGCCTGGGTGATCTCGTCGGCGGTCTTTTTGGCGCGCGCCTCGTCGCGGCCGTGAACGACCACCTCGGCGCCTTCGGCCGCCAGATGCAGGGCGATGGACCGCCCGATCCCCGAGCTGCTGCCCGTCACCAGGGCGCGTTTGCCGATAAGTTCCAGTTGCATGATGCCTCTTCGCGCCTCCACGGACGCTGCTTGGGAAAGGGATTAGGCGGCTTCGGAGGCTTGCCGTTGGGCCTTGTCGACGCCGGGGACCGCGGCGGCGAAGGCCGCGAACGGCGGCAGGCCCAGCTGCTGGCGACCGCTGATTTCAGCCGACGGATCAAGCCGGGTCGAGCCGTGGGTCAGGGCCACGCGGGTGTCGCGCGCGAACCGCTGGATCGGATTTTTCAGGCTGACCGTGGCCGAGCCCAGCGTGAGTTGAATAAGATCGATGGCCGCGCCGCAGACGTTCCCGGCGTGGACGAAGTCCATCATGATCTCGGCCTCTTCGGCGGGCTCGAAGCCTTCGCCGGCGATGGCCTTGCGGTCGATGTAGTCGGCGCGGGCGAAGATCAGCGCCTGGGCCGCGTTGATCATGGCGCGAGCCTTGCCGGCGGCCACCTGAATGGACGGCGTGGCGGCCAGGGTGTCGTAGGGCAGGTTGAAGGGCTTCTTGTTCTCGGTCTGCTCGACGAAGCAGTCATAGGCGCCCTGGGCCATGCCCAGGGTGATCGCCATGGTCTCCATGGCCACGATCAGCATCAGGCCCAGGCCGTCCAGCTGATAGCCCAGCCCGGAGAACCGCTGGCGCAGTCCGTTCAGCTTGTCGGGTAGATGCGCCAGGTCGGCGAACCGCCCCTCCGGAACGAAGACGTCCTCGGGCGCGGTGACGCTGTTGCTCGACGAGCCCGAGAGACCCATGACCTTCCAGTCGTCCAGGATTTCGTACTGGCCCCTTTCCAGGAGGACCATGCCGCGCACGTCGTCGACCTGGACGCCCACGACCAGGAAGGCCGCGTGCTTGCAGCCGCTGCCGAAGCCCCACTTGCCGCCGGCTTCGACGACATAGCCGCCCTCGACCTTGCGCGCGCGCTGGATGCGCTCGGAAAACAGCGAGGCGCTGGCCACGATGGGACCGCGCCAGTCGCGCGTGGCCGCGTAGACTTCGGCCACGGTGCTGTCGGGGAAGGTCAGGAACACCCGGGCAAAGCCCGAGGCGATCATCGTCGTCCAGCCCGCCGAACCGTCCCCTCGGGCGACCTCGGCGACGATCTCGGCCAGGTCACGGGCGCCTAGGGCGGGGCCGCCGAACGCCGGCGGCGCCGAAAGATTGAAGACCCCGGCCTCGGCAAGGGCGTCGAGGGTGGCGGGCGGCAGGCAGCCCAGCGCCTCGCCCTCGGCCGCATGTTCGCGAATGAGTGGCCGCAGGGCGCGGACCTTGTCGCGGATCTTCCGCCCCACCTCGGTCGACAGCGGCGACTCGTGGATGGCGCTGTCTTTCCTTGCCGTCGTCATGGCCAAACCTCCCAAAGCTGTTTAGCCGGGAGCGTAAGGCGGGGGTCAGCCTAAACCAGACGGCGATAAGGGTGACGTCGTCCAGATTTCTTCGGCGCCCAGCGGAATGATTTCCCGGATCTCGTCGAGACTGCGGATCTCCCCGTCGCTGATCTTGAAGAGGCCCGCCATGTAGAAGGTCCCGCAATCGGGCCGATCGATGTGCGGCGCGGGGTGGAAGTCGACCAGGACGAAGCTCACGGCCACGCCCAGCCGGGTGTCCAAGACAGGAAAGCGCCGGTTGCGCGCCAGCGGACGGGCGGGCCGGGTGGCGTTGATGCAGCTGGCCGGCGTGTGCACCGCGGCGTCCTGAGACAGCAGAATCGACAGGTTGTTGGTGATCTTCTTGCCGTTGTCGTAGCGGTCACAGCGATAGGCGAAGCGCGCCAGGCTGCCGTCGCTCTCCTGGAGCGCGGCCCAATAGCGGTCGGCGGCTTGGCGCAATCGGTCTCGATCAGCCGCCCGATGAGCAGGAACGGGCGCCTCGTACAGCACATCGGGCTTGAGCAGTTGGTCGACGTCGGCGAAGTGCCCGTGGCGGGCCGAGCTGATGATCTCCTCGACCTCGACGACGGTGTCATCCGCGATCATCAGGCGAAGGGCGTAGGGCGTGGGCGCCCCGTCGATCTGCGCCGCGCCAAGCACAGCCACCTGCCCCTGCTCCGGATCATCGAACATCTGCAGGGCCAGGAAGTCCTCGATCGGCGGCGCCTGGCCCGGACCCAGCAGCCGATTGTTCACCGAGTGACGAAGCGCCCCATCGGAGGCTTCTCCCGACAGCCTCCGCTCAAGGAACAGCGAGGCCCGCCGACGGTGCGCCGCCGAAGGCCCTGTGCCGATGTCGATGCCCAGCAAGCGATCTCTCCTGGTTGAAACCTCAACCGATGGCGCCGCTGTCGGCGAAAACCAGACGGTGGCACTGCGCGCGGCGCCTCGGGTGCCGGGTCTCTCGGGCTTGGCGCGCAGGCGGTCATAGTCGACCGCCGGATCGGACTTTCATACGTCTAGTTTAGCAGTGCGCCTTCGGCTCCTGTATCGCCAGCAGATCAATGAGAGCAACGGCCGGCATCAAGGGCCGTTGCCCGACTGGGCGGGAGACTGGCATGGCGCGAACTGACATGAAGGCGTTGCACCTGATCGGTGGCGAATGGGTTGAAGCCGGCGAGCCAGGCGAAAGCTTCGATCCCGCCACTGGAAACGTGATCGGCGCGTACAGGCTGGCGGGAGCGGCCGAAGCGAACCGTGCGATTGCGGCTGCCGGCCTGGCCTTCAGCGACAGTGGCTGGAAGGAAGATCATCGCCTGCGCGCCAGCGTCCTCAACGCGATGGCTGACGCGTTCGAAGCTCGCTTCGACGAACTGGTGGCCCTGACCGGCCTTGAGAACGGCAAAGTGAACCTCCACGCTCAGATCGAGATCGGCATCGCGCCGCAGACCCTGCGCTATAACGCCGCGCTGGCGCTGACCGAGGCTGGCCGTGCGGCGGAACGCGCGCCAGGGCAGATATCGCTGACCCTGAAGCAGCCCGTGGGCGTCGCTGGCATCATTGCGCCGTGGAACTCACCCTGCGCCCTGGTGACCCGTTCTCTCGCGCCGGCTCTGGCTGCCGGGTGCACCGCGGTAATCATGCTGCCGCGTCAGACCGCGCAGCTCAACCACCTGATCGCCCAGATCATCGCGGCCACGAAGGGCCTTCCTGCTGGCGTGGTAAACCTCATCACCGGAGGCCAGGAGGCGGGCGAAGCGATCGTCGCATCGCCGCACGTGCCCACGATCAGCTTCACAGGCAGCACCGCCACGGGCCGCGCCATCGCCGCCAATGCTGCGCCACTGGTCAAGCGCCTAGGACTGGAATTGGGCGGGAAAACGCCGCTGATCGTGTTCGACGACGCCAATCTGGATGCGGTCGTGCCCACGGCCGTGGCGGCGTTGACGGTTTTCTCCGGTCAGTTCTGCATGACCGGCAGCCGCCTGCTGGTGCAGCGCGGCGTCGCCGCCAAGGTTGCTCAGGCGCTGGGCGAGGCGCTGTCGGCCGTCCGCGTCGGCCCGGCCGCCGACCCTGCATCCGAGATGGGCCCGCTGATCGACAAGGCCAATGTCGAGCGGGTCGATCGCATGGTCGAGGCCGCGATCACCGCCGGCGCGAAAGCGATTGTCCGGGGCGGTCCGGTCACTGAAGGCGAATTGGCGAAAGGCGCATTCTATCGCCCGACGCTGTTGGAAGTGACGGATAACCAGGCTGACGTCGTTCAGCAGGAAGTCTTTGGTCCGGTGCTGGCGATGCAGGTTTTCGACACCGAAGCGCAAGCCGTGGCGCTGGCCAACGGCACCGAATATGGCTTGGCCGCCAGCGTATGGTCACGCGATTTGGATCGCCAGGTCCGCATGGCCAGGGCGCTGGACGCCGGCACGGTGTGGATCAATGGCTGGGCGGCGCTGTCGGATCAGTTCGAGGAGGGCGGGTTCAAGCAGAGCGGTCTGGGGCGCATGCGCGGCCTGGCGGTGCTGGAAGATTTCATCGAGCACAAACACATCTCGTTCGTTACCAGCTGAGCTTGAGCGTTCGACTTCAGCTGAAACAGACGCTGCGTGATCGCAAGGATCTCATACTGCAAGACGTGGAGACGATCGATAAGGTGGTTGAGACCCTCAGTCTCAGAAACATCGCTCGTAACGAGCGTTTGGAACCTCTGTCTGGGCGTCTCCACCGGCCGTCAGGCCGCGAGCGGCCTGTCTATTTCTGCCAGAGTCGCCAACTGGAGGTCCGTTGCGCCGCGAGAGCTGCCTTTGAGCGAGGTTCGTCGAGCCGGGCGTCGCCGCCCCGGACGACCGCAAGCCCTCGTTTTCAGTCAATGATCGAGGCGGCCCTAGCCAAGCCGGCAGCGTCCGACGTCATCGTCGTCCCCGCGTTCTCGCGTTGTGTTTGCTTGGAGCCGACGTTTGCTTTGCGGGCTCGCGCCAGGCCTTCGAGCTTGGCGTGCTCGGCGACCATGGCCCCAGCCCTGTCCTGAGCGCAGATCGCCCGAACCACCCGCTGGGTGTGCATCCGGTAGAGGCGCGTTACGGCTTCAGGCGCGACAAGCTGGCGATCCATGCGCCAGGTCATAAACGCCTTGACGCTGTCGATGCAGAGGCCCAGGAGGGTGTTGTGCGCGGCGTGCTGCTGGAAGCGCTCGAAGCTTTGGAGCACCGCTACGGGCAAGGCCCCCTGCAAGTCGCCGAGGTCTTCGCGCAGCTGCAGGAGCGCGATCCGGTCATCGAGATCGGCGCGCTCGGCGGCCAGACCAGCGCATTCAATGCGCAGCGCGCCAAAGACCCGCTCGCCGTCCGCTTCATCCAGGTCGTGAGCCACGAAGTAGGCGCAGAATAGGCGGCTGAGCGGCGCAGTGCTCGGCAGGCGGGTCACAAGGCCCCCGCCCCTGCCCGGCAGCGCCACGGCGGTTTCGGCGTCCTCCATCAGGCGCACGGCTTGGCGAATGATGCTCTTGTCGACGCCGAACCGATCGGCCAGGTCGAACTCGTTGCCGATCAGATGGCCGCGGTTCCAGACGTGAGGCGGCGTGGCAGACATCAGGCTGTGGACCACCTGCATCGCCTGGGCCTTAAAGCTGTGGTCGGAAGGCGCTCTGGGCGGCGCGATATGACGCTCGTCCGAGGTCTCGCCCATCTGGACGAGGACCCAGGGCAGCTGGATCTGGTGGATCCAGTCGAGCCAAACCGTGGCGTCGAGGCCGAAATCAGTGCGTCGCCAGGGCGCCCCGCACCACGCCGCCTCAAGCGCCGCATCGGCCCAGCGCGGTAACAAACTGGCGACGCACGCGCCCAGCTCAACCAGCAGAGGACTGGCGCTCGCGGCGATAAGATCGGTTCCAATCCGGCGCAGGCTAAGGTCGGGCCGCGCGAAGAGCGCGACCAGCCGGTCCCTTGCCGCCAGGGGCGTCTGCACTGACGAGAACAGCAGCCGCACCGCGACGGCCATCAGGATCGTCCAAGTTTCAAGGACGCTGACACGATCGAGTTCGGAGACGTAGGCATAGCCGTTGAGGCGGCCGCAAAGGTCTTCCAGGTCGGGGCGAATGACCTCGAGGCCGCCTTGGGGACCGCGCCGCATGCGGGCGTGCTGTCGGGCTTCCAGGACGCGCACGACCTCGCGCAGAACATCGCGGCCCACGCCGTAGCGCTCGGCGAGCGCGGCCTCGCCGCCGAAGGACCGGCCAGCGGGCCAGCCGGCGCGCAGGAACTGGGTTTCCAGATCATCGGCGATTAGGAAGGGCCGCTTGCTGAGCAGTTCGCCGCCGGTGACGCTTCGCACGAGCTCGGCCAAGGTCTGGCTCGCGTCATCGGACACGGCCTCGCGACGGGTCGGTCCTAAGGCCTTCATGACAGGCGCTCCGGAACGATCGAGAGCCCACGACCAGCGTGGTCGGGGCGCACCGGAGCGTTGGCCCGCGGCAGCAGTCCTATGGCGATGGTCGCTATCGCTACGGCCAAGGCCGTGAGCGCGATCGGCAAGCCGTAACCGCCGGTGCGGTCGAACCCAAGGCCGATCAGCAGCGGCGCCAGGCCGATCGAGACCATCGACATGGCCATAACGGTCCCGAAGATCTCGGCCGATGCGCCCAGGCCGAAATAGCGGGTGACCAAAAAGGGCGTCAGACCGGTGACGGCGCTCATGCCCAGACCGACCAGCGCAGCCCCCAGGATCATGGTCGGCAAGGCGTTGGACACCGCTATCAGGCCGAGCCCCGCCAGCGGCAGAGCGTAAAAGAACTGGATCGGACGAATGCTGTGGGAACGATCGGCGACATAGCTCGACAGGAACGTGCCGCCGACACCCGACAGGAAGAGCGCCGACAGGACCAGGGCCGCTTGCGCCGGCGCGACGCTGCGGCCCGTCAGCCAGCTGACGACATGAACGCTGAACCCGATTAGGGCACCGCTGGCTAGCGCGCTGGCGATCGCCAGCTGCCAGAAGGTGCGACTCCTAAGGGCCTGGCCGGCGGTCACATCGACCGCCTGAGGCCCCGGCATCTCGGAGCCGCTGGCTGGATTGGGCCGCAGAAGGAGGAGCGCGGTCGCCGCGCCGACCACGGACACGGCAAGCGCCAGCATCTGATAGCTCGTGCGCCAGCCGACGGTGGCGATCAGGTGCTGGGAGAGCGGCGCCACGACAGCCTGTGAGCACATCGGCGCGATCGAAAGGATGCAGCCCAAGGCCAGGGCTCTGTTCTTGTCAAACCAGGACGACACCACGCCGACAAAGGCCGGAGGCCCTGAAAAGGCGGCGCCCGCGCCGAGCAGCAGGGCGGCGATCCAGAACACCACGCCATTGGAGCGGATCAATGACAGCAGGCCCATGCCCGACGCCACCAGGGTAAGGCCCAAAGCGACGGGGACGCGCACGCCGATCCGATCAACGAGCCTTCCGCACAGCGGCATCAGGACCGCTGCGGAGAGGGAGATGACGGTGATGATCTGGGGCAGGACCGCGCGCCCCCAAGCCAGATCTCGCGAAACCGGCTCGAGAAAAACGGGGAACGAGCCCATGAACACCGCCGACATGCCGACCGCCATGCATATGGCGCTCGCCGCCATTGCCGTCCATCGCCGCCAAACGATCATCTTCCTCTCCGTTTCCCCAGTTGCGGCGCTTTTGGCCGTCGTTCTAACCACCCTGCAGCTGATCAGGGCTTCAGCGCGCCGTCCCAGTGCTCGGCAAGCTTGCCGTCTTCGATGCGCCACATGTCGAACCAGTGGGTCCGGTAGGTCTTCGAGGGATCGGCCGGATCGGGCACATCGCGCGGCAGGATCATGACGATGCGATCGCCCTCGACCACGAACTGCGGCGGATCGGCCGCAGGGCGCATTTCACGGCGCGCGCGCTCGGCTTCGGGCGAGCGCGTAAAGGCGATGATGGCGTCGGCCCCGGAGGCGATGGCTGGATTGTGCTGGATGTAGCTGTCGGTCAGGTAGGGCCTGGCCTGCTCGGCCGTGGCCGGGTCGATGAGCAGTTCCATTACCTTGAGCACCAGCGCACAGGCCTCGTCCCGGTTCAGGGTCACGGGCTTGGCTTTAACGGCTTCGATCATCTGAGCTTCCTCCTACTACCTTGTTCTATTGTCGTCAGGACCACGCGGGAACCTGTGTTCCGTCGATCCACGTGGAGTGGATTCCTAGCCGCATTCGCATGGGCAGCTTGATCCTGGCGACCGGACCGGCCGATAGCCTCAAGCTCTCCAGCACGACCAGTTCGCTACGGCCTTCCAGGGGATGGTTGAGGAGCGCTATCAAGAAGCCGTCGCCCTCGGGCGCGTCCTGCGACCGCGGGAAAAACACCGGATCCTGGAAGGTGGCGGCCGGCCCCGGGTACCAGTCATCGCGCGCGCCGGTTTCTAGGTCGAAATGGCTAAGCTGGTTGAACATCACCGGCTGCGGGCGACCGTTCTTGTCGGTGGCCAGCTTGCTGCGGTCCAGGGTCGGGACGAAAACATGACGATGCGAGCGCAGCTCGCACCTGGGGTCGATATGGGGCCCTTCCCCGTTCACCGTGGCCAGGACCGTGCGGTCGCTCAGCGTCAGGGAAGCATCGTTATAGTCGATCCGCCAGCGCACGAGGGCGCTCGACACGCTCCCCGGGGGCGGCGCCTGACCGGCCAGATCCGTGATGACCGGCGCAAAGCCATTGCCGTCGGCTTCAATGACGTCGAAGACGACCTTGCCATCCTCGTCTTCGAAGGCGTTGACAGTGTGGCCGGTGAAGCCGGGCGGACCGCGGAACCAGCGAACGGAATCGGCGTCGCCGTAGCGCGGCAGAACGCCGAAAATCTGCGGCATGTCGGGATCGTAGATGAAGTGCGGGCCGCCCGAGCGCAGACGCTCCAGGTCGCTGGTGATCGGCATCAACGGCAGGATCGTGTAGTTCTCGGTAGCCGCGCAGTCGTGGATCATGGCTCCGACGGGCGCCTCCAGCCAGGCCTCATGCTCCACCTTGCCGGCGTCGTCGATCACATAGTAGGCGATATCGCGCGTGGTCTCGCCCTTGGCGGCGTAGCCGAAGCCGATCAGCTTACCCCGCTCACGATCGGTCTTCGGATGGGCGGTAAAGGTCTTGCTGGTGATCCCCCCCTCCGCCGTCCAAACGCCCAGGGTTTGGAGAGTACCGGGATCGACCTCGTAAGCCAGCCCATCCTCCTTGCAGGCGAACAGCCGATCGGCATGGAAGAAGAGCGCGGTGTTGGCGGTCGTGCGGCTTTTGCCCGCCACCGAGGGGTCGTCGGAGAACGGGTCGCGGTAGTTGCCGAACAGGGAACGGCGCGCCTGGCGCTCGAGGACGAAACGCTCGGTGCGGACATAGCGCGTGCGAAAATCGGCATGGCCATCCTTGAACCGGAAGGCGCGAACCGCGCCGTCGCCGCCAGCCGCCACGGTCATCAGATAGAGGTGGTCGACCTCGGGCGGGAAGGCTTGGTCGGGCACGGCCTGCACGAGAAGCCCATCGATCTCCGCCGGAATCGCGCCCTCGGTCACTTCGAGATCGTACACCTCGCCCTCGAACCGGCTGGGTTCGTCGATGCCCTGGGTCATTACTGCGGGAAACGGCCTCGTCATGCTCTAACTCCGTGACACGGCTCAAGCCGCAGAACACGTCACAGGGTTAGGTCGGTGCGTGGGTTAAACCAGACGGAGGATAAGGGCGGGGCGTTCGATTTGTGATCGGCGTCCTGCATCAGACACGCTCGCGGTGGGTGACACCACCGTCATTCTACCCGGCCTAGGCTCGTGGCGTCGGTGGCCATAACCCGCCCGGCCACACGTCGCTGGGCGCCGCAAGCCATGGTCACCGCGGCCCTTCAAGATTGACGCCATCGGCAATGACGCCCCAAAGACCTACAAGCTCGGAGAGGCGCGCAATGCGGTCGAATAGCGACAACACTTTGAATCGGCGCACCCTTCTAGCGGTGCTGGCGAGCTCAGGCGCCGTTTCAACGACGGGCTCGCTCGCTCACGCCGAGCCGATCGGGTTCGACACCGCCCCGGCCGCGGCGTCGGCTCTGGAAGCCGGCTTCAGGACGCCGCCCGAGGAGGCCAAGCCCTACACGCTTTGGCACTGGATGAATGGCGTCGTCGATTGCGACGGAATCACCGCCGACCTGGAGTCCTTCAAGCAGGCGGGCCTTGGCGGGGTTCAGATGTTCCTGGTCGGCGGGAGCGAGGCCAAGATCGACGACCCGACCAACCCCATCCTAAGCGAAAAGTGGAAGGGTCTGTTCAAGCACGCGATCGAAGAATGCGCCCGCCTGGGCCTCAAGTTCGGCACGCACAATTCTCCGGGGTGGTCGTCGACCGGTTTCAAGGCCGTGCAGCCCAAGGATTCCATGCAGAAGGTGGTCTTTACCGAACAACGCGTGGAGGGCGGCAAGACCTTCGAGGGCGTCCTGAAACAGCCCGAGACCAACCACGGCTACTATGACGACATCGTCTGCTGGGCCATCCGGGACGGCCAGACGGTTTCCCCCTCCCAGGCCATCGACCTCAGCGATCGTCTGGCGTCCGACGGCCGCCTGACCTGGACGGCGCCGGCCGGCCAGTGGGTCATCGTCCGGATCGGCCATACAGCGATCGGCAAGATCAATCTGACGGCGCCGGTTTCGGGCCAAGGCCTGGAGGTCGACAAGCTCAACGCCGTTCCATTGAAGGCCTACTGGGACACCTTCCCCGCCGAGTTGCTCGCCATCGCCGGCGACCACGCAGGCAAGACCTTCGTGCGCTTCGAGATCGACAGCTACGAGATGGGTCCGCAGAATTGGACGTCGATCATGCCCGCGGAGTTCCAGCGCCGGCGCGGCTACGACATCCGCCCCTTCCTGCTGACGATCACCGGCCGCACGGTCGAAAACCAGGACGCCTCGAAACGGTTCGACCACGACTGGCGCGCCACACAGGCCGAGTTGTTCAACGAGAACTACTTCCAGGCCATGCGTGCGCTCATCCATCGCGCGCCGGGCATGAAACTGTTGCTCGAGCCCTATGGCACCGGTCCCGGGGCCCCCTTCGAACCCAACAACGCCGGCGCCGCGGCCGATCTGGCGATGTGCGAATTCTGGCAGAAGCCAACCCCCTGGGGCTGGGACTCGATCAAGCCCGTCGTTTCGGGCGTCCATACCTGGGGCAAGACCCTGGTGGCGGCCGAAGCGTTCACCGGACAGCCCAATTCGGCCTGGAGGGTCGATCCCTACGCGCTCAAATCGACGGGCGACCGCGCCTTCGCCGAAGGGGTCAACCAGCTCTTCTTCCACACCAGCGCTCATCAGCCCTGGAAGGCGGTGCTGCCGGGCATGACCATGGGCCAATGGGGAACCCATTTTGGCCGCACGCAAACCTGGTGGACACACGGCGCCGCCGAATGGATCCAGTACCTGACCCGCTGCCAGTTCCTGCTGCAGCAGGGCCGACCGGTCGCCGACCTGCTCTATCTCGCCTACGACGGCCGCACGCCCAAGCCCCCGGCGGGATACTGGGCCGACACCATCGGGACCGACGCCTTCCTGACGCGTCTCTCGGTCGAGAATGGTGACCTGATCCTCCCCAATGGGGTGCGCTATAAGGTCCTCATCCTGCCCGACACGCCGGTGATGCGCCCCGATGTGGCCGTCAAGCTCGCGGCCTTGGCCAATGCCGGAGCCCGGATCATCGGCCCGCCGCCCACGACGTCACCGGGGCTGTCCGACCGGGCCAAGAACGACGGTCTCGTCGCGGCCGTCGGCCAGGACCTCTGGGCGCCGGACGCCCCCTTCGCCGACCGCATCCGAGCCGCTCAGGACATCGAACAAGCTCTGCGCGCGTTCAAGATCGCCCCCGATCTCAGCGTCGTCGCCGCCGATTGCCCCAAGCCGCTGCTGTGGATCCATCGTCGCTCAGAAGAGGCCGACGTCTATTTCCTGTCGAACCAGACCGATCTGCCCACGATAGCGCAGATCAGCCTCCCTGGCCTTGGTCGCCTGCCAGAACTGTGGTGGCCGGACGCGGGGCGCATCGAGGCCGCGCCGTATCACTTCGTCGAAGGCGAGCGCCGCCACATCAAGCTGGCCCTGCCGCCGAGCGGCTCGGTCTTCATCGTCCTTCGTCACCAGGCGGCTCGCGCGATCACGATCAGCGCCCTCACCTCGCCCAGCGCCAGCGACGTCCATTCGACGGTGTCCGGCGCCGATCTGATCGCCGCGGAAAACGGCGCTTACGTCGTGACCTTCAGCGACAGGTCACGCAAGTCGGTGACCGTGCGCGGCCTCGCCGCACCGTTCGTCATCACCTCGCCCTGGACCCTGACCTTCGCCGACAAGCCCCAGGGAGCCACGGATCGAACCCTCGCGCGGCTCGTCTCCTGGACGCAGTTCGAGGACGAAGCCCGCTTCTATTCGGGGACGGCGACCTATCGGACGCGGTTTGCCTTTCCCCACCGCCGCTCGTCCGACACCGCCTTTCTCCTGGACCTGGGCGAGGTCGCCAACACCGCCCGCGTCGTCCTCAACGGCCAGGACCTTGGAACCCTTTGGAAGCCGCCGTTCACCATCGACCTAGCGCCGGCCCTGGCCTCGGGCCTCAACAGCCTTGAAGTGGAGGTGACTAATCTGTGGGCCAACCGCATGATCGGCGACGAACGCTTCCCCGACGATCTCTCATGGGCGGGCAAGTCCCTGGCGGCCGTGCCCAAATGGGTTCAAAGCGGCGGAACGCGCCCCGAGCCGCGGCGCAAGACCTTCGCCACCTACAAGTTCTTCGACGGCCAGGAGGCCCTGCTGCCCTCGGGCCTCATGGGCCCCGTCCAGATCCGGTCGCTGAAGCGTGTTCCCCTTGGCTGAGATCCGACTTGCGGTCCTGGACCAACGCCACCCGTTCACCTGGACTTCACCCAGACCGAAGAGGGCCGCGGCGCGGTGCGCCACACGCGCGCGTTCCCGCTCGAAACGTGCGGATGTGGGCCGCTATTCTCTCGAGTACAAGGTGCGCATGAAGCAGGGCGCAGTGCTGCTCTACGATTGGGAAGCGATCGGATTGAAGGACCCTTCCCTGCTCGCTTACGATTTCCACGGCCACACCCCGGCAGGACCCGACAAGCCGATGACGGTCGCCACGCACCGCCAGGCCAACGGCGCGTCCGGCCATGGATCGCTGATCGCGCCGTTCGATGGCATTCAGGGCTGGTTTTTCGACAACTCGTCCGACGCCCCGATCGTCATTCGTATCAAGCTCCACGGCTTTTACGAGCTTGTGCCGCCCGGGGAGGAAGGGAACGAGGAAGGGATCGTCGCAAACCTCCCCGCCGAAGCGGTGCGCGCCACGATGACCACGCGATAAGGCCGCGATTCACCCGCTAACCATATGGTTGCACTACCAACCAGACGGTTGGGAAAGTTCGTCGCCCATCGTCACCCCCAATTTTCACAGTCTATTGTGCGAAATGACCCGCAGGTACGCATGCGGGCCGAAGTGGGGTAGAGCTGCCCGATGCCCCTGCCCGCCGTCGCCGCCGCCGCCCTCATCGCCTGTACCGCGCCGACGGTTCACGACGGCGACACGCTTCGCTGCGGCCCCGAACGGGTGCGGCTCTTCGGCGTCGACGCGCCAGAGGTGCGTCGCGGCCAGACGCCCGCTGAGCCGCTCGCCTACGAAGCCCGTGACGAGTTGGTCCGCCTGACCCGCGGTCGCGTGGCCTGCCGGTTCGTCGAGCGCGACCGCTATGGCCGGTTCGTCGGCAAGTGCTGGTCCAGCACCACCCCGGACATCAACGCCGCGCTCATCCGGTCCGGGTTCGCCACGGAGTATCGCCGCTACAGCAGGGGCGCCTACGCCAGGACCGAAGCGGACGCCAAGGCGGCCGGCCGCGGGCAATGGGCTGGCGGCGCCCCCTCGGTCAAGCCATAGAGGCGTAAGGCGGACCTCCTCTCGAGGACGGGAGAGGCCGCGCTGAATAACGCCTCAGACCGGTTTGGGTAGACCAGCGGCGAGCAGCTCGTCCTTGGTTACGTACCGCCGCGAACCGTAATAGGCCTCCAAGCGCGTCGGATCGTTCTGGCTGGGATCCATCAGCCAGCGCGTATGCCAGGTCATGAACCACAGCCAGTCGGCCTGGGGTCCGAGCAAGGCCGGATCGGGGATGGGGCCGTTCTCGTGCAGGCAGATCGGCAGGCTGTCGCCGACGATCGCCTTGACCGCCCCGAACATCGACGCCAGTGGGCCGTGATCCTCGGCATAGATGTCCGCGCCGGCGACATCGACGCGCTCGCGCCCTGGATACCAGGCCGGATCGACGTTCTGGCCGGCCCAGCCCAGCACCCAGATCAGGTTGTCCAGACCCCGGCGGCGGGTGAAGTCGTCATACATCAGGCTCCACAGCGCCTTGAAAGCTTCAGGGCCATGCTGGCCCCACCAGAACCAGTCGCCGCTGAACTCGTGCAACGGTCGCCACAGCACTGGCACGCGCCGATCGCGCAGCACGGCCAGGAGATCGGCGATCGCGTCCAGGTCGCGATGCAAAGCCAGGTTCTGCGGCGTGCCCCGCTTCAGGGCCGCGACCAGGTCGAAGTCCTTCTTGGCGTTTTCGTACCCCGTCCCGACGCCGGGCGCGCCCCAGTGCCAGCACAGGGTGACGATCCCGCCCGAGCGATGCCAGGCGCTCGCCCGTTCGTTGACCGCCCCATTGTCGTGCGGGTCCATATAGTCGAGGCCCAGAATGGCCGGCTGGCGGCCGGTCACGCGCGCGATGTAGTCCAGCTCGACGCGAGGACCGGCGCGGGCCACGCCCAGCTCCTGCTGCCCGGTCAGGGTCTTGCGCCCGTAGAGGCTCCAGAGAAAATCGTAGAGGGCGCGCGCCTCGCTCGAGGCGCGGGGATTGCTCAGGCGGCGCGGGGGCGGCGCGGCCTGGCCTGCCCCGCCCACCGCCGCCAGCGCCAGGCCCGTAGCCAGGGTCGATCGCCTCGAGACCATCATGACATGCCCCTAGCCACGCTCGGAGAACCGGTCATAGGCGTCGATGCGCCGGGCCAGCAGGTCGATCTCGCCGCCATAGATCTCCTGGCGCAGGAACAGGAGCTCGGCGTCCTTGTCGGCCTCGGCGACATCGACATACCAGCAGCGCGCGGGCACGGCGTCGTCGCTGTTCCAGCGATAGCCGCGGGCCTTGAGCCGGTCCTTCATGGCGAACGGCGCGTTCTCGGCCCAGATCCGCCAGGTCGGCGTTCTCGCCCGCTCCAGCAAAGCGGCTAGGGCCGGAGCGCCGCGCCGGGGCAGGTCGGTCGCCAGCAGCTCGATGGCCGCGGCGCAGTCATTGACCGCCCGATGACGGTCGTAGAAGAACCCGGCCCCGGCGGCGAGCCAGGCCAGCTTGACGCCCTCATGTCCCTCGGCGGCCCAGTCGACCTGGCTCATCGAGCAGGCCCAGGGCTTGGTGCGGAACACCGCGCAGAACCGCTCGAGGAAGCGGCGATCGAAGGCGGCGTTGTGGGCGATGACCAGGGCGGCCGGCGCGGCCGCGGCCGCCACGGCGTCCGGATCGATGGTCTTGCCCGCGACCATGGCGTCGTCGATGCCGGTCAGGGCGGTGATCTCCGCCGAGATGGGCTCGGCCGGCTGGCGCAGGCCCTGAAAGGCCTCCCCGACCTCGTAGATTCTTCCGTCCATCCCATAGCGGAACGGGATCATCGCCAGCTCGATGATCTCGTCGCGGCGCCAGTCCAGCCCCGTGGTCTCGACATCGACGAACAGGCCCGTGCGGACGATGACCCCGTCCGGGATCGCCACCGGCGGCCGCGGCGTCAGCCGGCGCAGCACGCGATACTCGCCGCTCGCCCGCAGCGCCGCGGCCATCGCTTCCAGATCCAGAGCCTGCTGCGTCATGGACTCCCGCATAGCACCACGGGCGATTCCGAGGCCAGTCACCGCCTCTCCGGGACCGATCCCCGTTTCGCGTTCCCGTCGATTGACTCCCGGCGACCAATGAGAACAATTGCGGAACATTCTGGACATCCGCCATGCCTCCTCCCCCGCGTCGCGGGCGCGTCCCCGCGCCCGCCGGCCAGCCGCCCCGCGTCTGGCGCAAGAGCATCGAGAAACTGACCCGCCAGCGCGAACACGCCGGCGATCAGGCCAGTCGCACCCTCTACTTCACCTTTCCGGGCGGTCGCCGCGCCGCGCGCAGCCAGGTGACCTTCGTCTCGCCCGAGCACGTCCCCGACTTCGATGGCGAGGAGGCCTGGTTCGAGATGGCGCTGGTGGCCGCCGTCCCGTGGTCCTATTGGCGCGCCGTGCGCCAGGTCGATCCGCCAGGGCCCGCCGAACGCGGCGGTAAGGCGCGCCGATGAGCGTGCAGCCGAGCCTCTTTGACCTGCCGCTGGCGCCGCGCCGGCCGATGCCGGCGGGTTTCGCCTACCGGCCCGACCTGATCGGCCCGGCCGAGGAGCGCGACTTGGTGCGCCGGTTCGAGGACCTGGACTTCAAGCCCTACGAGCACCTCGGCTATCTCGGAAACCGCCGCGTCGCCGGTTTCGGCTGGCGGCGGGACGACAGCGGCCGGATGATCGAGACCGGCGAGCCGATCCCCGATTTCCTGCGCCCTTTGCTCGACAAGGTCGCCGCCTTCACGGGCCTGTCCCGCGAGAGCTTCCGCCATGCCCTGGTCACCGAATACGCCCCCGGCGCCGGCATCGGCTGGCATCGCGACCGCCCGCCCGCCGTGGCCATCGCCGGCGTCTCGCTGGTCTCGCCGTGCAGCTTTCGGCTGCGGCGCAAGGCCGGCGACACGTGGGACCGGGCCACGATCGAGGCCCAGCCCCGCTCGGCCTATCTGATGAGCGGCCCCGCCCGCAGCGACTGGCAGCACAGCATTCCGCCGGTCGAGGCGCTGCGCTACTCGGTGACGTTCAGGACCGTGCGCGACCGACCAACGGCAATGTCCTGAGACCGCCGGCGTTTGCTCGCGGACGAAAGGCGGGCCGCCCGTGAAGATCGCGACCTTCAACATCAACAATGTGGTCAAGCGACTGGACAACCTGATCGACTGGCTGGCCGAGGCCGAGCCGGACGTCGTCTGCCTGCAGGAGCTCAAGGCCGAGCACGGCGCCTTTCCCGCCGAGCCGCTGGCCCAGCTGGGCTACAACGCCGCCTGGAAGGGTCAGCGCACGTGGAATGGCGTGGCGATCCTGACGCGGGGCGCCGAGCCGATCGTCACCCGCACCGCCCTGCCCGGCGACCCGGCCGACATCCAGGCGCGCTACATCGAGGCCGCAGTCAACGGGATCCTGGTCGCCAGCCTCTACCTGCCCAACGGCAATCCCCGGCCGGGCCCGAAGTTCGACTACAAGCTGGCCTGGTTCGAGCGCCTGATCGCCCATGCCCAGGACCTCAGATCCACCGGCGCGCCGGTGGTGCTGGCCGGCGACTACAATGTCGTGCCGACCGAGGCTGACATCTACCAGCCGCACAGCTGGCAGGACGACGCCTTGCTGCAGCCGGAAGTCCGCGCCGCCTACCAGCGCCTGCTGGACCAAGGCTGGACCGACGCCCTGCGGCGGATCCATCCGACCGGCCCGCTCTGGACCTACTGGGCTTATCTGCGGAACCGGTGGCCCAACGACAAGGGGCTGCGGCTGGACCACCTGCTGCTGACCCCGGACCTGGCCGATCGCCTGGTCGACGCCGGCGTCGAGCGCTGGGCGCGCGGCGAGGATGGGGCCAGCGACCATGCGCCGACCTGGATCGAACTCTCCCCCTAGCCGAAACCGTTCCCCTTTGGTTCCAATTCCGCTAGGCTGCGCCCATGGGCGAGGCCGGGATTCGCAAGATCATCCATATCGACATGGACGCCTTCTATGCGTCGGTCGAACAGCGCGACGATCCCAGCCTGCGCGGCCGTCCGCTGGCGGTCGGCCACGGGGCCCGGCGCGGCGTCGTCGCCGCCGCCAGCTATGAGGCCAGGCAGTTCGGCGTGCGCTCGGCCATGCCCTCGACCACCGCCCTGGCCAAGTGCCCGCAGCTCGTCTTCGTGCCGCCGCGTTTCGAGGTCTACAAGGCCGTCTCGCGCCAGATCCATGCGATCTTCGCCGAATACACCGACCTGATCGAACCCCTGTCCCTGGACGAGGCCTATCTCGATGTCACCGCCAATCGGCGCGGCCTGGAAACAGCCTCTCAGACCGCCCAGGAGATCCGGGCCCGCATCTTGGAGACTACCGGCCTGACCGCCTCGGCCGGAGTGTCCTACAACAAGTTCCTGGCCAAGCTCGCCTCGGACCAGCGCAAGCCCAACGGCCAGTTCGTGGTTCCGCCCGGCAAGGGCGAGGCCTTCGTCCAGACGTT
>Ga0209257_1000158_pt1 | contig 180079 bp, 145 predicted proteins | sample AraplaCvi_mCL_r2_FD_184277 | JGI IMG/M metagenome (GOLD analysis project Ga0209257, IMG submission 184277) | Arabidopsis root microbial communities from North Carolina, USA - plate scrape MF_Cvi_mCL_r2 (SPAdes) (version 2) | ecosystem: Host-associated > Plants > Roots > Endosphere | place... | reverse complement strand
GAGCGTGTAGGCGATCGTCGAGACCGGCAGATTGGTGTAGACGAGGTTGCGCCGGGCCTCGCGGATCAGCCGGTTGAGGATCAGATGCGAGGCGGTGTCGCCGGTCGCGGCCCGCGTGATCCGGTTGAGATGCGTCGGCGTCACCGCCAGCGCCTCGGCATAATCCGCGACGCTCCAGCGCTCCAGATGATGCTGCTCCAGCAGCGCCTCGAAGCGGCGGAACAGGCTGGACTCGACCGCGCCATTGCCGCCGCTCTCGCTCGTGAGCGCGCGCGCCACCAGCCCGATCATGGCGGACGACAACGCGCGCAGCACATGGGCGCGGCCGAAATCGCGCGCGGCGTGTTCGGCGAAGATCTGCTTCATGATGGCGCGGATCTGCGGTGTACCCCGCACCACGGCCGAGCGCGACAGCGCGGCGCGCAGGCCCTCGGCGGCGAGCAGCGCCTCGTCCAGAATCTCCGCGGCGATGGTCAGCACCCATCCCTGCGTATCGGGCACGAAGCGGAAGCCGTGGACGTGGCCGACCGGCACGTTGACGATCTGCATCGGCTTGAGCGGCACAACCCGCCCGTCGAGCGTCGCCTCGCCGCCGCCGCGCTCGATCAGCAACACCTGGTGCAGCCGGGCATGGCGGTGCACGGCCAAGGTCCAATCGTGCAGCACCGAGCGGGACGCGATGGTCTCGCAATGCACGACGTCGGGTAGATCGCCGGACTCGCCGAACAGATTGTAGATGCGGATCGCCGGGGCTGTGCGTTTCATGTTCGAATAGTACAAGACAATGGCGAAACCCTCCATCGGTCTGCGGCGTCAAATCTGCAAAAAAGTGCCGACGGGAGGACCCAAAAATGAAAGTTCAGGTCTGTATCATCGGCGGCGGGCCCTCCGGGCTGCTGTTGTCCCAGCTCCTGCATCTCAAGGGCATCGACACGATCGTGCTGGAGAAATACAGCCGCGACCACGTGCTTGCCCGCATCCGCGCCGGCGTGCTCGAGCATGGCTTCGCCAAGCTGATGCGCGAGGCGCAGTGCGGCGAGCGGATGGACCGCGAGGGCGAAATCCATACCGGTTTCGAGATCGCCCATGACGGTGTGCTGTCCAAGATCGACCTGCACAAGCATTCCGGCGGCAATTCGGTGCTGGTCTACGGCCAGACCGAGCTGACGCGCGACCTCTATGAGGCGCGCGACCGTCTCGGCGGCCAGGTCGTGCACAATGCGGAAGACGTGACGCCGCACGATCTGACCTCCGACCGACCCTACGTGACGTATCGCTGGAACGACGAGACGGTCCGCATCGATTGCGACTACATCGTCGGCGCCGACGGCTTTCATGGCGTCAGCCGCAAATCGATTCCGAAGGACGTGCTGCGCGAATACGAGAAGGTCTATCCGTTCGGTTGGCTGGGCGTGCTGTCGCGCACGAAACCGGTGTCGCCGGAGCTGATCTATGCGAAGCACGAGCGCGGCTTTGCGCTCTGCTCGCTGCGCTCGCAGGTGCTGAGCCGCTATTATGTTCAGGTGCCGCTGACCGACAAGGTTGAGGATTGGAGCGACGATGCGTTCTGGGCCGAGCTGAAGCGCCGCCTGCCGGGCGAGGTCGCCGGCCGTCTGATCACGGGGCCGTCGATCGAGAAGAGCATCGCGCCGCTGCGCAGCTTCGTCGCTGAGCCGATGAGCTATGGCCGTCTGTTCCTCGCCGGCGATGCCGCTCACATCGTGCCGCCGACAGGCGCGCGCGGACTGAACAGCGCCGCGTCCGACATCTACTATCTCTATCACGCGATGCTCGCGCATTATCAGCGCGGCGACGATTCCGGCCTCAAGGGCTATTCCGCCAAGGCGCTGGCGCGGATCTGGAAGGCGCAGCGCTTCTCCTGGTGGATGACGATGCTGCTGCACCGTTTCCCCGATAGGCTGGAGTACGAGGATCGGCTGCAGCAGACGGAATTGGACTATCTGCTGTCGTCCGAGACCGCGCAGCGCCTGCTCGCGGAGAACTATGTGGGCCTGCCGTTTTAGGGAGGATTCCTCGTCGCGCTTTCGGCACCTCTTCCTTCTCCCCTTGTGGGAGAAGGTGGCGCGAAGCGCCGGATGAGGGGTTGTCTCCGCTCGCAATACTTTTCGTGAGGATAGATACCCCTCACCCGTCTCGCCGCTATCGCGGCGAGCCACCCTCTCCCACAAGGGGAGAGGACAAGCGCGCGCCACTCATCGCTACTTCCCCTCCAGCGTATTGACCGGTGTCCAATCCGGCGGCGGGGGATTTGCGATGAATGCCTGTGCGCGCTTCGCAAACAGCGCCGACGCCGGATCGGTCTCAGCCATCCGCTCGAAAGCATCAGCCGCCTTTGCAAAATCCCGCGCGCGCCAGCAGGCGAGCCCATCGGCATAGGCGGCGGCCAACTTCGTCTGGACGGCGCTCTCGGCACCCTTGTCCGCCAACGGCTCGAACACCCTGATCGCCTCGCCGCGGCCGAGCACCCTGATGGCGTCGAGCTCGCGCCAGGCGAAACTGTCGCCGGTCTGCGCCATCGTGGTTTCGGAGGCCATGATCGCGGTGCCGTAATATTTGTTGGCACCCTCGAGCCGAGAGGCGACGTTCACGGTGTCGCTCATCACGGTGTAGTTGAAGCGGCGGCGCGAGCCGATATTGCCGACCACGGCTTCGCCGCTGTTCAGCCCGATGCGATGCGACAGGCCATGGCCGGCGAAGGCGGGGTGGCCGGCATTGAGCTCCGCCAGCGTCTCGTGGCACCTCAGCGCGGCACGAACCGCGTTCGTCGCGTGCGCGGGATCGTCGGCCGGCGCGCCGAACATGGCGACGATGGAATCGCCGATATATTTGTCGACATAGCCGCCGTGGCTTTGGATGATGTCCGTCATGGCGGACAGATATTCGTTCATCAGCGTCACCAGTTCGACCGGTGTCATGGTTTCAGCAATCGAGGAGAAGCCGCTGAGGTCCGAGAAGAACATGGTGACGTTGCGCATCTCGCCGCCGAGCGCCGGCATCTTGCCGGATGCGACCATGGTCTCGATCACCTCCGGCGCGAGATAGTAGGCAAAGCTCCTGCGCAGGAAGCGCTCGTCGCGATCGGCCAGCACGAAGCGGTAGCCGGTCATGATCGCGAGCGCGGCCAGGCCGGCGAGTGCCGGCTCCGTCAGCGGCAGCGCCAGGGCATGGACGAACGCGCCGACGGCCATGGCCGCGTAGGCGAGGGTGAGACCGAACCAGGCAATCAGCGCGCCGCCCGGCGCGAGCATGCAGGCCGCGCAGGCGACGACAAGCGCGAACGCGATCGTGAGAAGGGTGCGCGCGGGGAAGCCGAGCTCGGTCACGGCATCGCGCTCGATCAGGTTGCGGACAACGGTGGCGTGCACGAACACGCCGGCGATGTCGCTGCGGGTCTTCTGCACGGTGCCGGCCGGCGCGGGCAGGGCGCATCGCGCCGCCGGCATGCCGTCATGGCCGCCGGACAGGCGCATCGAGGTGAGCTTGCGATCCTCGAAATTGAGGACGGTGCCGAGCAGAACGACCTTGCCGTCGAAGGCGCGGCGGAAGAAGTCGCGGTCGCCCTTCTCGACGCAGGCGCGCAAATCGGCGAAGGAATAGGTCGGAACGTCGCGGCCGAGCCCGCGAAAGTTGAGCGTCACAGTATTCGGCACCCCGCTCGGGATGGCGTAGCCGGACAATCCGGTCTGGCCAGAGGGCGCAGTCTCGAGCTTTCCGCCAAGCGCACGCGCCGCCAGTTCGACCGCCATTGCGGGCACCGGTTTGCCCTCGATCGAGAAGCTCAGCGGCATTCGCCGGATCACGTCGTCCGCGTCGGTGTGCACGTTGAGCGCGCGAATGCTGTTGCGCACCGCGACTTGCTGTGCGCGGTAGGGGACCTCCGGATGGTCGTTGCTCAGGATGTCGCCGAGCACCAGTTTGCCGCTGTCCGAGATCTGCCGCAGCGCGATCAGGTAATCCCGGTCAAAGCCCTTCATGCGGCTGCCGACCGACGTGTCGCCAAATGGAATCTCCGACTGCTCGATCGAGCTCGGAAAAATGACGTCGAAGCCGATCACCTTGGCGCCGCCTTCGGTGATGCTGCCGAGCACCCGGCCGATCTCGCGTGTCCAGGTCTGCGTCGGCGATCCCTTGAAGGGCGCCGTCTCGTACGTTTCCCCGTCGATGGCCACGACGACCACCGGCGAATGGGTGGGATCGCGGCGGTCACCGATGAGCTTGCCGCGCAATGCCGTGAGGATGTCGAGCGAGAGGCCTTGCAGCGCCTGGAGCGGCGGAGACGTGAAGATTGCGCCCGCGAGGAGCGCAATCAGGATAGCCGCAACGATGTCCCGTCCCCCGATCCGCCGCATTCGCCCCGTCGCTAGGCTGCTTATTCGAGCCGCAGCAGGCGGCCGATGATCGGGGTCGGCGACGAGGTGGCGCTGGCGTCGACCTGGAAGGTGTATCGCTTGGCGCCGAGGCTTGCGAGATAGCTGCCGCCGGGGGTCAGCGATTTCCCGGCCTTGGCAAAATCATAGAACTTGCCGCGGATCATGATGTCGTTCTTGAGCGGGACGCTGATCGTGGGTTCCTTGCCGTCGGTGCGCTCGATCACCAGCGTGCTGCCGCTCTTGGCCTGGACCAGCGGCGCGACGCCGTAGATCGTCGGCAGCTTGGACGGAGCGCCCTTGGCATCGGACCGCATGGTCCGGAAGGTGGTGGCGGCACTCTGGTTCGCCTCGCGCTCGGAGAGTTGCGCTGCCTTGGTATCACAGGGCACCTTGGCGCGCTGCACCTCGCCGAGCTGCACGGTGCTTTGCTCGGCGCCGACAAGAACGACGCCCTCGCTGATCGTCTCGCGCAGGCAGGATTTGAGATAGCTGAGCGTGATGCTCGCTTTGGGCCCGAGCTTGATGATCTTGCCGGGCGCGACATAGTCCATGAACTCGATGCCGTCGACCTTGCCTTGCACATCCTCGACGATCGCGGCCGGCGTCTCCGCCAGGGCGGGGGCGGCAACGCAGAACGCGCCGACAGCGGCGCCGATCAGGCTTCTCATGGGTATGCTCATTCAATTCGACCGATATTTTGCTGGTCCCCGTCCCGGTGCGGTTTTTAGCATCGGAGCGCCCAGGCAAGTGTGACCAGAATCACTCTTTGATGATTGGTGCCACTCTAGCAGGAAGTGGTTCAAACCCGCCATCGGCCACAAGCGGGGTGCCAAGCTGTTGGCTGGACGACGATTTCAGGTGGCATTGGCCAATTCGGGCGGACGGTCTTCGACCTGAGACTCCATGGTCGGAGCGAGAAGCGTCTCGGCCTTGTGGAATGGGGGCGCCTGCCCGCCGGCGGCGATATCGAGCACCTCGTCCCAGCGCGACAAAAAGGCCTCGACGCAGGCCGGATCGAATTGGCGGCCCTTGTTCTCGACCAGATAGTTGCGCGCCACCTCGATCGGCATCGGCTCCTTGTAGGGTCGTCGTGTCGTCAGCGCGTCGAAGACGTCGGCGACGGCGACCACGCGTGCGGCCACCGGAATCTCATCCGCCCTGAGGCCGCTCGGATAGCCTGCACCGTCCCAACGCTCGTGATGGCCCGCGGCAATTTGCGCACCGAGCTGGATCAGCTCGCAGCTCGAATCCGCCAAAATCTTCTCGCCGATCGTGGCATGTGTCCGGATCACCGCCATCTCCTGGTCGGTCAGCTTGCCGGGCTTGAGCAGGATGTTGTCGGGAATGGCGACCTTGCCGACGTCGTGCAGGGGCGCGGCCAGATAGATGTCGCGGCAGAGCCGGGCCGGCAGGCCGAGCTGCTCGGCGATGATGCGGCTGTACCGGGCGACCCGCAGCGTGTGCTCGCCGGTGTCGTTGTCGCGATATTCGACCGCCAGCGCGAGCCGCAGGATGATCTCCTCCTCGCGCTCGCCGAGCTTTCGTGTTGCTGCTGCGACTTCGCTGGCCAGGTGCGCGGCACGATCGCTGAGCTTGCGCACGGCTGCACCAAGCTGAATCAAGTTTCGCAACCGCACCGTCATCTCGACGCTCTGCGGCTGCTTGGGCAGGAAATCGGTGGCTCCGGCCTGCAGCGCTTCCATTTTGACGTCATCGGTCTGTCGCGAGGTGATCATCGCGATCGGGATGTCGGCGCAGCCAGGAAGCCTGCGGAAGGTGCGAATGAAGCTGATGCCGTCCATATGCGGCATCTCGTAGTCGACCAGCACGAGATCGAAGGCGCGTTCTCGTGCACAAGTCAGCGCTTCCACGGGATCGAGGAAGGCGGTGGCCTCGACCAGACCTTCAGCCTCGATGTGGCGTTTCAGAAAGTTGAGGACAGAGCGGCTGTCGTCAACCAGGAGCGCTTGGGTCAGCATCGGCGGCCGGGGCTCTCTTCGCTGGCAAAGGCACGAAACCAAGCCATAACCCGAGCGAATTTAACGCGAAGCAAATGCGTCGGGTGGGCCACCGCGCCGCGGATGAGATTTCAGGCTGTGCATGTCTGCATTCGGTTGCGCGAATTCCGGGCGAATGTGACCCGTAGTTGTACGGATGCGCGCGTTAGGAGTTTGCTCACTCGATTCACGTCAAACGAGTATCGGAATCTTAGCAGAGGCGGGGGCAGCGATGGCGCTCAATCCGACGGAGCCGAAGTGGTCGTTGCGGTTGCCCGCCGATTGCAGCATCGCGGCCATTCGTAGCGTCTACGACCTCATCCGCGAGGCGTTCGGCCGCCAGGAGCGGCTCGAGATCGACTGTTCAAGCGTCGACAAGGCCGACGTGACGTCGATCCAGCTTCTGCTGTCGACCGCCAAGACCGGCGCGGCTCAAGGCCGCCCGGTGGTCTTGACCTCCTTCTCGCAGTCTCTTCGCAACACCCTCCGCCGTGCCGGCTTCGCCAGCGAGGCGATGATTGATCAGCATTTCCCGCAAAAGAAAGATGGCATCTGATGGCCACGATTCTGACCGTCGACGATTCGCCCAGCATTCGGCAGATGATCAAGGTCGTGCTCGAGCCGGCCGGTCACAACGTGATCGAGGCCGGCGACGGCGCGCAAGGGCTCGCCAAGGCGCAGGCCGGCAAGCTCGACCTCGTGATCACCGACCTGAACATGCCCGTCATGAACGGGCTGGAGCTGATCCGGGCGCTGCGCAAGCTGCCGAGCGCGGTCGGCATGCCCATCGTGTTCCTGACGACCGAATCCAACGACACGGTGAAGCAGGAAGCCAAGAGCGCCGGCGCCACTGGCTGGATCACCAAACCTTTCAAGCCTGAACAGTTGCTCGCCGTGGTGGGCAAGCTGGTGCGCGCATGAGCGCGATGGACCCGACCGAGGTCTTTCGTCAGGAAGCCAGCGAGCTCTTCGAAGTTCTTGAAGGAGCCCTGCTCGACCTCGGCCTGCGTCCCGACGACCGTGAACTGGTCGATTCCGCCTTCCGCGCCCTTCATACCATCAAGGGTTCGGGCGCCATGTTCGGTTTCGACAAGGTCGCCTCCTTCACCCACGAATTCGAGACCGCCTTCGACCGCGTCCGCAAGGGCGAGATCAAGCCGACCCAGGAACTGATCTCGGTCGCGCTCGCCGCCAAGGACTACATCCGCGCGTTGATCGAGGACCCGCAGTCGACCGACGACATCATCGGCGAGGCCATCCTCGACGACCTCAAGCGTTTCGTATCATTCGACCAGCCCAGTGCTCCGGTCGTCGAGATCGCCGAGGCGCCGCCGCTGGCCCCCGGCGAAGGCAAGCAAGCCGGCTGGCACCTGTATCTCGAATTCGAATCGCACATCCTGCGCAACGGCTCGAACCCGCTCGATCTCCTGGAAGATCTCTGCAAGCTCGGCCCCTGTTTCGTCGTCCCGATCACCGACGGCATCCCGTTCCTCGACGAGATGGAGCCGGAAGACTGCTATTTGAAGTGGGACGTCAAGCTGCACGCAGCCTGCGACAAGGATGCGATCGACGACGTCTTCATGTTCGTCCAGGACGAGATGAAGCTGACGCTCTCGCCCCTGGCACATGTCGAAGCGCCCGCGCCTGCGCCGCTGTTCCAGCTCCTCGACGAGGAGCCGGCCCCGGCGGCCGAAATGCCTGCGCCGGTGGTCGAGGCTGCTGCCGCGCCTTTCGCCGAGCAGCCCGTCGCAAAGGCGGAGCCGAAATCCGAATCGAAGCTTGAACCGAAGCCCGAGGCCAAGCGCGACGATCGCGGCATCGCCACCGTCCGCGTCCAGGCCGAGCGCCTCGACGAATTGATGGACCGTGTCGGCGAGCTCGTCATCGCGCAGGCGCGGCTGACCCAGCTCGCCGCCTCCGGCTCCGACCTCTCGATCAAGATGATCGCCGAGGAGATCGAGCGTCTCGCTTCCTCCTTGCGCGACACCACGATGGGTGCGCGCATGGTGCCGATCGGTTCGCTGTTCGGCCGCTTCCGCCGCCTCGTGCACGACCTGTCGCGGGATCTGTCCAAGCCCGTCGAATTCGTCACCTCGGGCGAGGATACCGAGCTCGACAAGACCATGATCGAGTGCCTGGCCGATCCGCTGGTGCATCTGATCCGCAATGCCGTCGATCACGGAATCGAAGACACCGCCACGCGCGCCGCCAACGGCAAGACCGAGCAGGGCCGGATCGAGCTCGCCGCCGTGCACTCCGGCGCGCAGGTGCTCGTCACGGTGAAGGACAATGGTGGCGGCCTCAACACTGCGCGGATCCGTGCGAAAGCGGAAGAGCAGGGGCTGATCGCGGCTGGCGCCGTGCTCACCGATCACGAGATCCACCAGTTCCTGTTTCATCCCGGCTTCTCGACCGCGCAGACCATCTCGGCGCTGTCCGGCCGCGGCGTCGGCATGGACGTGGTCAAGCGGACCATCGAGAACATGCGCGGCTCGATCGACCTGTCGACCAAGCCGGGCCAGGGCACCACGGTGACGCTGCGCCTGCCCCTGACGCTCGCGATCATCGAAGGTCTGCTGATCCGCGTCGGCGAGGGCCGCTACATCATTCCGCTCTCCGCGGTGGAAGAATGCATCGAGCTGACCGCCGAGGACGAGCGCTCCCGCGGCCGCAATTTCCTCAACGTGCGCGGCAATCTCGTGCCCTTCCTCCGGTTGCGCGAGATCATGTCCGCATCGGGCACGCCCGACCGGCACCAGAAGACGATCATCATCTCGACCGGCGAGACCCACGTCGGTCTCGTCGCCGACCAGATCATCGGCAACCACCAGACCGTGATCAAGTCGCTTTCCAAGTTGCATTCGGACGTCACGATGTTCTCCGGCGCGACGATCCTGGGCGACGGCACGGCGGCGCTGATCCTGGACGTCGCGCAGCTCGTCGCGCTGGCGCAGTCGAAGGTCGAAAAGCACATCAGCGAGGCGGCGTGATGAACGGTGGTTTGGCTGGCGAGCATCAGACGGGCGCGATGCAGGTCGTGATGATCGGCCTCGGCGAGGAGAAGTTCGCGCTCGACGCGGGACTCGTGCGCGAGATCATCGATCCCGTTCCCGTGACCAAGGTCGCGGGTGCGCGGGCCTTCGTTCCCAGCGTGATCAACGTGCGCGGCAACGTCATTCCGCTCGCCGACCTGCGCATCCGCTTCGGCATGCCGCAGCTCGACGACACCGCCGACACGCGCATCGTGGTGATCGAGCTCGAGCTCGAGGGCGAGCCGGTCCTGGTCGGCGTCACCGCGGACAAGGTCTACGAGGTCACGGAAATCTCGCAGACCGACGTGCAGCAGACGCCGCGCGTCGGCATGCACTGGAAGCCGGAGTTCATTCGCTTCATTGCGAAGTGGCGTGAAGAATTCGTCATCGTTCCGAACATGGAACGCATCTTGAATTGAAATGCGATCTCGGGGCGAGATCCGGTAGGGGCTGAACATGAGATTCACGGTCAAGGCAAAGCTTGCTGCTGCATTCGGCGTGGTGCTGCTGCTCTCGATGGCGGCGGGCGGCCTCGCTTATGTGAAGCTCAGCGAGATGATCGACACCGCCGACAATCTGGTGTCGCGCGCCGGCCGGATGGAGCGAGCGTCGGAAATCGAGAAGGGGATTCTGACCCAGGTTCGGTCCGAGAAGAATCTGCTCCTGGCTCCCGATGGTGAAGCGGATGGCTTCGTCGCCGAGATCGCAAAGCAGCGCGAGGCGCTGCTCAAGCTGAAGGAAGAGATTCACGCCGCAGCCTCCCCGGAAGGCAAGAAGCTGATCGAGAATTTCGGCGCCGCCTACGCCCGGATGAATGCCGTTCAGGACGACGCGCTCAAGACCGCCCGGACGAACAGACCGAAGGCCGTCGAGCAGTCCGCAGTCGAGGTTCGCAAGGCGGTTCGCGAGGCGTTGGACGCCGCCGCCGCCTATGTCAACAACGTCAAGAAGAACATGGCAGACCGGGCCGCGCTGGCGCATGAGGACGGCAATCGCGCCCACCTGATGCTGGTCTCGGCGGTGGTCGCATCGCTGGTGATCGGCCTGATCGCCGCGATCTGGATATCACTCAGCATCTCCCGTGGGCTCGGCCGTGCGGTCGGCCTCGCTGGTGCCGTGGCAGGCGGCGATTTGACCCAGACGATCACGATCTCCAGCAACGACGAGATCGGCGATCTCGTCAAATCGCTGAACGCGATGGTGGAGAAGCTCCGTCGGGTCGTCGAGGAGGCCCTTACCGCGGCCAGCAACGTGTCCGCCGGCAGTCAGGAACTTTCCGCCAGCGCCGAGCAGCTCTCGCAGGGCGCCACCGAGCAGGCCTCGTCCGCCGAGGAAGCCTCCTCTTCGATGGAGGAGATGGCCTCGAACGTGAAGCAGAACGCGGACAACGCCAATCAGACCGAGAAGATCGCGGCTCAGTCGGCCAAGGACGCGGAGGCCAGCGGGGTCGCCGTCGGCCGCGCCGTCCAGGCCATGCAGACCATCGCCGAGAAGATCACGATCGTCCAGGAGATCGCCCGTCAGACCGACCTGCTCGCGCTCAACGCGGCTGTCGAGGCCGCCCGTGCCGGCGAGCATGGCAAGGGTTTTGCGGTGGTCGCCTCCGAGGTGCGCAAGCTTGCCGAGCGCAGCCAAGCCGCCGCCGCCGACATCGGCACCCTGTCGACGGAGACCGTGAAGGTCGCGCAGGAGGCCGGCGACATGCTGTCCAAGCTCGTGCCCGACATCAAGAAGACGGCCGAGCTGGTCCAGGAGATCACCGCGGCCTGCCGCGAGCAGGACGTCGGTTCGGCTCAGATCAACCAGGCGATCCAGCAGCTCGACAAGGTCGGTCAGCAGAACGCCAGCGCATCCGAGCAGGTGTCGTCGACCTCGGAGGAGCTCGCCTCCCAGGCCGAGCAGCTCCAGTCCACCATTTCGTTCTTCCGGATCGAAGACGCCGCCCGCAAGGAGAAGGCGGTGGTCGAGCCGATCGACCGCGCCGTCGGTCAGTTGCGGGCGAAGGCGGCGCACATGGCGTCGGTCGATCGGGGCGCGAAGAAGCACGCACCTGCCCGCAAGCCGGCGCGTGCGATGAAGGTCGCCGGCGGCGGAGGCTTCGCCTTCGACATGCATGACGGCGAAGACGATCGCGACGCCGACTTCCAACGCTGATCAAAGGGTCCGGCCTCGCGCCGGACCGAATTCATTCGCCAACCTCCGGATCCCCTTGGACTTCATCATGGCCGCAACCTCGCAATATCTGACGCTCGGGCTCGCCGGCGAGACGTTCGGCATCAGCATCCGCAATGTCCGTGAGATCTTGGACATGCGACCGATCTCGCGGCTTCCTCATGCCCCGGACTTCCTGCTCGGTATGATCGACGTGCGCGGCAGCGGTTATCCGATCGTCGACCTCCGGACCAAGCTCGGCCTGCCGAGCGTGCCGGCGACCGAAGCCACCCGCATCATCATCCTTGACGTGCCGATGAAGGACCGCCTGGTCGGCGTCGGCTTCGTCGCCGACTGTGTGTTCGAGGTCACCGACATCGACGAGCAGGCGATCGAGCCGATCCCCGAGATCGGCGGCAAATGGCAGTCCGATTATGCCTCCGGCATCGGCCGCAAGGGCGAAAAGTTCGTCGTCATCTTCGATCTCGCCAAGCTGATGGCGAACGACAAGATCCCGGAAGGGCGCGATGCCGGCGTGGATGCGCCTCGCGCCGCCTGAGTTTTGTGAAGCGTGACTGAAGAAACCCAATTCGAACCAACGAGACCGACATGAGATTCACCGTCAAAGCCAAGCTCGCCAGCGCCTTCGGCCTGGTCATCCTGCTGTTCATGGTGGCGGGCGCCGTCAGCTACACGAAATTGTCCGAGCTGGCCGCGACCGCGGAGTCCATGGTGCTTCGCGCCAAGCGGATGGAGAAGGCGGCCGAGGTCGAGAAGATCATCTGGCAGCAAGTCAGGGCGGAAAAGAACGCGATCCTGGGGACGGAGCATCAGGCCGAAGAGTTCGCGGCGAATGCGGCCAAGCTTCGCGACGAGGCGACGAAGATCAAGGACGAGGTCTACGCGCTCGCCAGCGAGGGCGGCAAGAAGCTGCTCGACAATTTTGCGAGTGCCTATGCCAGGATGAACGCCTATCAGGAAGAGACGATCAGGCTGGCGAAGACCGACAAGGCAAAGGCGAGTGAGCGCTCGATGGGCGACGGCCGCAAGGTGGTCGCGGACGCAACGGAGGCGATGGGTGCCTATGTCGCGAACACCAAGAGGCAGATGGCCGAGCAGGCCGTGCAGTCCCAGGAAGACAGCCGCCGGGCCCAGCTGATCCTCATCGTTCTGGTCGTGGTCTCGCTGATCGTTGCCGCGATCGGCGCGGTCTGGATCTCGATCAACATCAGCCGGTCGCTCGCCAAGGCGGTTGACCTCGCCGATGCCGTCGCGATCGGCGATCTCAGCCACAAGATCGATAATGTCGCCAACGACGAGATCGGCGATCTCGTCAAATCCCTGAACGCGATGACCGCCAATCTCAATGCAACGGCTGCCGTGGCCAACGAGATCGCACATGGCAACCTGATGGTGGAAGCCAAGCCGTTGTCGGACAAGGACACGCTCGGCCTCGCGCTCGAACGCATGGTCGAGAAGCTTCGCCAGATCGTGTCGGAAGCCCTGACGGCGGCGCAGAACGTCTCGGCCGGCAGCCAGGAGCTCTCCGCCAGCGCCGAACAGCTCTCGCAGGGCGCGACCGAACAGGCTTCGTCCGCCGAGGAAGCCTCCTCCTCGATGGAGGAGATGGCCTCGAACGTGAAGCAGAACGCCGACAACGCCAACCAGACCGAGAAGATCGCGGCGCAGTCGGCGAAGGATGCGGAAGCCTCCGGCGCAGCCGTCGGCCGCGCCGTCAGCGCGATGCAGACCATCGCCGAGAAGATCACGATCGTGCAGGAGATCGCGCGCCAGACCGACCTGCTCGCGCTCAACGCGGCGGTCGAGGCCGCGCGCGCCGGCGAGCATGGCAAGGGCTTTGCTGTGGTCGCCTCCGAAGTGCGCAAGCTCGCCGAGCGCAGCCAGGCCGCCGCCGCCGAGATCGGCACGCTCTCGGCCGAGACCGTCAAGGTGGCGCAGGAGGCCGGCGGGATGCTCTCCAAGCTCGTTCCCGACATCAAGAAGACCGCCGAGCTGGTCGAGGAGATCACGGCCGCCTGCCGCGAGCAGGACGTCGGATCGGCCCAGATCAACCAGGCGATCCAGCAACTCGACAAGGTCGGCCAGCAGAACGCCAGCGCGTCCGAGCAGGTGTCTTCGACGTCGGAGGAGCTCGCCTCGCAGGCCGAGCAGCTCCAGTCCACCATCGCCTATTTCCGCATCGAGCAGGGCGGCAAGGGGCATGCGGCGCCGATCGACCGGGCCGTCAATCAGTTGCGCGCGAAAGCGGCCACCATGGCGGCCGTCGAGCGTCCGGCGAAGAAAGTCGTGCCGGCCAAGCCGGCGCGCGCCGTGAAGGTTGCCGGCGGCGGTGGCTTCGCTTTTGACATGAACGACGGCGAGGACGATCGGGACGCCGATTTCCAGCGCTAGGACCCCTCGAAACTCCGGCAGACCGGCTCACCCCATGACGGTGAACCGGTCCGCTTTCAACGGCTACGTCAACGCTTAGGATCGAAGATGGCCCGTACGGCCCGACATTCAGTACAGGCGGCCATCCCGGACCGGAGCGCGCGGTCATGATGCCGGCCGTGCAGGATACCGCCGTGCATCTGTCGGACCGCCATTTCCGGACCATCGCCGAATTGATCGAGGGCCAGGTCGGCATCAAGCTGCCGCAGGGCAAGCGGCTGATGCTGGAGGGGCGGCTGCACAAGCGCGTGCGCGCGCTGAATTTTTCCGGCCTCAACGAATATGTCGAGAACCTGTTCGAGGCGGATCATTTCGATACCGAGCTTACCCATCTCATCGACGTGGTCACGACCAACAAGACCGATTTCTTTCGCGAGCCGCAGCACTTCACCTTCATGCGCGACGTCGCGATCCCCGCTTTGCTCAAGGCGCACGGACGTACGAACGCGAACCTGAAGGTCTGGAGCTCGGCGAGCTCGACCGGCATGGAGGCGTACACCACCGCGATGGTGCTGGACGACATGACGCGGAACGGCTCGCGCTTCCAGTACCGCATTCTCGGGACCGACATCTCGACCGCGGTGCTGCGCCTCGCCAAGACGGCGATCTACACCCGCGACGTGCTCGCGCCCGTGCCGGAGCACTTCGTGAAACGATATTTTTCGTCGTCGCGGGACAAGTCGCGCGGCGAGGTGCGTGTCGTGCCCGAGCTGCGGCGCACCACTCATTTCATGAGGATGAACCTCATGGACAAATCCTACCCCGTCGATCGTGACGTCGATATCATCTTCTGTCGCAACGTCCTGATCTATTTCGAGCGCGAGACCCAGCGCAAGGTGGTCGAGCAATTGTGCAGCCATTTGCGTCCGGGCGGCTATCTGCTGGTCGGACATTCGGAATCGATGATTCACAGTGCCGTGCCTGGGCTGAAGCAAGTTCAGCCAACCATTTTCCAGGTCTAGCCGGAGCGCCGCCTAAAATGCCGAAGCAGAAAGTTCGCGTGCTGATCGTGGACGATTCGGCGTCGGTGCGCCAAATCCTCCTGACGATCCTGTCCGAAGACCCTGATATCGAGGTGATGGGAACGGCATCCGATCCGTTCGTTGCGGCAAAGCGTCTGCAGGACGAAATTCCCGACGTCATCATCCTCGACCTCGAAATGCCGCGGATGGACGGGATGACGTTCCTGCGCAAGATCATGGCGCAGCGCCCGATCCCGGTGATCATCTGCTCTTCGCTGACCGAAGAAGGCTCGAACGTGATGTTCGAGGCGTTCGAAGCGGGCGCGGTGGACATCGTGCCGAAGCCGAAGATCGACACGCGGCAGGCGCTGCTCGAATGCTCGACGCGGCTGCGCGAGGCCGTGAAGTCGGCCGCGCGCGCGCGAGTTCGCCCGCGTGCGGAGCGTCGGGCCATCGAGAAGAAGCTGACCGCCGATGCCATCATCCCGCCGCCGGTGCAGGGCAGGGTTCGGCCGACCACGGAGCGCATCGTCTGCGTCGGCGCGTCGACGGGCGGGACCGAAGCGCTCAACGACGTCCTCGAGATGCTGCCGCTGCACAGTCCGCCGATCGTCATCGTCCAGCATATGCCCGCAGGCTTCACCGCGGCCTTTGCCAAGCGTCTCGACGGCGTCTGCCAGATCAAGGTCAAGGAGGCCGAGGACGGCGAGCCGGTGCTGCCGGGCTGTGCCTATATCGCCCCCGGCGCCCGGCATATGCTGCTCCAGCGCATCGGCCTGCGCTACCAGATCGCGATCAAGGACGGTCCGCCGGTGTCGCGGCATCGTCCCTCCGTCGACGTGTTGTTCCGCTCGGCGGCTCAGCACGCCGGCGCCAACGCGCTCGGCGTCATCATGACCGGCATGGGCGACGACGGCGCGCGCGGGATGCTGGAGATGCGCAAGCTCGGCGCCTCGACGCGGGCGCAGGACGAAGAGAGCTGCGTGGTGTTCGGCATGCCCAAGGAAGCGATCGCTCACGGCGGCGTCGAGAAAGTCGTTTCGCTGCATCAGATCCCGCGCGAGATCATGCACTGGTATCAGGCCGGGCACGCCGCGGTGGCGGGTTGATGGCCATGTCTTCCGTTCCGGCCGATACATTCGCTGAGGCAATTGCCGCGATCGAGGACGTCTCCTCGCGGGTCGAAGATGTCTTCGCGCGCGTCGGTCATGGGCTCGGTCGCGGCCACCTCATCTTCAAGGAGCTGAACCAGGGTCTGGCGACACTCTCGGGCGAGCTCTCCGGCGCGGAGATCGAGGGCGCCGCGACGGCGCTGCAGGAGATCGCCGCGCGGCTGAGCGAACTCGCGCAGGCGCTGCCGGCGGAGAGCGCCCTCCTGGAGACGATCGGCAAGAGCACGGCGGAGGCGTCTTCGCTGCTCAAGCCGCTGTTCAAGCACATCCAGATGATCACCATCATCGCGCGAAGCGCGCGGATCGAGGCCGCCTCGCTCGACGGTGACCGCGAGGGCTTTCTTGCCTTCACGCAGGAGGCCTATGATCTCGGCAAGGCCGTGCAGCGCTCGATCGAAGGCTGCGGGCGGGACCAGCAGCGCCTGTCCGAGGCGGTCGCGACCGCCTCCGGCCGCCAGAAGGAATTCGAGAGCCGCTACCGGGCCCAATTGATGTCGGAGAGCGCCGAGCTCGGCGCGGCCTATTCCGGCCTGCGCGATCAGCGCAGCAAGAGCAGTCACCTCGCCGATCGCGCCAGCTCCAGCACCAGGAAGATCGCCGAGGCGGTCGGCAGCGCGATCATCTCGCTGCAGGCCGGCGACAGCACGCGCCAGCGTCTCGAGCACGTGTCCCACGGCATCAAGCTCGCGTCGGAATCCGCGCCGAGCCTGGTCCCCGGACCGCTCCCGAGCGATGACGGCGTGCGTGCGATCTGCCAGCTGCAAGCGGCCCAGCTCAGGGACGCCCAGCGCGAGTTCGGCGGCGACGTCGGCCAGATCGTCGGCGCGCTCACCGCCATCCTGCGCGATGCGGGCAGCGTCGCCGGCCACGGCCGCACGCTGTTCGGCGGCGAGGAGGACGGCTCGTCGTCGTTCCTCACACGCATCAAGCAGACGCTGGCGCACGCGTCGACCCTGATCGGGACCTGCGAGAGTGCTGGCCGCGCGGTCGACGAGGCGCTGGCGATCGTCGAGGATACGCTGGCGAAATTTCGCCAGGCGATCGCCGGGCTTGCCGAGGCGACGGTCGACATCACGCTGATCGGAATGAATGCCGGCCTCAAGGCAAGCCATCTCGGCAGCCGCGGCAGCGCCTTCGTCGTCATCGCCAACGAGCTCAAGGCGACCGCCGACCAGGTCTCCGCGGGCGCGGGGCGGCTGCGGCCCGTGCTCGACGGCATCGAGCGCTCGGCCGGTGAGCTGAGGCAGCTGCGCGTGCAGGGTGATCCCACGCAGCTCGCCAAGCTCGAGCCGCAAATCCTTGTGGCGCTGCGCGAGGTCGAGGCCGGCAACGAACGGCTCGGCAAGCTGATGAGCCGCCTCGTGGACGAAGGCGCGGAATTCGAGCGGCTGATGAATTCGGCCCAGGTCCTGATGACCACGCTCGGCGAGAGCTCCGCGGCCCTGCCTGCGGTCGCCGCGCGGCTCGAGACCGCGAGCGCGGGCGCGCAGCGGCTACGGCCGGAAGCGCAGGATCAGGCGATCCTCGACGATCTCTTCGCGCGCTACACGATGGAGCGTGAGCGCGACGTGCATCGCGACGTCCTGCAAACACTCGGACTGGTGTCGGTCGCCGCCACGCGCAAGGTCGAGGCGGTCGCGGCCGCGGATGACGGCATCGAATTGTTCTGACGCCGGTGCCGCGATGCCCGGCGGCGGCAATTTGACGGGTTCGCTTTGCAGGGCGTTAACCGTGGCGGAATGCTCGCCGCATCGGTCATTGCCGCGCCCCGGAGTTGGTTGCAAATACCAGTGAATTCTACGGTGGATGCTTCCATGATGCGGGACGGCAAATACGCGGCCTGGTTCAGGACCCCGCGCGCCCAGGGCACGGGCGTCGTGCATCTGGCTGGCGGGCGGATCTCCGGTAGCGACAGCTTCTTCACCTATGGCGGATCCTATCAGTTCGATGACGACCAGCGCTTCACGGCCGTCCTGACCACCCGGCGATATGCCGATGGACCGCCGACCGTGTTCGGTCTGGACGAGGTCGAGGTCAGCCTCGCCGGCGTGTGCACCGGTGCGATGGCGACCTGCTCCGGAACGGCGAGGGAAGCGCCCGACGTGATGTTCGAGGTGACGCTGATCTACAGCCAGGAAGATGCGCCGGCGACGGAGGCTCGATCCGCTGTCGTGAAGCTCAACGAGAAATTGCCCAAGGGCCTCGACAGCCGTTCGCGCTCGCGCCAGTTCCCGGCACCTCCGAGGCCACCCGCGTCTTAGTCTTGTGTTGACGCTATCGCCGTGAAGCGGGTTGCGACCGCGATGCGGCAACGGTGCATTCAGGGGGACAAGGCTAGGATGAAGCCGCTTGTAAAGGGACGGACGACAACATGCCTCAGATCTGGATGACGTATGACGAACTGGCGACGCTCAGCGGCTGCACGCCGGCGGAGGCCAGGATGCGGGCCATGCATTTGTCGCTCGACCGCCGCAAGAGCCGCGATGGCGCAACACGCGTCAAGCTCGACCTCGCGCTGACCGCCAAGTTCTTCGCATCGATCCGCGAAGCGGATTTCGATCTCGACGGCGCCATCGCCGCGCTCCAGAGCACGCATCGGCAGATGGCCGAACTCCTGACACCAACCGGGTTCCGCGAGCGCGGAGCAGCTTAAGCGCTTCGCGCTTGGAACTCCGATAGCTTTTGCGAATCAGGCATAGTCTCGTCTCCGGAAGATCAAGCCGAAGCCGGGGTTTCAACCATGACGGGCCTTTCCAGCCCGCAGGAGAATGCCATGAGGAAAGCCAGGGATCGGATCGGCGTGACTTTGTTGGGAATTGCGATGCTCGGTGGGCTGTGGACCGTCACGGCAGCGCCGTCACGCGCGGAGGTCGTCAAGCTGCAGGCCGACCTCAAGGGCAGCAACGAAGTGCCTCCCAACAGCTCCACCGGTTCGGGCAAGGCCGAGGCCGCGTTCGATACCGAGACCAAGGTCCTGACCTATACGGTCAGCTATGCCGATCTGACGGGTCCCGCGATGGGGGCCCATTTTCATGGTCCCAGTGAAGCGGGCAAGAATGCCGGCATCGCGCTGCCGTTCAAGACGGTCCAAAGCCCCATCCAGGGCAGCGCCACGCTCACTGACGCCCAGGCGGCGGATCTGTTGGCCGGGAAGTGGTACGCGAACATACATACCGCGGCGAACCCCGGCGGCGAACTGCGCGGGCAGATGATGAAGTAGGGTCCATGCTGCGCCGGCGCTGGAAGGATTTTCAGCGCCGCGAGCTTCAGGCGGGCGGCCGGGGCAGGAAGGCCAAGATCGTTTGCGCGAGGATGACACCGACGGTGCCGCCCGCAGCCTTTTGCAGCACGTCCAGGAAGCCCGGATCACGATCGGGCGTCAGCGCCTGCAGCACCTCGAGCCCCATTGCGACGGCCAGGACAAGCGAGCAGGCCAAAACCAGCCGGCCGGGCAACAGGAAAGCGAGCAGGAAGCCCAGCAGCCCATAGGCACTGAAGCGCTCGATGACGACGATCCAATAGGCCTCGCTATGCCCCATCAGCGCCGGCCGTCCCGCCAGTCTTGCCAAGGTGGCATAGACGATGAGAGCGAGGCAGATGGCCGCGGCTGCGATGAGGTGATTTCGACGCATGGCCCATCATAGCCGCTCGGGGGCCGGACCGCTTCGAAAGACGAGAATATCGTTAAAGCATCCCGGCGAGCCGGTCAGGCGACCAGGACATCGCCAGCCGGCGACGGGCTTGCGGAGCGGCGGCGTGAATCGACGAGCTCGCTGAATTTTGCAAACGGGAGCGGTGCGGCGACGAGATAGCCCTGGCCTTCTTCGACGCCCGCCGCGATCAGCGCACGGAGCTGCTCCTCGGTCTCGATGCCTTCAGCAACGACCGTCATGCGGAAGTCCTTGGCGAGCGCGACCAGCATCTCGACGATCGTCGTGGTCGATGCATCCACGGTGATGGTGTCGACGAAGAACTTGTCGATCTTGATCGTGTTGGCGCCGAGCCCCTTCAGTCGCGACAGCCCGCTATGGCCAACGCCGACGTCGTCGATGGCGACGCGAAAGCCATGGTCGCGCAGCTCGGCCACGATTGCCGCGGCGCGCGCGAGATCGTCCAGTTCGTCGCGCTCGGTGACTTCGACCACGATCTGGCGTGCGGAGACTCTGGCCGTCAGAACCGTGCGGCGCAGCGTTTCGACGAAGCCGGCGCTCAGCAGGTGTTTGGGCACGACGTTCAGGGACATCTTGAAGGTCTTGTCGGCCTTCAGCATGGGTTGCAGGTCGGAGAGCGCCGATCGCAGGATCTGCCAAGTCATCACCTGGATGCGCCCGCTGGATTCGGCCAGCGGAATGAAGTTCATCGGCGGCACCACCGAGCCGTCCCGACGGACCCAGCGTGCCAGGATCTCGCAACCCGTGATCCTGCCTGTCCTGAGATCGAAGATGGGTTGATAGTAGGGCTTGAATTCGCGGGCTGCGAGGGCGCGATCGAGATCGGCGACCGGCCCTTCCATCCGACGGCTGCGTGCCAGCAGGATGCCGAAGAGGACGCCAAGTCCGACGGACACTGCGAGCGCCGGCCAATAGGATTCGCTGTTCCAGTTCGAAAGGACCGCGTGCTCGATCCGGATCGTGGCGTGAAGCGGGAAGCGCGTGGAATGCCGCTCGAAGCTGATCGGCCCGAGCAGGGGCCTGTCGGCATCGAGCCGGAAATCGCCGAGCTTCTCGCCATTGCTCAAGGCGAGGATCACCTCGCTGTGCGCGCGCAGCTCGGCGGGCATGAGATCGAACAGGTTGGCATTGATGCCGACGATGGCGACCAGGGCGGAGCTGCGATCGACGTCCCTGAGCACACCCAATGCATCGCCGCCGAATTGCTCGACGCGAAACAGCGAGGGCGCGTTGTCGCGCGAGGGCAGCATGTCGCGGCGATCCACCCATCCCTTGTCGAATTCGAGCGTCTCGGAATAGGCCGAGCAGATCACCGAGCCGTCCGGCTTGACGAGGCGGACATCCTTGATCGTCGAGCGCTGGTAGACGTGGAGGCGGATGGCTTGCAACGCCCCCGGCTCGCAGCTGGCAAGATTGCGCTTTGCGAGCTCGTCGAGGCTGGCGGCGGCAAAATCGACCGCGAATTCGGAGCGGCGCAGAACCACCTCGGTCAGCTCGCTGAGCTGGTGCGCCTGCTGGTGGCGAATGACGGCCTCCGCCGCAAGATGGCCCGCCAGGGCGAACGCCATCGTGCTCGCGAGCACGAGCGCCACAAACGGAAGGTTCGGTCGCTGGTGTCTCATCCGGTCCGGGCGGAATTCAGGAGAGGCGGGGACTTGATCTTGGGAATTATCTTGAGAACTAGCTTGGGACTTATCTTGGGAATTATCTTGGGAATTGATCCTAGCCAGCGGGGGCTAAGATAGGGTTTAACGAGCGGACCGGCGCGGATGGGCGACCGAGTGGTTGCCTGACCAATGGTCGCGCGGCCCGAGCATGAAAGTTGAGCAGTATGATCAGGACGTTAAGCCTCCTCCTCCTGTCGTTGGTCGTCGCAAGCTCTGTGGCCTTGGCGCAGGGGACCAAAGACCAGCCGGCGGGCAATCAGCCCACCACACGCAGCGGCACGGCGACAAATTCCAGTTCGGACAGCATGGGTGGTGCCTTCAAGGGGACGGGGACTCCCAACTATGGAACCAGCCCGGGGATGGGATCCCAGAAGAAGACGCGCAACTAGGCCTGAACGGTTGGGCGGATTGAATGCAGGAGGCCGTTCGCGCTCACCGAAGGCGGGCGTGGATGACCTCTGGATAGGATCTGCCCGAGCTGTCGGTGCGGGGTGCGGCGGGGTCGCGGGCGGCCCGCAGGCGAAGCACGACGAATGCGATGTTAATCGCCAGCCAGATCAACATTGCGGAAATGGCAAAATGGACCACTGCCAGACCTCACTTCGAGGTCTGGATAACAGCCCAAGGTTGCCTTGGTTCCGTCTTGCAGGGCGAGAAAGCTCAGCGGATTCGGAGGGCTGCCAGGAGGGGACCGACGGGGAAACTGTCGTCCGCGACGAACCGCTTCCAAGACTAGCCCTTCTTCCCCGTCTTCGACTTCAGCGAAAGGCCAAGCCGCAAAGCCATGCGCTTGATCGCGTCAGGCGAGCGTCCGAGAACCTTCGCTGCCTCTTCCAGCGAAGCCGAAGACTTCGCCAGCTCCATGAGCCGGCGGTCTTCCTTAAACGACCAGGGCTTGCGCGCCATAACCGAAATGATCCTCTCGTCGACACAACGACAAAGCCGCCAAGCGACCCATGTTCGCTCGACGGCTTTGCTTGGGTGGGGCCAGGCTTGGGGGAGCCCGGTGCGAAGATGGATATGCGATCGGTTAGACTTCGCAACAAACAACGCGGATTAAGCTAACTCCTCAACCTTACCGCGATGAAGTTGGTGCATGACGCTCCGTATAACCACGGTGTTTCGCGGCGAATCCAATGCACCGCGTTGTGGTGGCGAGGATTGGGGCCAGCGGAGCTGCACCGACGATGAAGGCTCCGTCAGTCCGCACGGCTGCCTTGGGCCACAGAAGAAAGGGCCGTCATCAAGGCGCGCCATGAACGAGGGTTCATGGTGTCGCCCTGTCGAGTTCTGGTAAAGAGAAGATCGAGAGCCTCTTGCCGGCGATCCGTGCCCACGCGCGTCGACCAATCTTCAAGCACCACGTTGCACAAACTTCATGTTCGTCTGACAAAAGTTTCAGCGCTGCCGATCTTGAAGTCGTCACAACGAAAAGATGAAATGAACGCGGGAGGAACGTTCCGGCAAACGTGGGAACATTCCAGATGTTGGCTGTTTTGGTTTTGATGTCGATTTTCGCGGCGGGTTTTTGCTGCGGCTATGGTGTCAGGGCGTGGCGCTCGAAAAGGCGATCGGCGCGATACCGCCTCTACGCGCCCTATACCCCCGCTGCGATGGAGACCGGTCGAAGCCAGCCGCCATCGTAAATCTTGCAGCGACGTGCGTCCGCTCGAGGGGCGTGGCCGCGAAATCGAAATGACGAACCGAAATATCGATCCGAAATAACCATGTGTGGTTAGGTTAACTGGTCACCGTCCTTGAGCGCCTTGGAAGGGCAGCCTAAAGACGGATCAGTTCATGACGAGCATTGGGCCGCTTCGAATTTTCCGAGGCGCGCAGGTGGGCATAGATGACGTATCTCATTGCGTTGCTGGGCGCGACGACTTGCGCCCTCATTCTGATTGCGTTTGTTTGCACCTATGGTCGGCATCTGAAGGACCTTCCAGGTCCTTGGATCATGAACGAGGGTCATTCAATTGATTGATCAACGACACAACGCGCCCCGCCGGTATTTCGTTGACGCGCAAGGGCATCGCGTTCTGATCGGCCTGTCGCTGCAGGAGACGGCGGAATTCGAAGCGCTGGATGTCACAGCGACGGAGACGCCGCAAATCGTGACCGAAACCGGCATGGGCAAGGGAGCCGCCGCGGTTGACGACGTTCGATGGCTTGAGCTCTACTCCAAGCACGAAGGAGCCTGGCGGGTGTGGATCGCACGGAGCCAGGCGGAGCGGATACCAGATTTAGGCTTTGTTAACCATGTCTGACCGATGGTAGCGGCTTAGATTTCGAGAATGGGGATGGCCCACATGTTTCAGCTGTTCCTGAGAGCACGCGCGCACAATCTTCTCGGCTCCCGCCGCGAGGACAAGGGCTTCAAAGCCCGCTCCGTGGAGCGTGATGCGGAGACCGACCGCGCCAGGATCGGCGCCGTGATGGCCGCGATCGACACCGCCCTGCGAGATGCGGAGAGGGAGCAGGTCGGTCTCAGTCGACGTGTCGATGACGCACTCGCGCGTGCATCCGTCACCTTCGGAAACGGCACCGACGAATATCTCGAGCGCGAGGCGCTCGACAATTATCACCAGGATCTGTTCGCGGCCGACATCTCCAATGGCCAGCGCCGGCTCAAGGAATTGGCAAGCTCCATTGCGCACTTGAAGTTCGTCAGGACCGCAATGCTGACGCGTTTTCCGGATTTCAAGCCGCCGCAGCTCAACAGCTGATATTGGGAAGCTTGTGGCGCGCTCTGCGGGCGTCCCCCAAGGGGCCCAGGGCAGGCCGCGTGACAATTCGGCTCCGCTTTGCGGTTTGGCGCCTTGATCCTTTTTGCTATGGTTCCGAGAAGCATTCACGGATTGAAGGAGCAAAGAGGTGCCGGTCAAGAATTTGCGGACATTGGTTGGCTTGGCGGCTGCTTTGACATTGGCTGTGCCGGCAACGGCCTCAGCCATCACAGCGGAGGTCGCGCGCGCATGCGACGCGGCGGTGGCCAAGGCCTTTCCGCCCCGGCAAATAGGCAACCCGGCGGCAGGTAGCGCCAAGGGAACGGCCAAGGATCAGCGCGACTATTTCCAGAAGTGCGTCTCGAATAACGGCAAGGTCGACGACGCGCCGGCGGAAGCGTCCAAGGACAGCAAGCCGTCAAAATAGGAAACCGAACTCGGCTAGCGTCGCGGCGGCGGACATGGCGAGTAGAACGCGCCGTTCGCCGCATTGATGCGCTCGACGCATTGGTTGGGATCGGTGACGGTCCCGGCCACGGTGAAATCGTAGCCCATGCCCTTGACGACGACGACGTAGCGGCCGGGCGACAGCGCGAAGCCGTCCTGCTCCGGTTGCAGCAGCAGCATCCTCGGCTGATCTTCGACCGGTCCGACCTTGTACGGGTAGGACATGCTGCGAATGACCCAGGAATCGCCCGCGCTGACCATGGCGGCCTTGCCGGAGGCATCGACGCCCATCGACCGCGATACGTTGGCGACGACGCGAACCTCGGTCACGCTTGCGTCAATGCTTCCGTCGGGTCTGAACACGATGAATCTGACATCGCCGCTCGTCAGCGTCGTTGCACTCGGCGTGTTGATGGCCGCCGAGATGGCGACGCGGCGGTCCGGAATCTTTCCCGGGACCGGCTTCAGTTCCTGCAGCTGTCCTTCGTTCAGCGCGTAGACGCCGAAGGTCGTCGGCAACGGGATCGAGGGTTGCGCGGTTGGTGCCGGCTCCCTGGCGCTGTCGGACGACCGTTCAACGGTTTCGCTCTCAGGTGGGGTTGCCGTGGTAGCCGGGCGAGGCTCGGGGCTCGCCGCTACCTGCTCGGATGGTTTTGCCAATTGCGACAGTGCGGCCATTTGTGTCTTTAACCGCGGCCAAAAGATCACTGCGGCGCTGCCGCCGGCAATCAGCAGGAGAATGACGGCGAGCCGAACCAGAAAGGTGAAGGTGCCGCTCCGTTTAGGCTGATCCAGGGATCGCGGTGGTGCCACGGGACGGCGCGCTGCTCCCTCATCCTTTGCGGGCCGCGGCGAAGCCGAAACCGGTGATGTTGGAATGGGCGGGGGAGCGGGGCTCGCGGCCGGAGGAGGCGGCGAAGAGGCCGTTGCTGCGGCGGCGTTTGGCGGCTCTGACGCTGCGCTGCGCGCGAAGGTGCGCTCGACCTCCTTGATGGCGCGTTCGAGGACTTGCTGAAGCTCGCGAGATTCCCGCGCGTCGGCGTGGGTGAACTGCTCCAGCAGCTTGACGCGCGCCAGCTCATAGACGATCTCCCGCATCTGCTGGGGATCGTCGGATACGGCGCGGATTCGGCTCGACAGGAGACGGATAAACCCGGCTTTGATCTGTTGCGTCGAGGGGGCGTTTGCCGCGGTTTCACCGGAGTCGGTCATCAAGGCCGATCAAGTAGCTCGGATAAGGCCATTTCGCTAGGTTTTTCCGCTCGAGGCGTTGCCGCCCAGGCTGCTTTCCGGGCCCGCCAAAGCCATGCGCGTCTTTCGAAGATGCTTGCTTTTAGGGGAAAACCTGTGACATTTCGCCAAGCTCCTCTTTCCGGTGTTCGACCATGCGCGGCGTTCTGACAGTCCTCTCGGTTTTGACCTTCCTGGCTTCGCCTGCCGTTGCGCAAGGCATCAAGGATCAGGCCAACACCACGAGCTCCAGCATCATCACGACGCCGACGAAGAAGGCGCAAAGCACCCAGGCGGCTTCCCGGCCGACGGCGGTCCGGCATGTGACCGGGCTTCCGGCCGGAAAGTCGGCCCAAGGCGTCTGGCGCGATGGCAAGCTGGTCGCCGTTCCCCGCTGAGGCCACCGCCCAACGAACCGTGAAGCAGCCGTGAAGGAACGGTGATCGCCTCCCTGACGTTCTTGCTCGGGAGATAATTCATGAAACGACCAGTTCTGATCGCCATTGCGTTGCTCGTGCCCGCCGCTGCCTGGGCCCAGGGCGTCAACGATCCGTCGACGCCCAATCGAAACGTGACCATCGTCAATCCGTCGCAGCCCGCGCCGCCCAACGCGACGCGCAATATTCCGAGCCGGATCGAGCCGCCCGTCACGACCGGCGGCGGACGCGCCCGGCCGTATTACGGGAACAGAACCCGGGGCAGCGGGTCGAGCCGCCGTTAGCCGCGCCGTTCACCTTCGGCGGCGCTCGATCTATTGCGGGTTGACCTCGACCTCCAGGGTCGATGTCCCCGGGTCGTGCCGGTTCTTGCCCGAGATCAGCAGCGTGAACTTGTCGGAGCCGCCTGCTTCGTTTTTCGCCGAATAGCGAAAGCCGGACCCGACCACCGCCAATTCGCCTTGCGATGGTCCGCTCACGACCGATACGTCGAAGATCTGCATGTAGGACCAACGCAGTCCCTGGATGCAATCCGCCCCAGGCGCGATCGACATCGTCCATTTCACCGTGTCGTGCGACAGGGCAAACGGCGTCCGTTCCTTGATGCAGAGAGGGCTGGCGTGCGCCGCGAGGCCCAACACCACGGAAGCCGCGACGGCGATACCTGACAGCAATAAGGGTCTTGCACGCATGCCCGGCAACTCCACGAAGGGGATGCCGAAAGCTAGCAGCAAGGAGCTAATGAGGTCTTAGAAGAGAGCCGTTGTCCGTTCCGGCGCGGATCGCGGGTTCATCGGCCATCAGCCGGGCCCTCTCTCCGGGCCACGCCGGTCTGCCCTCTGTTTTGCCCAAGAAGTCAATCTCGATTTCGGAAAGTCGTAACTCATTGATTTGATTGGAACCGGCTACTGTGCATGGGGTTGTTTTTCGACTTTTGATGGGACGGCCCCGAGGTCTGGTTATTGCCCGTTTGGTGTCATCCCGCCGCCGGCGGGAAAGTTGCTGGACTTGAGCGTCATTCCGCTGACACGGAAGCGGACGTTTCCAGCGAGATAGAGATAGTCCGAGGTGGTGCTGCCGACGGTCCGGACCTCGACATAGGTCAGCGTGATCGAACCAACGCTCGGCGTCACCTGGGTGATCTCGACGTAACGTGCTCCAGGGAAGAGCTTCTGATCGAGGCCGTAGAAGATCTTCTCCCGCTCCGACCACAGGACGAAGTGCCCGCCGGTCTTCTGATCGACGGCCTCATATTGAGTGTGGATGACTTGCGGGTACTCGATTTGGCCGGCTCTCGCGGGCTGCACGCCGAAGCAGATCGTCAAAATCAGCAAAGCAATGATGCGAGCCACGATCAAAATCCTCTGGCCAAAAACGAAATCTTGCCCGCGAATTCGCTTCCTTGCAATTGGCAAAGAGATAGACTGAAAGCCTTGCGCCCAAGCGTTTTCCGGCCAATCGCCGTTCTTGTGATGTGTCTTTGGATTTATCGATATGCGAACCGTTCGACCTGACCAATTGCCAGTTGGCCAACGCCGGCTTAGGGCGCTGGCTGGAGCAGTCGTAACCATGGCCGGTGCGCTCGGTCTTGGTCTCGCCAGTCCGTCCCTGTGTCTTGCTCAGACCGATCCGGAGCCTTCGATCAGCGACTATCTTCCGCCCAAAGAGCCGGAAGTCTCGCGCGACGAATGGCGGCAACGCATCGAGGAGGCGCGACGGCGGGCCAAGGATGTCTCGCGCGAGCGGCGAGAGCATCCGGAGCTCTACAAGCCGATCCCGGAGGATCCGGACCTCGTCGCGACCGAACGTCTGCTCCGCGACGACAGCCTGCAGCGAGGCGACATCGTCACGACCAAGAAGGGCATGTTCGTCTACCAGGGTCGATCCGATCAGCCGCGCCGCGATCAGGACTTTGTGCCGGTCAACCCGAAATCGGTGCGCTGAGGCTTTAGTAACGCCGCAGGATCTCGTTGAACTTGGGATCCGTTACTTTCGTGGTGTCGAGCAGCAGCGACTTGCCTTGCGGCGTGGCCTGCACATAGGCCGCGATCAGCAGTGGCTCGTAGCGGGAGCGATTGGCCAGCGCGGAGCGGATGTCGGATTGCGCCAGCAGCTTGATCTCTTCGTCCGTCGCAGCCGCGGTCGAGGTCACGGTCCGGACGCGCGCGAAGGCGACGTCGATCGGCACCGATCCGGTCAGATAGGACATCTTCACCGCCGGCGTTGCCGCTTCGCCGGCCTGCGCCTGCAACGTGCCGAGCGTCAGCCACAGCGCGGGCCTGATCGGGGAGACTTTCAAGGCCGTGACGATGGCGGCCTGGGCGGCCTTGTTCTCGCTGGCCCGTCCGGCCGCCTCGTTTGATGGACGGTGAAGAACGTCGGCGGCCCGCGCTGCCGCGTAGTTTGCGAGCAGGTCGCCATCCAGCGAAACCGACGACAGGACACCGCCGGCGGCCAGCCCGGCCTTCTCGGGCGGGATCTCGCCCGAGAACAGGTCGCTCGCGCGAAAGTTCGGTCGGACGAGATCGCCGTAGAATGCCATGCCGGCATGAAGCGCCAGCAGGATCGCGGTGCAGATGCCGATGACGCGAAGCAGGATGATGCGGTTCATGGTGAAAATCGGCGAAGCCTGTGAGGGCGAAGCGAATAGGATCGAGAGGAAAGCAGGGGCGCTTAAATTGCCATCAGACTATCGCCCTGGATCGTCAGCAGCGTCAAGTTTCCGGTCGCGTAAGCACCGGTGTCGATGTTGATGCGGTTCGGGCGGATATCGGGCACGCTGACCGGCGTATGACCGTGGACGATATATTTGCCGAAGCGCTCCTCGGAGGCGAGGAACTCTTCGCGGATCCAGAGCAGATCCTCGTCCTTCTGGCGCTCGAGCGCGACGCCGGGCTTGACGCCGGCATGGACGAAGAAGAAGTCGCCGCAGGTAAAGGACGAGGGCAATTGCTGCAGGAAGGCGAGGTGCTCGGGCGGCAGTGCGCGCCTTAATCCTTCGATCAACTCGACCTGCTGCTCCGCGGACGGATTCATCGTCGGCGAGATGCCGTAGGAGACCAGCGTCAGCAGGCCGCCATAATGGCGCCACTCCTGCAGGCGGGCGGGGTCCTTGAGCACCTCAAGCAGGAAGACCTCGTGGTTGCCCTTCAGGCAAACCGTCTCGTGCGTTTTCGAGCGCGCGATCAACAGATCAAGAACGGCGCGTGAGTCCGGGCCCCGGTCGACATAGTCGCCGAGAAAGACCTGGATGGCGCGCTCGGGGGCGGAGCGGGAAAGATCGGCGTCGATGACGGTTAACAGGGATTGAAGCAGATCGGCACGGCCGTGCACGTCGCCGATGGCATAGACGCGAAGGCCGTCGGGAAGCCGCGGCTTGGTCTTCTTTCGAAAGCGTCTGGAAAGGCCCATCAGGTCGGTCGAATCGCTTCTTGCGTCACGCGCGGAACGTCGTGACCGCTCTTAGCAGAACAAGCCACACATCGGTATTCTTAATTGTTTCCGACCAAGTCGCCCGCATTTTGATTAAAGGATCGCGCGGCCTTTGAGCCGTATTTCAAGACGTCTCGCGTAGCGTCTCCCCAACAAGAACGGGGAGCGCGACATGCGCAAAATTGTGAAGTTCCTGGCGGCCGTGGCCGCCATCGTGGTTGCTGCTGGGGTGCAGCAGCGCGCTGAAGCCGCTTTCGTCGGTGCGCCCTTGGGGCTGCGCGGCGCCATCCAGTACATCAAGTTCGACCAGCCGACGCTGGCGCCGATGGCGTTCACGCTGTTTTGCCTGAAGTACAAGGACGAGTGCAAGCCGCGGCCGCAGCAGATCGTCTTCCGGGGCGGTCGCCTGAAGCTGACCGCCGAGCGGCTGGCGCTCATGCAAGAGGTCAACCAGCAGGTCAATACCGCCATCCGTCCCGAGGCCAATATGGAAGGGCTGCGCGGCGAGAAATGGCTGCTGCATCCGACCAGCGGCGATTGCAACGACTATGCTGTGACAAAACGCCACGAACTGATCGCCAAGGGCTTTCCGGCGCGCGCGGTGCTGCTCAGCGAGGTCGTGACCACCTGGGGCGAGCATCATCTCGTGGTCGTGGTGCGGACCTTCGCCGGCGATCTCGTGCTGGACAATCTCTCCGGCCACATCCTGCCGTGGTCGAAGAAGCCTTATCGCTGGGTCCGCATTCAGTCGCCCAAGAACCCGAACTACTGGGCCTCGCTCGGCGATCGCTCGGTCTGATCAGCGACGCTATCGTGATCCGGATTGGCTGACGCTCTGCGACAGCCCCAGTCCCACGATCACCGCAAGACACAGGATTGCTGCGGGATGCAGCAATCCGGAACCTGCAAAGCTCTGAACCAGCGCAAACAGCACACAGGCCGCGGTGGCCGCGGGGAAGAACGAGTCGCGTCCGCGCTGCAAGGCGCCGAAGAACAGGCGCACCAGGGCGATCAGAGCTGTCAGCACCGAGATAGCGAGGCCGATCGCTCCCATGCCAGCGAAGATCGCTGTCGCCGTCGTCGGTGCCGTCAAGGCCGCGCCGGCATCGCTCTGATAGATCCTGCCGACCGCCGCAAAGGTTCCTGCGCCCGCGCCGAACCAGCGTGTGTCTGCCAGCATCCGCTCCAGCGCCGCGCGCGCTTCCGCGCCCATATTAGGGGCCAGCCGCAGGAGGATCGGCCCCGAGCTCTGTTCGAACAGGAAGGTCAAGACGATCGCCGATCCGATCAATGCGGCGGCGGCGAGCGCGCCCGCGGCCAAGGGCGACAGATCAAGCCGGCGGATGACGAGGATCAGAAGGATCAATACGACGCCGAAGCCTGCGGCGATCGCGTTGTTGGTCCCGGAAAGGCCGAACACCGCGGCTGCGCTGATCAGGGCTCCGGCAAGGCCGAGCAGGCCAAGCACGATCGAGCGCAGCAGCGAATGACGGGTTTCGGCCCGCTCCGCGGCAAGCTGCATGATCGCAAGATTCAGGACGAGGCCGAACCCGGCCAGGGTCGTCGCGAACTCGGATGTTGCGGCGGCCCCAGCCGGCGCGAGCCGGTGCAGATCCAGGGTCAAGGCGGCGACCGCGGTGATGCCGGCGAGGACGAACAGGACAAGCTCGGCGCGGCTGCGATCGCGGACGACCACGATGGCCACGCCGAGCAGCGCGGTCGCTGCCAGCGCCAGCATCAGCGCGTTCAGGGTCAAGCCGAGATCGGCGGTGACCGGTCCGAGCGAGAGGCCACCGAGGACGTCGCGCGCGCTCGCCCAGATCGGATGCCCGAAGCTCAGCGGAAGCGGCATCAGTTGAGCGGCAATCAGCAGCGGAATGGCGATCAGGATCCAGCGGCCCCAGGAGGTCGCGCGGACATAATGGTCGTAATCGGCTTTTCGCGCGCTCAGCGTGGCTGCCAGCAGGCTCAGCGCGGCAGACATCGTCCCGAGCTGCACACCGAACTTGGCGCCAGCGATTTCGAGAGCGGAAGCGGAAACGATGGAGACGATGAGGGCAAAATAAGCGAGGGACAAACGGCGCGCTCGATGCGGATTCCTGAAACGATCAGGTCACCATACAAGCCGCGGGTCTGTTTTCAAGCAAAGCCCGGTCAGGGCCAACAACTTGCCCGTCATCCCAGCGCATGCATGCGAAAGGATGATCGCACGAAGAGAGATCAGCGCGCGGTCTTGACCGGCCGGGCAAACACGCGCGCGGCGCGGGCGGCGGCCAAGCTGAAGCGGGCGGCCGAGCCGAAGAGATAGCCGGCCTGGAGCGCAACGGCGGCAAAGGCGGCAGCCTTCAGGCCCTCGAGCATGCCAAGGCTTGTCATCAGGCTGACCGGCAGCACGGTGAGCACCAGGGCGAATGTGACCGGCAGCAGCACCAGGACGCGAAAGCGTTGGCCCAGCACGGCACCAACCAGAAAGCTGAAAATCAAAAGCGCGGTCATCCGAAACACTCCCCGTGCTTCGGACCCTAGGTTCCCCACCCTAAAAAGACCCTTAAGTCGTATGGCTAAATTTGGCCTATAGGCCACAATTCGCCAGCAGGGAGTGATAGGCCTCCCGCAAGCCGTTCAGGGCCACCACGCCCTTGATCTCGCTGTCGCTTTCCCTGACCACCACCGACAGCGAGGCCGTCGTCTGCCATTTGCCGGCGGCAAAGGCCGAGACCTCGTCGGGCAGCAGCACCGCCGCGCCGGCTGCGGCCATGCTGGCGTCAATGGTCAAGGTGCCGCCGCCACTCGCGGCGATGGTGACCTTGGGGTGGCTTCGGGGCGGGAAGGGCCGGATCAGGGCCACCAGCACGTCGACCTTGCCCTTGGGCGCACAGCGCACGATGAGACCGGCGAAATCGGGGTCGGATTGGGTGGTGTCCGCGGTTTTCATGATGGCCGCGAAGCTTTCGCCATCCTTGGCCCCTTGGGTGCGGCTGAACTTCCAGACGGAGGAGGAGGTAGCTACCTCCACGACGGGGGCACCTTGGCACGCCGATCGCGCGCAGGAGGTAGCCATGTCCAGGGCACGATCGCTGCCGCCAAGGAGGGATCCTGCCAAAAGGCCGAATAGAAGGAGGCCAGACACTGGGGTTTCCTGCTCTTAACGAACTCAAGAAATAACAGAGGGCGGCGCGGCCAAGAAGCCTCGCTCTCGACACACCGAGTCCCCGACTAGGGCGATTTGCCCTCGAACGGAGCACACCAAATACAATAAATAGTCACAATGGGTTAAACCAAGCCCCAAAACGTGTCCCACACGCAACAGTAGCCGGGCGATCGCTCCGTTAACCACTGGGAACCCTTGTCGCACTGCCCCCTAAGCCGTACCAATTTACGTCAATTGGGGACTCGCGGGCGCGATTCATGTCATCTATTGCCAAGACCTATGTGTTGAAGTCAGCATTCCTGGCCGCCGCTTTGGCGCTCGGGGCCTGCTCGACCAATCCCGGCTCCGGTCCGCTAACGGACGACGTTAACAACAAGATCCAGACCGAGAACGCGCCGGCCTATGAGCTGGTGCCGCTCAATCCGGCCACGGTGAAGATCCTCCACACCCACGAGCCCAAGGGGCTTGCGGGCGTGTTCACTGATCGCCGCCCGCCCGCCAGCATCGTGTTCGGGATCGGCGACGTCGTCAGCGTCACCATCTTCGAAGCCGCCGCAGGCGGTCTGTTCATCCCGGCGGAAGCCGGCGTCCGTCCGGGCAACTATGTGACGATCCCGGACCAGTCGGTCGACAATGACGGCTTCATCACGGTGCCCTATGCCGGCCAGATCAAGGCCGCGGGCCGCACGGCGGTGGAGATCCAGCGCTCGATCATCGAGAAGATCGGCAACCGCGCGATCGAGCCGCAGGCCGTGGTTTCGATGTCTTCGCAGCGCACCCAGCTGATCAGCGTGCTCGGCGAAGTCAATTCGCCGGCGCGTTACCCGGCGAGCGCGGCGGGCGCCAAGGACAAGGTGCTCGACGCCATCACCCGTGCCGGCGGCATCAAGGGTCAGGGCTTCGAGACCTGGGTCATGCTGGAGCGTGGCGGACGGCGGGCCACCGTGCCGTTCGAAAACCTCGTGATGGCGCCCGAGAACAACGTCTATGTGCGCCCCGACGACAGCATCTACGTCTATCGCGAGCAGCAGAAGTTCATGGCGTTCGGCGGCAGCGGCCAGAGCGGCGAGTTCAACTTCGATGCTTGGCGCATCAACCTCGGCGAAGCCGTCGGCAAGGCCGGTGGTCTCCTCGATGGTCAGGCTGATCCGGCTGCCGTGTACCTCTATCGCCGCGAGCCGCGCGAGGTTGCGGCCCAGCTCGGCATCGACGTGAGCAAGTACACGACCGAGACGATCCCGGTCATCTTCAACGTCAACTTCCGCGATCCCGGCGGCTTCTTCTTGGCCACCAAGGTCATGATGAAGAACGGCGACATCATCTACGTCTCGAACTCGCGCAACGTCGAAGTTGCCAAGTTCCTGAACTACATGCGGGTGATCATGGCGACCGGCAGCGATGCCGTGAACCTCAGCAACGACGCGCTGATCTTCCGCAACAACGTCAAGCTGGCGCCGTAGGACGCCAACTTGATCGACCAAACGCGATGGCACCGGGGCTTTGTCCCGGTGCCATTTTCGTTGTGCGGTCCAATCGGTATTATTGAACTCGCGGGGGCGCCGCTGGGATCAGGCCGCCGCTGAGCGCATCGCGCCGGTCATGCTCACCCCGCAATATTGGCAACGGGCTTCTGCTTCATGCGCCTTCGAACACTTGGACGCCTTCCGGCTCTTGTCTTGCTCGCCGTTGGGCTCGCACCGGTCGGGACGGCCCTCGGCGCTGCAGGTGAGCTCGGTGTCCGCCACCGGATCGACGTGACGGTCTCCGCCGAGCCCGATGCTCCTATCTTCTCGCGGCTGAAGGGTGCCAAGGGGGAACTCTCATTCACCGTTCGGCTGTCGGCGAACTCCAAGGAGAGCAAGTTCTTCGGCATGCTGCGTCCGTCTTTCCCGGATATCGTCGTCCCCGACGGCGCGGGCAAACCGCTGGTGCAGCAGACCAAGCTCTGGGAGGAGGAGGTCTGTCACCAGCGCCGCGGCCTGCCCAAGGTCACCGTGACCCAGCTCGGCGGGCATTTCGGTGAGGGGGAGGGGCGGATCGAGATCTCGGCCATCAACCGGCACATCGGCGTCCTTGTCCCGCCCGACGAATTAACCCCCGGAATAAAACTCGATCAGGGGAGTGACAGCTTTGGGCTATTCTATGCCTTCCGGGCTCAGACCCGGAACAGCCGCCTCAACGTCGATCTGAAGATCTATCCGATCGATTGCTTCCTCTAGCTCGAACAGAGCTCGCAAGAACGACGATGCGCCTTTGGCCTCCCAACATGCACTGGTCCAGGATTCGCTGGTTGTGGAGCTTGCCCGCGGTCTTCATCCTGCTCTTCGTGGTGGCCGGCGCGCCGTTCCCGTTCGGCTCGACCAATGATCTGTCGATCGCGTTCTGGTGCCTCTGTCTCGGGATCGCGGTGATGTTCGCGCCGACGCGCGACCTGCGCCGACCGCATCTGTGGTTGCTCGCCGGCATCGGCGTGATCGTCGCTGCCTATGCGTTCGTGCTGCATGAGCAGCTGTCCGACCATCCCTGGGTCGCGCCGTTCCAGCCGATCTGGAAGCAGGCCTCGGATCTCCTGGGCGTGCCGATCGCGCCGTCCGCGTCGATCGTCAAGAACGAGGCGTTCTTCGCGCTCGGCGCGCCGCTCGCCAACATCCTCGCGATCGTTCTCGGCATCACCGTCGGTGCCGATCGCGAGCGCGCGCGAAGATTGCTGTGGGTGATCGCGATCTCCGGCGCGCTCTACGCGCTCTACGGTGTGCTCTCGTTTTTGATCGAGCCCACCATGATCCTGTGGCGCGACAAGACGGCCTATCTCGGCAGCGTCACCGGCACCTTCATCAACCGCAACACTGCGGCGGCCTATTTCGGCTCGGCCGCAGTGATCTGGATGCTCCTGATCCTCGAGGACGTCCGCCGCCGTCTGCCCGAGCGGCACATCGAATGGCGCCGCCTGTCGCTCGACGTCCGCACGATCCCGCCGAGAGAAATCCTGCCGCAACTCGGTTGCCTCCTGATCTGCCTGATGGCGATGTTCATGACCACCTCGCGCGCCGGCGTCGGCCTCTCGCTGCTGGCGATGATCGTGTCGTTCACGCTGTTCTTGCGGAAGGATCTGCCGCCGCGCACCGGCATCTGGATCTCGCTCGGCTCGGGCGCCGCCGTCGCGCTGGGCCTGCTGCAGCTGCTCGGCGGCCGCGTCTCCAGCCGCTTCGACAGCCAGGGCCTCGTCGATGAGGGCCGCGTCGAGGCCTGGAAATCCACGCTCAAAATCATCGGCGACAATCCCTGGTTCGGCACCGGCATGGGCACCTTCCAATGGGCCTTTCCGCCCTACCGCAGCCCCAACATCTCGATTCGCGGCATCTGGGACGCCGCGCATTCGACGCCGCTGGAGCTTGCCTCCGAGGTGGGCATCCCGATGGCCCTCTTGGTGGCGCTCGGCTGGGCCATCATGCTGGCCGTGCTGGCGCGCGGCGTGTTCACCCGCCGGCGCGATGCTATCATTCCGCTGGCCGCCGCGGCGACCGCAACGCTGTCGCTCTTACATTCGTGCCTGGACTTCACCCTGCAGGTGCCGGGCTACAGCATTCCATTCTTTGCGCTTTTCGGCGCCGGCCTGGCGCAGTCCTTCCGCACCAAGGAGATCCGCCCCATGGCGTAGGCGGGCGCCACCAGCCGGCGAGGCGAGGGCCGCCCGACAACCCCTGACCGAGCCCCGAGCCGGGTGCCCCAGTTTCACAAAACTGTCTAGATTTGAAGCAGTTGCGCCGTTTACGAAGTCTTTAGAATAAATGGACAGCCCTTTTCTCTTCGGATAAATTCCTGCACTGCACAGCCATTTTGCCCGGGCCGAGGAAGCAATCGGGGCAGCTGATTTTTTGGAGGTATGTTTATGAGCGTTATCCGAATCGCGCTTCGCATGGCTGCCGCAGCGGCCCTCGCCGCGACGATCTCGTCGGCCGCCAGCGCCGCCGTGTACCCGCCGCAGCGCCAGCTGCCGGCCACCGTCATTTCCGACTTCAAGGCCGCCCCCGCCAGCCTGCTGCAGCAATATCCGACCGGTGGCCCGCAGCTGATCTCGCGCGTGCGCGACCTCGGCGCCTCCGATCCGACCACGCTTCCGGGCTTGATCGCGCTGCTCAAGGATCCCGCGACCACCAAGGACCAGATGCGCGGCATCGTCGCCGGCCTCGCCCAGGTCGCCCGCATGGCCGCGCAGACGGATCAAGCTTACGCCAATGAGATACAGACCGCGATCGCCGGCACCGGCAACCAGGACGTGATCGCGGCCTATCAGGCAGCGACCGGCGACGTCGCGATTGCGGCGACCGGCGGCGGCGCGGGCGGCGGCACTGGCGCAGGCGGCCCCACCGGGACCAGCGGCTTTGCCAGCGGCGGCGGCGGCGGCGGTGTGGTGGTGTTCGGCAACAACACGACGGCCAATAATGGGACCAGCACGGGCAGTGGCTCCGTCGGCAGCACCACCAACAGTGTGAGCCCGCGCTGAGCGTAGACGAGCATCCTATGAGCAGTCCCCCTGGACCGTTCAACAAAGCGGCGCTTCGCGGCGCCGTTTTGCGTTTCAACCATTAAGCCTCGAAGTAGATTGTCATGGGCGTACACAATTCCATTGCATCAATGCAGTTCAGCTGCGTCTCGCCCCGTGTTATGTTTGGGCTCGACTGCCGGTCCTTTTTTGAGTGCTTTGCTCCCGTGACTTTCTCATTCCCGATGCCATCCTCCGTAGCTGGTTGCCGGACGATTCCAGGATTTGCACAATGCTGCAGGTGAACAAGCCATCGCCGGAGATCAATCGCGATTACGCCGAGATTCAAAGCTCGCCGGCCCAGGTGCTAACCTTCTACGTCGAGATTATCCGCCGCCAGTTCCCGACCATCGTCGCGATCGTCTCGGCCTGCGTAATCCTGGCGCTACTCTATCTGTTCACCGCCGCGCCGCAATTCACCTCTACAGCCTCGATGGTGATCGACACCCGCAAGGTGCAGCTCTTTCAGCAGCAGTCGGTGCTCGGTGATATCGCGGTCGATTCCGCCACGGTTGAAACTCAGGTCGAGATCCTGAAGTCCGAGAACATCAGCCTGGCGGTGATCCGCGACCTGCATTTGATCGATGATCCAGAGTTCGCGGGCGCCGGCGGCGGTGCGCTCGGCGCCGTCTTGGAATTCTTCGGCAATCTATTCTCCGAGGGGCATGCGCCGTCAGAATTCGAGCAGAGTCGCAAGGCGCTGGAGCGCTTCGAAAAGAATCGCACTATCAAACGGCTCGGCCTCACCTATGTGATGGAAATCGGTTTTACCTCGAAGGACCCGACCAAAGCGGCGAAAATCGCCAATGCGATCGCAGATGCCTATATCGTCGATTCCCTAGAAGCCAAGTACCAGGCCACCCGCCGCGCCAGCGTCTGGCTGCAGGATCGCATCAAAGAGCTGCGCACGCAGGCATCTGCCGCGCAGAAGGCGGTAGTGGACTTCAAGACCGCCAACAACATTGTCGACACCGGCGGCCGACTGATGAACGAGCAGCAGCTCGCAGAGGTGAACAGTCAGCTCATCATGGCGCATGCGGCCACCGCTGAGGCCAAAGCGCGGCTCGACCGCATGAACGACATCCAGAAGCAGGAAGTCCCAGATGCCAACGTCGCTGATGCGCTGAAGAACGATACGATCGTCAAATTGCGCGGCCAGTATGTGGACATGGCTTCCAAGGAATCGATCTGGTCGATGAAGTACGGCTCGGATCACCTCGCCGCTGTCAACCTGCGTCGGCAGATGGCCGAGATCAAGAAGAATATCCAGGACGAGCTGAAGCGCATCCAGGAATCTTACAAGAGCGATTACGACATCGCGGTGACGCGCGAGGAGAGCATAAAGACAAGCCTCAACAATGTCGTTTCGGAGTCGCAGCTTACCAACCAAGCGCAGGTGCAGCTTCGAGAACTCGAGAGCAACGCGCAGTCCTACCAAGCGATGTACGACAATTTCTTGCAGCGCTACATGGAAAGTGTGCAGCAGCAGTCGTTCCCGATCACCGAGGCGCGGGTAATTAGTCCCGCCAGCACACCATTGAAGAAGAGCTATCCGAAGACGCTGATCACCCTTGCCGCAAGCCTGTTCGGCGGTTTGCTGCTGAGCTTCGGCGTGGCGATGACACGCGAACTCACCGATCGGGTGTTCCGTACCACCTCGCAGGCCGAGGAGTTGCTCGGCGCAAACTGCATTGCGATCCTCCCCGCCCTCGGCGGCGTAGCAACAGGAGGCGCCGGACAAGCGCTCGCCAAGAAGGGCAAGCATCCGCCAGCGAACCTCTTGCGCTACGTAGTCGATAATCCGCTGTCTCGCTTCTCAGAAGCGATCCGCTCGCTGAAGGTGGCGGTGGACCTCAACGCAATCGTGCGCGAGAATTGCGTGTTGGCGGTCACCTCGACGTTGCCGAACGAGGGCAAGAGCACGGTCTCGACCAACCTCGCCCAGCTGATGGCGCATGGCGGCGCGCGGGTTATCTTGGTCGATGCCGATTTGCGCAATCCCTCGTTGTCGCGCGCGCTGGTGCCGGATGCGGCGACCGGCCTCATTGATGTTGTCGCGCACCGAGTGAGTCTTGAGGACGTGCTGACGCTCGATCACGGGACAGGATTGTCGATCCTCCCGGCCGGCACCACCTCGCGGCTGCTGCACACCAATGAGATCCTAGCGTCGAAGGCCATGCATGATCTGGTGAGCCAGCTGCGCAGTAAGTTCGACTACGTGGTGCTGGACATGCCGCCGATGGCGCCCGTAGTCGACGTGCGCGTCACCTCATCGTTCGTGGATTCCTATGTCTTCGTAGTGGAATGGGGCAAGACTAAGACGGACGTGGTTCAGCACAACTTGCGCAACGCGCCAGAGATCCTGGACAAGCTACTCGGCGTGGTGCTCAACAAAGCCGACACCAAGCTGCTTGCGCGCTACGAGTCCTATCACGGTCGCTATTACTATCAAAAATACTATGCGCGCTACGGCTATGTGGAATAGGTAGGTACGAGTCTCTGCCGAACGGACACTACCACGCGTTCGCGTCACTTATCCTCGCAAGCGATAGGTCGCGCCGAACGCACGAGTGACGGAGCCTAAGTCTCGCGATGGATCGCCCCCCCTCACGTGGCGTACGCAGCATGTTCGCTCTGCTCGGCTCTGCCGGCGTGCTGTGGGGCGCATTTACCCTGCCGACGTTCCATTCGCTGGTGCCCAAACGCGAGGTGACCGCGCGGATCATGGTCGACGATCGCTTCAAGCCGGGCGCCCTCGCTCGCGTCCAGGCGCGGCTTGACGCGGAGACCACGCCGCGCGTTCAGCACCCGGATGCCGCGCGCGCGAACGCGCTGGTTACATTGCGCGCGAGCGACGAGATGATGGCGCACGAAGGCTCAGCGGATGCCGATCGCGCGGGCGAGGCGGAAACCAAGGTGCGAGCGTCACTGACGCAAAACCCGGCAGATTCATTCCTGTGGTTGCTACTCTATTCGACGGCGATGGCCCGCGGCGGCTTCGATGAGGCCAACATCCGCTTTCTAAAACTATCCTACGGGACCGGACCGCTGGAAGGCTGGATCGCGCTCCGGCGCAACCGGCTGGCGCTGGCGGCTTTTCCGATGCTGAGCGGACCGATTCAGCAGAGCACGATTTCCGAGTTCGCCGCTCTTGTGGAAAGTGACTTTATCGAAGACGCTGCTATCAGTCTGACGGGCGTAGGGTGGACGCAGCGCGAGACCCTATTAGCTAGGCTGGTCCAAACGGACATGATATCGCGCGAAGCTCTTGCCAAGAGATTGGCCAGAGATGGAGTGACTGTTAGCGTGCCTGGTGTTGAAATCGACGAGAGGTGGTGGCGCCGATGATCGAACGTTGCGTGAGCCCGCTATTCGCTGCGTCGCTTCTTTCTCTTGCGGCTTATCCCGCATGGGGACAAGTGGGAAATCAGTCGCGATTTACACTGCAGGGGCCAGCCGAGAAGTCAGGTACGCCTGTGCCTCGCGATGCGCTCGGTCGGCCGTGCCTGGATGTGGAAGCGGCGTCGCGCGCGCATGTTGTGAATCGGGAAATGGTGGATCACATCGTCAGTCTCAAGAACAACTGTCTTCGTCAAATCAACGCAAAGGTCTGTTATGTTAATTCGGACCATTGCAAGGACGCTGTGTTGCAGGCATACAAAAGAGTCGACGTCATACTAGGTACGGTGCGGAGCGTAACTGCCTTTCGTTACTCGATTATCCAAAAATGATGCAGATCAGGACTAACTTGAGCTCGATCGTCTTTCGAAGGCTGCTGGGCACAGTAGCGCTTTGGATGATTGGTTCGATCGCCACTGAAAGGGCCTTTGCTGAACCGACTGTTCTGTGGGCGAACGATCCTGTCGGACCAGGCCAGACAGTGCTCGTCGAAGGTAACGAACTCGACGGTACTGGACCGATAAGGATCAAGCGAGTTGTCGATGATGCTTTGTCTATTTCCGGGGAGTCAGCCCCGCTAACTGAAGTGCGGCCGCTACAAATCACTGCCACATCCCTAAAGTTTGTTATTCCGTCGGAGATGCGCGAAGGTGCCTATGAGTTTTCGTTTGCCAATGCACGCACCAAGTACCGGCTGAACCTGCCTTCTATATACTGGCTACAAGGCGATCAGGGGGATGCCGCTAGTCCCGGTGGGTGGTTACGAGTTTTTGGCAGGAACATTGGTCGCAATGAGAATGTTCGGCTCGCCCTGACGCGAAAGGGAGAAACGACGCCCATCACATTGCCTTCGTCCACATTTAACCTGTGGAATGCAACGTTCGTTGTGCCGACAGGTCTACCTGCTGGTTCATACGTGCTGCGATTGTGGAACGGAAACGGGGACGCAAATTCCTGGAAAGATGCTGGCGTATTGGAGGTGCACGAAAAGAGTTCATTCCCCGCGCTCACCTTGAACGCGAAGGAATTCGGGGTAATCGCCGACGGGAGGACTGATAACGCCGCCGCGTTCAAGTCTGCACTGCAGAGCTTAGCGGACAGAGGAGGTGGCACGCTCTTCCTGCCACGGGGCTATTACAAATTGTCTGACGGTATCACGATTCCCCCTCATACCAGGCTGAAAGGAGAGGATCGCTCTTTGGTTCGCCTGATCTGGCCGGATACTTCGACGCCACCGTTTGCTCTCATCGAGGGCGAATCTGATTTCGCTGTCGAAGATGTGACGATTGTTGCGTTCAACCATGGCCACATTATCAGCGGGGGCTTCCGATCTGGGAGCGATGCCGCGTTAGCGAATGCTCAGAACATTGCTGTGCGTAGAGTGGTCGTTCGTGCGTCCATGTATCGAGGCCATCTAAAGACCGACGAGACGAGTCTACGAATGGCTGCATCTCGGAGATTCCGTGCTGGATCACCCGATACGGTTCGCTTATCTGGCAAGAATCTGGAGGTCTCTGACTCTGATCTCTATGGATCGGGTCGTTCACTTTTCCTTCTAAACCCCAGATCAGGGTTTGTCGTACGGAACAAGCTACGCAATGGCCGCTGGGGCTGGTACTCTCTCACCGGTCCGGACAAAGTCATATTTGAGAACAATGAAATATCCGGCTCCGACCTGCAGGGCACGGGGGGCGGCATCAACACCTTAGGGGTAAATTTTGCGCAAAACGTAGCCTTCATCGGAAACAAATTCGAGACATTCTTCGGTTGGGATCGAGAAGCGGTGACTTCCGATGGACCAGGTGGTTGCTATTTCGGGCGTATTTCGGCCCTCACCAGTGACGGTTTAGGCTTGGTGTTGGCCGGGCCAACCTCGGAACGCCCCACTGATCTGAAAGACTGCGTAGGAGCCGGAGCCTTTATTTTGGGAGGGCGGGGCATCGGGCAAGTGCGTCTGGTCGAGTCGGTGGATGGCAATACATTGAAGCTCGATCGGCCTTACGTCGTCGCCCCGGACAGCTCCTCCGTTCTGACAGTTACATCGTACCAGCGAAACTACTTGATCATCCGAAATGAATTTTCGGATGCTTCCGTCGCAGTGCAGTTTTACGGATCAGCAGTTGACCATGTGGTGGCCGACAACGTCATCCAGCGTGCTGGTGGGTTGCGTGCGTGGGGCCTTCAGTATCGGCAATATCAGCCGAATTGGTATATCCAGTTTCTAAGCAATCGGATACTAGAGGGCGATCTTACAACCGAAGCAATGATAGGAATCTGGGGCATGCAAAAGGCTCCAAACGTTCATCCTTTGGCTATGGGTGTAATTGTTCGCGGCAATCAGCTCGCCAGAAATGCGCACATTGAGGTGAAAGGGGCATCGCGAACAGCGCCGGGCGTTCGAGACGTGATAATCGAAGAAAATCAAATCCGACAAGCTCAAACTGGCATTTTGGTAGATCAAGGGGCCGAAGGCATTCTAATTCGCGATAATTTACTCGAAGACCTGATGACGAATATTTCAGACGAGTCACGGCACGAGAGTCCCTGACGCGTCATCAATGGGAAAGCTGCTCCTCGTTCTCGCAAAGAGATGCCTCCTGCACTAACTTGAGCCCGGTCAGTTCGCTGAGCTTGGAGGCGATTTGCCTACAGCCTGTTACGCCCGCAATTCCACGACTAAGTTCCTCAATTTTGGCACCGACGAGGAAGCGATACCAAAAGCCTTGTAGTACATGGTAGATCAGCCCCTCTCTGCCATCGAGGAACCCTAACTGCAAAAAATATCGATAGAGGAAATACCCAAAGGCACTAAGCTGGAAAGGAAGCTTGTTATAGACTTGCTGCTTAATCATGCGCTTGAGTACAGCCTGTCTTGAGCTTTCCTGTGAATAAAGCGCCTCGTCCTGCGGCATAAATTGCAGTCGCTGATTTAGAACATCGACCGCCTCGCGAGTTGCATATCTATTGTGCTTTTCAATGAAGAAGGTCAAATCGTTCAAGTTGAAATCGGCGAAGCCGCCTTCGAATGTCACTGTACGGCCGCCCCAAACCACCATGTGTTCGTCCATCCAGCGATCTTCGATGCGTCCATGGTCGCGTCTCCAGATTCGCAGGAGGATAAGGGGATATCGACCTCCGTGACGTATCCAACGATTCATAAATATGTGCTTGCGCTTTAGATTGATTCCGACCACCTCGCGCGACAGTCGCGGTAGCTCTTGTATTATCTGATTGGCGAGGTCCTTCTCTATGATCTCATCCGCGTCGAGGCGCATAATCCAGTCTGCCCCAATTGGGGCGTGTTCAAGTGCCCATTGAAATTGCTTCGCATAGTTTACAAAGGCATGCTGCAGTACAACTGCTCCGTGTGTTCGCGCTATCTCGGCTGTGTCGTCTGTAGAAAAGGAATCAATAACAAAAACTTCGCTAGCAACGCCCTTTAATTGCCGCAAGCAACGTTCCAAATGCCTGCCTTCGTTGTAAGTGAGAATGATGACGGCCAAGGTGCTCATCGGCTCAGTCCTTCACTCGCCATTTTCGGAGTTTGAGCGGCTTGGCGGGATTTCCGCCGTATACAGTCCAGGGCTCAAGATCTCTGAATGCACACGAACGAGCGCCTAGGACAGCTCCGTTGCCGACAGAGACACCTGGCCCAACAAACGCCTCGGCTGCGATCCAAACATGATCTCCGATCTTGATAGAACGCGCGACAAGTTGAAAGTCAGGATCACTAATGTCGTGTGTGCCGCCGCACAAGACCGCTCCTTGCGAGATAGTTGTAAATTCCCCCACTTCGACGAGGTCCATGTTGTAACAATTGACGCGCGGGCCGATTGTAGCAAACTTCTGCATAGTGAGATTTCTAGGAAGCCAAATCTTAGCGCTATTCGAAATTGCAGCACCAGACTTGATGTTCGCGCCGAACATCCTCAGGAGCATGAGACGCCAACGGCTGAAATTGGGAGGAGTCCAACGTGCAAGTAAGACCCAAGTGATGTTCCATATCATGCGTTCGGCGCGATTAACTGTAGAAAAGCTTGGCCCCCCGCGGAGAGGCTTAGCCGAACTCGCGTTCAAAATATTCATGTCAATTCGTCTTACCACGAGGATCACATGCTGCGTCAGCTTTTGCTTGAGCTGAGAGATAAGAGATGATGGAAATCCTCAACAAAGCGCCTCGCGATCACCGAGGGGGCATACTCTCTTGCGGTCGCTATGCCTCGTTGTGCAATTTTTTGCCGATCGCTATCCGACTCCATCAGTCGGCATAGAATGGTAGCAAGGGAAGCGCCGCTGCTATCGTTCTCGTCAAATGCGTAGCCATTTTCACCGTTTTTGAGGTAGTCGTTGAAGCAGTCAAGCGAAGAGACAACAACGACGCAGCCACACGCCATTGCTTCAATGGGAGCTAACGGCAAGGCTTCCCCTTTTGCAGCAATCGACGGGTAGACAAAGACTTCCGCCTGCTGAAACCGACTTATCAGCTTTGCTTCTTCGAAGATTGGACCGGTAAACTCTATCTCACCCGGACTTTCACTTGCTAGCAATTTCAGCTCGTCTAAATAGTCTGCCCCATCACCGCCTTGACGAGTTTCTGATGGGCCGACAATAATAAGTCGCCAACCAGGATGCTTTTCAGAGGCCCTTAGGAAGGCCCTTATTAGAATTTCGACGCCCTTTTCTCTTGCAATTCGGCCGACGAAGATAATTTCTTTCCGTCGGTTGTGTCGTACATCAGTTATAGCTTTGGCGAAAGCCGCGCTAACGCAGTTTGGTATTGTACGAGTGAGGTGAGCGACTGACGGGGATTGCTGCTGAATTGCTCTCTCTATATGGGTGGAAACAGCTTGCAGTCGGTGGACACGGCGATAGATCCACATATGACGCTTTGGATAACGCGCAACGCTGACATAAATCCTTCCCGCGGTTGATATGGGAATGACGAGTGGCAAGGCAACGCTATGCGTGATTGTGATATCTGCGGGTGGTGCCAGACGAGCTGCGCGGATTGCATACAGGATGTCATACAATCTGTAGAGTAACTTGCTCTTTGGGGCGTTGAAAGATCGCAGCCTCAAGTGTGTCAAGTTTCGAGTGCTCTCCCGCCTAGGAAGATCCTTGTATAGGCGCGAAATCATAGTAACTTGATGCCCTTGGCGAGCCCACTCCGTGCAGAGAGCCAGAAAAATTCGTTCTACAGCTCCTCCCATTAAAGGCGGAATTGGGAGAAAAGGACCTATAATACAGTTGATGCGCATCTTAAAAATCAAAGGCCTCGTGAAGTTTATAACTTAGCCCGAAAGGCGCACAGCGTCTACCGGCAGGCCAAGTCTCTCGAAATCATCCTTACCGAGTAAACCCGCGACAGCGAAGTGCACGTTCAGTTTCAAGGAGTTCTTCTTGAAGACCAAAATTGCAGTTGTGTACCACTACTTTCCGCACTACCGAGAGCCAATCATGAGAGAGCTTGTTGGTAGCGATCGGTATTCCTTCGCCTTCTACGGCTCCCACGCAGTGCATGAAGGCATCAAAGTCTTTACAGGCGATGCCCAGATTCCCGTTCATCCGCTTCGCTTCAAAATGTTGGGCCGTATCTGGATGCTGAGGGGGTATTGGGAGCCGCTTATCGATCCGCGAATAAGTGGCTTAGTCGTGCATGGTCATCCCTACATGCCTGCGGCTTGGATGATTATTCTCGTTACAAAGGTTCTACGAAAGAAGCTTATATTTTGGACGCACGGATGGTTAAGGCCGGAATCTCATCTGAAGAGATTCGTTAAGAATATATTCTACAGCAATGCCGACGCCGTGATGACTTACGGGGAGAGAGCCATAACTGTGGCGCAATCTGACGGCTATACTCAACGGAATATCTTCCCTATCGGCAATTCGCTGGACTGGCCTAGGGCCCAGCTTGCATTGAGAAAGATCCGCGAAGATCCTCTGAAGCATACCTTCAAGTCGCTGTTTGGTTCGCCGGACCGTCCTTTGATTATCTGTTCCGCGCGACTTACGGCTGCATGTAGGTTTGATCTACTGATTGAAGCGGCACGAATTTGTGCAGCTTCGGAATTCCCTCTCAATGTGCTGCTGATTGGCGATGGTCCCGAACGTTCCACGTTAGAACAGATGGCAGCTGAATGTTCTGTCGACGTTCATTTCTACGGGGCCTGCTACGACGAAGAAGTTATTGCGGCGGCAACATATGAAGCGGAACTAACCGTTTCACCAGGTAAGGTGGGACTCACGGCTATACAAAGTCTGACCTATGGCACCCCAGTGATAACACACGGGGATTTCAATGCGCAAATGCCGGAGGTCGAAGCAATTCAAGCTGGACGAACGGGTGAGTTTTTCGCGAGAGACAGCGCCCAGGATTTGGCAAGGGTGGTCAGGCATTGGCTCTCAACCCGTCTTGATCGCGATGCGGTGCGCATCGACTGCATGAACGCGGTCGCATCCAGATGGAATCCCATGAGCCAAAGGGAGGCGATTGAGGCCGTGCTGGATCAGGTTTTCAGCTAAATGGAAGCGATCCAGCACCAGATGCGTCCACCTCGGTTGCCGGCGTGAGGAAATCTCAAGGCGGACGATTGCTCAAAATTGCGTGTTCAGCCTTCGGCGACCACAGCTCGATCGACAGAAATCGCACAGTTTGGAAAGGCGTCGCTCGGTGAAGTGCGGGGCGCTGGCTCCAAAATTGGGAGATCGAGACGTGCTCGCAGGGAGAGATCGAGATGCTCGTCCTATCTAAGAATGATACTTATGAGGATACGCCCGTCGAAGTGTCTCACTCATTACGGCTCGGATGGGAGAGGTTGAAATGCTGAAGACTGATATCGCAAACGCCGAAATGGTCACGAACGACATATCAAAGCGCCACAGCATAAACCCGACGAAGAAGCCAATTGATCCCGCAGCCGGGATGAATCTATTGAGGATCAGAAAAATCCAATTTGCGCCGATCAAAAGTGCAAAGAGCACTATTGGCCAAAAGATAAATGCGTTTACGTACACCTCTCCGAACAATGTTGCGGCAAGTGAAAGGCCTTCGATTCCATTGATTGCTTTTCCCATCAATGTGCTAAAAACGGGAGGTTTGCCCTGCCAAAGTGTTGAAGGTATCCAAAAAACGAATGGGCGGATGAGAGTGTATCCATACAACACGTCGATCCGATCTGGTGTGTTGTTCACAATGGCATTCAGCACCTGGAAATTAGCAGTCTCAAACACCCCGCAAACTCTGTGAAATACGTCGCCGCCGTTGGACTGAACGTAGCTAGCCGCAAACAGTATCGCGTCTTCAGCTCCTTTCAGCGAAAGCCCCTGGCTCAATGCTTTTGACCGAAAGGCAGTCCAGCCTGACGAGATGGTTGCCAAAATCGGAATCGCAACAAGATAAGCAGCGAGTACTGCATAGATGCGCTGTCTGAAAACGATTATTATTGTTATCAGGTAGATCACGAACGTTATTCTATTGAATGTCAAAGTAATATCGACGAGGGATAAGAGAAGGCCTAACGTAACGGTTGTCCTCTTTCGCGTGAAGCCATTGACATCATTGAAAATAAGAAAGCCGAATATTGCGAAGCGAAGAGCATTTGAAAGATTCGTCGCGAAAATAGCAAAGGTGCTTTGAGCCATGAATTGCGCGTTCTTCTCCATCCAGTGGGCGCCTGCCTCATACTTTCCGGCAGAAACAAAGAAATAGACTGACAGGAACTCCAGGAAGGCGATTAGCACTACAGTCGAAACTACTGCGTTGTGTCTTCGCACTGTAAAATCTGTTGGCGAGATAGCTCCGATCAATGTTGCCTTGATAGGCCTCTTCGTTGAGCGATGCGCGACCAAAACTGTCGCCCATCCTAAGAATGCCATGAGCGTTGTATGGAGATCTTCCGTAGGCCTATAGGGGCCGCCCAATATGTCGTTGTCGTAAAAATCGCCAACAAAAATCATTAGGGACAGTGGAATTGCGGCGAAGTAGACCGTGCCCACAAGGACGCCATCGAGTAGACATAGCCGCCTCGGATCGACCCGTTCAAACGCCTGCACCGAGAGGGCGCAAAAAAAGATGAAGACGGAGCCGACTAGAATGAAGGACGCTGACATCGATTTACCTGTCGGTTCTGGAAGGAGGTAAGCAGATGGCGGTCTTACTTGCTTCTAGGCCAAAATCTTAGCTTAAGCGCGTATTCTATCTCCCTAAGTCCAATCAGCCGAAGTCGTGCTGCCACTTGAAATACCCCAACCAGAGAAGCGACTTCCGCGATTGCTAAGGTGAGCCCAACGCCCGTTAGCCCGAGCAATAGGGAGAGCGGAATAGTTGCGAACATCGTGCTTACAGATATTACCAAAAGCCGTCTTGCTATTAGGGTATGAGCACTGGACGCTAAGAGCAAATTTGACGTGTAGTACCACAAACCATGTGCAGTCATCGCAAAGGCGATTAAACAGACGAAGGAGCGATCAGGATATATATGGCCATGTGTCCAGATTCTAACTAGTTCGCTGCCAAAGAGCGCTAGAAGAAGGGCAGTCGGTACCAATACGAGGGCGACCGTTGCTAAATTGATCGCCACGATCTTGGTTAGCGTTTCGCGATTCTCTCGCGCTCCTGCGGCAGAAAGTTCTGGCATGGTCGCGCGGTTAATAGCGCCGATAAACTGCACCGCGATGCGGCTTGCAGTGCGCACCGAGACAAGCGTTGCGGCGGCGCCGGCCGATATAAAGATGCCTGCGATGAGGACAGTGCCCTGCAGGTTTGCCGCGATCGCTGTAGGTATTGACATGGCAGCAAGCGCCGGAATCCAGAGACGCTTGATCTCTTGCCAGGATGCATCGGATGTGCCTAGTGTGAGCCAAGCGACTCTATGCCGAAGAAATTGCCAGAGGAGAAAAAGGTTAGTCAGGCGTAGCAGCAGCATCACTTCAACGCATTCAAGGAATTCATATCCGAGCGAAGCTACCAGCAAGACGGCTAAGGTCTCTAAAATCGCTAAGCACTCGTGGAGTAGTGTGCCTTGAGCATAGTTCTGCGTCGCCCGTAGTCCCGCAAGCAAAATTCGTGTATTCATCGCGACAGCAGAATAGACCACAAGGAAGATGATTGTGGAAACTCGGCTGCCAAGCCACGAGGGTAGCTCGTCGAAGTGTGCCAGGGTTAGGAGTGTTGCACCTGTCGCAAACAAAACGATAAGCGAAACCACGTTTACAAGTATCCAGATGCTCTGGAATGTGGTGCGAACTTGACGGCGATACCCGCGAGCGAGCTGTATGGTCATGTCGCTGGTTGCTGCCGAGGCGAAACCCAGGTCGGACAGTGCAAAGTAGGCGGGTATCGTTGTCAGCATAAGCCAGATCCCGTAGCGCTCGACCCCCCATACAGTTGTTAAAGCCGGCACGGAGATCAGTTGCGCAACTGCCGATGTGCTAATGCTTGCGACGTTCGCGGCAGCTCCGCTAAGAATGCGTTTTCTGACTGACATGGGATTTCGATGTGCCGGCCGCGCTACGCGCTTTCATTAGGATCGGTGGGCTGCCTCATATCGGACCATTGAGCAACGAAAATGTTTTCGCGGTCCGACATATTTGTCTGACCAGAATTGGATCCCTTAGAAATATCGAATTGCCCAGACTCATGCTCGAAGCTCGCTGAAAATCGCGCTTCAATGGATCGTACGTATAAGCGAGGAAACCATGCGTCTCCATTTCCTGGATCAGTTCTTCACCATTGACGCCATACTTCCTTCCAGAGTTGTTCGTTTCCATGACGACTGCTTTGAGCCGACTATCCCTCAGCGTGTTCGTTGCTCCTCGAAGTACTGCAAGTTCGTGCCCTTCTACGTCAATCTTGATCATATCCGCAGAGCGACCTTGCATTACGTCGTCTAGTGTCCGGACAGGAACGCTAATGCTGTTCAGCTGCTCATCCGGGAGTGCAACTCTATTCATCGTATCTAGAGACTCTGTGAAGTTAAGAAAGCCATTTTGATCAGAGATTCCTATGTTGAGCAGCTCTACCTTTCTCTGGAGATCGTTGAGATTTACGTTAGCCCTTAGTCGAGCGAATGTCTGCGGGATCGGCTCGATGCTGATAACGTTGGCGCCTACGGCCCCGGCCGATAGGATGGTGTAGCTTCCAACGTTGGCGCCAACGTCGACGAAAAGTCCTTCTGGACGAAGTCCATGTAGGACTAGTCCCATTTCGGCAGGTTCATGGAGTCCGCAATACCAGTTACCCGATGCGCCGGTCATGGCGCGTTCGAGACATAAATGGGTCGAGTCCACGAAAGGTAGGACCATTTTTGCCGGTAGCAATCTAGAGGCAATTTGCCATCGGGCAAATCGAGCTAGCGCCTTGACCCGACCAAAGTGTCCTCGACGATTGAGCGGATGAAGAAGTATCCACCTCACAAGGCCCCAAAGGTTTTTCATCTTGCTCTGTTCTTACACTAAGATTGAATGCAGCTTACTGCGATTGCGGCCGAATGCGCCTTTTTCCCGTCTCATATGAGCCCTCAGCGGCGTGTTCAAGCGGCGGCTTTTGTTATTCGAAACATGAAGATGAACGAGCGCTTCCAATTTCTGAGGAGCGCGAATCGGTCCATAGCATGGGCGACAAAACGTAGCCGTGAAGGAAAGTAGCGGTCCCAATGCACGTTTGGAATGTAGTAAAAATCAACCTGGTCGACTGGGATGTTTGAAGCCTCGATTGCTCGCAAAATTCGTTGGTCGTGAGAAAGCCGGTAGTATGCCGGATAATCGTTGGCATTTCGGTTTATGTACTTGATGTACGTTTTTTTGAGGCCGGCAGCCTCCACCCATCGCGTAATCCATGTGAATGGATGGTGGGCATTTGGGGATAGGGACCAGTAAACTCCTCCCGGAGAAATAATCGCAATCGCCTTGCTCAAAAATGAGCTGGCGTTCTCAACGTGCTCAACGACATTATAGGAATAGGCAAGGTCGTAGGTGTTGTCGCTTACGGGGATTGCCTCGAGGGGGCATGTCCATCGCTCGACCAAATGGCTCGGTGGTTCAAGCACTGGATACGGATCAACGCCATCTAGTCTACCAATTTTCGAGATGATTCTTCCCAGTGTTGGATTTACAGAATGGCCGCAACCTATATCAAGGACGCGTCCGCTCAGTCTGGGCTCGGAAGCGAGCAGGTCGGCGTAGATGGTCTGAAAGTCATAACGGCGCCCATCGTAGTATTTGAAACTCTTTCCAGCATCCAGGAAGTGATAGTTGATTCTAATAGTCACTATGCATCTCACCTTTCCTTTGGTCTTCCCTTCCTATGGGGCGCGGGCATGGTGCCTATAGCGCATGCGGACATAGGATTAAGCGGGATTTCCTCCTCGTGGCAGAGAGCCAGCTTTCGTCTAGAGGCGAAAACACCGGATCTAATAGGCGGTATTTTGCTTGAAACAGGAAATCGCCGTCTTAAAGATGATTCTTATGTCGAGCCATACGCTCCAGTGATTAATGTACCACAGATCATACTCCACGCGCTTCTGCATCAGGTCGAGCGTGCGGGTTTCTCCGCGGTAACCATTAACCTGGGCCCAGCCGGTGATGCCGGGCTTGACGTGGTGGCGGAAGGCGTATTGGCCGATAAGCTGCTCATATTCGGTGTTGTGGGCGGCCGCGTGCGGGCGGGGGCCGACCAGCGACATGTCGCCCTTGAGTACGTTGAAGAGCTGCGGCAGCTCGTCGATCGAGGTCTTGCGCAGCCATTTGCCGATCGGCGTGACGCGCGGGTCGTTCTTCTGCGCCTGCACGATGGTCGGGCCGTCCTCGAGCACGCGCATGGTGCGGAACTTGAAGATCTTGAACGCGCGCCCGCCGAAGCCGTGGCGGGTCTGGCGGAAGAACACCGGGCCCTTCGAGCTCAGCTTGATCAGCAGCGCGGTCACCAGCATCACCGGCGCGAACACGAGCAGCGCCGCGCTGGCGCCGACGAGGTCCAGGATGCGCTTCAAGGCGCGCTCCTTCCAGGACAGCGGCGCGCGGCGCAGCTCGGCGGTCAGGGTGTGGCCGGTATCCTGCAGCGGATAGCGCAGGAAGCGCGCCGTGTTGGGGTCCGGCACCAGATGCACCGGGACGGGCAGGATCTTCAGCACGTCCAGAATGCTCTCGATCGCATGCTGCCGGCTCCAGTTGATCAGCAGGAACACGTGCTCGATCCGCTCCTCGCGCGCGAACGCGATCAGCTCCTCGAAGCGCGCGGCCTGCGACGACAGCAGCAGTGGCGAGGCGAGCTCCTTCGGCGGGATCTCCAGCACCCGCATCAGGCGGTAGCCGTGCTGGCCAAGCTCCTCGACCGCGTTGGACGAGGTGGCAAGGCCGAACTCGGCGATCAACAGCGCCCGTCCGTTGGCGAAGGCGCCGGTGCGCAGGCCATGCGCGGTCCAGCGCGCAGCCGCGGTCTTCCAGGCGAGGAGGGCGGTGAGGCCGACCAGGTAGAACGAGATCGTGGTGCCGCGCGAGAACTCGTCGCTGACCTTCATCGTGAACGCGATCGCCAGCAGCGCCCCGAACAGCCCGGTCCAGGTCGTCAGCGTCATCCGGAACGTGCGGGCCAGGTTGGTGATGTTCTTCAGGCGGTAGCCGTGCTGCACCGTCGTCAGCAGCACGAAATTGATCGCCACCAGCACGCTCGCCGCCGCATAGACATCGGTCTTGCCCAGCGTGCCCACGGTGGCGATGTGATAACCCAGCGCGCAGCCGATCCCGCTGACCACGACCAGCACCGCATCGACCACAGCCATCGCCCGCTCGACAACCACAGGACGCATCCAGCTGGACGCAAAACCTTTCGTGGAGGGCGGAACCGACTCGACCACGCCACTTTTCGCCGTAGAATCAGCGACAGGCACCGGCCGTGTGGAAAGAATAGTCATCTTACCCAAGCCCATCGACGCAAAATTCATTACCCGAACAAGTTGTGCTATCGGTCAAAATCGCTGTCAAAACAAGGCGAAGGAAAAATTAACCTTACCCCATGAGGTGCATTGTAGCCCATCTCGCCTCGACTGATATGTTAAATTTCGCAACCCGTTAGGAAGTTCTCATTGCCTCGATCCCAGTCTCGGCGACGGACCCGGTCGAGAGGGAAGCGTGCCCTCGCTTTTGGCCTTGCTGCCTTGGCCGCGGCCGGAATCGTGCTTCTCCTTCTTCGCCCCGATGCGGCACCCGTGCGAACTCCGACGTCTCCACCTGTGGCCGCGGTCAAGCTCCTGTTGGACGGGCCATACGCGGCGCGGTTCGCCGGCGAGCTCTCTGCATCCAGGCAGAATTATTTTTCCTCCCGCATCGAGCTGGCGGCCCAGCCCGACCCTGACTTCGTCCAAACTGTTGCACGTCAACATGCCATCGGCGTGACGAGCGGCCAGAAGTTCCTGCTGGCAACCTGGCGTGGCGTTCCCGTAACGGCGTTTGCCGCAAGCTTCCTCGATACCTCCGTCGCGATCTTCACGCTCGAAAGCTCGGGCTTGCGGCGGCCGGTTGATCTGGTCGGAAAGCGGGTTGGATACCGAAGGGCGAGCGAGGGAGACGTGGTGTTTGACGCCATGATGGCGCAGCTCGGCCTGCCCCGAAGCCAGATCACCAAGGTGCCTGATCGCGACAGCTTCGAGGCTCTGCGGGCCGGAGAGGTGGATGCCGTCATCGCGGCCATCGACGAACAACCGGATCCCTCCAGTTCGGCTTTTGTGAAGCTGAATGTCATCAAACCGCAAGACTACGGGATCCATGTTCCTGGCTTGGTCTACTTCGCAAGCAATGCTCTCGTCCATGAACAGCCATCCATGATTGCCGATGTGCTTCAAGGCGTCATTCGGGGATGGCAATTCACTTACGCGGACTATGCACGGAGCGTGCCCGTTCTCGCTGGTACCGGACCGGCCAGGCTGCCCCCTGAGCGACTGACATTCGAACTGCAGCAGCAGCGCCCGCTGGTGCTTCCGACGGGCGGCCGCATCGGCGACTACGACGAGAGCCGCTGGCGGACGCTTAGGGATATCCTTCTCTTTGCCAAGCTCGGCGAGGAGGACGTGCCCCTGGCCCAGACGGTCAACTACCAGTTCCTCCGGGACGTCTACCGCCGATCGCCAGATCTCGCCGCTCCAGGGGCCTGGAGCGAGGAAAAATAGGACCGAGAAGCCACACCTGCGCGCCATATCGTCCCAAAAGCCCTTCGGGTGCCCCCGCATCGGTTGCATTCGCGCCAGTGGCCTTGGTAAAGTTCGGTTCACTATTTGGGCTGGTGGCGGAATGGTCTTGCAAACCGGTGGCGTCGGGCGGCTGGGATCTGACGAGCGCGGTCGGGGATCAACTCTGCAGGGCGAGGAGCTATTTGGGATGTTTAAGACGTTGATGCGAGCAAGCCTTTTGGCTGCAACTGCTACGCTCTGCGCAGCGAGCGGAGCGAATGCCGCGATGCAGATGCCCGCGCCGGCTGCCCTGCTCACGGGCGAGAGCCAGGCGACGCCCGTGACGTTCTGGGCGCAGCCCTATCCATATCGCTACGTGCCCTGGCGCCGCTGCCCGCTGGTGCGGGTCGAAACGCCCTATGGCTGGTACATGGATCGGGTTTGCGCACCCGTTGGTCCAGTCCTGCGCCGGGCGTACTGAGTAAGATAACCGGGCGGCGGCTGCCGTTTTCAAGGATTTCAAGGCAGCCGCACGGCAAGTGCGGCTGCCTTGCTCGTTTTTGTTTCATTGTGTGCTGACCTTTTGTGCGCGCAGCGCGGGTTCACCATGAATATCTTTGCCTCGTTGGGACAGGCTGTCGCATGGTGAAGATTGTGTTAGCTGTTTGGCGGGGCTGCATCGGCAGCGTGATTGCGTAACGCGGCGGTGGCCGGATCGCCTGGTGATCCTGCGAACCGAACGTTGGTAGAGGGTGCGATGACAGGGGCTGCAAGCTACGATCTCACGGGCAAACGTGTCTTTGTCGCAGGTCACCGTGGCATGGTCGGGTCGGCGGTTGTCCGCAGGCTCGCGTCAGAGAATTGCACCGTGCTGACGGCCGATCGTGGCCAGCTGGATCTCATGAAGGAAGAACCCACGCTGAGATGGCTCGAGGCCAATCGTCCTGAGGTCGTGGTCCACGCCGCTGCCAAGGTCGGCGGTATCGCAGCCAACAACAATTTTCCGGTCGATTTTCTCTGCGACAATCTTGCGCTGGAATTGAGCGTGATCCGCGCAAGTCACGCGGTTGGCGTGCAGCGCCTGCTGTTCCTCGGCTCGTCCTGCATCTATCCCAAGCACGCCAATCAACCCATCGCCGAAAGCGAACTGTTGACCGGCCCGCTGGAGCCGACCAACGAGTGGTACGCAATCGCGAAGATTGCCGGCCTCAAGATGTGCCAGGCGTATCGCCGGCAATATGGCGATGATTTCATCTCTGCTATGCCGACCAATCTCTATGGCCGCGGCGATAATTATCATCCGGACCTTAGTCATGTTCCGGCCGCTCTGATCCGGCGCTTCCACGAAGCCAAGCTGGCCAGGGCGCCGACTGTCACTGTGTGGGGCACGGGCACGCCGCTGCGCGAATTTCTCAGCGTCGAGGACTTTGCGGACGCCTGTGTCTTTCTTTTGAAGAATTATTCGAGCGATCACCCGATCAACGTTGGTAGTGGCGATGAGGTTTCGATCGCAGACTTCGCAGCAACGGTAGCTGATGTTGTGGGGTACGGAGGCAAGTTGGTCTTCGATACGTCCAAGCCGGACGGCACGCCGCGCAAGCTCCTGGATAGCTCGCGGCTTCGAGGGCTTGGCTGGCGTGCAAACACCTCGTTGCGAGCCGGGCTTGCAGCCGCGTATGAGGATTTTCTGAAGGGTTACGGTCGCCATCTGGAAGTCCCCGCGGCCGGCTGATTGTACCGCGAGGAGCGTTCGGGACTATTCCTAATTTAGTTTTCCAATTTGGATTGTGCTTGATGCGTATTTTGCTGGTCGGCATCAACTATGCGCCCGATCTGATCGGTGTCGCGAAGTATAACTCTGAACTTTGTGAAAGCCTCGTTGCTGAGGGTCACGAAGTCAGAGTCATTACTGCGCCGCCGTATTATCCCGCCTGGAAGACCCCGGCTAATTTCGATGCCCCATATTTCAGGGCCGTCGACATCAACCGAGTGCGCGTCACACGTACGCCGATCTACGTGCCGTCGCAGCCAACCGGTGCCAGGCGCTTGGTTCATCATGCGTCCTTTGCGCTCACGAGCATGTTGCCTGTACTCAAGGAGGCGCTCACTTGGCGGCCGGATATCCTGCTATCTGTTGCTCCATCACTTATGTCGGCCGCTTTTGTTTCAGTTATCGCGCGATGGACCCGCGCGCGCTCGTGGCTTCACGTTCAGGACTTTGAGGTGGACGCGGCTTTTGACTTGGGTCTGCTCAGAAACCAAAAGCTCCGCGCGGCCATGCTCAGTGTCGAATCGGCCATCCTTCGATCCTTTGATCGCGTTTCTTCCATATCGCCGCAGATGGTCGATCGACTCCACGACAAGGGAGTTGCGGCTGACCGATCGACAGAGGTCAGGAACTGGATTGATACGAGCGCAATCGTCCCTTCCTCGAAACAGACCAAATACCGCAATCAGCTGCAGATTTCGCCGAACGATGTCGTTGGCGTCTATTCAGGCACGATGTCGAACAAGCAGGGTCTCGACCTCGTCATTGAAGCTGCTTCGCTTTTGGAAGCATCCCAACCGAACCTTCATTTTATCCTGGCAGGCGAGGGGCCTCACAAGGCGACGCTCGTTGAAATGGCAGCGAAGTATCCCAGGATTCATTTCCTTGGATTGCAGCCCGTCGAGAGCTTCAATGAGCTCCTGGCGACAGCTGATTTTCATCTTATCCCTCAGAAGGCGGAAGCCGCCGATTTGGTTTTGCCTTCTAAGCTCGGGGCTGTGCTCGCATCAGGACGCCCTGTCATAGCAATGGCCAGCGAAGGTACAGGGCTTGCCACCGAGATCGACGGTACCGGCTTGGTCGTCGCGCCTGGCGACACGCGCGCGCTAGCGGCAGCCATTGGTGCACTGATCTCAGACCCGGCGCGCTGCGATCAACTTGGAATTGAAGGGCGTAAGCGCTCTATCGCGCGCTGGGATCGCAAGACCATTGTTCGTCGCTGGCTGGACGATATGATCGCAATGCGCGGGTCGCAGGGAAGGCTGGAGGCTGACGCGACGGCTTCCGCTGGATCCGCGCCCATCCCGGTGAAGGATGTCGTCCCGTTGCCCTGAGGCAATATGGTCGGCCGAGTTGGTACTGTAACTTCCTGAAGACAAAAAGGCGGAAGCATCCTAGCGATGCTTCCGCCCTGAAGACCTGACCCGTCTTAATCATCACTCATGGCGCGGGAAATACCTGAAACCATGCTGCTTGATGAGCTCATCTCGCTTCGCAGATTCGAGATCTTCCTTCATCATTTCGCGCACGAGGCTTTCGAAGGAAGTCTGCGGCTGCCAGCCAAGTTTCTCCTTCGCCTTGGACGGATCTCCAAGCAAGGTCGCGACTTCAGTCGGACGGAAATAGCGAGGATCGACTGAAACCACACATTTTCCGTTTGCAACGTCGTAGCCCTTCTCGTCGACGCCGGACCCTTCCCACCGGATCTTCATGCCGACCTCGCTTGCGGCCACGTTAACGAAGTCTCGGACCGAGTGCTGAACTCCGGTAGCGATCACGAAATCTTCCGGCTTTTCCTGCTGCAGCATCAGCCATTGCATCTCGACATAGTCGCGCGCGTGTCCCCAGTCGCGCAATGCGTCGAGATTGCCAAGGTAAAGCCGCTCCTGCAGGCCCAGATGGATGCGTGCCAAAGCACGCGTGATCTTCCGCGTCACGAAGGTCTCACCGCGAACGGGAGATTCGTGGTTAAAGAGGATGCCGTTGCAGGCATACATCCCGTAGGCTTCGCGGTAGTTGACCGTGATCCAGTAGGCATAGAGCTTGGCTACAGCGTACGGCGACCGCGGATAGAAGGGTGTGGTCTCCTTTTGCGGGATTTCCTGGACCAAGCCGTACAGTTCGGAAGTCGACGCTTGGTAGAATCGGGTCGTTTTTTCCAAACCGACGATCCGCATCGCCTCGAGAATGCGAAGAGTGCCGAGGCCGTCAGAGTTCGCAGTGTATTCCGGTTCCTCGAAGGAAACAGCGACATGGCTTTGTGCTGCGAGATTGTAGATCTCGTGAGGTTGCACCTGGCCAACGATCCGTATCAGGCTCGAGGAGTCGGTCAGGTCGCCGTAATGCAAGCGGAACGGCGGATTCGGCTCGTGGGGGTCCAGGTAAAGGTGATCGATGCGATCGGTGTTGAAAAGCGATGTTCGGCGCTTGATGCCGTGGACCTCATATCCTTTTCCTAGAAGCAATTCGGCGAGATAGGCGCCATCTTGGCCGGTCACGCCGGTAATAAGTGCACGTTTCTTTGTCATAAATAATCTCTAGGCTCGGTACCCGTTCGTACTCGAAAACGGAGATAATAGGGAGATGGCTGGACCAAAAAAGCAAGCTTAGATTAACGGCTTTCGAGGTCCGCGGAATGGGCAACAGACTGTCCTGATAAGGCTATTTTGAATTCACAACGCCAGCGTGAATTTATGGCTCTATAGGACGGCTTCTAACTTGTTGAACTGAATGATTTGGATCGGAGCTTTTAGATTTTGGACAAACGCATAATCCCCCTGATTATGTGCGGCGGCGCCGGCATGCGGCTGTGGCCGGCCAACAATGGCGAGCGCCAGCAGGTCAAGCGCATCGTGGTCAAGCCGGGCGGACGGCTGTCGCTGCAGAACCGTGCACGAGAACGAGTCGATCTACATTCCGATGGGTGCCGTCCACCGGATGGAGAATCCGGGCAAGATCCAGCTGGAACTGATCGAGGTCCAGACCGGCTCCTATCTCGGGGAAGACGACATCATCCGGATTGAAGACGACTATCAAAGGTCGTAACCGATCGGCGGCTTGATTGTCCTAGGTCGCTACTCGATGGCTCGCGGTTCCAATACCTTCACGGCTACCAACAAGTGGTCCGAAATCGCTCCGATATATCGTGCGTCAGCTCTTCGATCTCCAACTACTTTTGCTGAACCACCACCAATAAGCGCCAGACTAGAATAGTTCGCGCTGCAATCGTGGAGGTATCACCGAGGATATCGCCGGTCTGTCTACCCAGGCGAGGTGTCTCGGCACAGGGAAAGATATCTGAAGGCGTTAGGAGAGCTCCTGCTTATTTGGGGGGGCGATCTATGCCCTCTAAATCGTAGAATTCTTCATGTTGATCGCGCCAAGTCGAGCAGGAGCGAGGCTGCGCAATTGGTTGCGTCATAAGGCAATCGCATGACTTGTCATGGTAGCAACTGCCACTACACCCGTCGAGGGACGTGAGCAGGATTTGGCGAAGTTTATTCCATTGTTTTATCGAATGATCCGGCCGATCTCACCTTCAGGTAGTAAATGCTCATGAACTAAACAACGATGCTCGCCATGGCTCAGAGACAAGTTGCGTCGCCGCAAACGACGATCTGAACCCGGCTGGAATGGCTTCCACTGGACAGCATGCAATTGCTACAATCATTCGTAATAACCTTTATGAGAGGGACAGTGTGCTTGTCGCGCTCGGGCCAGCACACCCTCATTGCCATCCGCCTGAATTGAGCGGATGGATGACCTCGGCTGGAGGCGAAGGCCGAAGGAAGCGGCTAATGCCAAAGACTATCCAGGAACAACTGGAGGAGGTGGAACGTGACATTAGACTTTACAATGAATTCGACGCGGCCGAAAAAGCACGCTTTCTACTGGAGTGGCCGCTTTGGACGGTGGAAGAACGCATGGAGTGGCATGAAACCCAAGCCGACAACGAACTGATGCTTCGCACTTTGCGCAAACAGCGGGACTTTTTGCTCAAGCAGGTCAAGCCGCCTTAGTGTTGACGGTTCATCCTCAGAGCAGTCGGGCTGCTTTCTGACCACGGCGGGCCGGCGTGAGCAGCTCATGGCGGTCGACTTCTTATTCAAGGGACGAGAGTAACGGGGTGTAATCCCAATGCTTCATCATTTCTTCGGAGAGGTTTCTTGTCTGACTACATTAGAGTTCTTGTAAGCAGCGTCAGCCCTTCCCTCAGCGGACACGCCGCTCTGCCGAGCGCCTTTGGCAAGATCCGCCAACTGTGAGCGGCGGAAACTATCGATTTCCTTCAGCAACATCAGACGTCGAAGCTGTGCTCCGTTCAGGAGCGATTCAAATAGCACCAGGATCTCGCGCGCTTGAACGTAGACTTCCATGCTGATCGCATGTTGATCGAAGCCGTAGGATCGAAGGCGGGCCTCGATATCGAGCGCAGCAGACGGATCCAGCTGCCAGTCCAGCGCGTTATGGACGGTGTAAATCTCGGCTGCGTCCTGGAAGTCCGGAGCAATGCCCACCACGTCGATGCGGCGAAGCGTCATCTCGACGGCCTTTTGGCGATAGGTGCTCAGGAGCCTATGCCGCAGAATCCGGTAGCGTTGCATCTCCCAGGAGAGTTCTGCGATGTCGACAGCAAGCAGCCACTCGATGGCAGATTGAGGATCGAGGTCCCAGAAGATGGCGGCCTGAAGAGCGTGATAGTGGTCGATGCTCTCGCCAGGAAGAAGTTGCGGCGGGGGACACAACGCCTCGAACTGAGGCGGCAAGACGCTCGCCGATAGCTGTTGACCGAGATTGACAGGACCATTCATTGACCTCGCGCCTCCAAAGCCGGACGAGAGGACTCTGCATCGACATTTGCGCCGTTCCCCAGGTGGACGGGACTCGCGTCCCAGAGCTCCTTCGCGATTGGCAGCGGCGAAATTTGCAGATTAGCCCACCAGGCTCTTTCGTCTCCATGCCGATGCAGGGATTGGTGATGGGATCGGCAGAGCGGCACCGTGAATTCGTCGCTGACTTTTCGGCCCAAGGTGCGCGGTTGAGCAAACTTCAGGTGATGCGCATCGGCGGGAGCCTTCTGGCAGACCAAGCAACCTCGGCTGCGGATGAAAGCGAGGTGGTCCTTGCTTCGCCTCCGAGGCGGCTCTTTCGGGAAGGCCAGTCCGGTCTGCTCCGCGGAAGAGGCGTTGGCAGGCGCGTGAACGTCGCTAGCGGTCTGCTGAGAACGATCCACGGGTACGAGCAGTCCGACGGCCATCAAGGCCTGCTGATCTGCTATGTCGAGCTTGGGAAGGGTGGCTTCCTCGAACCTCTTTTGGTAGGCGGCCTCAAGAATGCGGGCATCCGCCTCCAGAAGAGTGTTCTTGAGCGGGAGGCTGATCCTGGCCCAGGCGAGCAGGTCATCGCCGCCCTCCTGCAAAGCAAGCTCGCCCAGGAGCCGATCCAATAGCTCAGCGGAGCGGTCGGGCGGCAGGATGGGAGAGCGGTTCAGGACGCCCTTTTGCGGCTTGCCTTTTGGCCCTGGTGCGTTCTGCGGCTCGGGGGCGGCGGGAGGCCCTGAAATGAGGTCCGGGGCGTCCAGGTCGTCCTCTCCGGCGATCCCGACCAAGGCAAACAGGGCATACCGGCGGGCATAGGTCAGCGCGGCTCCCATTCGGTGCGGCGCTTCGACTTCCTTCGAGGCACAGACCGGAAGGTCCGAGGAGATCCACTCCCCTGAGGCGTGGGCGAGCAAGGTGTTGAGGTGAATTTGGCCCGTCGGCTGCTCGATCCGGGTGGTCTGGACGATGGCGATTTCCTGCTGGCTCAGCGTCTTGCGGACAATGTCCAGCCCGCTCGCCAGGGAAGCGTAACGGAAGGGCCGGTCGCCCTCCCGCGGAAAGGGCGACCGGATCACGGCGGTCAGGGTCTTCTCGGGGTTCATCAGTTCGGCCTGGGCTCGGGCAAGGGCTGCTGCGATGGTCCCGATGCGCTCACTGGATTGGTGCATGGACGCTCTCCGTGAGCTGAACCTCGAAGCTGACCGCGCCGGACTTGGAGCGCTTGGCCTTGATGCCGTGCCCGTTGGCTTCTTTGGCGTCCTCGGGCATCAGTTTCTTCAGATCGGCCTTAGCCGTTTCGTGCTCGCCATGCGCCTCTCGGGTTCGAAGATAGGTGGCCGCCAGTTCCGCCCATTGGTTGGAGGTGGACATGTCGACGACCTTGACCGCTTCCAGTCTTGGGCGCGGCGTCTCGATGTTGAAGAGAGCAGGGCGTTCACCGTTTTGGACGCATCGCCAAAACTTCTTCTCGGCCGTCAGGAGGAGATGCTGGTACAGCGGGTCGGCGTGAAGCTTGATCTCGACCCATTTGCCGCCGCCGGTGATGATAGAGAGAACCGCGCTGCGGGATGCGGTGACCCACATATTGTGCTGCAGCTGCGCCATGTGTTTCTCAGCCGCAGCTTCCTCGGTGAAGGCCCATGGCAGCATAAACTTCGCTTCGAAAACCGCGCCGGTCTGCTCGACGGTCCCATCCAGCGTTGCGGCCATCCATTTGTGGATGGGATGGCGAACACGCTTCTGGATGTCTTTGACGGTGTGACCGCTTGTGCGTTGATACCAGGCGCGATTCAAGACTTCGGTCACGGTGCCGAGCTGGACAATGAGATTGTCCGAGAGATCCTGCGGCTCGGCTTCGCCGCGCTTTTCGCGCCAAAGACGGAGGAGGTTCTCTTGATCATCCCCCATGATGATGCGGGCGTCCGAGCCGCCGATGAAATGGCGGCGGTCGTTCGAATTGAACCTGATGATGTGATGCTGTCGCTCAACTTGGCCATCACTCTGTACGCTACGCACGGGCATCTCCTACTCCAAGAACAGCGGCGCTCTTCGCCGCACTGCCTGAAGCCCCGCGTCCGCGAGGTGAGATACCGGCGCCGCCATCGCGCCGGCCGACTCAGTAACGCTCCGATTGCAGGGGAATGCCAGTCCTTTCTGCAGCAATCATGTTGCTCATATCGCCATGAATTGATGGCAACCGCTCGCCCAAGATGCCTCATCGCAAAGTGACAAATCGAAGCCAAATAATGGAGACCGTTGGCCGAGTGAGCGCACGAGCCGCCGCAATGGGAGGTTGGCACATCGCGCCCAGGCGGCAATTTGGCCCGCAATCCAAGACGATGGCGGCGAACGGCGGCTCCCGGGACTATCTGATCGAGATTTCAAGATCGGTATCTCGGGACTTGAACCGATGTCCCGCCTGAGCTTCAATCAATCTGTTTGAGTCCTCTTTTTGAATGCCTATTTGTCTTGGATTGTGAATGCGGGTTTATTTGATTGCCCTCGGCGGCTGGGTGCTGCTCAACTTGCTTTATTTGCTGATCGTGATGCCACCGCGCAAATCGTCTGCGTCGAAGCCTTTGGTCAAGGTCATCGGCGCCGTTAGAGGCCTCTTCAGGAGACTGACGAAGTAGCGGCAAAGAAGCGCAGCAGCGGTTGAAGCTTGAGCCGGATGGAGCGAAGCGTGCGGGGATAGCACAACTCTTGAACGCGACCGTATGACCTCAGAGCGAAAGATCGAAGCGAACCGGCTCAATGCCAAGCGAAGTACTGGGCCCAAAACGGAGGTTGGGAAGGCGCGAGCGGGCCGCAATGCCCGTCTCCACGGGCTCTCGCGCAGGAGTATGAAGGAGGATCCCAGCTCCTGCACATTAGACGATCTTATCAGTTACAATCTGCGACTGGCCCGCATTCGCCAAGCCCGCCACGACTTGCTTGTCGCGTTGCTGAAATCCCCGAGCCCCAAGCTCGTCAAGCGCCTTGCCGGGTTGGAGCGCTATGAGAGGCCGGCGCGGGCGGCGCAGCGGCGTTTGCTGAAGCGCTGGCTAAAGCAGGGCTGACAAGAGCACACCGGATAGGTCGCGCTTACGAAGTCTTTGCCCGCAAAAGTTGGGTTCTCAAGCCTTCACGTCGTGCGTCATTCGAGCAAGCAGTGTAGCGGCGTCATGAAGCCGTCCCGCTTCGTAGATCAGCTGCTCGATATCCATGGAGACCTGAATTGCCTCGGCTACCCCGCCTGCCTCTGCACAGGCCTGTGCCGCCCTGGCGATCTGTTCAGCCGCCTTCAGCTTGGTATGGATTTCCGCGAGGCACGCCTTGATGGCTGGTTCGATGATTTCCGTTTCCATGGCTTGTCGGACTCCGCTGGCAGATTCGATCCGTCGGATGCACGCTCCGCTAGGCGCAGAAGTCCAGCGAATTCGGAGCAACTTTGCGGCTCTTCGTCAGCCTATCGGAGCACATTGTGAAGCGGAGGCAGCCGCACACTTTTTGCGTGTCCGCATCTTGCGGAGAATCGATCCGCTTCTGATCGGCCGTCGCGGCCTAGAAGGAATATCCTAGCACCAGTTCTATCGTGGGCCGCGTTTGCCTTTCTTTGAACCCTGAAACTCTTTGAGCGCTTTTAGGCGTCGTGCTTTTTCGATTTTGAGGGCACCCGCCAATTTGAAGGATAGTGCTTACACGCAGTCGCCATTACCAACTTTTGTTGAACTTCAGTCACAACCTGTGCGAGATTTCATTTTGCTTCCCAGAAACAAACATGCAATACAAAAGGTGACGAGGGGAAGTAGGGACAGGGGCGACTTTGGAGGCCGTACGTCAGGACACGGGGCTGCAGTGCCTTGCGCTGCTGTTGCGATTTCATCAGGTCGCAGTCGACCCCACACAGATCGCACATCAGTTCGGCGGCTCCGCGGTTGGCGTTCAGGAAATGCTTCGCTGTGCCAAGCAGCTCAAGCTCAAAGCGAGGGCGGTTCGCGAAGGCTGGTCTGGCCTTCCCAAGCTCGCTTTGCCCGCAATCATCGAACGGCGTGACGGCAGCTTCGCGATCCTCGGCAAGGTCGGCACGGACGACGTTCTCATTCACGATCCCGTGGTTAATCGTCCGCAGGTGGTCAAGCGGGCCGAGTTCGAGGAAAGTTGGACCGGCCGCCTCGTGCTGATGACGCGCCGCGCCTCGCTGTCCGATCTCGCGCGCCGTTTCGATATCACCTGGTTCCTCCAGGCCATGCACAAATACCGCCGGCTGCTCGGCGAAGTGTTGGTCGCGTCGTTCTTCCTGCAATTGTTTGCATTGGTGACGCCGCTGTTCTTCCAGGTCGTAACCGACAAGGTGCTGGCACATCGCGGCTACACCACGCTCGACGTGCTGGTGTTCGGCCTGATCGTCGTCTCGATCTTCGAGACCGTCCTCGGGGCGCTCCGGACCTACGTCTTCTCCCACACCACCAACCGGATCGACGTCGAGCTCGGCGCGCGCCTGTTCCGCCATTTGATCGCGTTGCCGATCGCCTATTTCGAGGCGCGACGGGCAGGCGACTCCGTCGCACGCGTGCGCGAGCTGGAGAACATCAGGAACTTCCTGACCAGCTCGGCGCTGACGCTGGTGATCGATCTCGGCTTCACCTTTGTCTTCCTCGCGGTGATGTTCTATTACTCGCCGTTCCTGACCTGGATCGTGGTGGGCTCGTTCCCGTTCTATATCGCGATCTCCGCCGGCGTGACCCCGATCTTCCGCGAGCGGCTGGACAAGAAGTTCGACCGCGGCGCCGAGAACCAGGCCTTCCTGGTCGAGAGCGTCAGCGCGATCCAGACCCTGAAGGCGATGGCGATCGAGCCGCAGATGCAGCGGCGCTGGGAGGAGCAGCTCGCCGGCTATGTCAGCGCTAGCTTCGACGTGCTCTCGCTCGGCAATTGGGCCAGCCAGTCGGTACAGTTCATCAGCAAGCTCGTCACCGCGCTGACATTATACTTCGGCGCGCACCTCGTTATCGAGGGGCGCCTTTCGGTCGGCGAGCTCATCGCCTTCAATATGCTGGCCGGGCGGGTGGCGCAGCCGGTGCTGCGGCTGGCCCAGCTCTGGCAGGATTTTCACCAGGCGCGGGTCTCGATCGCCCGGCTCGGCGACATCCTGAACGCCACGCCTGAGCCGATGTTCGATCCCTCGCGTGCGACGCTGCCGCCGATCAAGGGCGAGGTGACCTTCGACCACGTCAACTTCCGCTACCGGCCGGACATGTCGCTGGCGCTGCAGGACGTCTCCCTGAAGGTGCTGCCGGGGCAGGTGATCGGCATCGTCGGCCCCTCGGGTTCCGGCAAATCGACGCTGACAAAGCTGATCCAGCGGCTCTACGTGCCTGAGGCCGGCCGCATCCTGATCGACGGCATCGATTTGACGGTCGCGGACGTGGCCTGGCTGCGGCGCCAGATCGGCACGGTGCTGCAGGAGAACGTGCTGTTCAACCGCACCATTCGCGAGAACATCGCGCTCGCCGACCCCGGCATGGCAATGGAGCGGGTGATCGCGGCGGCCGAGCTCGCCGGCGCACACGAGTTCATCCTGGCGCTGCCCGACGGCTACAACACCGTGGTCGGTGAGCGCGGCGCCAGCCTGTCGGGCGGTCAGCGCCAGCGCATCGCGATCGCGCGGGCGCTGGTCACCAACCCCCGCGTCCTGATCTTCGACGAGGCGACCAGCGCGCTCGACTATGAGAGCGAGAACATCATCCAACGCAACATGCGCAAGATCTGCGCAGGGCGGACCGTCTTCATCATCGCCCATCGCCTTTCGGCGGTACGCCATGCCGATCGCATCATCACCATTGAGGCCGGCCGCCTGGTCGAGGACGGCAGCCATGACGAGCTGATCAAGAAGGCCGGGCGGTACGCCATGCTGCACCAGATCCAGGCGGGGCTCCATGTCGTCGGCTGATGTGATCGAGCGCAAGAGCCGCGCGTTCTGGCGCCGCCAGCGCGACGCGCGCGAGTTCCTCCCCGCGGCGCTGGAGATCCTGGAGACACCGGCCTCGCCCGTGGGGCGGGCGGTCGGCCTCACCATCATCCTGTTCTCTGCGATTGCCATGGGTTGGGCGACCTTCGGCCATGTCGACATCATCGCCACCGCCACCGGCAAGGTGATGCCGACCGGCCGGACCAAGACGATCCAGCCGCTGGAGACCGGCATCGTCTCGGCCATCCACGTCCATGACGGCGACAGGGTCACCGCCGGCCAGGTGCTGGTGGAGCTCGACCGCACCGTGACCCAGGCCGAGCGCAAGCGGGTGGGGCAAGACCTCGTCGCCAGCCTGCTTGATGTCGCCCGCCTGTCGGCGCTGCGCCGCAGCTTTGCAGATCTCGCCGCCCCCCGCGATATCGAGGAGCCCGCCGGCTCATCTGAGGTCGAGATCGCGCGGGCGCGCTCCGCCATGCTGGCGCAGGCCGCCGAGCAACAGGCCAAGCTCGCCTCGGTGGTCCAGCAGATCGACCAGAAGCGCGCCGAGGCGCAGTCGGTCACCGCGGCCATCGCCAAGATCGACGCGACGCTCCCGCTGCTCGAGGAGACGCTCACGATCCGCAAGAAGGCGATGGACATCCAGTACGGTAACCGCATCGCCTGGATCGACGCCCAGACCCGCCTGATCGATCAGCAGAACGAGCGCATTGTGCAGGAACGCAAGCTGGTCGAGGTCGAGGCCGCCCGCCGGGCGCTGGAGCAGCAGCTCGCCCAAACCAGATCCGGCTTCGAGCGCCAGGTCCTGAGTGATCTCTCCGATGCCCAGAAAAAGGCCGACGAGTTTCAGCAGGATTCAGTCAAGGCGCAGCGGAAGACCGAGGAGCAGCTGCTGCGCGCCTCGATTGACGGCACCGTGCAGCAGCTCGCGATCCATACCGTCGGCGGCGTGGTCTCGCCGGCGCAACAGCTGATGATGATCGTGCCGCGCGGCTCGAGCATCGAGGTCGAGGCGATGATCTCCAACCGCGACATCGGCTTCGTCGAGCATGGCCAGGACGCCGAGATCAAGATCGATACGTTCAATTTCACGCGCTACGGCCTGCTGCACGGCAAGGTCATCAGCGTGACGCGCGACGCGATCATCAAGGACAAGCCGCCGGGCGGGCCGGGCACACCGAAACAGGGCGGCGCTCTCTCCGAATCAAGCGAGCCCGTGGGCCAGGAATTGCTCTACGCTGCGCGCGTGTCGCTCGAAGGCACGCAGATGCAGGTCGAGGACAAGATGGTGAACCTCGCGCCCGGCATGGCGGTGACGGTGGAGATCAAGACGGGGCAGCGGCGGATCATCGAGTATGCGCTGTCGCCGCTGTTGAGGTACAAGCAGGAGAGCCTGCGAGAGCGATAGGGATGGTCGCGATATCGAGGTCCGTAACAGGAGCGTTTGACGGTCGAAGTGTTCCGCTGGACGCGGCTAGTGCGGGACACCGACGGCATGATGCGACATTCAAGCCGCGGAGCAGGATTCGCGTTTGTCGACTAGTGCAACTGAGGTTGCGACATGTACAGCGTGGCTGCGGACGATTTTTCACCGTGGTTTGTTGCCGTCGATTCACTTTTTGCTTGCGTCCGTATTGCGACGGTCTAGGGTGCAACCTTAAGGGGTAGGCGATCGCAATGGCGGTCGTGGGGTGGATGGCATGTTCCGGCGGGGCCTCTTGCCGATTGTCAGAGTTCAATCCCGATATTGAGCGAAGCAGCGCGTCTCGCAAGCGAGTGGGGTGCGCCGTGCATTGGGGAAGGTGTTGCTCTAGTATCTGCCGGGTACAGGCGGAGAGCGAGCAATGTCGAAAACGAGCAGGACTGGGCGGGGAGCGGGACCCATGGGCAATACTGAAGCTGCTAAGCAGACGGAGCAACCGCTGCTTGGCCAGGCCGCGCTGACGGCGGCGATGGCGGATCTAGCCGCGGCAGCGAAGGCGACCGTTACGACGCAAGGTGCCGCCGGCGGCACGGCGGGCGCAGCTGTGGCTGAGCCTGCGCCGAAGACTATCTCACAGCTGCTCGGCGAGATCACCTGGCTTATGACGCAGAGTCCGCGTCATAAGCAGATCCCGATCGGCGATCTCGAATGGTTGGTGATGCCGGCGATCCTCCTGAAGCAATTCCGCATGTTCTACAACGGCGAGCAGCCGGTCGGCGTCGCTGTGTGGGCGATGGCGGACGACATCGTCGCCAAGCGCATCGACGGTGGCGAGAAACGCCTGACCGCCGTGGAATGGAAGAGCGGCCCCAACATGCGCATCGTAGAACTGGTCGCACCATTCGGCGGTGAGGCGGAGATGCGGGGGCAGGTGGGCTCTATATCGATCTAAGGGCCTGCGTGATGTTCCGGCAGTCGAGCGACTCTACCCCATCCGCGAGAGCGTGCGCATTATCCCCCAGCACCGAGCTGCCATTTGCAACATGCTCTGGAAATGATCAGTTGTCGAAAACCGCAACATACTTTTCGGAGCTCTTGGGGCTTGCCTATCTCCTCATTGGCCTGTTTGGGGTCGTTTTCTATGCGCTCTGTTACTTATATTCGCATCGCTATGTCTCGATGGAAGCGGCGAGCGCTTCATTAGGGGCGTGGTGGCTGGCCTCCGCAATGTATTTTGCGCGAAGAATCTTTAGGAGCTTTGCGCGAATTTATAGGTCATTCCTGACGAGATTGAGACTCTACACCTTCATGAGAGGACTCTTGCAATGGTACTTGGGATTTTCCCTCCTCATCTTTCCCTTTTTGCTCAGCGTTCTAAGCAGGTACGAAACTTTGGTCTCTGAGGCTTTGGCTACTTACTCAATAAAAACTCTGATTGGTGCGCATGGCGTTTCGTTGCTTGCAGTTTTTTATTTTTACACGGTGGTGGTGAAGTTAGTAGCTTGGTTCCGTGGCACATCTTCTTCTAAGCGGTAGCGACAAGTAGAGGCGCATGCTCCCGTAGAGGCGCATGCTCCCTTGGAGAATGCAAAACATCGAGATTAAGGGGGGCTTCTTATGGGTAGGGTTTCGGTAGGTGGAGGCGCTGTCTCGACGTACTACGCTTTTGCCGATTTTCTGAATACGAAATTTTATCCCAACGCTGGCCTTTTCGGCGTGGTCGAGCCAGGTTTGAAGGTTGTTGGCACAACGTTGGGGACAATCGATTTCAGTCTTGCAACGGCCGAATGGGCGATAGGCCAATCGTTTAAATATTCCGGGACATTCGTAGGAACCACGGCTGGGCCAGCAGGTCTACTAATCGCTGAACTCACCACGATAGCTGGAATACTTGATGGCTATATGCGTAATGATCAGGGCAAAGTCGACGAGGGTGCGGCTCAACTGATATTTGGGAACGGCCTCGCAATTGTCGGCGGCGGGATCGGCAGTTTCGTTGGTCCTGAGGGCACGCTTGCGGTGGGCGCCGCCGGCCTTGCTGTCGGTTCTTACTATGGTCCCGATATACTAAAATTGATCCACGGCGAGTATACTATCAGTTCTTACTTTGGTCCTGGTATACAAAAATGGATCGACGGCGAGCCGGCTATAAATCTGAATGATTCTAAGGCAAGTCTTGCTGATTTCAGTGATCGCTGGTCTTCAGTCAGCTTCAATAGTAATTGGAACGCCGCGGCAACTGCTCTTTCTGGCGTCAATTCTCCCTATGGAAATTTGGCGCAGAGCTCGGGCCTGTTTTACGGGACGGATGGGTTTCAGTTAAATACTGGCGGGAAGATCGGGGACGGAGCCGGCATCGGGGATTGGAAAAACGTTCTTTCCGGCAGTCTGACCTATCGGGGGCCCGAGCCGCTTCCTGATTTTTCCAGCAGGTGGCCATACGGTAGCAGCCAGCTCTCAATCGGCACGCCGCTGGTTTCTGGTATCAATTTCATTGATCCCACCAACCCGCTGACCGCCAACGGCGTGATGGAGAGCTACAGCTCCATCAATGGAATGCTTCTCAATACCCAGAGCGGTCAAATTGCCTTCGGATCATCAATCGGAACCACGACAACGAGCGCAAACTGGGGCGCGTTTTCGATCAACAACAACGCTGGCTCGCTCAACTTCAGTGGCCTGAACCAAACGACTTCATCGTCCTGGTACACGCCGTACCTCCCGCCGTCCAACGACTACAGCTACAACCCCGGCTGGGGCCTGAACGACTTCGACTACCTCAACTCCGCCAACCCCATCGTTCTCGATCTCACCGGCGCTGGCATCAACATCACCGAGCTCGGCTCGTCCGCCCAGTACGTGGACATGACTGGCGACGGCTACAAGAACCGCACGGCGTGGGCGGGGGCCGGCAATGGCGTCCTGGTGTTCGATGTCAACGGCAACGGTCTCGTCGATTCCGCGAACGAGTTTCAGTTCACCGCATGGGATCCGACGGCGACGACGGACATGCAGGCGTTGCGCGACGTCTTCGACACCAACCATGACGGCATGCTCGACGCGAGCGATACTAACTTCGCCGCCTTCAAAGTGCTGGTCACCAATGCCGACGGCACCACCACGCTGAAGACGCTGGCCGAGCTCGGCATCGCCTCGATCAACCTCACGACCGACAACTACCAGAACGTTCTGGCCGACGGCTCGACGATTGCGGGCCGCACCACCTTCACCCGCACCGATGGCTCGACCGGCACTGCGGCTGACGTGTCGCTCGCTTATGATGCCAAGGGCTACGCGACGCAGCGTACCGTCGCGCTAAATGCTGACGGCTCGACCACCATCGACGTCAAGGCGCTCAATGCCAATGGCAGCCTCGCTAATGAAACCGCCAGCACAACCAGTGCGGACGGGCTTTCGCGTGTCGTGAAGTTCGACCAAGACGGGAACGGAATCTTCGATCAAACCCAGACGATTGTGAATGCGGTCGACGGCAGCGGCAACCGCAGCAACACAATAGCCAATTTCGACGTCACCGGCGCGCTGCACGACCGCACCGTCACCACCACCAGCGCCAATGGCCTGACGGTGACAATCGCGCGCGATACTGACGGCAATGGCCTGGACGACCAGACCGAGCAGCGCGTCACCAACGCCAATGGCAGCCGGACCATCACGCTGACCGATCGCAATCCAGATGGATCGGCACGCAGCGCCACGGTTTCGACCACCAGCCAGGACGGGTTGACCAAGTCGGTCCAGACGGACCTCGATGGTATTGGCGGCATTGACCGGACGCGCAGCGATATCACCGTCGTCGCCGGAGACGGCAGCCGGGTCGAAACCATCATCGACAAGAACGGGATCCAGACGGTAGCCACGTCGGTGCTGGCAACCAGCGCGGACGGCCGCGCCAAGACCACCAGCAGTGACCTCGACGGCGACGGCGATCTCGATCGCATCACGCAGTCCTCGATCGTGGTGGCCGCCGACGGAAGCTCGGTGACGACGCAGACCGATCGTAACGGCACCGGCACCGTGTTGATCGACAGGATGGTCACGGAACTGTCGGCCGACGGCCTGTCCAGGACCAAGCGGCGCGATGCGGATGGCAATGGCGTGGATGATCTCGTGACGCGCGACGTCAGCGTTAGGGATGCCGACGGCAGCGTGACGCAGACCATCACCAGCCGCAATGGCAACGAGACCGTGCTGCTCGGCCGGACGGTGGAGCAGCGCAGCGCCGATGGCCGCGCCCGCACCGTGCAGGTCGACAGCAATGGCGACGGCGTCAACGATCGCGTTGAAACCATCGTTGTGGCGGCCGACGGGTCGAGCACCGACACCGTCAGCAATTTCAATGCCGACGGCTCGCTGCGCAGCCGCAGCATCAGCACGGTCAGCGCCGACGGCCTTTCGACCATTGTGCAACAGGACCTGACCAGCTCCGGCACCGGCTTCGACCACACCCGCATCGACGCCATCGTCGTTAATGCCGACGGCAGCCGCACCGAAACCATCATCGACAAGAGCGCCAACGGCACCGTGCTCGGGACAGTGGAGACCGTCACCACCGCCGACGGATTGTCGACCACCACGCACAGCGTGACCACTGGTGGCGACAATGTCACCCGCGCCGACGTCACCGTTCTCAATGCCAATGGCGGCCGGACGGAAACGATCACCGACAGGAATGCCGGCGGTTCGAAGCGCGCCGAGACGATCGTTGCGACCAGCGCCGACCGCCTGACGGTATCTACCTCCGTCGATGCCAATGGCGATGGTCATGTCGACCGCATCAGCGGCCAGTCCGTCAATGCCGCTGGCGTTTCGGTCGCCGACGTCGCTGATTACAGAGCCAACGGTGCGCTGCTTGATCGCTCCGTCACCACCAGCAGCGCCAATGGCCTGTCCGTCACCACGCAGAGCGATATCGACGGCGACGGCTTTACGGACCGCACGCATAGTGACGTCATCGCCCTCAATGCCGACGGTAGTCGTACCGAGACCGTCACGGACCGCAGCCGTAACGGCACGCTGCTGAGCAGTGTGGTCAGCAGCGTCAGCGCCAATGGTCTGTCCGTCGCCACGCAGAGCGACCTCAACGGCGATGGACTCGTTGATCGCTCCCATAGCGACATCACTGTGCTTGACTCCGATGGAGGCCGCACCGAGACCATCGACGATTTGGCTCGCAACGGCGCGCTGCTCAACCGCACCGTCAGTACGGTCAGCGCCACCGGCCTGTCCGTCACAACGAAGCGCGACATCAATGGGGATGGTCTGTTCGACCTGATCCGGACCGACGTTACCCAGCTCAACCCCGACGGCGGCCGCACCGAGACCGTGAGCGATCTGGCGCCCAACAGCGCCCTGCTGGGCCGCATCGTCACGACCACCAGCGCCAGCGGTACCAGCGTTTCGACCGCTCGCGATATCAACGGCGATGGCACGACGGACCAGACCGAAACGGTCGTGGTCGATGCCGCCGGCAGCACGGTCGATACCGTCTCCGACCTTAACGCCAATGGTACGCTGAGGGATCGCCTCGTCACCACCAAGAGTGCTAGCGGTCTCATTATCACGACGCAGTTCGATACCAACGGCGACGGCACGATCGACCAGACGCATCGCGACGAGACCACGGTCAATGCCAATGGCAGCCGGACCCGGACGGTCACCGACCGCAACGGCAGCACTGCCCTGATCGACCGGACCATCGTCAATACCAGCGCCAACGGTCTGTCGCAGACCACCCAGTGGGACAATACAGGGTCCGGCGTATTCGACCTCACCGAAATGCGCGCCGTCACGCTCAACGCCGACGGCAGCCGCGTCGAAATGGTCAGCGAGGTCAACGCCGACAACTCGCTGCGATCGCGCCTCACCACGACGACCAGTGCCGACGGCAAGGCCGTCACGGTGGAACGCGTCCAAGGCGGCACCACCAGCACGCTAGTGACGCAGACCAATGCCAATGGCAGCGTAACCGCCACCGCAACGGACTACAACGCCGACAATTCGCTGCGCGATAAGGTCACCACCACCACCAGCGCCGACGGCTTGACGATCACGACCACACGCGACAGCAATGGCGACGGCCTAGCTGAGGCGACGCGGAGCGATGTCACCTTGCTTAGCACCGACGGCGGCCGTGTCGAGACCGTCACGAACAGCCTGTCCGGGACCGTCGTTGATCGCGTCGTCAGCACGACCAGCGCCACGGGCCTGTCGACCACAGTGGAGTACGACAACAACGGCGACGGAATCTTCGACAAGTTGCGGACGGATGTCACCGTCCTTAACGCTGACGGCAGCCGCACCGAGACGGTGAACTACACCAGCGCGAGCGGCGCTCTAATCTCGCGCTTCGCCACGACGACCAGCTCCGACGGCCTGTCGATCACCAAGCAATGGGATACGACCGGCTCCGGTAGTTTCGACCAGACCGCGACCGACGTTACGGTGATCAACGCCGATGGCAGCCGTACCGAGACGGTGCGCTCGCTCAACGCCGGCGGAGGCCTGATCTCCGAAGTCATCATCAGCACCAGCGCCGACGGACTGACTGAAGCGAAGCAGATTTCGGTCCCCGGCAGCCGGTTGCTCAACCAGTCTCAGACCATCGTCAGGCAGCGCAATGCCGACGGCAGTACCAAGGAGACTTTGACCAATTTCGATTCCAGCAACGCGATAAGGGATCGCGCTGTAACCGTCACCAGCGCCGACGGAATGACGGTGACGACTACGCGCGACAACAATGGCGACGGTGTCACCGACCAGGTCGACGTGATCAAGCGGAACGTCGACGGCTCGAGTGTCGAGACCGTCACGGACTATTCCGGCGCCAACATCACCGGCAAGACCGTCATCACCACCGCGACCGACGGCCTTACCAGGGTCACACAGCAATATCTGTCCGGCGGGACTACGCTCAAGCTCACCCGCACCGACGTCACCGTCGTCAATCTCGACGGTAGCCGCACGCAAACTGTGACCGATCGGAATCCCAACGGCAGTTTGCGCCAGCTTGGCGTCATGACGACGAGCGCCGACGGACGCACCCGGACGTTGGTCAAGGACACCGACGGCGACGGATTCAACGATCATACCGAGACGACGAGCTTTGCCGCCGACGGTAGTTCGACCACCATCGCCAGGGACTTCAAGGCCCCCAACGTCAAGACCAGCGAGACCATCACGCAGGTCAGCGCCGACGGCCGCAGCAAGACGGCGAGCATCGATTCCGACGCCAATGGCATTATCGATCGCACAGAGACCACAAGGACCAATGTCGACGGCACCACGGCGACCACCGCGACCGACCTTAACGTCGACGGCACGGTGAAGGATCACCGGACGATCACGGCCAGCGCCGACGGGCGCGTCACGGTGACGCTCACCGACACCAAGAATGCCGGCACCTACGACCTGATCGAGACCGACACCACCAATATCGACGGCACCCGCGTGGTGCTCGCCATGGACGCCACCGGCAATTCCGGCCGGCAGACCTACGATGCCGGTGGCAATCTCGTCAGCGAGGTTTTCACGGCGCCGAACGGCAGCAGCCTGACCCGTACTTATGTCGACGGCGTCGAGTCGCAGGTAATTCTGCGCAATACGCAGGGCCAGGTACAGCCGTCTACTTACGAGTCCGTTCAGTCGAACTTCAAAACTTCACTCGGCCACGCGGTCGAGGGCGGTCTAAGCCTGTCGAGCCTGTCGGGTGTGTTTTCATCGCTAGCGTCTGCCCTTGTCAAAACGGACAAGAACACAGGGGGATCGATTGGCCAGGCCTTTGGCTCCGCGATCGGTCGGGCCATTGCGGGCAATGATCCCTTTGCGCAGCTGGCCGCCGGCACAGTGGTCGGCGCTATTGGTGCGTCCTTCGGTCAGGCGCTGTCCAACGGGACCTTGGGGTTGGACGTTGTCAGCATCCCATTCGATAAGGTTTTCACGAACTTCGGGTTAAATCTTGCCGGGGCCGCGGCAGGGACGGTCTCGTCATTCCTCGCTGCAGAGCTCGGCACAGCCCTCGGTCTTCAGGGCTTTGGCGCACAACTCTTCAACGCCGGCGTCGGTGCCTTTGCGGGCAGCGTGCTCAACCAGGCGATCCAGCAGGGTTTGGGCGTAATCCAAGTAATTAATTGGGGAGGGGCCTTCGCCAATGCCGGAGCAGGTATTGCCGGTGCGCTTGGATCGTACCTCGGCAGTCAGATCCTGCATGCCCAGACGCAGGCCGGCGCAATCGGGGGCCAGATTGCAGGCGCGGTCGGCGCTGCCATCGGGACGGCGTTGTCAGTTGGACTCAACGTCGCTCTGAGCATCGTGCTGCCTGGCATTGGCTCACTCATCGGGACGATCCTGGGAACGTTCCTCGGCGACCTCTTTGGCAGTAAACCGCACCCCTACGCTACAGATTGGATTGCTCCTACCAGCGGAGGCTACGTCAGCAGCGTTTACATCACGCAAGACCAAGGAAACATCGATGTCTCGAACGCGATGGCATCGGCCGTTATCAACCAGGTCAACGCCTATCTCACCGCAGTCAACGGGGCATCCATTGCTCAAAATGTGGGTCAGTTGATCATTGGATACAGCGCCACCGACAACGTCGCTACGTACAATTGGTCGTTTCAAACCCACACGCCGAGCTTCTCCGACATCGGTGAGCCGGTCGTGGTCGACGAATGGGTCTACCAAAATGGTCACGACGCTCAGGGCATCGTGGATGCGGCTACGGTCCATATGCTGCGCGATACCGAGGTCGTAGGTGGCAATATTCTCGTGAAGCGCGCACACCAGCGGTCGACCTATTCCAACGTGATGACGCTGGCCGGCGATCTCCAGGTCGCGCTGGATTACGAGCGCTATCTCAATAATCGTGAGATCATCAATGCCTTGATGGAAGCAAATCCGAATTCCGCGTTCACGGCTGGTTGGGCGGCGACTTTCGCGCGGGTTCAGGACCTTGGCCTCAACCACTATGGGGCCAGCGATTTCATCGGCGGCTTGGGTGGCTATCTCGACTCGGTCAAGAAGGCCGGTCTGGTTTTCGATCCCGCCAACGTGTCGGTCGCGCATCACGTCGATGGCAGCATCACGCTGGAGATCAGGATTGCCAGCAACGCCGCGGTGCCCGGCGAGTTATCGGCGTTCGCGAGCAAGACCAATGTGATCGATGACGCGACCGGCCGAACAGTCCAGTTCGTATTTACCGACGGCCTGGTCGCCGGCGGAGTCAATGCCGACTATCTGCGGGTCGCGGGCAACGACACCTATTTGTTCAACCGCGGCGACGGCGTTGCCACTTATTTCGATCATTATGAGTATCAACAACAGGTCGTTGTTGCGACGTCGGATGAGCTTGGCAATATCAGCCATCACTATGAGTATCCGTATCTCCATGGAAATGGCGGTTCAGACACGCTGCTGTTCGGCGCCGGGATCCGCGCCTCTGATGTTACGGTCCGGCTTTCGGGAAGCGATTTAATAGTCGGGCTTAGGGACGCGACAAATGCCAATGTGACGTTCGCGCAGATTGCTGACAAGGTTACGCTGAAGAACTGGACGGACACGCTCGACCGCATCGAGACCTTCCGCTTTGCCGACGGCACTGTTTGGAGCGCTTCTGCCATGATTTTCGGCGGTGTCGGCAACGACACGTTCACCGGTACAGCGGGTGCAGATCTCTTTGTCGGCGGCCTCGGCAACGACACCTACACCGTCAACAATGCCAGTGATGTCGTGATGGAGAACGCGGGTGAAGGCATCGACACGATGCAGACCTCGCTTGCCTCCTATTCGTTGATGGCCAATGTGGAAAATCTGATCGGCACGGCTGTGACCGGACAGTCACTTACGGGCAACGCGCTCGACAACGTCATCAAGGGTGGAAGCGGCAACGACGTTTTGGAGGGCGGCGCCGGCAATGATACCCTGGTGGGGAGCGTTGGAACTGACACGGCTGTGTTTAGCGGTGCGCGTGCCAATTACGTCGTCACCTACAACTCCGGCACGCAAACTTACACTGTGGCCGACCAGCGTGGAGGTGCACCGGACGGCACAGATGCCCTCACCGAGGTCGAATATTTTCGATTTGCGGACGGTACCATGGCCGCTTTCTCGCTGTCGTTCGCGACCGTGATAGAGATGTTTGGAACTACCAGCCTGGTTTCAACAGATGGCAATTACTTTCTCATGTCAGTCGCAAGCGGCACCGGACCCGCCCTAAAGAGGGACGGCGCGGCTGTGGTGGCTGGCAGCTCCGGCACTTGGTCTCCGGTCGCTGTGGAACAGCTGTCGGGCGGCGGTTATGACGTTGCCTGGAGAAACTCCTCGACAGGTTATGTGTCGATCTGGAGCACGGACAGCAACGGCAACTTCACATCGAATCTTACGGCCGATTTGCCTGGGACCGACATCGCCATTAAGATGCTGGAGTTTACATTCCATCAGGATCTCAATGGTGACGGTAGCGTCGGCGTACCCTTCATCGAATCTTTCGGGTCGACTAATACAGTGTTGTCCGGCGGGAATTATTATCTAGTCAGCAACAGCGCCGGCGCGGGGCCTGTTCTTAAGTATCAAGGCTCTCCTGTCATTGCCGCCGATTGGGGATCGTGGACAGTCATTGCCGCAGAGCAGGTGTCTGGTGGTGGCTACGATGTCGTCTGGAAGAGTTCCGCGAACGCGCACTACTCGGTCTGGAGCACAGACAGCAACGGCAACTTCCTGAACACTCTGGCCGCGGCTCCTGAAGTGCTTGGGAACGATGCATCGCTGGAAGCGCTGGAGTCGGTGCTCCACCAAGACCTCAATGGCGACAAAACGATCGGTGTTCCCACCACCATCGAGTCGCTGGGATCGACCAGCCTAGTTCTCTCGGCAAACAACTATTATCTGATCAGTTTGAACACGGGAACTGGACCGACCCTGAAGTACCAGGGGTCTCCCGTGCTTGCTGCGGATTGGGGAGCGTGGACCGTCATTGCTGCCGAGCAAGTCGCAGGCGGCGGATACGATGTCGTCTGGAAGCATTCAAGCGGACAATTCTCGGTCTGGAGCACGGATGGTAATGGTGCATACCTGACAACTCTGGCGGCCGCTTCGCAAGTTGCGGGAACGGATCCGTCACTTCAGGCGCTAGAACCAACATTCCATCAAGATCTCAATGGCGATGGCATCATCGGGGTCCCCCCAATTGAATCCTACGGATCGACCAGCCTGGTCCTCTCCGGCGGCAATTATTACCTGAACAGCATCAGCAGTGGTAACGGACCGGTTTTGAAGTACCAAGGTTCTCCGGTCATCGCGGCCAACTACGGAGCGTACAAGGTCATTGCCGCCGAGCAATTGTCAGATGGCGGCTATAACGTTGCCTGGAAGAATAGCTCGACGGGTCTTTTTTCAATTTGGAACACGGATAGCAATGGCAACTTCGTGAAGACTGTTGCCGCGGCGCCGGAATTGGGCGGGACAGAAATGTCCCTGAAGGCGCTAGAGCCAATGTTTCATCAAGACCTCAACGGTGATGGTGCGATCGGCCTGCCTTCAGTTGAACTGAACGGCTCGACCATTACGGTTCTGGATAGCGGCTACTACTTCATGCTGAGCGCCAGCACCGGCACGGGCCAAAGCCTGAAATATCAGGGCTCGCCGGTGATCGCCGCCAACTATGGAGCCTACAAGGTCATTGCCGCCGAGCAGGTGTCGGGTGGCGGCTACGATGTCGTATGGAGGAATTCTTCTACGGGGTATTATTCGGTCTGGAGCACGGACAGCGCTGGTAATTTCGTCACCACCCTCGCTGCCGCTCCTGAAGTGCTGGGGAGCGATCCGTCTTTGAAGGCGCTCGAGCCGGTCCTTCATCAAGATCTCAACGGCGATGGCGTGATCGGAGCGTCTCCCGTCGTTCTTGACCTTGACGGTAACGGCATCGATCTCGTGCCGTTGTCCAGCTCTTCTGCGGCGTTTGACATGGATGGACAGGGACGAGAGCGTACAGCGTGGATATCCGGGGCGGACGGTCTGTTAGCTATCGACCTCGGCGCAAACGGCAGTGCCGCTCCCGACGGGATCATCGATCAGACCAACGAGATCGTGTTTACGGCGTGGGCGCCCGGCACCACATCCGATATGGATGCGCTCGCGCAAGTTTTCGACACCAATCACGATGGTGAACTTTCTGCCGCCGATGCGCGTTGGGACGACTTCCGAATTTGGCAAGATCTTGACGCGGACGGTTTCTCTCGGTTCGACGAGGTTCATAGGCTTTCAGATTTTGGAATCTCGTCCATCGATCTCCACCCGGTCGGTGGCCCATCGGTCCTGTCCGATGGATCAGTCATTCAAGGCTTGTCAAGTTATACGCGAACGAACGGTACCACCGGCATCGCCGGCGATGTCACGTTTGCAATTGATCCAAGTTCGCGTCTGTCTGGGGCGTTCAGCCAATTGGTGCAAGCAATGGCAAGTTATTCAGGTGACCGTGGGTTCGTAGCCTCACCGGAGCCTCTGTCATCTCAGTTCGATCATGCGGCTCAAGGAGCGCTGGCGGCGACATGGCGGCCGGCTGCGGCAGGCTGATGGTCGTCATGACCCTTGTGTTCGAGGTTTCGCGCTTTTTCTGAGGTCTAATCTCGGGAAGCTTGGTTGCGCGATTATCTTCGAGGGACCGGTCTGGCTTAGTATGCTGGTGCTGGATGCGCCCAACTGCCAAGAGGCCAAGGCGCTTGGCTTTCTCAAGCCAACGGTTACGTGCCAAGCGGAAGTGCGACCTCATCAAGCCTACCGCTGACAGGCCTTCGCGCCGCTTCGCGTTCCCGGTCGCCGACCGAGATCATAAGTCAGGCCAGGAGGCTCGCCGGATCGCCTTTGAGGGCTATTTCGTCTTCTCTCGCACGAAGCGCCGGAACAGCTTCAGCGGATCGGCCGCTAGTGCCTCCGCGATGGCGATGAACTCAACGACATCCAACCGGCGTTCGCCGCCCTCGTATTTGGCCACAAAGGATTGCGGCTTGCGCAGCTTCTTGGCGAGGGCGTGTTGGCGGATGCCAGCCTTTTGTCGCGTTGCGACAAGAAGGGCGATGAGGCGGGTATATTCGGCGGATTTGAGGGATTTTTCCATGGGCCGCCGGGCAGTTTCGATTCGGCGGCAGTCAATCTGATCCCGGAACGGGATTATCCCAAAAGAGGATCATATTAACTCTCATCTGCGAAGCTGGCTGGCGAGGCGCTCGGTTGTGCTGGACTTGCGCGGCCAGCGGAGCGCAATGGCGGGGTATGACTGACCCCAAAAGGAGACTTACCATGCTGGTTGAACTGCATCAGGATCCGCTTATTTCGCACTCACACGCGTCGCATATTCGGGAGCAGGCGCTGCTCCATCTCTGGCTCGGGGAGCTGATGTCCGCGCGCTGGCGGCAGGGCCGCCACGATATCGAGGTTCTCAAGAGCGAGGTTGATCGCGGCGGGTACGACCTCGTACTGGAGGCCAACGGGGTCATCCGGCACGTCCAGTTGAAGTCGACCTTTACCGGCTCAAGCGTCCGCCACGTCACCGTGAGCACCAGGTTGTTGGACAAGCCCAGCGGCTGTGTCGTATGGCTTGAGGTCGACCAGAATACGCTGGCCCTCGGGCGCTATTTCTGGTTCGGCGGCGAGCCGGGGGCGCGGTTGCCTGATCTGGGCTCAAAGGTCACGCGGCATACTCGCGGGGACAGCAGCGGTCAGAAGCTCGAACGACCCATGCACCGTGACCTCGGCAAGGCCTGCTTCGAACAGGTCGATAATGCAGAGGACTTGCTCGTCAGGTTGTTCGGGTAGCTCCCTGCAAGAGAAGCAAGCGGCCTGCCAGCCGACGTGTGGTTGGCAAGGCCGCGTGCTCTCGATGCACGCCTGGGTCTCGCGTTTAGCCCCGTGGTCCGGCCGCCCCTCGCGCGAGGGCGGAAAAGTTCAAAAAAGCCATAGCCTCGCCAAGCCCCAGGGAAGGCCGTGGAGAGGATTTGTCTACTCCCTGCACCCTGAGAGGTCCGGAATCCTTTAAATCACGCTCTAAGTGAGGCCTTTTGGGGTTGTCCACGTTGGAGAGCGTTGGAAATACCAAATAAAAACAATGGCTTACTGTGTGGCTCAGTGGCCTCAATGGCCTTCTTTCGGGCTCGCCGGCCAAACGCGAGCCGGTCGCGGCGACTGCCTGACATAGGAGAATTGGCACAAGTCCTGCTATAGTTATCTGATACATCATTGCGGAGCCAATTCGATGCACCAGCTTCCCAAAAAGGTACAGCCGCCTTCCCAGTTTGAAAAGCCCGCCAAGGAGCGCATGATTGAGGTCGCCGACACATTATTCCGTATTCTCGGCATCAGGGTCGCAGACGGCTTGATCGCCAAAGAGGCGCATTCAAGCGTGGAGATCTTTTACAAGTATTTTGGCAATGGTGAGCCGCTGATCGGCCGCTTCGTCAAGTCTTTGATTGCGGAAAGCGAAAGTTATTGGCGCGGTCTTGCCGCGGAAGACGAGAACGATCCCGTGGCACAGCTGCGCAAGTGGCTTGCCTACGAAGGACATCAGATTGGTTACATGATGGAGCCGCGGGTTTTGCTGTCGCGCACGGCGGCGGAATTGTTCGAGACTCGCAAACACCAGCATCCGTTTTTGAGGGAGATCGAAGAACATTGGCAGGCGGAGCGGCGGCGAGTGGTCGGGCTGTGCAAGGCCGCAAAGCTGCGCGATCCGGTAGAGCTCGCAGATAAGCTGCTTCTGCTGGTGCACGGCGCGCGCAACGAGCGAGGGGCTTACGGGTCCTTGAAACCGAGCCGCTTGCTGCAGCAGGCTGGAAACGAGATGATGCTGGCCCATGGAGCCGCCGATAGGCCCGCGATCGACTCCATTACCGGCCAGGATTGAGACTGAGCATGACCAAGACCAACGACGCCGCAGCGGTCGTCTTTACCTCTGAGACGCGGAAAGAGATTCTGCAGCAAGGCGGGTCACGCGGCTGGGTCCTCAGCAAGAAAAGTGTGGAGCAATGTGACTATCTTGTCTGCTGCCGAAGGCAGGATTGGAATAACAAGGCAGAGGGCATTCCGGCCCGAGCTGCATTTTTGGTCGGCCGGATTTCAACGCTGACAGAGATTGACGATTCCGTAAATTCCAGGGGGCAGGCGCGCTTCCGGATTGGAATCTCGGAGTTTGCGGACGTCTTGGTCGCAGATATCTGGCGCAAAGAGCTGCGCAATCCGGTTGCCTATGCCAGCCTGACGGAGCTCGGCATCGTGCATCGAAAGCTGAAGTTTCAGCCGATCCCTCACGCTCCGATCGCGAGCCCGGGGGAGGGGGCAGGTCTGACCATTGCGGATGCGAAGAAAGGCTTGGCGGCCACGTTCGGCGTGCGGCCTGAAGATGTCGAGATCACGATCAAGGGATGATCGCGATTAACCAGAGCTCGCTCCCGAGCTGATGTATACGCAAAGTATACTTGAAGTAAGCGGGAACGATGCGGTATCGTTGTGACCTGTCCCCGAGGAGAGGTCTCATGAGTGATTTCCGCGTTGACCATCTGTCCATCGCCGATCTGAAGCCGAACCCGTCCAATGCCAGGCGGCATTCGCGCAAGCAGCTGCATCAGATCGCAGCCTCGATCCGCGAGTTCGGCTTCAACAGCATCGTGGTGGCGGACGAGGAGGGCATGATCCTGGTTGGCCATGGCCGGGTCGAGGGCGCTCGGATGGCCGGGTTGGAGCGGGTGCCGGTACTGCGGGTCGGCCATTTGACGGCCGAGCAGAAGATCGCGTTCTCGCTGGCTGACAATAAGATTGCGTTGAACTCGGACTGGGACATGGACCAGCTGCGCGTGCTGTGGCGCGAGCTGATGGGAGTCGAGGTCAATTTCGACGTGGAGGTGACCGGTTTTGAGACCGCCGAGATCGACCTGTTGGTGGACGGCGAAACGAGCCGCGGGACGCCTGACCGAAGCGATCTTGTCCCCGCGGTTGGGGCGGAGTCGGTCTCGCGGCTCGGTGATCTCTGGGTTCTGGGGGAGCATCGCTTGCTGTGCGGCGATGCCTGCGATGCCGCCGCCTTTGCGGATCTGATGGACGGCGAACAGGCGCGCCTGGTGTTCACCGACCCACCTTACAATGTACCGATCGACGGCCATGTCAGTGGGCTCGGCGCCGTCAAGCATCGTGAATTCAAGATGGCCTCCGGCGAGATGAGCTCGAGCGAATTCACGGGCTTCTTGGGCGTGGTATTCGGCAATATGGCGCAGGTGAGTGTGGACGGCGCGATCCATTTTGTGTGCATGGATTGGCGGCACATGGACGAGGTGCTGAAGGCGGCCAGCGGCATCTATTCCGAGCTGAAGAATTTGTGCGTCTGGAACAAGAACAATGGCGGCATGGGCTCATTCTACCGCTCCAAGCATGAGCTGGTGTTCGTCTACAAGGTGGGGCAGGGGCCGCACGTGAATACGATCGAGCTCGGCAAGCACGGCCGCTATCGCACCAATGTCTGGGACTATGCCGGCATCAACAGCTTTGGCGCGAGCCGCGCGAGCGAACTCGAAATGCACCCGACGGTGAAGCCCACGGCGCTAGTGATCGACGCCATCAAGGACTGTTCGCGTCGCGGCGACATCGTGCTCGACCCCTTCTCCGGATCAGGCACGACCATCATGGCGGCGCAGAAGTCCCGCCGGCGGGCGCGCGCCATTGAGCTCGATCCGCTCTATGTCGACGTCGCGATCCGCCGCTGGCAGGCCTATACCGGCCAGGCTGTAACTATGGCTTTGACGGGTGAAACCTTTGCGGAGGTCGAGCTGCGCCGGGCTGACCCCTTGCAATGAGGCTGCTCGGGCGAGACTTCCGAAGCTCGGTACTGCGAGACTTGCGACATCGCGCGACCCAGCCGCCGCTTGGTGTTGTCGTGGCGAGTAAGGGCGGCTCGCTCGCCGCCGATCGCGAAGCCTCGCTTGCGACCTTGCAGACGTGTTGAACAATTGCTATTTTTTGTTGAACGAAAAAGTTGGAGGTTTCCATGGGTGTGCGGATCCCCACTGTGACAGAGACCGAGGAGCAGATCGCGCTTAAGCGCAATCGGCTTGTTCTGGACCAGGCGCGTGCCGTTGGGCTACTCGGTGAGGCCAAGGACACGCGCTTGTCCGGCCGGGTGCCGGCAGGCTTGATCGAAGCCGCAAAGAAGCGGGCTCACGTATTCTCCGATACCGAACTCCTGGAGCTCGCCTTGTCGCGTTTGGCGCTAGAAGACGATTTCGGGGCGCGTCTTGTCCGACGCAAGGGAAGCATCCCAGCAGATATAGATCTTGCCATTTGATCTCCAGGGAACGTTGCGGAGACTGAAGCCGCACAAGCGCGTGGAGCGCTTGACGCGACGATCAGATTCCGAACTTGTGTGGGCATCCGAGCAACCTCTGATCGGCGGCGCGCTGATGCTCGACACCAGCGTTTATCTCGATGTCCTGCAAGCACGCACCCCGGGTGCCGTCGATGAATTGCTGAAATATCGCGCCTGCCACCATTCGACCGTCTGCCTTGCCGAACTAACGCACGTCTTCGGGCGGCTCGATCCCGCTCTCCCATCGATGGGTGGCGTGCTGCAAACGGTACGGAGTGTAATTGAAGACATTCCGCCGCATCGCTTGCAAGCTCCGGATACCGCAATGTGGGGGGAAGCGGGGCTGCTTGCGGGCGCGCTGGTTCGTCTCAGCGGCGCTCCTAAGGGTGCAGGTCACGAGCGGAGATACCTCAACGATGCGCTCATCTATCTTCAAGCGCGGAGCATCGGTGCGAGCGTATTGACAGGGAATGTCGGCGACTTCGATTTTCTAAGCCAACTTGTCCCGGGAGGGCAGATCATTCTGTACCGACAGGCGTGATCACCGTGAGGCAATGCTCCGTGCTGGTGATAAGGTCATACGTCGTTCGAATGCTTTCGTGATCGATATCGGTCGCGATCCGATAGTAGAGAATTCGTAGGCTGAATCTCGTAGCGGCACGCTCGCCAATTCGGCCGCTTCGCTTGTGCGGCATCGCAAATTGCTGTAGAAAGTTCTTGCCTCGTGCGAGAGCTGGGTTGGGTCCTGTTTGGGACTTTGCGTGATGCAGAAACCTGGAATGTAGTACGGAAATGATGGCGTGACGCCTGATGGGTCTGAATCTCTGCTTGCAGGGATTTGGCAAACCCGGAGGCCACGCCATTTTTCATTTTGGGTGACCTCCTTGAACGTCACTGTTTAAGGAGAAGAGTTATGAAGCGCAATTCAAAGGGGCAGTTTCCAAAGGGCACGTCGGGCAATCTGAATGGACGCCCCAGAAAGCAGCCACATCCGATTTGCGACGATCAGGTTCGCCGCGACTTTTTCGAAGCCGACGAAACTTTGGTTCCCATTGTCATAGGCAATAAGCGCCAGATGGTTCCCGCGCGTGTCGCGATTGACAAGCAGTTGATCTTTAAGGCGGTGTCCGGCGAACCGCGTGCCATGGCACAGTATTATAAGCGTAAGGATAGATTTGTCTTCGAGTACGTCAATCAGCAGCTCGAAAACTTGCGCATTATTGTCGAAAGCGAAGATCGCTTACGCCAGTTTCCCGAAGACGTAACGGATGAATTCAAGAAGGCGCTGAGGTTGCTGAAGCAGAGCATTGATAAGCATTATTATCCCCTTTAGCCGAACCTGACACTTCAGTCACTTTTTCAGGCTAACGCCAAGAGGAGTGCATCGCTGCACTCCTCGTTTTTCTCGGTCCCCCATCCTGACCTTCGATACCGCGGCAGTTCGGCGCTATGCCGATCTTGCCGTCAAGGCGCGCGCGGCCTTAAAGGCCACCCCCCGCCCGATCATTAAATCGCTGTAATTGCCGCCGCGCATGGGTTCGCTTTGGCATCGCGCCACACAAGTACGTTCAATTGCCGCAGGTCTAGCTCTTAAGGCCGAGGGAAGGAGGAGTGCATCACCGCACTCCTCTTTCTTGTTTCGGGTTTTGAGCAGATGGTGTCACCAGGCAACGCTGATTGGGTTGTCCAGCCCCTCAACGGGAGCACCACGGGCGGACCTCCATATCGGGAAAGAAAAAGCGCCACCGGGCGCGGCGGCGCGACGATCTCGGCGGCCGATCTTACGCCCCGCTTTCGAGGTGGGATCGCTTGAAGTGCGAAGATGGATGCGCAGACCGTTTGCGGGCGTGGATACTGGGGATATCGATTGTCGGACCAATTGCAGTGCATCCATAGAAAAGATGTGGCAGCGCTCTCCGTGTTCGGTCGAAGGCCTATCCATCGGCCCCCTGACGGCTGTCCTTGACGATCGCCCAACCGGATGTATCTAGTTTGTGTCATTATGTGAGGCGAAGATGAAGGTGGCCTTTCAGAAGTGGGGCGATAGTCTGGCCTTGCGGGTGCCCAAGGCATTTGCCGAAGAGATCGGCGCGCGTGACGGCGAACCTGCAGAGATGACCGTGCGTGACGGCAAGCTGGTTATCGAGATCGCGGCGCTGCGTCGTCGCAGGCGTTGCTATGATCTTACAAGGCTGGTCGCCGGCATTACGGCAGACAATCGCCATGGCGAAATCGATTGGGGAGCGCCGGTTGGCCGCGAAGTCTGGTAGCTACCGTCCGGATTCGAGGCCGTATTGCCGGAGGGCGAAGACGTAAGCGGTGCCGTGCTCGCCGACCAGCCGCGCAGCATCTCATGGGAAAAGCGGCCGACCGGCATGCCGGGCGGGCGCCAGATATCGTGGTCACCGAAGTGCGTGAACGTTTGGGAGGCGTTGTTCGGGATCGAGAGAAAGCTTTGAGTGAGTTCCGAGATGCACTTGCTCTGTGGGCAAGCTGTCCATCGGGTGGACGAAAGCTCTGAATAGCGGCCGTGCCAGCGGACTCTTTATAAGTCTGGTCAAAGGCGACTCTTGGCTCGGGTCTTCCGTAGCGGGTGATCCGGGCGAACTCGCGCTTCAAGGTCCACGTAGCTGAACAGCGATCCCGACCGCTCATCCGATCCTCGCATCCCGGCCTGCCGATTCAACCACCGAGAGAATCACGCCCAACGCCATTTTCGCCAGCGACTTCTTCAACAGCCTGTTAGCGAAATTATGCGGGGCTATGGCGCCGAGATGCTCTGGGGCGCAGATCGTCGCCAGTATTTGCTTCTGGCCTCAACTGACGTTTGGAACATCGTTCCCGATGCCTTGAAGGGAGCGACCCCCCAGAGGGAATGCAATCCGCTATGTGGGTCGCTTGCAGCGCTAGGCGGTACCTGCTTAAGTTGCATGGAGTTGGAGCAAGCAATCAATGAAACGTCTCCTATCTATGTCAGCTCTTATCGTTGCAGCGTTGATCTTCACCGCCAGTTGCGCAAGCGCGTACAATTACAAGTACGTCGGGGACCGCAGCGCCGGATACGAAAAAAGGATCAACGGCGGCCGAGGCTGCATTATGGGTGACTGCAGTAAAAAACAAGAACGTCTCAAAGCTCAGCGTCCAACCACTAGCTGCTCTTCTCGCGCCGAGTCTTGTCGCAGCAAGAACAGCCTCAAACCGGGTGTTGCCTCCCGATGCGAGCCCGCTCGAATGGCTTGCCTCAAAACCGGCACTTTCGTCACTTTATCCGGCGAAAGGCGCGCCGTTGATCTGAGGGAATGATGGAAGCTTCACGCCGTCCTATCTGTATCCCGCGCACCTGGAGGGAGTGGACTGAACGATCCAAGGACTCGACATCCGGAACTCTACAAGCTTAGATTGTCTCCTTTTCAGGAGATTACTTCCCATGAAGTCGGTTGTCCTACTCGCTTTTGCCTTTAGCGTTGCCGTCATCCCCGCTCAGGCAGCGCAGTTCAAATGCCATCGCGATCTCAAGTGCCAGATGGCCCGGGATGGCATCACGTATCAGCAGGCAGTGGAGCGCGGTTACGTTAAGGAGAACGCTGCTGCGAAGGCCCGTAAGGCGAAGACTGCTCAATAATCTTCTCTGAAACTCCTCTCCAATCCCGCCGGTTGCCGGCGGGATTTTTCTCCTACCTTGACGGAAGCGAACCAAGATCCTTGAGGGCGTGACCCGAGAGCTTGATTGGAGCGAACGGCCGCCCTGTGAAGGGCTTGTGAATGCCTGTTCCTACTGCTGGTGCCTTTTTGTATCTCGATACCATCAGCGTTTTCTTGAGAATATGGCAGAAAAAGCCGGGGACCGAGGGAGCTGTCTCATGAGACAGGGTTTAAAAATAGCGATTTTCGTGACGAGCTTGTTTGCGTCAACCTATTCCGTCACATGGTCCTTTGCGCAGCAGAAGCCCGCAAGCAGCGCGGCCGTCGCCGCAGCGAAGGAGATATTGGCCATGAAAAACGCGCGAGCTATGTACGCGAACGCCGTGCCCAACGTCATCCAACGAACCAAAGCTGAGTTAGCTAAAGAATTTCCGAGTTATCAGAAAGATCTGGATGAAGCAGCAGCCGCCGTTGAAGATTTTTGCAGGTCGCGAAGGTGAAATTGACGACGGCATGGCGCAAACCTACGCCAACAACTTTTCGGAGCAAGAACTGAAGGACCTCGTCGCCTTTTACAAGTCTGCTCTCGGTCAGAAGTTACTTTCAGCGGAGCCCCTTTCAATCCAACAAAGCATGATCTTCATAAATGCGTGGCACAGAACTTCGCAGAATCTGTGAAGAGCCAATTTCGTATGGAGATGGCGAAGCGCAGAAAGCCCATCTGAGAACGGCCGTCGCGCCGAGTGCCTTATCCACCGCGAGAGGCTTTGGTACAGGCGAGCCGTGGCTTCCCTGAAGGGAGCGAATTTGAAGCCAGCTTTTGGCCCCTCGGGACCTTGCGAACGATTCCCGCCATTTCCGAAGTTGAGGGTGACCCGACGAGACTGCCCACGGTCAAAATCGGCACTATTGAAAATTGAATGGACAAGGCTCCGCCTCCGCGCGCGTGTCGGTTTATGGAGGCAGGTCTTAGCCGGTGCGCTCAAGCACTCTTGCCGATCGATCCGATGCGCTCCTTTTTCACACCTCGATCGCCGCCTGCTGCACGATGGACCCCTGCTGCAGCCCTGTTCGCCCCCTGTAACGACCCTGATCATCTCCTGTTCTTGCTCCTGTTTCTGGCGTCCCCGCGCGCTGCGGAAGGCTCGTAAGCCGCTTATGTGTCGACGTTTTTCCCGCAAGGTGCTCGTCGGCGACGCCATCGCGCGCATTTATCAGGCCGATCAGGTTTATCAGGGACTGCAACTCATGCTTCTTGTCCGGACCATTTCGCCAGCTCGGCGATTTTCCTCGGCGCGAAGCTCGGGGTCGTAGATGGCGGCTGGGGCACGCAGCGTACCTGCCCGCGCTGATTTTCTCGGCCCCGCCTAGCCCATTTGGGGGAGGCGCAGCCGGTCCGCTTTGGCATATCGCTTCCAGCGACCGCCCATTGCGTCCAGCGTTCGTATGGGACGAGGGTGCCGGCAGATCGTCAAGTAGCGAAATGACGTCAAACGCGTTGGGAGACAGTCTAGTGGGCCCGGACGGCTTCTCGTTCTTCGAGCTCGAGATGCGTAAGCGTTCGCGGAGCTGGGAGTGGAGCATCGGCTCCCGCGGCCGAAAGGCTATCATGCGAGGACGCGCGAGGAAGCGCGTGGTGGCGAGATATCAGGCGACCAGCGCGTTGTTTCTCTTGCTGATGAATGTATCCGTGGCGGCTCGGGGCCGAAAATAGAAAGCGGACCGCAAACACGAGGCCGCGCCTTCAGCTGAAACACCTGAAGGCTTGAGGCCTTTCGTTCCTGCTCAGACGAAACATGCGGTCGCCGACGGGCATAAGCCAAATGTCACCCCAACTGGGAAACCAGCGTGACCAGTTCCGACTGCCGATGCGCTCCCGTCTTCGAGAAGATCGACTTCAGATGGTTGCGTGCCGTTTCGCGCGAGATGCGCAAATGTTCGGCGGCGCTGGCGAGCGATGCGCCGGTTGCGAGCAGCGCGGCCAGTCGGGATTCCGCCGGGGTGAGATCGAAGGCCTGGGCGATCAGCGTCGGGTCCGGCGCTGCACGCGGAACGAGGTTGGACAGGATCAGCATGGCGCGCGCGCCGAGGAAGACCGAGCGCGCCGCTCCGTCCACCGGCAATGTGCGCAAGACCACCGGTGGCTTGGTCGTCCGACGGATAAGGATCGGAGAGGCGGGAATGGCGGCGGCGTCCGGCGTCGAGCGGATCATGCTGATCAGCTGATCGAACCTCGTCATCGCCTGCTTGTCGCGGAGAACGAGACGCCGATCCCTGATCCGGATCTCGTCGTCGAACCCGCGGTCCGCCACCGCGTTCGTGCGCAGGACCATTCCGTCCCGATCGAGGACCAGTGCGGGTTGTCGAACCCGATCCAGGACGTCGGTCATCGAGGTCAGCGCGGCCCGTCCAACCACAGTCGCGAGCGTGGCAGTCTCGGTCAGGCGGGGCGCCAATTGCACCAGCAATTGCTTGTCGCGCGCCTCGAATGCGCCTTCGCGGCCTGTTCGTTGCAGCGTCAGCGCCCAGGCCGCGCTGTCGGCCCAGAAGCCGATGCCGGCAAACCAGCGGTATCCAAATGGAAACAGCACCTCGTTGTACATGGGATCGGCGCGAATCTGCTCGGGGCTCATCACATCGAGGTCGGTCACGACCTCGCCCGACATCATGCGCGGAAAAGCCTTGGCCCGCGGGTCCTTCAAATGCCAGTTGTTCCTGAAATAGAAGTCGGTCGCCTCGGCGATCGATGCCGTGCGGGGAACGTCCGGGGTCCTGACGTCGCTCTGAAGCAGCAGGGCCGCCGACGCTCCGACCGCCCTGCAGATGTCATCCATGATGGCACGCCATGCTTCCGGATTCACGGCGGCCTCGCCAAGTCGATTGAGGACCTTCGACAGCTCCTCATCGTCGATTCTATTGGTCCTCAAGCGCGGTCCCCCTCCGCTGAGCCCCGGGCATTCGCTGCAAGCTGGCCGGCATCTGTGCTGCAAGCCATGCAGAAACACCCCTGACATTGGGGCCTTCCAACGCGTTTCCCTGACCGGTGATGCTTCGTGAGGAGGCGGCTCGACGCAAGCCCTCTTGCCTGTTTTTCCTGGTACGGGGCGTTCGACGAAAGTCTAGCAGGATCGTCTCGGTAGAGGTGGCGCGACCAGGACCCGGATGACCCATTCGGGTCATGCGTCAGGACGCACGCGCGCTATTCCATGGAGGAGGAATAGGCTTCATTCCGGGATTGAGATGACGTTGCCCTGCGCGAGCCCAGTTGGTTTTGGTGCTAGCTCTCCGCTGCCGATATCCGGCAGCGAGGCCCGGATGCGTCAGAGTGTCGCAGTCTGCGCAACGGGCCGGGGCGCGAATGGCACGCCGGCGCTATCAGCGGTGGTAGCCCATTTGCTCGGCAGCTTAAGCGATGTCGTGACATCAGGTCGGGCAGGGAAGGCGCTCGCTCCGTTCCACCCCATATTGTGCAGCAGTCCGGCAAAGCGTCGCTCCTTCGGAATGCTCAGGTCGCGCGCGATCACCGATCGGCGACGCGGGCCTTCGCAGCTGCACCGGTCGGTTCACAGCCTGCTTAAGGTTAGCAGCTGTGCTGTCTTGACGCAGTCATGTAACAGTGGAAACAATTTGCAATTATCAGAAAAGTTTTTTCGACGGTCGGAGATTTGCGACTTCGAGAATTCAGGCGATGCCGAGCAACGGCGCTAGGCGTCGAACAATAACAAGACCACGTCATTTCAAACTCGCGCCGTTGGGCTGACGGCGAACCTGGAAAAATCGGGAAGGTTACGGGAGGGGGCTCACCATGAGCGACCGCACGACGTCATGCGTCGCGTCCATATCGCGTTCTGCTTTCGACGATTGAAGATTTCTCCGTCCGCATAACGCAAGCCGCTTCCGCGCGCTTGCGAGCGATGCCTGTTGCCATATCGAGAAAGATGAATCGCCATGATCATTAACGGCACCAATGCAAACGATCAGATCACCGGCTCCAGCTCGGCTGACATCATCAATGCAAGGAATGGCGACGACACCGTCGGCGCCGGAGCGGGCAATGATCTCGTTCAAGGCGGCAACGGCAACGACATCATCAATGCCGGTGCGGGCAACGACATCATCGACGCCGGCAATGGCAACGACACGGTGGATGGCGGCACCGGTAACGACATCATTCTCGGCGGCAACGGCAACGATACGCTGCTCGGTGGTGCGGGCAACGACCTGATCTCCGGCGACAACGGCGACGATGTCATCGACGGCGGCGCCGGCACCGACATCGCCAGCGGCGGCAACGGCAACGACATCCTGATCTATCGTGCTTTAGAGAATGTGGGCTCCGTCGATATCTACGACGGCGGCAAGGGCCAGGACACGCTCCGCCTCGTCGTCACGCAAACGATGGCGAACTCGGCCTCGTTCAGGTCTGATATTGCGGCCATCCAGGCCCTCATCGCGCGCTATGGCAGCGCGGACTACGCGTTCAGGAGCTTCGACCTCGCCGTCGCCTCGATCGAAAAGGTCGAAATCGTCATCGAGGGCCCGACCAATCACGCGCCGGTCGCAGTCGCTGATACCGCTTCCGTCAAGGAGGACGTGACGACCGTTGCCAGCGGCAATCTGCTCGCAAACGACACGGACGCCGATGCCAGCGATACCCATACCATATCGGCCGTGGCAGGAGGCGCGGACAACGGCACCACGATCACCGTGGTCGGCACCTATGGAACGCTGGTGGTCACCAAGGCGACCGGCGCCTACACCTACACGCTCAACAATTCCAGCGCCTCCGTGCAAGCGCTCGCCGCAGGCCAGCAGGTGACGGAGCAGTTCACTTATACGAATGCCGACAACCACGGTGGAACGGGCTCGTCGACACTCGCGGTGACCATCACCGGCAATAACGACGCGGCGACGATCGCGGTGTCGGGGAGCCAGGACATTTCGGTGACCGAGGCTGGAACCGTGGCCGGCGACCCCAACGCGTCGGGCAAGCTTGTGGTGGCTGATGCCGACACCGGCCAGGATCATTTCGCAGTCCCGCCCTCGCTTGCAGGCACCTACGGCGATTTCACTTTCAATGCGGCGACGGGCGCCTGGACCTATACGCTCGATCCCGCGAAGTCGAACCCGCTCACCGCAGGGCAGCAGGTCACCGACACCCTGACGGTCACTTCAGTCGACGGTACCGCTACCCGCGACATCGTGGTGAACATCACCGGCACCAATGACGCAGCCGTGATCGGCAATCTCGGTCAGCACGATGTCACCGAGGACGGCGTCCTGACGGCGTCCGGCACGCTGTCGATCAACGATGTCGACCTGAATCAGAATGCGTTCCAGACCGTCGTCGCCTCGGCGCCCGGCAATCTCGGGACGCTGACGATTGGCACCAGTGGCGCCTACAGCTATGCGGTCGCCAACAACCTCGTTCAATATCTGGGCCAGGGCGAAACCCGCGACGAGACCTTCACCGTCAAGGCCGTGGACGGCACGACCAAGGACGTGACCTTCACGGTCCATGGCGTCAACGACGCCGCCGCCATCGGCGATCCCGACCAGCACGACGTCACCGAGGACGGCCAGCTGACGGCATCCGGCCAGCTGACCATCAGTGATGCCGACCAGAACCAGGCCGCGTTCCAGGCCGGCCAGGTCACGGCATCCGCGAATCTCGGAACGGTGACGCTGCAGGCCGATGGCCATTACACCTATGCTGTCGACAACGCTGCTGTTCAGTATCTCGGTGCCAACGACGTCAAGACGGAGACGTTTACGGTCGCGTCGGTCGACGGCACGACCAAGACCATCAGCTTCGACATTCACGGCGCACAGGACGCGCCTAGTCTGAACGTTCAAAACTCGTCGGGCGCCGCGGACAGCAACATCACGTTGAATATTGCGGCGACCAAGATCGACCACAGCAGCACCTTGTCGGTGAAGATCGAGGGGGTGCCGTCGAGCTTCACGGTCCAGAATGGCGCGGCGATCGGAGACGGCACCTGGCTGGTGACGGGGGACTCGATTCAGAACGTCGTCCTGATCCCGAATCATGCCGTCGGCAGCCCGGATCCGTTCACCCTGCACGTGACTGCCATCTCCGACGACGGTGTTCATCAGGCGGTGAGCACGGGCTCCCTTCAACTGACCGTGCAATCCGGCGCCAACGAGATCAACGCGCTGGATATCGATGGCTATATCGGCGGCGCGACCGTCTTTGCCGATGCCAACAACAACGGAATACTCGACGCGGGCGAAGCCTACACCACGACGCGGGCCGACGGCAGCTTCACGCTGGCGGGCGGATCCGGTCCGCTCGTGAGCATCGGCGGCGTCGATATTTCGACGGGCTTGCAGGTCGCGGGCGTGCTGAGGGCGCCGGAGGGCTCCACAGTCATCACGCCGCTGACGACGTTGATCGTCGCACTGGTCGACAGCACGGCAAATGACGAGCACCCGTTGACGGTGGACCAGGCCATCGGCGCCATCGCCGCCGCGTTCAACGTCGATCTCGCCTCTGATCCTCAACACCCCATTGACCTGCTGTCGTACGATCCGGTGCCTGCTGCGGTCAGTGGCGATCCGACGGCAACGGCGGTGCTTGCGGCGGCCATCCAGGTCCAAAGCACGGTCGCGCAGGTGTCGGCAGTCGGCGTGGCGCCCGATGCCGTCATTTCAGCGATTGCAGGGGCCATTACCGCATCGCAGACCGTTCCCAATGCGCCGGCCTTCGATCTGGCGTCTTCGGATACGGTTCAGAGTGTTGTCACGTTGTCCGGTGTCAGCACGGCCGCTGCCGCGACGGTGATCGAGGTCGTTGCTGCCGCGAACGACAGCATCCAGACCGCCACGAACGTCACCGAGCTGGCGCAAGCCGGCCAGGTCGCCCAAGGCGCAGCCGCCGACAAATTGGCGACGACTGACTTTACGGATCAAAGTTCCATCGACCAGCTGACCGACCAATTCGTCGATCATCTCGACACCCAGGTTGCGAATGCCGTGCTGACCCCGATCGGGAGCACCTTGTTCGGCACGCTCGGTGATGACGTGCTGGCTGGCGGAAGCGGCAACGATCTGATCGATGGCCAGGACGGCAACGATCGCATCAGCGGCGGTGACGGGAACGACATCCTGTTCGGCGGGGCCGGCAAGGACTATCTGACCGGCGGCTCCGGCGACGATATTCTCGACGGTGGCCCGGGCTTCGACCGCGCCGTCTATACCGACGCGACCGGCGGCGTCACGATCAACCTCGCGCTGGGAACGGCGTCCGGCGCAGGCGTGGGCACGGACACGCTCGTCAACATCGAAGCTGCCATCGGCAGCAACTTTGCCGATACGTTCAACGCAGCCGGCTTCACCGGCGACGCTCATGTCCCCGGCAGCCCGGTCGGCTACAACGAGTTCGAAGGCAAGGGCGGCGACGACACCATCATCAGCAACACCAACAGCCAGGGAGCGGAGCTGACGCGCGTCTCCTATGTCAGCGCCACCGGGGCGGTGACGGTGGATCTCGCAGCCGGCTATGCGCAGGGTGATGCGTCGGTAGGCCATGACACGCTCGTTGGCTCCGGCTTTAACGGCGTCTGGGGCTCCGCCTACAACGATACGATTCTGGGCAGCAACAATCCGATGTTCACCGCGGAGGTGTATTCGGGCTTTGCGGGCAACGACTACATCGACGGTCGCGGTGGTTATGACCGCGTGGACTACAATGTCGATCCGAACACCACGACGGGAATCACGGTCAATCTGGCCGGCGGCGTCGTGACCGGCGATTCGACCATCGGAACCGACACGTTGCGCGGGATCGAGGCGATCCGCGGCACCAATTTTGCCGATACCTACGACGCCACCGGCTTCGGCTCGGGCAGCGTCAATGCCGGCTCGAACGGGACGTTCAACGAGTTCACCGGCAACGGTGGCGACGACTTCATCACCGGCAACGGCTTCACGCGGCTCGGTTTCAACAACGCGACCGGCGGCGTCCACGTCGACTTCGTCACCGGCATTGCCAGTGGCGATTCATCCGTCGGCACCGATCAATTCACCGGCGTCAATGCCGTCCAGGCGTCGATGTTCGACGACACGCTGCTGGGCGGTGCGACCAACGACACCTTCACCGGCCTTGCCGGCAACGATTACATCGACGGCCGTGGCGGCTTCGATGTCTCGTCCTACAACAACATCTTCTTCACCACAGGAAGCATCACCGTCGATATGGCGGACGGCATCGTCACCGGCGATGCGTCGAACGGCACGGATACGCTGCGTTCGATCGAGGGCGTTCAGGGCACCAATTTCGACGATACTTACGATGCGACCGGTTACGGCGCGGGCGGAGCCAACATCGGCAACAACGGGACGTTCAACCAGTTCGAAGGCCTCGGCGGTGACGACCAGATCACCGGCAACGGCAACACGCGCCTGATCTTCGTCAACGCGACCGGCGGGGTGACCATCAATCTCGCGGGTGGCACCGCCACCGGTGACGGCTCGACCGGCCAGGATGCCTTCACGGGCGTCAACAGTGCGTTCGGTAGCAATTTTGCCGACATTTACGATGCAACGGGCTTCACCGGTCCCAACGCGAATTTCAACTCATTCCAGGGCAATGCCGGGAGCGACATCGTCACCGGCAACGGCAATACACAGATCCAGTTCGGCAACGCGACCGGCGGCGTGAGCGTCAACCTCACTGCGGGAACGGTCGACGGCGACGGCTCGGTCGGCCACGACACCATCACCGGTGGCGTGTTCAACGTGGCGGGATCCAACTTCAACGACACCATCATCGGCAGCGCGGGCAATGACAGCCTCTCAGGCAATGTCGGCAACGACATCCTGGATGGTCGTGTCGGCAACGACTCTCTCAATGGCGGCGCCGGTACGGATACTTTCGTTTATGCGACCGGCGGCGGCCTCGACTTCATCCAGGACTTCGTCCATGGCCAGGACAAGATCGATCTGACCGGCGTCTACGGCATCTACAGCCTTGCCGATCTGCAATCGCATGCCGTGCAGGCCGGCCCCAACACCGTCATCACCTTCAGCGCGAGCGAGGGCCTCACGCTTCAGAACGTCAATCTGAGCAGCTTGACGGCGAGCGACTTCCTGTTCGGCACGCCCGCGGCACCGATCGTCGGCGACGGCAATGCGAATACGCTCGTCGGCACGGCGAACGCCGAAACGATCAGCGGCCTCGGAGGCAATGATCGGCTTCAGGGTCTGGGTGGCAGCGACTATCTGGATGGCGGTCTGGGCTTCGACCGAGCGGTCTATACCGACGCGGCCGGTGGTGTTTCCGTCAATCTTACAGCAGGTACGGCATCTGGACCGGGCATCGGAACGGACACGCTCGTCAACATCGAAGGCGCGGTCGGCAGCGACTTTGCTGATACGTTTGATGCTACCGGGTTTGCCGGTGACAGCGGAATCCCGGGAGCCGCGATCGGCTTGGCCGAGTTCGAGGGCAGGGGCGGGAACGACACCATCATCGGCTCAGTCAATGCTTCCGGTGAAATCCTGGGTCGGGTATCCTATGCCAGTGCCACGGCGGCCGTGACGATCGACATCGCCGCGGGAATCGCCGACGGCAATGCTTCGGTCGGACACGATACGTTCAGCGCCATCAACGCGATCGTCGGCTCCGTCTATGCCGACACTCTGCTCGGCAGCGACAATCCCAGCGGCACTTACGAGCAGTACGATGCACGCGGCGGCGATGATCTGATCGATGGCCGCGGCGGCTACGATTTTGCGAGCTATAATAACGACGTGGCGACGACATCTGGCATCACGGTCAACCTCGCCGCCGGCATTGTCACGGGTGATAGCTCGGTCGGTACCGACACGTTGCGTTCGGTCGAGGCAGTGCGCGGCACCAATTTCGCCGACACCTACAGCGCCGTCGGTTTCAGCGGCGTGAGCACCAATGCCGGCTCGTTCGGCACCTTCAATAACTTCGAAGGTATGGGCGGCGACGATACGATCAGCGGAAATGGCGCGACCCGGGTTCAGTACACCCTGGCGCTCGACGGCGTGACGGTCGATCTTGCCCTGGGAACGGCCCACGGTACCGCGGCCGGCGACATCGCGCAGGTCGGCACCGATCATTTCACGGGTGTCAATGCGGTGATGGGATCGCTGTTTGGCGACGTCATCAACGGAAGCAGTGCCAGCGAAGTCTTTATGGGGCTCGCCGGAAACGATCAGATCGACGGTGGCGCCGGGTTCGACACCGCTCAATACAGCAACCTGACCTTCGTCACGGGTGGCGTCAACGTCAATATGGCGAGCGGCACGGTCACCGGCGATGCCTCGACGGGGACCGATAGTCTGCGTTCGATCGAGGGCGTTCAGGGCACAATATTCGCCGATACCTATGATGCGACAGGCTTTGGTCAGGCTGGCGCACTCAACGTCGGCAACAACGGCGCTTCCAACAATTTCGAAGGCCTTGGCGGCGATGATGTCGTAACCGGCAATGGCAGCACGAGGCTAATCTACGGCAGCGCTACGGGTGGTGTGACCATCAGCATGAGTACCGGCACGGTCACGGGTGATGTGTCCGTCGGCCATGATAGCTTCACCAACGTCAACGCCGTCAACGGCAGCAATTTCGCCGATCTTTACGACGCGACCGGATTTGTCGGCCCGAACAACAATTTCAATATATTCCAGGGCCTGGGTGGCGACGATCAGATCATCGGCAATGGCAACACTCAAATTCAGTATGGCAATGCCACGACCTCGGGCGTGACGGTCAATTTGGCGGCGGGCACCGCGAGCGGTGACGGTAGCGTCGGCCATGACACCTTCACCGGCGTCAACCAGGTTGTCGGCAGCAACTTTGCCGACGTTTACGACGCAACCGGCTTCAACAGCGTCTACGGAACGTTCAACAACTTCATGGGCGGTGCCGGCAACGACACCGTCACCGGCAACGGCGATACGCAGATCACATTCGGCAATCCGACAGGTGGTGTTGTCGTCAACCTTGCGGCAGGAACCGTCGACGGCGATGCGTCGGTGGGGCATGACACGATCACGGGCGGCGTCAGGGCTGTCCAGGGCACGATATTTAATGACATCCTCACCAGCGGCGATGGCGACAACACTCTGTTCGGCAATGCCGGCAATGACGTCCTCGATGGAGGCGCCGGGAACGACTATTTGAGCGGCGGTACCGGTGCCGATACCTTCATCTACGCGACCGGCGACGGTGCGGACTATGTCCAGGACTTCCTCCATAGCGATGGTGACAAGATAGATCTGACGGGCGTCAACGGAGTGTTCAGCCTTGCCGACGTGCAGGCTCACGCGACGCAAAATGGTTTGGACACCAGCCTGGACTTCGGGGGCGGCAATACCCTGTATTTGCAGAACGTCAATCTCGGCTCTCTCACCGCGAGCGACTTCGTGTTCGGAACGCCGATCGTGGGAGACGACAATCCCAATACGCTGGTCGGTACGTCGCACAATGACACGATCGTTGCCCTCGGGGGCAACGACATGCTCGAGGGCGGCGGCGGTCTCGACCTTCTCGACGGTGGATCTGGCTTCGACCGAGCCATCTATGCCGCGGCAACGGGCAGCATCATCGCCAACCTCGCCGCTGGCACCGCCTCGGGGCCGGGCGTCGGAACGGACACGCTCGTCAACATCGAGGGGGTGATCGGCAGCGATTTTGCCGACACGTTCGACGCGGCCGGCTTTACCGGCTCGACCGGTCTGCCCGGCGTCGCCATCGGTCAGAGCGAGTTTGAAGGGCGCGGCGGCGACGACATCGTCGTCGGCAACATCAACGCCCTGGGGCAGGTCGTGACCCGGATGTCCTATCTGGGAGCAACCAGCGCTATCACGGCGGACATCGGGGCAGGGACCGCGGACGGCGATGCCTCCGTCGGCCATGACACCTTCTCCAACGTCTCGACGGTCTGGGGCTCGGCGTACAACGACACGATCTACGGCAGCAACAATGCGTCCTTCACTTACGAGACTTATGAAGGTCGCGGCGGTGACGACTATATCGACGGCCGCGGCGGCTACGACCAGGTCACCTACAATTCGGATACGACCACCACGTCAGGCATCTATGTTCACCTTGCCGCAGGCACCGTGAATGGCGATGCGACTGTTGGTACCGATACGATTCGCAGCGTCGAGGCCGCGCGCGGCACCAATTTCGACGACACGTTCGATGCGACCGGCTTCGGCCAGGCTGGCGCGACCAATGTCGGTTCCTCCGGGACTTTCAACGATTTCGCCGGCGCCGGCGGGAACGACACCATCATCGGCAACGGCTCTACCCGCCTGAACTACCAGATCGCGGCCGCGAGCGTCAGCGTCGACCTCGAGACCAGCGTCATCGGGACCACGAATGCGGTCACGGTGGCCGGCAGCGCCACGGGTGCGACGGAGGGCACGGATACTTTCACCGGCGTCAACGCGGTGCAGGGCTCGACGTTCTCGGACACGTTGCTCGGGAGCAGCTTCAACAACAACTTCACGGGGCTTGGCGGCAACGATTACATCGACGGCCGCGGTGGCTTCGACACTGCGATCTACAACAGCCTCAGCACGGTCACGAGCGGCGTGACCGTCGACATGGCCGCTGGCACGGCGACCGGTGATGCGTCGATCGGCACGGATACGCTGCGGTCGATCGAAGGCATTCAGGGCACGGGCTATGCCGACACTTATGTGGCGACGGGCTTCAACGGCGTCAGCGCCAACGCTGGCTCGTTCGGCAATTTCAACCAGTTCGAAGGCCTCGGCGGCGACGACCAGGTCACCGGCAACAACAACACGCGACTGCTCTACTCGAATGCCACGGGCGGCGTCACCGTCAACCTGATCGCCGGCTCGGTCACGGGCGACGCTTCGGTCGGACATGACAGCTTCACCGGCGTCAACAGCGCCTATGGCAGCAATTATGCCGATAATTACGACGCGACGGGCTTCATTGGGTTCAATTCCTTCCAGGGTCAGGGCGGCAACGACCTCATCACCGGCAATGGCAGCACGCAGCTGATGTTCGCCAACGCGACCTCTGGCGTGATCGTCAACCTCGCGAACGGCACCGTGGATGGCGACGGCTCGGTAGGCCACGACACCATTACGGGAGGCGTGACCAACGTTTCGGGCTCGAACTTCGACGACACCATCACCGGTTCTACCGGCAACGACCAGCTGTTCGGCAACAGCGGCAACGACCTGCTCGGCGGCGGTGCAGGCAACGATAGCCTGAACGGCGGCACTGGCGCCGACACCTTCGTCTATGCCACCGGCGGCGGCGCCGACACCATCGTTGACTTCCTGCAGGCGGACGCCGACAAGATCGACCTCACGGGCGTCCCCGGTGTCTCGAGCCTTGCCGACATTCAGGTGCTCTCGACCCAACAGGGGTCGAACACGGTCATCGACTTCGGCAATGGCGACACCCTCACGCTGCTGAACGTGACGCTGTCGAACCTCACGGCTGCCGACTTCGTCCTGGGGCAGGGCGTGCATCTCGTCGGCGACGGCAACGCAAATACGCTGGTCGGCACCGCCTACGCGGACAATCTGAGTGGCCTTGCGGGCAACGATCGCCTCAAGGGCCTCGACGGCAACGATCTGCTCGATGGTGGCCTCGGTTTCGACCGCGCCGACTATGTCGCGGCAACGGGAGGCATTACCGCAAATCTCGCGGCAGGCTCCGTGACTGGTCCGTGCGCCGGCACCGACACGCTGGTGAACATCGAAGCCATCGTCGGCAGCGACTATGCCGACACGTTCAACGCGACCGGCTTTACCGGCGATACCGGCATTGCCGGCACCAATGTGGGCTTCAACGAGTTCGAAGGCCGCGGCGGCAACGACAGCATCACGAGCGCGACCAACAGCCTGGGTGCGCTCCTGACGCGCATCTCCTACGTCAGCGCAACGGGCAGTGTGACCGTCGATCTGGCGGCCCATTCGGCGGTCGGAGATGGTTCAGTCGGCACCGATACCCTCGTGGGCTCGGGGTTCGGAGGCGTCGTCGGCTCGGGCTTTGCCGACCAACTGCTCGGCAGCGCCAACGGCCCCGGCACCGTGGAAATCTTCGAAGGCCGTGCCGGCGACGATTTCATCGACGGCCGGACTGGCTTCGACCGGGCGGACTATGCGCTCGATCCGGCCGCGGTCGGCGGCATCAACGTTCAGCTGGCCGTGGGTACCGTAACGGGCGATGCCACGACGGTCGGCACAGACACGCTGCGATCGGTCGAATCCGTGCGCGGCTCGAACGCCGCAGACGTCTTCAATGCCGGCGGCTTCAGCCAACTCAGCCAAAATGCAGGTTCCAACGGGACCTTCAACGAATTCATCGGCATGGGAGGCAACGACAGCATCACCGGCAACGGCAACACCCGCGTCTCCTTCACCAACGCAACTGGCGCGGTGGTCGTTGATCTGCTGGCCGGCACCGCAAGCGGCGACGCATCCACGGGCAACGATACGTTCAGCGGCGTCAACGCCGTGATGGCGTCGATGTACAACGACATCATCCGCGGCAGCAATATCACCACGGCGACGGAGACGTTCACCGGCCTTGCCGGCGACGATTTCATCGACGGCCGCGGCGGCTTCGACGTCGTCAGCTACAACAACATCTACTTCTCCGCCGGCCCTGTCACCATCGACTTCACGGCAGGCACCGCGACCGGAGACGCCTCGATCGGCAACGATACACTCCGCGGGATCGAGGGGGCCCAGGGCACCACGTTCAACGACGTCTTTACGGCCACGAATTTCGGCGCCGTCGGCTTCCAGAACGGCGCGACCAACAACGTCGGCAACAATGGCAATTTCAACCAGTTCGAAGGCCTGGCCGGCAACGATACGATCACCGGCAACGGCAACACCCGAATCATCTATTCCAGCGCCACCGATGCCGTGACCGTCAACCTGCAGGCCGGCACAGCAACCGGCGGCAGCTCGATCGGGACCGACACCTATGTGGGCGTCAACAGTGCGACCGGCAGCAGTCTGGATGACACTTACAATGCCACCGGCTTCACCGGTGTCACCTCGGCCGGATCGTTCGGCACCTTCAACCTGTTCGAAGGTTTGCTCGGCAACGACACCATCACCGGTAACGGCAATACGCGGGTCTCGTATTCCCAGGCGAGCGGCGGCGGCGTTTCCGTCGACCTGTCGACGGGAACGGTGAGCGGTGCGGCCGGCGCCGACGTCATCATGGGCGGTGTCAACAGCGTCCAGGGTTCGAACCAGGTCGACCTTCTGGTCGGCAGCTCGAACAACGAGTTCTTCTTCGGCGGCGGCAGTGGCGACACCATCAACGCCGGCGGCGGCAATGACGGCGTCACCGGCCAGGGTGGCGATGACGCGATCGACGGCGGCGCCGGCACCGACATGGCGATCTTCTCGGGTTCGCAAGCGCAATACACGGTCACGACGTCAGGGACGATCCAGGTCCAGGACAATGTTGCGAGTCGCGACGGCACCGACACTTTGACCAACGTCGAAGTGCTGCAGTTCAGCGATGGCATCCTGTTGCAATCGTCGGGGACGATGGGGAGCCCGATCGATCTCTCGACGCAGCAATTCTCCAACTCGGCGCCCGTGATCGGAACGGCCGGAGACGATTATCTCCGCGTCGGGTCCAACATCTTCGGGCACTCGCTCAATCTGAGTGCGGGGACGGGTGACACCGTCCTGCTTAACGGCACCTTCGGCAACGGCTACACGCTCAATCTCGCCGGCGTCGAGAACGTGATCGGCACCGGCAACGACGAGTTCGTCAATCTCACGGCGAACGCCAACGGACTGGTCGTCGATCTCGGCGGTGGCAACGATCAGCTCAGCCTCGCGGGCGGTGCCAACACGCTCAGCCTGATCGGCGTCGAGAATATCGGCGGAGCCGATTACGGTGCGACGCCCGGCGTCAACGACGTGCTCACCCTGTCGACGACGGTCACGGGCCTGAACATCAGCCTCGGCAACGGCGACAATACGATGTACCTCGCGGCCGGCGCCAATTCGTTCGTGAACATCTACGACGTCAACCACGTCAACGGAACGGCGAGCGACGACACCCTGACCGTCACCGGCTCGATCGGGTCGGCCAACGGCGTCGCGATCGATCTCGGCGACGGCCAGGACACGATCGTCCTTGGCGGAAACGTCGCTACATTCGCCGCGACCGGTGTCGAGCACATCAACGGCAATTCGGGCGACAATCAGCTCACCTTGACGAGTGACATCAACGGTGTCGCCATCGACATGGGCGGCGGAAACGATTGGGTGTGGCTCGCCAACGGCGTCAACTCGCTCAGCATCAGCGGCATCGAAAACCTCAACGGCAGCGACTTCACCGGCAATCTCTTTCCGTCGGACGACACGCTCACGCTGCTGAACACCGTGTCGGGCGTGACGGTCAATCTCGGAGAAGGAACGGCCAACGTCCTCAATCTCGCCGAGGGTAGCAATTCGTTCGACAATCTGTGGAACGTGAACCTGCTCAACGGCAGCTCGTCCGACGACGTCCTGACGTTGCAAGGCAGCCCGGCGAACGTGATCGATCTCGGCGACGGCAACGACACCCTGAACTTCAATTCGAACGTCTACGACATCACCGTGACCAACGTCGAGACCGTCAATGCCGCCGCGAATTTCGACCGGATCACGATCGGCAACACGTCGGGCAACACCACGATTACAGCCGGCGCGGGTGCGGACGAAATCTTTGCCAGCGCGGGACATGACAATTTCCGCTTCCTCAGCACCGCGGATTCCGCCGCGGGGGCTGCGGATACCATTCACAATTTCGATGCGGATAACGACAGCTTCACGTTCTCAGGCATCGGCGTCATCGGCGACCACATCGAGTATGTGGGAGGCGCGGAGCTCCTCGGTGGCAACCAGGCTTCGGCCCATTTGCAGAATGTCGGGCCGGGCAACGACTATCTCCAGATCGATATCGATGGCGACGGAACGAGTGACATGGACGTGAGCCTGCAAAATGCGACGGGCACGCTGCACAATGGCAACTTCTTGCTGGCTTGATCCAGCGACTCACAGGCCTTGGCGGGTCCCGGTCCATCCGGTTCCGGGGCCCGCAACTGGTCCCAAACGAAACTGCCGCCCCCGGGTCGCCGGTAGGGCGGCAGTTGTCAGGCCAGCTGGGCTCGGCTCAGCCGAGCGCAATCGAAACTTATCGGACGTACCAATATCCCCACCAGCGCTGGGATACGGGCCGTGCCTGCGCCTTCATGGCTGCGACTTCCTCGACCGGGCGGAGCTGCGGACCATAGACCGCGGGCGGGTAAACGTCGTCCCACAGCACGAGCCCGCCCTGGACCGCGGCTGCCCGATGCGACGGAGCAAGCGCGAGCTCGGCGGCCGGCGCGGCGGAGACGGTCAGGCTGAGACCAAGGGCGGCCAGGGCAATGGATGGAATAAGGGTTCGGAAGTTCATTGGATTTGAATCCCTCTGAAACGCGATGCGAAATAATGCGTCGGCTGCCGGATGGTTGCAAGGGCATGGCTCGACCGATTTGCTCGAAATTCCTCGTCGCGGATAAGGTCGGCTTGGTGCGTCTGCTCGGCCGATATGCGGCCGAGCCGCGAATGCGTCCTCATCTCTTATAGAGAGTGGTCGCTATACAGAGCGTTCGGTGATCGTCGCCGTTCGAGACAAGAATGCTTCATGCACACAAGTGATCCAGCTTTGAACAATCTTTCGGCGCCCATGAGGGATCGAGAACCATGATGTCGACACACTGCTCGCTCTTGATAAGAGGCGGACTATCCAGGGCGACTCCATGACTTCTGCGTTTGTCTCCGCTACCATTTTCGGCGCTGGTCTCATCTTTGGATATGCGCTGCGCGCTTGGCGCGTCCAACGTAACGGCGCGAATGCATACGGCGCCTCAACCCAGACGTCCCAACCCACCTCAACGTTCGGCCACGGGCGACGAGCCTTCTAGATGTCGTCCAATTCGCTGCCGGCATCCAGCTTCACTGAAACGACGGGGCATGATGACATGAGCGAGCCCAAGAAGGACGCTCCGCGACGCTACATCGTGGATGGTGCCGGACAGCGCGTACTCGTTGGTCTGACGATCTCGGAGACCATCGAGTTCGAAACACTGGACAAGCCGGACACCGACTTGCTGGGCGAAGCGGCGCGCGTTCGTCAGGCCCAGCACGGCGAACGTTGGGTGGAACTCTACATCAAGCACGAACGAGCCTGGAGCGACTGGATGGCGCAGACGCGTGCGCGGCCGGAGAAAGCGCCGTTGCTCAACTAGGGTTTGAACCGGTTGCCGATTCACCCGGCCGCCCTTGCGATGCCCGCCTCGCGCGTCAGTGGCAGGCGATCGTCGCCACCTTACACCGCGAGCATGCGGCTTCCCTGGATGCTCATCAGGGTGAGGTTGCCGGTCGCATAGGCGCCGGTGTCGATGTTGACGCGGTTCGCCAGGAATTCGGCGCTGCGGACCGGCGTATGACCATGCACGATATATTTGTCGAACTGCTCCTCGCTCCGCAGGAACTCTTCGCGAATCCAGAGCAGGTCGCGCTCCGTTTGTTCGGCCAGCGGAACGCCCGGGCGAACGCCGGCGTGGACGAAGAAGAAGTCGCCGCAACTGAAGCTCAACCGCAAATTGTCCAGGAATTCCAGATGTGGGGTCGGCATTGCCCGAATCAAATCGCGCAATATCGATGCCGGATCGTCCCGCTTCAGGTCGGGTGGCGCGAGCCCGTAGGACATCAGCGTCTGGGTCCCACCGAAGGCAATCCAATCCTCGAACAATGAGGGATCTTCGAACACCCTCACGAGAAATGCCTCGTGGTTTCCCTTGAGGAAGACTGCGTTGCCCCGCCGGCTCCGTTCGACCAGGACGTCGAGCGTTGCGCGCGTATCCGGGCCGCGATCGATGTAATCCCCCATGAAGACCTCGATCGCATAGCGCGCGGCCGGCTGCGCAACGTCGGCGTCGATCACCCGCAACATGGGCTGGAGCAGATGCGCGCATCCGTGGATGTCGGAGATCGCATAGATGCGAACTCCCTCCGGCAATTGCGGCTTGGGGGCGGGCGGGCGTGGTCGGGCGAGAGATATCATGGGGCTCAATCGATCGGGTCGTCGAAAAACTTTCCCCAAGTCGCCGGCACCGGAGGGCTCCCATCCAACACGAACGAACGTGAATTCGGCGACGGAGCGTCCCTGTTCTCCGGCTCGATCACGCCAAAAGAAGGGCGCGGAAATTTTTGCCCACCCCTCGTCGACGGACAGCGCGAGCGATCGGCCCGCGCGAATGCATCGCTGAAGGCGAGAGCGCGGCAAAGATGCATGCCTGACGAAATTTCGCTGCGCACGCCCAGATAGCAATCTGTCGGAATTCTCGCAAATGATTCATCGCGCGTCATCGATCGATTGCATGCCTGAAAGATGAGCGAGGAGTCGCTCCGTGCGACGATCAAACAACGCTCAGGACGTGGAACTTGATTCAAAATAGGGCAACGCGTTCGCTCGTATGTCATCACTGTGACGAGATTTTCAGCGCGCCGAATTTCGCTGCGCATTTCAACATCGCGCATCATCCGTGCGCCGCAAAAGTTTTGCGTGCAGCGCCACAATCTCGCTGCGATCAAACAACACTTTCCGTGCGGGGAAGTTGACGAGTCTTCAGCATCACGATGAGCGTCACGCACTCTCTCGATTGACAGAGGTTCGAATGGCCGTTGCAACTTATGGTTCTGAAAACGCTCACACGCTTTCGTCGACGCGCGGCAGCTCGCTTCAGAGGCCATTTCAGATCGTCGTCATGGCTGCTGACTTTCTGCTGATCTTGTTGAGCTATGCCGCCGGGGCTTCGCTGTACGGCGCTGCCGTCGCCTCGCCGACCGACGGTGCTTCGGTGGGAGCGGGGTTGTTCGTCGGCGTGGTGTTCGTCGCGGTCGCCTATTTCCGGGACGTCTATGCCACGCACCGCCTGCTCAACGTCGTGTGGCAGCTTCGAAAGGCGGTGTTTATCTGGCTGACGTCGCTGACGATCCTCGCCGTTGCGGCCTTCCTGTTGAAATCGACGGATAATCTGTCCCGCGGCACCGTCATCGTGTTCGCCGTGATCGGCGGACTTGGCTTGATCAGTCTCCGCTTCGTCTGGCAGGCGGTGTTCGGCACGAGCTTTGCGAGAAGCCGGCTGGTCGATCGCAAGGTCATCCTGCTCAGCCTCAAGCCGCTCGATTTCACCTCCAGCCGCTTCAAGGACCTGCGGAGGAACGGCTTCGATGTCATGCGCCATTTCGTGCTCGGCGCCGATCGGGACGACGGCCAATGGGAGCGGCAGATCCGCGACGTGATCCGTCAGTCGCGCTCGGCCGACGTCGACGAATACCTGCTTGCGATCGACTGGAACGAGCTGCCGATGCTCCGCAAGCTGAGTCCGTATTTGCGCGCCGTCCCACAGCCGATACGCCTGTTGCCGGACGATCCGGTCGCGGATCTCGTGGCCCGTCCGTTTCTGCCGGTCAGTGGAACCGTCGCGGTCGAAATCCAGCGGCCGCCTCTCACGATTCTCGAACGACTGCAGAAGCGCTGCCTCGACGTTGGCGTGGCCGTATTCGCGCTGGTGATACTGACGCCGCTGCTGCTGACCGTTGCGGTGTTGATCAAGCTCGATTCCCCGGGGTCCGTGATATTCCGGCAGTCGCGCCGTGGCTTCAACGGCAGGCCGTTCGAGATCTGGAAGTTCCGAAGCATGACCGTTTCCGAGAACGGCGAAACGATTGCCCAGGCGACCAAGCGGGATGCCCGTGTCACCAAGATCGGTCGCTTCCTTCGCATGACCAGCATTGACGAATTGCCGCAGCTCTGGAACGTGCTGCGCGGGGATATGTCACTGGTCGGGCCGCGTCCGCACGCGCTGGCCCATGACAACTACTATGACGAGCTCATCAGCAAATACGTCTACCGGCATCACATGAAGCCGGGCCTGACGGGCTGGGCGCAGGTGAACGGGTTCAGGGGTGAGACCCCGACGATCGACCTGATGGAGAAGCGGGTTGAGTACGACGTCTGGTACGTCAGTAACTGGAGCATCTGGCTCGATCTGAAGATCATGGCCCGCACCGCATCCGCAGTGATGTTCCAGGAAGCCTACTAGCCGCGCGATGCCGATCCGGAACCGCAGGCTCGAGCGATCAGGTTCCGTCGCGCGACGACCTTCCGAACAGCCGCATGATCGCATCGCGTAACGCGAGCAACGGCGGCACCAGCACGAAAAAGGCCCCCATCGCAACGGAGGCGATGACATGACGGATCGAGAAGGGTTCGTCCTGCTCGATGTCCCGTTGGCTGGGGTCGATAGGCGCAGGTGCAAGCGTCGTCGCCATCGGCTGTGGACGCGGCTTGCGTGGGGGAACCACGATCAACACGAACAGGATGTTGAGCAGGACCCAAATAGTCAAAATCGTCAGGACGATCAGCATTCCGAGCCCGCCGGAAAAGAACTACAAATATGAGCCGAGGTTAGCCTCAGGGAACTCAGAAAGAAAGATGCCCAAAGTTTCGGCATTTTGAAGCATCGAAGACCGGATTATCTCGTTTTATCGAGAGATGATTGCCAATTGGCGTACTGTCCTAAGGACCACCGCCTTCGTCAATCCTTGCTTTTGGCTAGAGCAATAACTGCAAGTTGTGGATTCCGGACGAATACGGAGGCCTCAGCCCTCCGGTACGCGTGGCGCAATCCGCGGCTTCGTGCGCGAACGCGCTCCGGTCGCCGTGCAGAGGCAGTTCCGCAAGACACGAAAAGGAAGATACGAAAAAGGCCCGCTGCCAAATTGGCGACGGGCCTGAGGTCGTTACAGTTCGGCTGGGCGCAGGGCGCGCCGCCTAGGCATGCTCGACGTAATAGCTGTTGTGGTGCTTGCCCTTGTACGCCTCGATGCGCTTGAGCATCTTCGGGTTGGCGCGGTTGAGCACGGCGCCGAGCAGCTTCTTCTGGAGCACTTCCGACCCGGAAACCGATTCCTGAAGCGCACTTCGTGTCGTCTGTCCCCATTCGATCACGTAGACCATGGCGTCGATCAGGAGGCTGACCGCCTTGGAATCCGCCACCGGCATCACCGGGGCAAGATCAATCACGATGTATTCATAGTGCTCTCGCAGCACCTTGAGCAGCTCGGCCATCGCCTTCGACCCGATGACGTCGGCCGAATTGACCATGCGGGAGGCCACGACGGACGGCAGGAAATCCAGTCCCGTCTCCTTGCTTCGCTGCACGTGGTAGCCGAGGCTCGCGGGCTCGGCGAGGGCCTCCACCAGGCCGCTCTTGGCGTTGGGTGCGAGTTCCCGGGTCAGCGAACGCGTGTGCAGATCGCCGTCGATCAGGACCGTGCGATGCCCGGTGAGGGCGATCAACTGCGCGAAGTTGGCCGCCACCGTCGTCTTTCCTTCCTTGGGAAGGGAGGACACGATGCCGATCACCTTGATCTCGCGGGTCAGGCGCGCAACATCGATCGACACCTTGATGTTGCGCAAGGTCTCGGCGAACCGCGAGAATGGATGATCGACGACGTAGCGGGACAGATCGGGTGAGCCTGTCTTGCCTGACGTCGAAAGCAGCGCGCCGGCCGCCGTCGGCGGTCGAATATCCGGCAGGACGCCGAGGCACTTGACGCCGAGCTCCTCCTCGACCTCGGCGGGGGTCCGCAAGACGTCGCTGAGCATTTCACGGCCAAATGCGACGCCGAAGCCGAGGCAGAGGCCGCCGACGAGGCCTCCGACAAGCGCCAGGACCGTGCGCGGCGAGCTCTTGCGGTCCGGCTTCGTGGCGGTGCTGATGAGGCGCGCCTCGCTGAGCGGGAAGCTCTGATTCTGCGTCGCGCTTTGCAGCTTCTCGAGGAAGTTGTTGTAGAGGTTGCGATAGGTGTCGGCGGCGCTTTCGAGGTCGCGCAGCTTGACTGCGGCCTGGCCGCTATCGCCGGCCTGGGCGACGAGCTCCTTCACGCTTTTCTCGAGCGATGCCTCCCGGCTCTTTGCGATCTCATAGTCGCTGCGATAGGCATCTCCGATCCGATGCAGCTCGTCGGCGATGTTCTTGCGCAGCTCCTCCATCTTGTTGGCAAGATTGACCGCCGCAAGATGCTGCTTGCCATAGCGCCGCGACCAATCCGCATATTGGGCCTGAAGGTCGAGATATTGGGCGCGCAGGCGGGTGATGACCGAGTTGTTGAGAGCGTCCGTCACGGTCGATTGCGCAACATCCTGGTCGGAGATCGCGTTGATCCGGTCGAGACGAGCCTTGGCTTCGGCCGTCGCCGCTCGCGCTTGAACCAGCTGCGTGTTCAGGTCCGACAATTGCTGTTCGGACATCAGGCCGCGGCTGGTTCCGACGATGTTGTTCTCGGCCTTGAAGGTTTGCACGGCGCGGTCGCTGGCCGTTGCCTGCTCGCTCAGCTCGATGCTGCGCTGCTGAAGCCATTCGGTTGCCCGCTTGGTGGACTGATATTTGGCTTCCAGGGCGCCGACGAGGTAGGCATTGGCGATGGCGTTGACGATCTTGGCGGCCTTGTCAGGGCTTCTGGAGCGATAGTTCATCGACAAGACATACGTCGTCAGGACGCGTTCCGTTCTCAGGTTCTTCTGGACCTGCTCGACCACGGCGTGCTCGAGACGCTCCTGGGACGCAGGCTCGCCGGAGCTGAACAGCGACATGACCTTGCCGAGGACGATGGACAGCAGGCCCGGGTTGGAGCCATTGAACTCCGGATCGTCCGTCAGCTTCAGGCGACGGACCACCGAGAGAATCAGGTCGTCCGAATTGATGACCTCGACCTGGCTGTCGACGTAGCCGGTATCGATGAGGGCGCTGCTGGCGTTGCTGTCCTTGTCCAGCACCTGCGCCTGACGCGTATCCATCATGATACGGGCATTCGCCGTATACATCGGTTGCGCCGTCACCAGATAGACGAGCACCAGAGCCAGTGCAGCTCCCGTGCACGCCGCGATGATCGGCCACTGCCGGCGCAGGACGTCGGCCACGCGCTCGAAGCTGAGGACGGCCCCGCCGAACTCGATGCCGAATCTGTGTCCCGACTGGAAATGTTCTCTGGGCTGATACATTGTCTAATTCGCTGCCTTTTGACGATCGCTGATCAGTTCGGAAGGGGGACGGGCTTGAATGGGTTGGCGAGCTTGGTCTTCCATTCGCCATCGAGCAGGGCCCCGCCTCGGGCCGGTTGCGCCTTGCTCTTGTCTTGCGATTGAAGCTGGACGCCCGAGGTGTCCTCTCCTGCGGCGGAATAACCCGCTTGCACGTTGAGATCACCGATCCGTTGCGTGAAATCCCTGATCTTGCGCGCGGCGTCAGGCTTCGTCGACGTGCATCGTCCTTCCGCAATTCTCAGCGCGGCGCCGATGGCCGAACGATCGCTCGAAGCCGAGGCCGAGATGAGCGTCTGCACGGACGGCAACACCGACGGGTTCGTGGCGATGTAGGTAGCGAGCCGAAATCTCAGCTTGTCCTTGTCATTGCGCAAGCGCTCCAGGAGCGAGGAGGGCGATTTCACGAACGTGTCGAGTTCGAGCTGCGAGGCACGATCCGAAAATTCGACGCACTGGGCGCGGCAAGCTCCGATGCTCGACACGATCAAGGCAGAAGCTGCCAAGACGATCGCTAGCCATCGTGGCCTTGCATGACGAATTGTTGGTCCGCAGCCCATCCGTGTCCCTTCTTCCTCGCCTGTTGCAATAGGAGAACAGGCGAAACCTGGCAGGTAACTGTGTCAATTTTTGTGCGACGCAAAAGTCGTGCGCGTGATCGACGACAACAGATGCATTGCCTGCTTTTCGATCGGTTGCAAAACGAGGAGATACAATGCATGCGAGATCGGCATCGCGCGCCTAGGAATGTTGCAACCTGAAAACATAACAGGCGTTTGCGCGTTCGGATGTTGCAAGCGCGCGTCGCAAAACCGACACAAGCGGTCAGCTCGTCATTAGTTCCCGCCCGCGAAAAATTATCGGTGCGAGATGTGCGACGTCGGCATGCAGTAAAATCAGAGTCGTTGCGCTGGCCTTGATCGCAACAGCGTCGAATTTCGCGCACACTTTGCACGCAAATACTCGCGATCATCGCGCCCGAATTGATTTGCGCGCCGACGCACGGCGGTCTCAGGCAAAAAGTGGCGTGAACTTGGCGCTCGCATGTCCGAATGAACTGCGAGCGTTGAAATTATCGTCGATCGTCATGCGTCGAATGCGAGTCCGAGATCGCAGCGATTGAACACGTGCAAGTCCTGATACACACTGCTGCGATGCAATAGTTGGGAATGTTGATGTGACGGAGTTGGTTCATCGTGAGAAGGCGCATGTTCTGCCGCTCGACAGCATTCGGGGGATCGCCGCGACATCGGTGGTGATCCACCATCTCCTGCTGATGCCGACGTTCCTCGCGGCGTTCCCGCACAATGCGTGGATCAACTGCTCGTTCTTCAGGAGCTCATGGCTGCTGGTCGATCTGTTCTTCGTTCTCAGCGGGATCGTCATGTCGCTCAGCTACGTCGAGGGCGATTTCGGGCGATTCTCGCTGCGCGAGTTCATGGCGCGGCGCCTGGCGCGGGTCTATCCGCTGCATATCGTCATGCTGATGGCGAATCTGCTGTTTCGCCTCCTGCGGATCAGCCTGGTCATGGCGGGTGTCGTCGTGGCTGCGCCGGCGGCGTTTGAGGTGAACAACGCCTATTCCTTCGTTCTCAACGTCCTGCTGCTGCATTCGATGGGGTTCGTCGACTATCTCAGCTGGAATGCGCCGAGCTGGAGCATCAGCGTCGAGTTCTACACCTATCTGGTGTTCGGCCTGATCGTGCTCTTTGCCCAGCGCATGCGTTCGCTGTTGTTGTTCTACGTCCTCTGCGGCGCGCTTGCGGTCGGAAGCCTGGTCTTCATCATCTTCGTGCTCGACAAGAGGAGCCTCGGGCTGCAGACCGACTTCGGCATCCTGCGCTGCTTCGTGAGTTTCTTTCTGGGCGTGCTGACGGTCAGGATCGTCGATCGTCTGCCGGCCAGGCCGGGCCCTGCCGTGCAGGGTATGCTGCAATTCGCCGCCATGATCGCCAGCATCGCTCTCGTCTCCCTGGCGGAGACCAGCCCTGCGTCGACCTTCCTCGCGCCCGTGACGTTCGCGATCTTCCTCGGCAGCTTGCTGGCCTTTCCGGATGCGCTGCTGGTGCCGCGGATGCTGGTGGCGAAGCCGCTGGTCTGGCTCGGCAAACGTTCCTACTCGATCTATATGGTGCACGCGCTCGTGGTGCTGCTCGCCGAATATTTCGTGCGAGCCGTGGGGGCAGGGCGGATCGCCGCGCTCGATTCGGTCTTCGCCGGTTTGCCGGCCACGCTGAACCTCGTGGTCTCATTGGCAGCCGTGCTGGCGGTGTCCCACTTCACTTATCTCTACGTCGAAATCCCCGGTGGCAGGCTGATGCGGAACGTCCTTGGAGGCCGGTCCGGTTTCTCCGCGTCGCCCGCGCGGCAGACGAACTGAGCCGGACATGACGATCCTCGCGCTGCATCGCCCCAAGATCACGCTGATCAGCCTCAACATCGAGGCGATCGCGCTGGGGGCCTATCTCGTCCGCGACGCCTTTGGCGGCATGATCCGCTATTACACCAGCATCTACCACTTGAACGCGCTCTGGTACCTGCCCGACGCCATAGCGTTTCTATGTCTGATCCAGTTCTTCGTGCATTGCATCCTGCGCAATCGCAGCACCCTGGCTCTGCTGGTGTTGGTGCAGATCATGCTGTCACTCGTGCTCGGCTATTTCATGCTGGGGACGGTCAACGCTGCAGTCTCGTCCTTCAAGATGATGCTGCCCGTGTTCGTCGGATTCTGCTTCTGCGATTCGAGCCTCGGCTCGTACAAAAAGCTTCTGTCGATCATCGCGGCGACCTTCTACCTGTCGGTGATCGGTGTCTTCCTGACGAAATTCTATCTGATGCCCTGGGTGGGCTATAAATACGAGTCCTTCGGCGCGGTGCGCGAGGCGGGCAGGCTGTGGTGGGCTTATGGCGGTGACGACCAGCGCCTCATGGGTTTTGCCGCCGACAATACCATGGCGGCCTTCTTCATTCTGGTGTCGTTCGCAATCACGTCCATTCGCATGAGCACCACCTGGTGTCTCCTGTTCGGATCCATCGCAATCTATGCCACCAAGCTGACCACGAGCAAGACGACCATGATCGTCCTCGTGCTCTACCTTCTCCTGCTGGTACTCGTGCGCATGCTGCCGGAGAGGTCGCGCTTCCCCGCGATCCGGAGCATTGCGCTGTGGTCCTATGCCTCGATCTTCGTGCCGTTCTTCATGATCGTGGTCGCTTCAGGCACCGCGGCGGTGCCGCATTCGACCCTTTTCAGCATCCTCGATCGCATCAACAACAGCTGGCAAAAGCCGTTCATCTACCTGACCCAGCTGATGCCGGTCGGGCTGGTGACAGGCTGTGGTGCGGGTTGCTTCAACTATCCGCAGCAGCTGTTCTCGCCGCTCGCGGCCTATTGGGTGCCCGTCGACAATTTCTACATCGGGACCTATCTGATGTTCGGCCTGCCGTTCGTCGCGTTCATGGTGATGGTGTTCCGGGCGACGTTCGGAGCGACCGACGTGTACAAGCTGACGCTGATCTTCATCGTCAACCTTTTCACCATTACCGTCCTGAACTACGGCCCGGCGTCCGGACTCCTGATCATCGCACTGAGCTTCAGCGAGGTATTCTCGCGGCGTGCGACCTCCGCGCGCGGCGTCGAGACCGTGCCCATCGTCATGCGGCCGCCGATGCCGTCATTGGAAGGCTTCCGCCCGGATATGCCGGCGGCGAGCGGAAGCAGGTGAGAACGAATAATGCATAAGCGGCTCGCATTCATCGACACGTTGCGCGGCATTGCCGTGCTCTCGGTCCTGGTCCAGCATGTCTTCGAGATCATCGTCGAGAAGCACCCGACCGGTGCCTATTACTGGCCCATCCACGATGTGTTCGGCTACTATATGAACTTCGGCCGGTTCGGCGTCGTGTTGTTCTTCTTCGTCAGCGGCTTCGTCATTCCGTTCAGCTTCCCGGACAGCGCCACGCCGGTGCGGGATTTTGCGATCAGCCGCTTCTTCCGGCTCTACCCGGCCTACTGGACCTCGCTCGTGGTCGGGCTCGTGACGATGCAGCTGATGGACTCGAAGGTCTATCCGCTGGGGCAGATCGCCGCGAACGTGACGATGTTGCAGACTTTCGTGAACGTGCCGAACCTCTGGGTCTTCTACTGGACGCTGGCGATCGAGCTGCTGTTCTATGTCGGATGCACCGTTCTCTTTGCGATGGGGCTGCTGAACCAGCGCTTCACCGCGGTGACGATCGTCGTTGCAGCCGCCCTGATCGGAACCACCGCTGCGCTGTTTGTTGAGAACAGGGCGGTCTCCTCGGTGATGGAGGTCGGGCTGAACCTGTCGGCGATGTTCCTGGGCAAGATCATCCGCGACACCGTCATCGGCGGAAAGCTGCGATGGAGCCATGTGGCGGTCTGCACGCTCCTGTACGCGGTCTTCGCCGCCACGCTGTCCGATCGGCGGTTCGGGGGCGTCTATCACGAGAACTTCTTCTACAGCTATTCGATCGGAGCCGCCTATGTCTGCGCGGCGCTGGTATTCATCGGCTTTGCCGTGTTCGGCGAGAGGATGGCGTGGCGCCCGATGGCGTTCGTCGGCGTGATCAGCTATTCGGTCTACCTGATGTCGCCGTTCGTGATCGTGTTCGTCCATCGTCTCGTCTGGTTCGGCGACGGGCCGCTGGGATGGTCGATCTTCCTGGGCTTGATCCTGGCGTTGTCGATCCTTGTCAGCTGGATGACTTTCACTTTCGTAGAGAAGCCCAGCATTGCCTTCGGGCACCGGTTCCGTTCGGTGCGCCGAAAGAAGGCGGTGCTCGAGCCCGCGCTCAGCACCCAGGGTGCCGCGGAGTGATCAAGGCACCCCACCAGGTGGGCGCAGCCTACGACGGATCGTTCGTTCCGTCGGTCCAGGGCCTTCGCGCCATTGCGGCGCTGAGCGTGCTGATGGATCATTTCTACGACATGCCGAAGGGAGGCATGTACGACATCCCGGATCCCGGGTTTTTGCCGCCGCTGTGGCCCTGGCTGCAATCGGTGATCAATGTGGGCGGGCACGGTGTCGAGCTGTTCTTCATGATCAGCGGCTTCCTGATCCCGGCGAGCCTGGTGCGGCACGGGTCGTTGCCGCGGTTCTTCTTCGATCGCGTCCTGCGCATCATGCCGGTGTTCGTCGTGCTGCATCTGGCGCTGTTCGCGATCGGGCCGATCGTGGCCTACAAGTTCTTCCGCGGCATCGACCTGACCAGCTATCTCGCCATCTTTGCGGCCAATTTGTTCTTCGTGCAGGACGCACTCGGCTTGCCGATTGCGCAGCAGAATGCCTGGACGCTAACTTATGAGTGGGCGTTCTATATCTGGTTTGCGCTGACATTCTCGATGTGGCGGGCAGGCGGCAGGCTGCTGGCGGCACCCCTGATCCTGCTGGGTCTGGCCTGCCTGATGCATTGGCCGATCACCGCGTTCTTCTGCATCGGCATGCTGTTCAGCGCGACCGGATTTCGCATCTCCCTTCCCGGGCGTCTCGGCCTGCTCGCAGGGCTTGCTTGCGCGGCCGCCCTGTATGCGAGCCTGGTGCTATTTCACCCCTTCGTCGGGCTCATTCCCGGCTTCCTGCTGTTCGGCATGGTGCTCGCTCCGGATTCAGGCTTCGGCAAGGCTTTGAGCGCGCCGGCGCTGCAATATGTCGGAAAGATCAGCTACAGCCTCTATCTCGTGCATCCCTTCGTGTTGTTTCCTTTGCAGGTGATCGGCCTGAAGTTGGTCGCCGCCGGCGTCGATCGCTGGCTGCTGTGGGCTGCCTTCATCGGGCTCGGGCTGGTGATGTCGTTGGTTGCGAGCGCGATCAGCTATGAGTTGATCGAGGTCAGGCTGCGGCGCCTGCTGGACGGCGCGATCCGCGGCATGTTCTTTCGACGCCAGATCGAGCAATCGGTATGAGAGATCGCCGGGTCGCGGTCAGCTCACGGTCCGGCCGGCGAGCCTGTGATAGGACCCGAGCAGCTGCTCGGCGATGCGGTCCCAGTTCAAGAGGCCGGCCGCGGTCTGCCGTGCGCCTTCGGTCAATGTCGCGGCGAGAGGTTTTGAAGTCAGCACCCGTTCGAGTGCGTCGGCTAGTGCCGTGGCATCGCCGGGAGGAACCAGCAGCCCGTTGATGCCGTCCGTGACGACGTCGGGAATGCCACCGGTGGCGCTGGCAACGACGGGACGAGAATTGCCGTAAGCGGATGCAAGCACGCCGCTCTGTGTTGCATCCTTATAGGGCAGGGCGACCACCGTGGCGGATTGAAACAGCCGTCCGGTATCCGCGGGCGAGATATAGGCGTTGATGGTCTTGACCGTCGACATCGCTTCCATGCGCGCGCCAAGCCGTGTCATCTCGGGGCCGCGGCCGGCGACGATGGCTTCATGGGCCACGCCGCGCTGGGCCAATATGTCGATCGCATCGATGAAGACGTCCAGACCCTTGTAGGCCCACATCCGTCCAAAGAACAGGATCCGCGCGGATTCCGGCTCGGTGAGTGCGCCGCCGGCCGGCGGAACCATGAGCACACCGTGCATGCTGGAAACTGCCTCGCCCTTGAAGTCGGGCGAGGCGCGGCGAAAATCAGCGGTGCAGCTCTCGCCATGCGTCGTGACGACAGATGCGGCTGCGCGCATCCGTTCACGCCAGGCATCTTCACGCGGCGAGGTGCCGGAGCCGCCTTCCGAATGCGGAATCGCATCGTGAACCGTCAGCACCAGGGGAATGCCGAGCGGACGGAGCAGCTGGATCAGCTTGGACGTGTAGATCTCCGGAACTTCGTGACAATGAATCACGTCCGGACGAAACGATATTATGTCGATGAAGGACGCGGGGATGCCGATCGCGCCGCCGCGGCGCAGGCTCAGGTCGCGGATGCGTGTCTCGAAGGGCGCGGCCACGGCGATATCTGCAAGTTCCCATTGCTGGTTCGCGTCCTTGGCGTTGAGCACGAGGCGGACGTCGCAATGATGCGCCAATCCCGATGCGAGCCGGTAGGAATATTCCGCAAAATGCGGTGCGTAGATCGCCACGCGCAAACGCCTGGAGTTGCGGAGAGAACGCTGAGCAGGCGAATTCATCAAGGCATCCATTTTGCATCACTTCGCAAAGGTTGATCGGAGTGTAGTCCACGATTTGAACTCACTTCCACTCTAAATGGGAAACGTGACGGCACTCATCTGATTGCCATCACTCCGTCGTATTGTAGCGAGCATTCAGTACTCCGCCGCGATCGGAGATGGTGACGTCGCGGCAGCATCGCGCCATGTCGTCTAGCCTGCGATTGTGGTTGGATCTGTCGGAATTGGGTCGAATTGTTGATGAACGTCACGCCGGGTAAGCAACATCAGGTCGTGGTTGCCTTGTTCTGGTCGCTTGCACAGAATTGGGGCGGCCGGGCGCTGTCGTTCGTCCTGTTCCTGGTGCTGGCGCGGCTGCTCAACCCGGCGGATTTCGGTCTTGCCGCGCTCGTCGCCTTCATCCTGCTGCTCCTGAGCTCGATCGCCGAATTCGGCTTCGGCGACGCGTTGATCCAGCGCCGCACGCTCGAACCTGCCGACGTGACGCTGCCCTTCTTCTGCTCCTTCGCCGCTTCGACGCTTCTGGCGGTTCTGATTGCGCTCCTTGCGCCGGATATCGAGCATTGGCTCGACGTGAAGGGGCTCGCGCCGCTGCTGACGGCAGCAAGTCTCTCGCTTCCGATCGGCACCGCGACCCTGTTTCAGGAGGCGCTCTACAAGCGCCAGATGGATTTTCGCGTGCTCGCGCTCAGAACCATGGTGGCAACCGCCGTCTCCGGCATCGTGGGAATCGCCTGCGCCTATGCCGGGTTCGGCGCTCTCAGCCTCGTGATCCAGGTGGTCGTTCAGAGCGCGATCAGCGGCTTGTGGCTCTGGAGCCAGCCGCGATGGCTGCCGATGCGCGGTTATGATTTGAAGAGCTTTCGCGAGCTCTCCGGCTACAGCGTTCACGTCGTCCTGAACAGGCTGCTGGACTTCGCCATCGTCCGCACCATCGACATGATCATCCTGACGCTCTATGGCGTCGCGGCCCTCGGCATCTACACGGTCGGTGCGCGGGTCTACATCATCCTGATGCAGCTGCTCACCCAGGCGGTGATGGACGTCGCGTTGAGCGCACTGTCCAGGATCGCCCACGAGCGCGACCGTATCGCCGGCGCCTATTTGCGCAGCGTCAGTCTCGGAGCGCTGGTCGGCTCTCCCATTTTCGTACTGCTTGCGGCGATCGCGCCGGAGTTCTCCCTGCTGCTGTTCGGCGCGAAGTGGAGCGGAAGCGAAGTGGTGATGCGGCCGCTGATGCTGATCGGCGCGATCCAGACGGTGCAGTTCGTCAACAGCGCCTATTTCGGCGCGCTGGGCAAGCCGAACTACGTCTTTGCGCTGAACATCCTCAAATTCTGCGCGGTCGTGCCCGCGATGTTCCTGCTTCCCTCGCGAGATATCGGCCAGTTGGCGACGATCTTCGCATTCGCGCAGCTCGTGGTGACCCCCGTGACATTCGCGCTGGCGCTTCGGTTGCTGGGCCTGAGCTGGAGCCAGTTCCTGCGTCCGATCGCCGGCTGCCTTTGCGCCATCGTTCTTGCCTACGGCGCGGTCGTGCTGTGCCGCGAGGCGACGCAGGACATCAACCCGTATTTGCGGATGGGGCTGCTGTCGTCGTGTTTCGGGGTGACCTATCTCATGAGCATTCTGCTGTTCTGGCGGAAGCAGCTGTTCTCGCTGATCGATTTCGTCGTGAAGCGCGGTGCGACCGCCTGATGAAGACGAGGAGGACGATTTGAAGCAATTGATCCCGGTGCCGGTTCGCAGGCATCTCCGAGGCTGGCTCAACAGCGCGAAGAACACGCCCTTCGCGGTCGATCTCCTCGAGCTGCGCAGGTGGCAGATCGCGCGGAAGGACGTCGGCGTCAATGCGGCGCCGCGCAACACGCCGCGCCGTCTCGTGCTGTTGCCGTCGGACCCCTGGAGCATTCATCAGTCACGCGGCGACGAGGCGATGATCGAAGCCACCGTCGGCGAGCTGAAGCGGACCTATCCCGACCTCGAGACCTATATCGTCACCGCCACCAGCGCGGCGAGCGCGGACGTTCGCGCCATGGGTTTCAAGCCGCTCGAGATCTGGAGGCAGCCGTTTTCCTACGAGACGGTCGCGCAGGAACTCTCGCTCACCCGTCCGGATTTCGGCGTGGTGCTGGGGGCCGACGTGCTCGACGGCTACTATTCTCCGGTGGATGCGGCGCGGATGCTGCTCGTGGCCGACCTGATGGCGGGATTCGGCGCCAAGGTCAGCGTGCTCGGCTTCAGCTTCAACTCCCGTCCGGCGAAGGCGCTGCGCGAAGTGTTCCGGCTGCTCGATCCGGGCGTGGTCCTCAACCTGCGTGATGCGATATCGCTTCAGCGCTTCGACGATTTTGCCCGCAAACGTGCGCGTCTCGTCGCCGATTCCGCGTTCATGCTGACGCCGCGCGCCGACACCGTAGCGGTGAAGCAGATCGCGGCCACGGTCGCACGGCAGCGCGCGCAGGGCCGCAAGGTGTTCGTCTTCAACATCCATCCGATGTTGTTCAAGAAGCCGGAGCCGGCCAAGCTGGAGCGGATGATAGAGCTGGCGGCGGATGCCATGACGCGCCTGTCACGGCAGCACAATGCAAGCTGGCTGCTGCTGGCGCATGATTACCGCCCCGGAATCGCCGACGACAATTGCCTGCGGCCGCTGGCCGCTCGGCTCAAGCCCGCGCTTGGGGAGCACGTGCATCATGTCGAGCAGGTTCTGTCGGCGGGCGAGATCAAGGCCGTTGTCGGACTGGTCGACGGTGTGATCACCGGCCGCATGCATCTGGCGATTGCGGCGCTCGGGCAGGGCACCCCGGTGGCGGCGATCACCTACCAGGACAAGTTCCAGGGCCTGTTCGCGCATTTTGGCATCAGCGAACAGCTGCTGCTCTCGCCGGCCCAGTTCCTTGTCGGGGACAGCTTCGAGGCATTTCTGCTGCACTTTCTCGGGACATACCAAGCCGCGGGCGAGCAAGTCCGTCAGATGCTGCCTGAGGTGATGGAATTATCCCGCGCCAATGTCGCGCCGTTGCTGGACGATGGGCCGGCGCGGATCGTGCGGGAGGCCGGCGGCAAGGTCGCCTGAGCATTCAGATGTTTGCGGCGGGCGTCAGTTGACCGCCCGCTCGGGGTTCTCGAAGCGCAGGGACGTCTCGGCCGCCACCGGCCGGACCTTGCGGGAGGATACCAGCCCGGTGTCGGCCAAGCGATTGACGAGGCGCCGTGCCGGATTCTCGAAATAGGCGTAGGTGCGGTCCGCGATGATCGTCAGCACCACGCAGCAGGCGAGGGCGAAGAGGCCGAACTGATCCGGGCCCAGTCCGAGCCAGGTCCACAACGGCTTGAACACCGCAATGAGCAAAGCATCGTGCAGCATGTAGATCGCGTATGATGTGTTGCCGAGCCGTCCAAGCAGGCGGGCGCCGGGGAACTGGACGAAAGCGCTTTCGCCGACGGCGGTCAGCAGGATGGCGCAGGAGAACAGCAGAATGGCAAGGTCCGGTTTGGCGAACACGTTGAGGACGAGCACGGAGATGCCGAACGTGGCGATGCCGGCGAAAACCACCCGCTTCTGCCGGTAGGGCTGCGACATCCGGAACAGGATCGCGAGCAGGATGCCGTTCAGGAAGCTCGGCAGCGCGCGGAGCATGCCATAGTCATAATTGGCGCCGTACATCTGCGACCGCTCCTGCCAGATCGGCAGATGGCCGTGGGCTAGGACCAGATAGAGCGCCGCGACGACGGCAGCGAGCGCCAGCGGATGCAGCTTGCGCGCAACCAGCATCAACAGCGGAAAGATCAGATAGCAGAAGAATTCCGCGCTGATCGACCAGGACGGCGAGTTGAAGCTGAGATGGTCGGTAACGCCCCAGGCTTGCAGGAGAAGGAGGTTGTACAGGAAGTCCAGCGGGGTCGACCTCGCCGTACGCTCGAGGCCGACAGCGATCAGCACGACGAAGATGAGCAGGCTCAAGAGATGCAGCGGATAAATCCGCGCGATGCGGCGGATCATGAAACGGGAATAGGCGCGCACGCCGCGCGCGTCGGACGGATAGGAGTAGGAGATCACGAAGCCGGACAGGATGAAGAACATGTCCACGAACAGGCCGTAGGAGCCGTTCCAGGCCGGCGAAATGCCCGTGTCGATCAGCTTCAGGTGGAAGATGAAGACCCCGAGCGCGGCGACGAAGCGGTAGAAGTCGAGAACGACAAAACGTCTTGCTTCACTGGCTTGCATCGGGCCTCGGAGTCCTTGCGCGGTTCGCCTTTCTTCTAGAGTCGAATTGTGACGCAAGTTCGCTGAGCGCATCGGGCCGATGCGGGCAGTCGCGACACTCCGTCAAAATTCAGGGGGCCCATCCAATTGCGGATGGCAGTTTGCTGCCTGCTCATCGATGAGGCAGGTCCACGGGAAAGGGAACAGGGGCGGGACATGGTCCCCGCCCCTGCGACGTTGGCGCCCGTTTGGGCAGTGCTCAGACGAATACGAAGTCGTGGCTGGTCAGGCTGGAGACATAGACGTTCTTCAGCAGGATCGAATCATTAGCCGAGAACGTGATGAGCGCGTTCGTACCGGACTGCGTGATTTGCAGATGGCTGTAGTCCGCGGCCAGCAGTTTCGAGATCTGGACCACGTCGTGAGTCGTGCCGTCGCCGGCCTGGAAGTTGAGGATCTGGTCCTGGCCGTGATCGTAGGCGACGGTGGTCGAGTTCGGTGCCGCCGAGAACACGTCGTTGCCGGCTCCGCCCTGGATCGTCACGCCGCTGGCGACGGCCGTGACGTTGTGGGTGCCGTCGGTCTTGGTCTGGTCGAAGAACTGCAGCGCGCTGGCGGAGTTGTAGTTCTCGTGCTGCGTCGTGCCGGTCTGTCCGTTGAAGTTGAACAGGAAGACGTCCTTCGAGCCGTCGGCGTTGTTGGCGATCTCCTGGGTCTTGGTGCCGGCGCTGTTGTAGATGTCGGTCAGCTTGCTGCCGTCGTCGTGGATCACCTGGGTATAGTCCAGGGTGCCGTCGGCGTGGGTCCGGGTGAGCTCCACCAGCTTGCCCGCGGCATCGAGGTGCTGATGCTGGGTGGTGTAGGACTGCCCGGTGACGTTGTAGTTCCAGTTGTCCGACGTGCCATCGGCGTTCTTGATATAGGCCGCAGTCTTCACGCCGCTGGTATAGACCGTCGTGGAGCTGTAGCCATCGCTCTTGGTCGTCACCTCGCTGGTGATGACGCCGTTGGCATCATACCAGTCGGAGGTCTTGGTACCGTCGGCGCTCTGCTCCAGCGTGAAGGCCAGGCTGTTGTCGGCGTGGGTGCGAACGATGTGAGTGAGGAAGCCGGTCGAATCGTAGCTGTCGTGCTCGTTCGTGTAGGTCTGGCCGACGACGTTGAACTGGAAGACGTCCTTCGACCCGTCGGCGTGGTAGTCGGTTTCCGTCTTCTTGACGCCGGATGCATCGTAGTTGGTGACCACGCTGCTGCCGTCGCTGTTGACGGTTTGGGTGTAGTCGAGCGAGTTGTCCGCATGCCAGCGGGTCACCTCGGTGGTCTGGCCTGAGGGGTCGAGGTGCTGGTACTGCGTGGTGTAGCTCTGGCCGGTGATGTTGTAGCTGTAATTGTCGTGGCTCTGGTCGGCATTGGTGATGTAAGCCGCGGTCTTCACACCGTTGGTGTACACCGTCGTCGAGCTGTAACCGCTCGGCTTCTGGAACACCTCGCTGGTGAGGACGCCGTTGGCGTCGTACCAGTCCGTCGTCTTGGTGCCATCGGCGCTCTGCACCAGCTTGAACGCCATGCTGCCGTCGGCGTGCTTGCGGATCAGCGTGGTGAGGAAGCCGGTCGCATCGTAGATGTCGTGCTCGGTCGTGTAGCTCTGGCCGGTGATGTTGAAGAGGAAGACGTCCTTGCTGCCGTCGGCGTGATAGTCGGTTTCCTTGGTCCGCGTTCCCGCAGCGTCATAGTTGGTGACGACGCTGCTGCCGTCGCTATTGATGACCTGGGTATAGTCGAGCGTGCCGTCGGCATGCTTGCGGGTCACGGCAGTGACCTTACCTGAGGGATCGACGTGCTGGATCAGTGTGGTGTAGCTCTGGCCGGTGATGCCGAAGGCGTAATTGTCCTGGCTGCCGTCGGCATTTTTCACATAGGTATTGGTCTTGACGCCGTTGCTGTAGGTCGTGGTCGACATAGTGCCGTCCGCCTTCTGCACCACCTCGCTGGTGAGGCTGCCGGCGGAATTGTACCAATCGGTCGTCTTGGTGCCGTCGGTCGTCTGGGTGAGCTTGAAGGCGAGACTGCCGTCGCTGTGCAGGCGGGTCAGGCTGGTGAGGAAGCCGGTGGCGCTGTAGACGTCGTGCTCGCTCGTGTAGGTCTGGCCGGTGATGTTGTAGGTCCAGACGTCCTTGCTGTGATCCGCATGATAGGCGGTCTCGACCAGCTTGACCCCCGTGGCGCTGTACGTGGTGATCACGCTGCTGCCGTCGCTGTTGTAGACCTGCGTCGAGTCCAGCGAGCCGTCGGCATGGCTGCGGGTCACCGAGGTGACCTTCCCGGAGGCATCGAGATGCTGAACCTGGGTGGTGAAGCTCTTGCCCGTGATGCCGTAGGTGTAATTGTCCTGCGAGCCGTCGGCATTCTTGACGTAGGCCGCCGTCTTGACGCCGTTGGTGTAGAGCGTGGTGGAGTAGTAGCCGTCCGACTTCTGGACCACTTCGCTCAGCAGGGTTCCGGCGGTGTTGTAGGTGTCGGTGGTTCTCGTTGCGTCGGTGCCGACATGAACGAACTTGGTCTGCACGCCATTGGTGTAGCTGATCAGGTCCTTGGAGCCGTCGGTGTAGGCGACGGTGGTCGAGGTCGGCTGCCCGCTTGAATTGAGGCCGGTGTCGGACTTCGACAGCAGCTTTCCGCTGGCGTCGTAGGTCTTCGTGTTGCTCCAGGTCGCGGCCGCATTCGTCACCGAGAATGAGTAGCCGCCCTGAATCTTGGAGAGGGCGCTGCCGTAATGCGCAATTATGTAGTCCATGGTCGCCTTCGAGGCGACCGGCAGCACGTGGGAGCCGGTCAGCGTGATGGTCTGCAGCGCGGTCGACTCGCTCAGGTCTGACAGCTGCGGCACGATCTCGGCCGCCGTGCCGCTGACGGTGGTCCTGGTGTCCGGCGGCGTTGAGGTGGCCGGCGGCGCGTCGATCTCGATGATCAAGGGATGATCGCTGACCGGAATCGTGATCGTGCTGACGTCGGTATAGCTGGCGATCGCCGTGGTTCCCGTCAGGGTGTCGTACACCTTCACCGAATGATGCACGGCACCGAGGTTCACGGTGACCGTCTGGGCCGCGTTGGACACCTCGGTATCGGTGGAATCGTTCCAGAGCTTCGGCTCCGCCCACACGACGAGCTCGTAGGCGCCGTTGCTCTTGCCGAGCACCATGCTGTTGCCGGTGGCCGGCATGTTGCTCAGCGTGTAGTTCAACGGATCAGTCGGCTGCAGGCCGCCTTTGCCGTCGTCGGCCAGAACGGTCGTCAGATTGTGAATGGCCGTCGCGGCAAGCTTCGGCGACCCGTCGGAATTGAACAGTCCGAAATTGGCTTCGGGATTGGTATTGCCGGCGGAGGAGTCGCGGTCGAACAGCTCGTAGAGATAGGTCGCGCTGACGCCGGCCTTGTAGGCGTCGACCAGGGTGTTCAGGATCGATTTGGCCTGCACCGTCTCGTTGACGCCGAGATATTGGGTGTTGGCCTGCGTGGTGTAGCCGGTCTCGGTGATGACGACGGGCTTTCCCGGGGCCGCGGCCATCACCGCGCTCAGCGTTGCCGAGATCGAGCTGCCGGTTGTCAGGCTGGTGCTGACATAGGCATGGGCGTTGGCGTAATCGACCGAGCCCGACATGTTGCCGAGCTGGCTGTAGCCCTGCGGATCGTTGTAGGCCAATGACAGATTGTAGACAGGGATGCTGCCGAGCGCGGCGTTGGCGTTGACGGCCTGATAGAGCGCGCTCTGGAATTGAGCCGCGGCCGTCAGGCTCGAGCTGCCATTGTAGCTGAAGGGCTGGTGGTTGGCCTCGTTGAGTCCCTCGATGGCGCTGATGCTGCCCGGGTGGCTCGCCACGAACTTCTGGAGCGAGGCGATGTAGTTTTGCAACCCGGTTGTGCCGGTCTGGGGCAGGGCGGACGACACCAGGAAGTCGAACTTGTAGCCGGCGGCAGCCAGGCCGTCGACGACGGGTTGCGCGGCAGGGCTGGTGCCCATCGCGTCGCGCAGATGGGTGACGCCGAGATATTCGAGGTCATCGACCATCATTGCGAGATTGTTGTAGCCGGTCCACCCGAAGCCGGCATGCGTGTTGACGCCGATGGAGTTGATGAATCCGCTGGCGGACAGGATGGTTTGATCGGGCATTGCACACTCGAGTTTCAGCGCAAGCAAAATTGCTCGCAGGGATTTGCGTTCAAGCTTCTCTGTCGAGTGTGAATTTCAGATAAAAATCGAAGCTACAAATCGCGAGCGAACTTGGGTTCCTTGTGCAGGAACAGAATCGCTCTCTGTGCAGCAGAATAGGAATGCGATGCCAGGGCAGGATGACGTGAGGAAGGCGCTTTCGTGATTTTCAGGAAATGCGGTGCTGAATATATGCGCATCGCTCGCGAGATGGATTCGTTCGACGATGCGACGCGGCCCGCTTGTCCGCCGTTCGGAGTATCTTTGTCTCGTGATTTCGAGCAACGCATCGGTTTTCTTGCATGCGAAGTTCGCAGATGCCGCTTCGATGAGCGGCTATATGTTATAATTTACTCGTTTTGGTTGTAGGTGCCCAGGATTGGTGCAGGCGCTCGTTGCGGAGATTGATCCGGAACTCGATCGGTGTCGCAAGTCCGGATGCGACGAATTAGCCGCGGCGGGCCAGCATCAGAAAATCCCCGCGCCATCCGATGACCGCCGTCGCGAGCGCAGCGATCACGATCTTTCCGGCGAGCCATGTCGCGGGCCCGGTCGGCATCGCAGCGAGCGATCCGATCAGGATGGCGGCCGCCAGGGCCTGCATGACCAACGACCAGCGCGGGAATGCCTCGAACCGCAGGGTCGGACCGAGCGCGGCCAGGATCGTGGCAAGGGTAGCGAGCGCAGCGCAGCCGACGGCCTGTCGCGGCGACAATCCGGCCCACACCGCGACGAGCGCGACGGCTGCGACGATCGCGAGCTGACCGGCCGCGACGACCACGAGCCGGGTCGCGAGCTTCTCCAGGTGTGGAACCACCGCGATGGTCGCCTGAAGATGCGTGTGCAGGAAATAGAAGGCGGCCACGGTGGGCGCCGTCGCCAGGAAGCCGTCGAGGCTCTCCCGCGGCACCAGGATACGGGCGGCATCCGGAATGAAGCCGACCAGGCCGCCGAGCAGCACGAGGGTCGTGCAGATCATGAATTCGAACATCCGCCGGGCCGATTGAACCGACTTCACGACGGTCCCGTGTTCGAAGTCCTTGACCAATTCGGGATAGCTCACGGTGTGGATCGCGGCGTTGAGGACCCAGAACGGACGTTGCAGCAGGTCGAGCGCGATCGAAAATCCGGCACCTGCACCCGTCGCGCCCAGCCGGCCGATGATGATGACACGGAGCAGCACCGGCACCGACAGATGGATCACGGAGGCGCCCGCCGCCAGCATGCCGTAGCCGGCGAAAATCTTCCAGTCCGCCAGCATCGTCTGCAACGAGGCGCGCTGCAGCGGCGTGCGGTATGCAACGAGTCCGGCGACGAGGCCCAGCAAATGGCCCGCCGCAATCCCCAGCAGCGCAGCTTCAGCCGTCCCAGAAATTATGCCTCCCGCGCCGGCGCCGGCGAGAAGCGCGGTGGCACGCAGCGCAAGGAGAGAAGACGCAACGCCGAGCCGGTCGGACAGACGCACCGACAGGAAGTAAAGGTCGGTCAGGCCCTGAAGCACGGATATGCCAAGGCCCAACGCGATGATTCCCGCCGGGAGCGCGGTCGCCAGGGACGCGCAGCTCCCGACCACGATCAGCGCGCCCGCACTCGACAGGCCCGCCGCAAACAGTGACCACCTCAGCCGGGCCGCCTCGGTCTCCCCGGCTGCGGCCAGGAAACGCAGTCCGGCGAGCTGCAGCCACTCGAACATCAGCACGCAGAGCAATTGGCTCGAGGCCAGCGCCAGCGAAAAGCTGGTGTAGTCGGCGGCGGGCAACAGATGGCTGATCGCGAAGATCAGGATGATCGCCGCGGCGCTCTGATAGACGTAGCCCGCCATGGCGAGGAGGCGTGTCATCGCGGAATGAGGCGTTCCTCGCCGACGACCGCCGGCCCCTGTGGCGCTTCGGTCGTGGCCGCGCGCAAATGCGACATCCGCTGTTCGCGCAATTGTTCATACAGGCTCTTGTATGAAGACAGCACGTCGGCAAATATCCACTTGTTGGTATCGGCGATGAGGCGCCGGCTGATCTCGTCGATCTTGTGCGGATCGGCCGCGACCGCAAGCATGCTCTCGGCCAAAGATTCGGGATCGGCTTCGGTCAGCCAGCCGGTGATGCCGTGCTCGATGACTTCGGGCATGCCGCCAAAGCGCGTTCCGAGCAGCGGCCTGCCGGCCGCCTTGGCGTCGGCGACGACGAGCGGGCCGGGGTCGTGCCAGATCGATGGGGCGATCACCACGTCCACTTGCTTGTAGAAATCGTCCGGCACCACGAAGCCCATGAACTCGATCCGCGCATCGGGGGCGAGCGCCCTGAGGCGCCGTTGCTCCTCGTCGCTGACGCGGCCGGCGATCATCATGCGGATGCGATCCGGAGGCAGCAGCGCCAGCGCCCGCATCAGATTGTCGATGCCCTTTTCCTCCGTGAGGCGGCCGATAAATCCGAACGTCACTTCCGTGGTGCAGACCGGACGAGGATAGGGCGCGCGGGGCGGCTCGGTGGAGGCGTTGCGGATCACGGTGCGGATCGGCGTCTCGGCGAACATGCCCATGTCGGTGTGAATGGACAGGACGCGCTCGCTCACGCCGACCACGGCGCTGAGCCAATGCGTGGCGCGCTTGCGATGAAAGGTCAGAAGCTTGCAGCTCGTGCAGGTGTGCTCGCAGGATCGTCCCTTGTCGAAACGGGAGCAGCGCGGGCAGGTCAGATAATAGTCGTGAAGCGTATGAAGCACGGGAACGCCGAGCTGGGCGGCGACGCGCCAGATCGCGGTGGTGAGGCCCGACAAATTGTTGGAGTGCAGCACGTCGGGCTTGAAGGCCCGGATGCGTTCGGCGACCAGGGGCGCCTGCATCCGCCAGTCGTCGACGGCGTGCCAGATGCTGCGTAGCGCAACGTTCTTCTGCTCCGTGAAGGGCATATAGATGTTCTGCACCGGTGCGGAATAGACGTTGATGCCGTTGCAGCTTTCGTGCGCCTGCTCGGGTGAGGAGGCAGCCCGGATCACTTCAACCTCGTCACCGCGCTGAACCAGCCCTTCGGCGAAGCGCCGCGCGAAAATCTCTGCGCCGCCGACGATCTTTGGGGCCTGAGGCGTCGGATAAAGCGTGGATGTCAAAAGAACTTTCATCGCGTCAACCTCATGTCTGCAAAAAATCGCATCTACCGCGCCGGCCTGATCTCCAGGGCAGGAACGGCACTGTCATTGGCTGCAATCAGGACCGGTGTGCTCGAGACGGGAATCCAGACCCCGGACGCGGGCCTTGCCGTCTGGTCGCACGGCATCGCGAAGCTTGCGCTTGGCTGATCGCCCTTGAGCCGGATTTCGTAGCGCCGGTCCGGAGCCTCGGACCAGACCGCAACCCTGCCGCCGGAAGCCGTCGATGCGTTGATCGACACGACGCCACTGGCGAGCTCGCGCCGCTCGGCACTCAGGCTGGCGCGAACGAAGGCCCAGGCGCCCTGGGCGGCACAGGCAACCGGCTTCGGCGAATTGTCGAAACGATAGAGCCCGAAATTGTCCTCCAGCTCCGACGGATTCTTTCCACTGTCCTTGAGCTCGTAGAGCCACATGCCCTTGAGCCAGCGCGTCGCGGTCGATGCCCACAGGATCAGCTGCGCCGTATTGTCGGCTTGGGCCTGCTCGCTGACGCCGCATTTGTTGCTGGCCGTGGTCCAGCCTGTCTCGGTGATATAGATCGGGAAGTCGGGGTTTCCGCTCGCCTGGCCGACGAGACGGTGAAACGCCGTGACCCGATCGATGATTTCGGCCGAGGTGCGTTTGCTCGGGCCCATGCAGAAATTGTAGAGATGGATCGAAGCGCCGTCGGCATATTGAAGGATGCCGGTCCGCAGCATCTTCTCCGTCCATGTCCAGCCCGGATCGTCGCCAAGCGCGCCGACCAGGAAAGGCGCATTCGGCGCGACCCGCTTGACCGCCGGCCGCGCGACTTGCGCGAGCGCCAGATAGTTTTCCGGTGAGAACGCGGCGTCCTTCTTCGCCGCCAGGTTCCATTCGTTCCAGAGCTCGAAGAGCGGGTGTTGTGCCACGACCGATTGCGCAGCCGCGGCGGCATAGTCGGCAAACCGATGCCGCGCTTCATCAGTCGTCGGCGGCGAGGAGTTCGGAACGAGATGATGACCGAAGGCAAGGATCAGCAGAGGACGCGCGACGCCGGATCTGACCTGCGTTTCGAGCCTGGCGAGGCGGGGGGTGAACCCCATGCGGCGACCGCCGACCTCGAAATCGGACCAGGGAAAATCGTCGCGGAAGGCGTTGAGGCCGAGTTGCTTGATCTGGGCGATGTTCTCCGAAGGCAAATATCCGCGCGGGCTCACCGGGCCGCCCAGCCCCTGATGGGTGCCGACACCCAGCAGGAATCGGGCGTCGAGCGGTTGAACCTGCTGTGCGTAGACGGAAACCGGCAGGAGAAAGGATGCGATGAGGCTCGCGAGGCGAAGGCCGTCGCGAACCAAGGTGCGTGGAAGCGGAGGAGCCATCAGAAATTCTTGGAGAGATCCGATTGCAGCGCCGCCTTCGCCTCGACCGATGTGCCCTCGTCCTGCAGGAGTTCGGCATAGACCTGCTGCAATTGCCCATGCGTCTTCTGAACGTCATAGAGCTGCTTGAATCGGTCGTAGCCGCGCTGTCCCAGCACCTTGAGATCGAAATCGAGCGCCCGCCGGAAACCGTCGACGAGCGGCTGGACGGCGACGGGCTCGCACAGCACGCCGGTGACGCCGTCGACGACGATCTCGGGCAACGCGCCGCTGCGGAATGCCAGGATGGGCTTGGCGGCGCGCATCGCTTCCAGGGCCACGAGGCCGAAGGCCTCCCACCGTGACGGGATCACGACGAGATCGGCGGCCTCGAGCTGGGTCTCGATGGTCGGGCGGTCAAGCCAGCCGAGCAGCGACACGTTGGACGGGACGTTCGGGCCTTCGTATTTGTTGACGACGGAGGCGCCGATCATGCGGATGTCAATCACATCTTCCAGGGTGCGCGCCGCTTCGATCAGGAGATCGAATCCCTTCTGGCGGTCCAGGCGTCCGATGAAGAGAACCTTGACCTTCTTGGTGGTCCAGTCCGCCGCGACGGGCTGCGGCGAGCGCGTCTTCGAGATGCCGTTGTGAACGAGGGTGAGGCGGTCGGCCGGAATTCCCGCGCGGACCGCTTCGTTGAACTCGTCGCCGGAGATGCAGATGATTCGGTCCGACGTCCGCGCGAGAAGATTCTCCGCCGCCTTCGTCACCACGTGACTGAGGCGGCCGGTCTCGCGTGAAAATGCCCAGCCGTGCGGGCAATAAACCACGCGCGGTCCGTCCGAGCGGGCCGCAAGCGCGGGGCGCAGCACGAGGCCTGCAAACGAGGAATGCAGATGCACCACGTCCGGCTTGAAGGCGTCCAGTGCCTGCATGCTCGCGCGAAACATCTGGAATAGTCCGGCGACGCTGCGGCCGGATCGTTCGAACGTCGTAATCTGGTTGTCATCAATCCCGGGGAGATCGCGGCGATGATCCGAGGGCACGACATAGTGCACGTTCTCGGTGCCGAAGCTGGCTTGCTGCTGTGGATGCAACTCGTTCAGATAGCTCGCAATCCCGCCCCGAATCGTCTCGGCGATGTGCAGCACTTTCATCGTTTGCCTCGCATAGGCTTGCGTCGGAGAGCCGGACATCGTGTATCCCTGTTCTGTGTTCGCTAGTGCGAAACACAGTTCCTCGAATACGTAGCGATAATGGGGCAGCGATGTGGTGATGTTGCGCCATGATCATTCGCGCGCGCGATCGCGACAAAAAAATCATGGAACTGCACGAGAGGAAGCGAGTTGCAAACCGTTTGTGCAAAAACCATTGCGCGCAACGGGCGAGTTGCGCCGATTTTCACGCAGCGCTGGCGACGTTGGCCGGCTCGGCGAGATGATCGAGCAGGGCCTTCGCTGATTTCTTCCACGAATAGAATGCAACGCGATCCTGTTGCCGCATGCGCTCCTGATCGGAGATGGCGCCGGTTGCCAATCTTTCGAGCATGAGTTGCTTCAGCGCGTCGGCATCGCTGGCGCGAAAATACGCAGCTGCGTCACCACACGTCTCAACGACCGCATCGGCCGTCGAGGCGATGACGGGGCAACCGAAGATCATGGCTTCGAGCGGCGGCACGCCAAAACCCTCGTAGAGCGAGGGAAACACGAATGCGGATGCATGCGCATAGAGTGCCGCGATCTCACCGTCCGTCAGGCGTCCGGCCAGCAGCAGGCCGGCAGCCCCGTCGCCGGAATTGTCCTGAAAGACCTTGCTGTTGTCGCCGCCGACGATGACCAGGGGAACGTCGGGGCGATCGAGCAGCTGGACCGCGCGGATCGCCACCGAGAGATTCTTGTTCTTGGTCCTCGAGCCCACATAGAGGAAGAATTTCTGTGGCTGCAGCCCAAGCCTGCCGATGATGCCGGGATCCGGCTTCGTCATGGCGAAGTGCTCTGCGCTGTTGGGGAAGACCGGGATCCCCGTGGCCGGCAGATTCAGCACGTCCGCTAGCTCCTTGCGCGAAAAGGCCGAGACGGTTGCGATGCCAGCGTGGCGGGCCAGCAGCCGGCCCATCGTGCGGTGAACTGCCAGATAGCGCCAGTTGAAGAAGTCCGGCCTGCGAAAGACCTGCGCGTCGTGGATCACGACAATGTGGTCGCGATGGAACACCGGGCCGGCATTGGCGAGACTGATCAGGCGGCCTCCCGCAGCGGCACGCGCCAGCTCGATTTGATCCCAGGCGTGCCCGCGCAAGCGGCCGACGGTCCGAATCTTGATTTGCTCGAGGTGAAGGTGCTCGCTTGCATCCATTGGCGTCAGCAACCGCCAGTCTGCGTTCCGCAGCGACGCCGGAGTTTGCTCCAAGGCCAGCTGCGCGTCGATCGCCTTGACGATTTCGGCGGCATAGCGCTGAACGCCGGTGAGCTTCTGCGACAGAAAGCGGCCGTTGATGAAGAATTTCAATTGGCTACCACAATGGTTGATCGGAGTTCGCCCCCGGGCCGCGGGGACGCAGGCGGTGGACGAACCCGCAAAGGAGCAACCCTTAGGTACAGAAATATGACGCAGCTCCGCACGGTGCCGGCGCGCCGCCTGCATGGCTGGCGCTGCCTTGCTGCATCTGAGGTCGCGGTGTAGATGTCCGCCATGAGCGATGACACCTATACGCTTCGAAGTGGCCAGCTCTCCGCGACCATCAAGGCACACGGCGCTGAGCTGTGCTCCTTGAAGGATGGCACGACAGAATTCGTCTGGCAGGCGGGGCCGGAATGGCCGCGCCATGCGCCGTTGCTGTTTCCGATCGTCGGACGCCTCGCCAAGGATGAATTGCGGCACCGGGGCAAGACCTATCGGTTGACCCAGCACGGCTTTGCGCGTGACAGCCGCTTTGAATGGGCGGAGCGCGGCGAGAGCCGCTGCACGCTGGTGCTCGAAGACAACGAGACGACGCGTGCGCTCTATCCGTTCCCGTTCCGGCTGACCGCAATCTATGCGCTCGATGATGCCGGGCTCGATCTGACGCTCGTGATCGCCAACACCGGCAAGGAGACGTTGCCGGCTTCGGTCGGCGGTCATCCCGCGTTCAACTGGCCGCTCCAGGGGGGACTTGCCAAGGAGAGCTACGCGCTGACTTTCGCGAGCGCGGAGAAGGCTCCCGTCCGCCGCCTCGATGGCGGTTTGCTGCGCCCGGAAGCAGAACCGAGCCCGGTCAAGGACGCGGTGCTGTCCTTGTCCGAAGCCCTGTTCACCGACGACGCCGTCATTTTCGACCGGATCGAGAGCCGTGAGGTTCGCTTTGCCGCGTCCTCCGGCCCCTGGCTCAAAATGTCATGGCGCGGTTTTCGCGAGCTCGGCGTCTGGTCGAAACCATCGGGCGCGCCGTTCCTCTGCATCGAGCCCTGGCGCGGTTATGCCAGTCCCGCCGGCTTCGACGGCGAGTTCAGCGACAAGCCGGGCCTGATGCACATCGCGCCGGGCGCGGAAGAGAGCTTGTCGTTTCGGATCGAGGTCGGATCGAGCTGAGGGCTCTCAGACCTCGATCCGCGTGAGATCCTCACCGAGCACCACAGGACCTGCATAGTCCTGCCTGACATCCGCAAGCAGCGCCTCTAGCATGCCATCGTCGGTGCGCGGGCGATGGTGGGTCAGCGCCAGCTTCTTCACACCAGCCTTGGCCGCGATTTTGCCGACGGTGTCGCCGCAGGCGATCGTGAATTTCGCAAGGCGGCTAAGGTGCTCATTGTTGATCTCCGGCGTCGCGAGGAAGCAGCACTGAACGAGCAGGTCGGCTCCTTGTGCCAGTCGCTCCAGCCCAGGGCAGGGGACGGTGTCGCCGGAAATCGCAATGACCTTGCCTTCCGCCTCGAAGCGGTAGCCGAGACACATCCATCGCGCCAGGAAGGCCGGCGGCATGTCGAGGCCATCGCCATGCGAGACCAGCTCGGCGCTGATCTTCCAGCGGCCGGTGTCGAGAATGGGACCCGGTATGATGTCCGTTGCGAGGACGGGTTTCCAGCCGCCGAAGCTCGGCTCGCCCTGATCGCGCCAGGTGATGTCCTTGTCGTAGACCTGCGTGACCAGCGTATGGACGAGCCGCTCGGTGTCCGGCGGTCCGTAGATGCGCAGCGCGTCCTTGCGTCCGGACATCCATGAATTCAGCATCACATCGTAGATATCGCCGATGTGGTCGAAGTGATGATGCGTGAGAAAGACCGTGTTGATGGCGCCGAGCGGAACGCCGGCCTTGCTCAGCTGCACCACGACGCCGCGGCCGGCGTCGAACAGGATATTCTCGTCGCCGAGCCTGATCAGCGTGGTCGTCGCCATGCGGCGCGGATCCGGGCGCGGGCCGCCGGTGCCGAGCAGTATGACCTCCATGGTGCCCACTCCAGCGTGAGGAGTCTCCACAGTAGAGTTTAAGGCGGCAATGAAGCAAGCCGCATCGGGGCGGACGTAACGGAGCAGGCGCGCTCAGCGCATGCCGGCCGCGGTGGCGGCGATGGCCGGCTGGAGGCTTGATCGGTCCGGTCGCGCTGATGTCAGGCGATGCGCCAAATCCTGCGCGCGCCGTTCGACCAGATGCCATGTCGCGCGTGCCACGAGATAGCTCAGCGCGGCGGTGACGACATAGGCGATCAGCAGCGAGACCAGCCCGTCCGCGAGCGGCCAGAGCGGACGCAGGCCGGCGATCACGGCGAAGTGCGACAGGTACATCGAATAGGAATTGCGGCCGAGCGCCTCGAGCGGTTGGAAGCGGATGGCGAGCTTGATGCAGCCGACCACCAGCGCGCCGAGCACGAGATTGATCATGAGATAGTTGAACTCATGCGAGCCGGTGGCGCGGTCGGCGGCAAAGGACAGCGCGATGAAGACGGCGTAGATGGCGGCATCCGATTTGGCAAAGCCGTCGCGCAGCGCGAAGAACAGCGCGCATCCGATCAGGAAGACCGGAAGCTGGTTCAGGAAGCTGATGTGCAGCGTGGTCCAGACGAATGCCTCGTGGCCGGGGCCGTAATAGGCCGAGAACAACGCGAAGGCCCACGGCTTGAACAGGCAGACATTGACGAGATGCAGCACGATCGCCAGCGCGAGATAGAGATGGCGGCGCGATCCGAACGCGGTGATCAGAAGCGGGAAAACGAGATAGAAGGTCATCTCCGCCGCGATCGACCAATCGCCCGGCACCACGCTGTTGACGCTGTCCGGCCAGAAGCCGTGCAGGAAGGTCGCCGTCAGGATCACCTGAACCGGCCCGATGCCATTGGGCGCATTGGCGCTCGGTCCGGTGCCGTTGATGATGAGGTAAACCGGGATCGCGAGCCAGAACAGCGGCGCGATGCGCAAGAACCGGCGGATGTAGAATTTGCGGGTTGCATTCGCCTCGCCGCTGCGCTGCGTCCACATCAGGCACATCGTCATGGCACTGACGAAATAGAACACGTTGACGCCGGTCCAGCCCAGCATGAAAGCGTAATCGACGGCGTGGATGTTTGACGGAAACGCCTGCGAGACGTGGATTGCCATCACGCCGACAATGCCAAGGCCGCGCAGGACATCGAGCGTGTGCGAACGGCCGAACGGTGCCGTTCCCTGCTCGGTTCGACCGGCAGCCAACCGGGCCTGCCCCTGCATCACGCCTGCTCCGTGGTTTCGCAACTTGCAGGCGGGACAATAGAGGCGCGGCCGGGCCTTCCGAAGCCGAAGACCTTTTTTACGTTAACCGGCGGTTGAGTCCGATGCCGAATGTCCGGGATTGGGCCTCCCCGGTCCCCAACGGGGGTATCCTGAGTGATGATGCGCGGATTGAGAATTGTGGGCCAATTCATACTTAATCGTTGCAGACCATGAGCAATATTGTTTGCGCGTCGCAACGCGCCTAATATTCCGGCGGCTAATTTCGGGGGCTCGAACAAGTCGTGAATGTACGTTCACATGACGGCGCATTGCGCGGCGAGATGGATCGCCAGGTCGGGTCGCAGGCACACAGGATACCCAAGACCGTGGTTGATTCCGCACGTCAGGAAGTGCGTCCCGCCGGCCGCGAGCGGCTGATCGTCGTCGAGGACGATCCGGTGACGCGGACCATGCTGGTCGGCTATTTCAACGAGAACAATTTCGACGTGGTCGGCGCCGGCTCCTGCGCGGAATGCCGCCAGGCGCTGCGCGCGCGCACCGACCTCGTCTTCCTCGACCTGCAGCTGCCCGACGGCGACGGCTTCGAGCTCGCCAAGGAGATCCAGGCGACGAGCAACGCCGGGATCATCTTCGTGACGCGCCGCGACACCGACGTCGATCGCATCCTCGGCCTCGAGATCGCCGGCGACCACTACGTCACCAAGCCGATCAATCTGCGCGACCTGCTCGCGCGCGCCCGCAGCGTGCTGCGGCGGCGCTCGCTCGACCGCAAGGCGGCGCGCAACCACAATTCGATCGCCTTTGGCGACTGGATCATCGACCTGACCCGGCGCGAATTGCTCGGCAGCGACGGCAAGCCGGTGGCGCTGACGCGCGCCGAATTCGATCTGCTCGCGGCGCTGGTTGGCGCCGACGGGCGGCCGCTCAGCCGCGACTATCTGATCGAGGTCGTCAGCAACCGCCAGGCCGAGGTCGACATCCGCACCGTCGACGCGCTGGTGGCGCGGCTGCGCCGCAAGCTCGTCGGCAGCGGCACGCCGGTGATCGCGACCGTCACCGGGGTCGGCTACAAGCTCGCGCTCAGCGAGCGGCTGTAGAGCCTATCGTCAGCGCGAGGCGACACGCTTCCATCGTGCTTCGATGTGCGCCTTGATCTTGCTGACCCTCGCCTCGTGGGCGGCCCAATAGGCACGGCTGGCGGCCGCGGTGCCCTGGCGATAGCGGGCATAGACGGCCTTGGGCTGCACCGCCACCTTCGGCCGGCTCGCCGGTTTTGTCGGGGCCGCCGCCTGAGCTGCGGGCACCGGCGCCGGATCGGGCACGGCCGCGACCTCGGCGTCGAGGGCCTTCGAATTCATGGCGACAAGACGATTGCGGGTCCGGTTGCAATAGACCTGCGACCGCGGCGTCATCTCTTCCTCGCCATGGCCTGACCGGTATTTCATGAGGGCGCGGCAGACGTCCCCGCCCGCCAGGCGCCAGGCCCGGCTGAGATAAAGCACCCCGTAATGGATGTTGATGTCGGGTTCGGCGAGCTCCGCATCGCTGCCCTTGAAACCCAGCATCGCAGCCGTCTCCGGCCGCACCTGCATCAGGCCGATCTCGCCGACGCTGCCGATGACCGCCGAATTGTAGCCGCTTTCGACGAAGACGACGGCTTCGGCGATATCGGCCGGTAAATTGGTCCTTGCGACTTCTCGCTCGATGATCCTGCGGATCAGGGCCCGGGACGACGGCGTTTCGCCTGCGCCGAGCTCAGTGCCGCCGTCTGCGGCGTGCGCGCCGAACGGGGCCGACAACAGCAGGACGACCGCCACGTGTCGCCACGTCGCGCCGAGATTGAAGCGTGCCCGATCCCACAGCATCGCTCCGTCATAAATCGCCGGAGTTAACAACCGGCTTCTCGCGCCGTCACTGTCGCGCGCGGGCGCTCTGGTCGGTGGATGCGGCTTGCGAAGGCCCGGCCAGGCGGTCGTCGATCGCATAGAGCGTGCAGGTGGGCGACCATTTCATGCAGGCCGCCAGCGAGTCACGCTGGGCCTCGTCAGCCGTCACGCGTCCGGCGCGCCAGCCATAGCCGCCGTTCGGCGACACCGCGAAAGCCTTGTGCGGCAGCGTGCTGGCCAGATAACGCGAGAATTCGGCCCGCGCGGCTTCGTTGAGCTGGTGCGGTGGCGGCAGGGCATCGGGCGGGCTCAGGATGTCGCGACCGAGGAGGCCGCGCTCGCGCAGGAAGGCGTCGACATAGGGCGTCCATTGCGGACCGCTTGTCACCGAATAGAGGTAATGGCCGTCGTCGCCGAAGGGCGGCGCCGCGATGAACTTGGCGTTGCCGCCACCGGCGCGAAAGCCGTCATGGAGGCGGCGGGCGAGGTCGGGGCCGAAATAGGAATCGTTGACCGCATAGACCCAGAGCATCGGAACGCGCGAGGTCTTGCCGAAGCTGGTGAAGGCTTGCACCAGTCCATCCGGATTGCAGACATCGTCGTCGTCGCGCGAGCCGCGGCCGCCGGCGAAGCTGATCGCGGCGACGAGTCCGGGCGGGGCCTGCGCGGTGAGCGCGACCGTGGCGAGCCCGCCGGCGGAATGGCCGGCCGCGATCATGCCTGTTGTTGTCACGTCAGCCCGGCGCGCCATCGCATCGATCGCGGCGCGCAAATCGGCGACGGCAACTGCGGCTGCCGGAAGATACGCGGCCTTCGCGCAACCGCCGACGCTGTCGACGCGTCCTCCGGGCGAGGTGCCGTAGCCGCGCCGCATCACGATCAGCGCCGCAAAGCCGCGCCGGGCATATTCCAGCGCGATGCCGTAATATCGGTGCGCGGACATGCTCGCGCGGTCGTCGAAGCTGCGCGGCGAACCGTGGCTGAGCAGCGCGAGCGGATAGCGCTTCGCGCCGGCCGGGCGGACCAGAAAGGCCTCCAGTCCTTGCGGCCCCGCCTCCGCCATGGGGATGCGGAGATCCTCGGTGTAAAACTCCGCCGCCACCGCAGACGACGGCCCGCCCGCCGGGATCAGCCAGGCGATCAGCAGGGGGAGCAGCTTGCGCAGGACAGCCATGAGGCGATTCGAACAGCCGGAAGGCCTCGACCATAGCATGATCTCGCAATTTGCATGGCGGTGCCGATGTGTCCGACGCGCGGCGCTAGCGCCCGGTGGATGCGCCGGGGCTGTCCGTGGTGTCGCTATGGAGCTCCCGCTCGAACTGGCGCTTCACCTTGGCGAGGTCATGATCCACGGCTGCATTGCGCAGCATCGGGTTGAGTTCGACGTCGGTTCGCTCGACGTATCCCGGGGACGAGAGAGCCAAGGAACTGGCGAGCAGCAGGGCCGTTGCGAGAATGGTCATGTCCCCATTCATGGACCCAAATGCGGCCATTTGTTGCCGGCGTCGGCCGACGGCTTTTGGGTTGGCGGGTGCAGGCCCAATGCTATGGTGCAGCAGGACCTCAATTCGACAACGACGAGGATATTCCAGTGGCTGATGTTCATCCCGCGGCGGGCAAGCAGGCTTCGCCGGACGCGCTCACCAACATTCCGCGGCTGGTGACGGCCTATTTCGCGGGCAAGCCTGATGTCACCGATCCCGCGCAGCGGGTGGCGTTCGGCACCTCCGGCCATCGCGGCACCTCGTTCAAGAACACCTTCAACGAGGGCCATATCCTCGCGACCACGCAGGCAATCTGCGACTACCGCAAGGAAAAGGGCCTGACCGGCCCGCTCTTCATCGGCATCGACACCCATGCGCTGGCCGAGCCGGCGCTGGTCAGTGCCGTCGAAGTCTTCGCCGCCAACGGCGTCGAGATCATGATCGACAAGGACGGCGGCTACACGCCGACGCCTGTCATCTCGCATGCGATCCTCACCCACAACAAGGGCCGCACCAGCGGCCTCGCCGACGGCGTCGTCATCACGCCCTCGCACAATCCGCCGGAAGACGGCGGCTACAAATACAATCCGCCGCATGGCGGTCCGGCCGACACGGATGTCACGGGTGTCGTCGAGAAGCGCGCCAATGCCCACCTCGCCGACGGCCTCAAGGGCGTGAAGCGCGTGGACTATGCCAGGGCGAAGAAGTCCGCGAACGTGCATGCTTACGACTTCATCACGCCTTACGTCGCCGATCTCGGCAACGTCGTCGACCTCGAGTTGGTCAAATCCGCCGGCATCAATATCGGCATCGATCCGCTCGGCGGCGCCGCCGTGCATTATTGGCATCCGATCATCGAGCGCTACGGCCTGAAGGCCACCGTCGTGAACGAGGCGATCGACCCGACCTTCCGCTTCATGACGGTGGATTGGGACGGCAAGATCCGCATGGACTGCTCCTCGCCCTACGCGATGGCAAGCCTGATCGGGATGCGCGACCGCTTCGACGTTGCGTTTGCCAACGACACCGACGCCGACCGCCACGGCATCGTGACGCGCAGCGGCGGCCTGATGAATCCGAACCATTATCTGGCGACCGCGATCTCCTATCTGTTCGCGCACCGCCCGAACTGGAGCAGGGATGCCGCGATCGGCAAGACCGTGGTGTCGAGCTCGATCATCGACCGTGTCGCCAAGAAGCTCGGCCGCAAGCTGGTGGAGACGCCGGTCGGCTTCAAATGGTTCGTCGACGGCCTGCTCACCGGCGGCTTCGGTTTCGGCGGCGAGGAGAGTGCAGGGGCCTCGTTCCTGCGCCGCGACGGCGGTGTGTGGACCACCGACAAGGACGGTGTCATCCTCGGCCTGCTCGCCGCCGAGATCATGGCGAAGACCGGCCGCGATCCGAGCCAGCTGTTTGGCGAGCTCACCGCCGAATTCGGCATGCCGCATTATGCTCGCATCGACGTCGCCGCGACCGGCCCGCAGAAGAACATCCTCAAATCCGTCACGCCCGAGCAACTCGGCCTGAAAGACCTTGCCGGCGATCCCGTACGCTCAACGCTGAGCAAGGCGCCTGGCAACGGCCAGCCCTTCGGCGGCATCAAGGTCGAGACCGATTTCGGCTGGTTCGCGGCAAGGCCGTCCGGCACGGAGGACGTCTACAAGATCTACGCCGAAAGCTTCCGCAGCCCCGAGCACCTGAAGCGGATCCAGGAAGAGGCGCAGGCGGGCTTGGCGAAGGTGTTCGGGGCGTAAGCGCGGGTCCTCTTAACCCTCCCTGGAGGGGGAGGGTCGATCGCGCGTTAGCGCGAGCGGGGTGGGGTGAAGGTCCCTCCGCGACTAACAGTGCCCGAGGGGAGAGATCACCCCACCCCGCTTCGCATTTCGCTGCGCTCCATGCGAAGCGACCCTCCCCGTCCAGGGTGCGGGTAAGAGCACGCCAATCCTCGAAGAATTTAAGTTATGTATACAGTGTATGCGGTAAAGGTATTTTTGTAAGCCAAAATTGGCCTTGAACCATTTGGATTCTCCGTTACTGTATACATAACGCATACATGCGCCGTGGGAGTGAGACCAATGACAAAGCCCTTCCCGATGAACGCTTGGTACGCCGCGGCTTGGGACGCCGACGTGAAAGCTGCGCTGTTGCCGCGGACGATCTGCGGCAAGCATGTCGTGATGTACCGCAAGGCCGACGGTTCGGTGGCTGCGCTGGAGGATGCCTGCTGGCATCGCTTGGTGCCGTTGTCCAAGGGCCGGCTCGAAGGCGACACCGTCGTCTGCGGCTATCACGGCCTCAAATTCAACGCGCAGGGCCGCTGCACCTTCATGCCCTCGCAGGAGACCATCAACCCGTCAGCCTGCGTGCGCTCCTATCCCGTGGTCGAGCGGCACCGCTACATCTGGCTCTGGATGGGCGATCCGGCGCTGGCCGATCCCGCGCTCGTTCCGGACATGCACTGGAATCACGATCCGGCCTGGGCCGGCGACGGCAAGACCATCCACGTCAATTGCGACTACCGCCTCGTGCTCGACAATCTCATGGACCTCACACACGAGACCTTCGTGCACGGCTCCTCGATCGGCAACGAAGCGGTCACCGAGGCGCCGTTCGACGTCACCCATGGCGAGAAGACCGTGACGGTGACGCGCTGGATGCGCGGCATCGAGCCGCCGCCGTTCTGGGCCAAGCAGCTCGGCAAGCCCGGTCTCGTCGATCGCTGGCAGATCATCCGTTTCGAAGCGCCATGCACCATCGCGATCGACGTCGGCGTGGCGCCGACGGGCACCGGCGCGCCGGAAGGCGACCGTTCCCAGGGCGTCAACGGCTTCGTGCTCAACACCATCACGCCGGAGACCGAGAAGACCTGCCATTATTTCTGGGCCTTCGTCCGCAACTATCAGCTCGGTGAGCAGCGCATCACCTCCGAGATCCGCGAGGGCGTCTCCGGCATCTTCCGCGAGGACGAGTTGATCCTCGAAGCGCAGCAGCGCGCCATGGACGAGAACCCGGACCGCATCTTCTACAACCTCAACATCGATGCCGGCGCGATGTGGTCGCGCAAGCTGATCGACAAGATGGTGGCGAAGGAAACCGCGCCGCAGCATCTTCAGGCCGCGGAGTAGAGCATGGCCGAACGTGAAGTCGACCGTTCCGTCTCGCAGACCGTGAAGGCGCAGCTCGCGTTGCGCGACCAGATCCTGTCCGGTGCCTTGCGGCCGGGCGAGCGCATCTCCGAGCTCCAGGCGGTGGAAACCACCGGCGCCTCGCGCACACCGGTGCGCATGGCGCTGGTGCGGCTGGAGGAGGAGGGCCTGCTGGAAGCGATCCCGTCCGGCGGCTTCATGGTGAAGGCGTTCTCGGAGCGCGACATCTCCGACTCCATCGAGCTGCGCGGCACGCTCGAAGGTCTTGCCGCACGCTTCGCCGCCGAGCGCGGCGTCTCCGCGCGCGAGCTCGAGCCCCTGAAGGAGTGCCTGGCCGCGATCGACGAATTGCTGCGTCAGGTGCCGATCTCGATCGAAGCGTTCTCGTCCTACGTCACGCTGAACGCGCGCTTCCACGCTTTGCTCACCGAATTGTCGCGCAGCCCGCCCTTGATCCGCCAGATCGACCGCGCCTCGGCGTTGCCGTTTGCTTCGCCGAGCGGCTTCGTGATGGCGCAATCGGCGCTTCCCGAGGCGCAGCAGATCCTGATCATCGGGCAGGACCATCATCGCGTCGTGATCGACGCGATCGAGAACCGCGAAGGCGCGCGAGCCGAAGCCGTCATGCGCGAGCACGCGCGGCTCGCCGTGCGCAATCTGCGCCTTGCGCTGCGTAACCGGACCCATCTCGATCTCTTGCCGGCGCTCGCGCTGATCAAGACCGCAACCGATTGAGGCAATCACCATGCGCTTCATCGAAACCTGGATTCCCGCGACGCTGGTCTCGACCCGCGATCTCGCCCCCGGCATCCGCGAATTCCTGATCCGGCCCGACCAGTTCGACGTCACGGCCTATCCGGTCGGCAGCCACATCAATGTCAGCGTCACCATCGACGGCCTGCCGGAGACGCGGTCCTATTCGCTGGTCGGCGAAGCCACCTCGCAGGGATTCAAGATCGCGGTGCGCCGCGCCGAGGATTCGCGCGGCGGCTCGCGCTACATGTGGCAGCTCGCGCCGGGCGCGCGGCTCGACATCACCCAGCCTGCCTCGCTGCTTGCGGTCGACTGGGCGCGCGAACGCTACTGCCTGATCGCGGGCGGCATCGGCATCACGCCGATCCTCGGCGCCGCACAGGCGCTGGCACGGCGCAGGGCCGACGTCACGCTGCATTATGCGGTGCGCTCGCGCTCCAAAGCCGCCTATCTCGACGATCTCGCCGCGATGCTTGGGGATCGCCTGGTCGTCCATGCCAGCGACGAAGGCAAGCGGCTCGATCTCGACGCGCTGTTCGCCGCACTCCCCAAGGGCGCGCTCGCGCTGTTCTGCGGCCCGATGCGAATGCTCGATGCCGCGCGTCACGCCTGGATCGGGGCCGGCCATCCGCTGCCCGATCTGCGCTACGAGACGTTCGGCTCCAGCGGCACGCTGCCGACCGAGACCTTTCGCGTGCGCCTGAAAGGCTCGGACGTCGAGCTCGAAATACCCCGGGAACGCTCGATGCTGGATGTGCTCAACGCCAGCGGCTTCGAGGTGATATCCGATTGCAAGCGTGGCGAATGCGGTCTCTGCGCCATCGACGTGGTCGGCGTCGACGGCGAGATCGACCATCGCGATGTCTTCTTCAGCGATCATCAGAAAGAGAGCAACCAGAAGATCTGCGCCTGCGTGTCGCGCGCGAGGGGCACCATCACGGTGGACACGCTGCTGCGCGCGGATGCGGTTTGACCGAGACCGGAGCGGGACCCTCTTGAGGAGGAATGGACGGCGCCGCGGGCTCCACCTCTCCCGCTTGCGGGAGAGGTCGCGCCGAAGGCGCGGGTGAGGGCTCTCGCCTCTGGGGGAATCCCTCGGTGGAGGCAACCCTCTCCCCGACCCTCCCCCGCATGCGGGGGAGGGAGCGCACCGCTGGCCTATTCCCTACGCCGCGAACGTTGCCCGGTACTTCTTCGTCTCCAGCAGCGCCAGCACGCCGTCGGCCGAGACCGGGCGGCTGATCAGATAGCCCTGCACTTCGTCGCAACTGATCTGCCTGAGATATTCGAGCTGGTCGGCGGTCTCGACACCCTCGGCCACGACACCGATGCGCAGGTCGCGCGCAAGGCCAATCACCGATTTCACGATGGCCGCGCAGTCCGGCTGCACCAGCATGTCACGGATGAAGGACTGGTCGACCTTGATCCGGTTGAATGGCAGCTTGCGCAAATAGGTGAGGGAGGAGAAGCCCGTCCCGAAATCGTCCAGCGCCACGGTGACGCCGAGCTGCAACAGCGCGCTCAAGACCGACTCGGCCGAGCCGTATTTCGACAGCAGCATCGATTCCGTGATCTCGATCTCGAGGCGGTGCGGGGCGATCTTCGCTTCGCCAAGCGCCTGCACGACGGTCTGGAGGATGCCGGCGTTGTGAAACTGCGCCGCGGAGAAATTTACGGCGACCCTGATGTCATCAGGCCAGTTTGCAACGGTCGCGCAGGCGCGGCGGATCACCCATTCGCCGATCTCGTGGATCAGCCCGGTCTCCTCCGCGATCGGGATGAATTCGCTCGGCGGCACGAGTCCGCGCTCGGGATGTTGCCAGCGCAGCAGCGCCTCGAATCCGGTGATGCGGCTTTCGTCGAGATCGAGGAACGGCTGGAATACGAGGAAGAGCTCGTTTCGCGCGATCGCGCCCTCGAGGTCCGATTGCAGCGCCTTGCGATCGCGCGAGACCCTGTCGTCGGCCTCCTCGAAGAAGCGGACCGTGCCGGGTCCTGCTCGCTTGGCGCGGTAGAGCGCGGTGTCGGCATTCTTCATGACGTCGAGCGGCGTATTGCCGTCGCGCGGTGCCAGCACGATGCCGACGCTGGTTGCGCCCACCATCTGGCGGCCCTCGATCTGGAACGGCTCCTCGAAGGCTGCGACGAAGCGCTCGGCGGTCTCGAGGGCTTCCTCGGGGCGCGCCAGATTGGCCATCACCAGCGCGAACTCGTCGCCGCCGATGCGTGCGACATGTTCGGCCGCGCGCGTGCAGCGCTGCAGGCGGCTTGCGACCTGGACCAGGAATTCGTCGCCGGCGGGATGGCCGAACTTGTCGTTGACCTCCTTGAAGCGATCGAGATCGAGCAGCAGCACCGCGAACTCCTCGCCGGACAAGGTCAGGCGCTTGAGCGCGGCATCGAGCGTCTCGTTGAAGGCGACGCGGTTGGGCAGATGGGTCAGAGGATCCAGCCGCACTGTCCGCTCCGCCTCGATCTGCCGCATCACGCGCCGTGCAAACGAGAACGAATTGACGAACACGCCGCGCAGCAAGACGCTGCCATAGACCACGACGAGGAACGCGATCAGGAGGAACGCCAGATCGCCGTTCCTGCCGAGGCAGATGGCGATGCCGACGAAGATCGGGGCCGTGAAGGCGATGGCCGCGATCGGAATGGTGGCGAAGGCGAGCGCGCCGCCGGCCAGCATGCCCGAGCACAGACAGGTGATGACGAGCTGTCCGCCGGTCGAGGCATCGGGGAAAAAAGCGACCGGGACGATGCCCCAGGCGGAGCCGAGGACGAACGCATTGCGCACCAGCCGCTGCATGGCACGGCGCGAGACGAATTGCGGCTTGATGATGCGGCGCGCGGCGCGGGATTGCAGGCCGAACGCGATCGCGGCGGAGGCCACGGCGGTGGCCCAGATCAGGGCAGGTATCCGGTCCGGCGACTGCCACAACGCGATGGCGAGCACGATGGCGTTGCAGGCATTGGCGAGCATGATGCCGACCGAATAGCCGAGCACGAGCGACATCTGTTCGGCGCGGATATGCCCGGCCGCGGCCTCGTCGGTTGCGGGACCGCCAAAGGCCGACAGATCGCCGGCGAAGAGCCTCGCGACATAGCTGGTCGTTTGAGTCCGCATTCCAGAGCCCGTATGTGCCGTTGGTACGGCTCGATGCGGAGAATTCGCGGCAAACCTTTGACGAACTATGAATTATCCTCGGCTGCGGCACTCGCCGTGACCACTTCTGCGTGTTCGTGAGAGAGTATCGATAACAAATCGATACAAATGCGGGATGGCGAAGAAATGTTGGCAACTCACTCCGCTGTCATGCTCCGCGTCAGCGGGGCATCCAGCAGGCCGCGGCCCGTCAATTCCATCCACCGGCGGCTCGGCGCCTTACCGCCCCAGCTGCTTCGGGTCGTAATAGAACCGCTCCTCGATCAGCTTGTCGCCGCGCCAGATCTGCCACGCAATCTCGTCCAGCGTCCGCGTGACGCCCTCTGCATTCGTGAAGCTGAACTTCCAGCGCGTCGCGACCTGGTCACCCTCGATCAGGCTCGGTCCGAGACGCTCGGCCTTGACCTCCTTGGTGGCCGCCAGCACGCCGCGCTCCTTGGCGACCAACTGGTCGCGTCCGACGGTCGGCGGCGCGGTGTTCTCATAGGTCGCCGCGTCCGGCGCATAGAATTGTTCGATTGCGCCGATGAAGTCCCCGTCCTCCAGCTGCTTCGCAAAGGCTTCGACGATGTCACGGCTCGGCATGGCACACCTCAAGATCAAAACCGACTGTTAGTCGGTAAATACCGACCGGTAGTCGAAAAGTCAACTGGCCGTGCTTGGCGAATTCGATTAGACGAGAGCCATGGCGAGACAGGCGGAGCGGCGCGCGGCAACATCGGAGGCGATCCTGGCCTCGGCACGCCGCCTATTCGGGACGCAGGGCTTTGCCGCCACCACCATGGACGAGATTGCGGAGGCGGCCGCAGTCGCCAAGGGGGCGGTCTATCACCACTTCAAGACCAAGGAGGCGGTGTTCGAAGCCGTCTTCGACCAGGTCTCGCGCGATCTCGTTGTTGAGATCGACGGTGCCGCGCGCGCCGAGAAGGACGTGCTCGCCGCGATGGTCGCCGGCACCCAGCATTACTTTGCCGCGACGGCGAAGGGGCCAACCGGGCAGATCATCCTGCGCGACGGCCCCGCCGTGCTCGGCTGGGAGCGCTGGCGCGAGATCGATGCAAAACACTTCGGCGGCAAGATGCCGCGCGCGCTTTCCACGGCGATGGAGGCCGGGCTGATCGCGCGGCAGCCGGTCGAGCCGCTGGCGCGGCTGCTGCTCGGCGCGGTGACCGAGGCCGCGGTGGCCTGCGCCGGACGCACGGATATCGCAAGGGCGGGGGCGGAATATGCCCGTGCGTTCAAGTCGCTGGTCGAAGCGCTGCGTCTACGCGCATGATTGTGCTAGTGACGAGATGGAAACGCCCACCCCGACAAGAAGAACAGTAGCGCATGAACGCAAACTCGGCCTTCACACCAAGCGATCCCGAATTCGACTACATCATCGTCGGCGCCGGCTCTGCCGGCTGCGTGCTGGCCAACCGGCTGTCGGCGAACGGCAAGCACAGCGTCCTCCTGCTCGAGGCTGGCCCAAAGGATTCCAACATCTGGATCCACGTGCCGCTCGGCTACGGCAAGCTGTTCAAGGAGAAGAGCGTCAACTGGATGTACCAGACCGAGCCGGAGCCTGAGCTGAAAGGGCGGCAGGTGTTCCAGCCGCGCGGCAAAACGCTGGGCGGCTCGAGCTCGATCAACGGACTGCTCTATGTCCGCGGCCAGCACGAGGATTACGATCGCTGGCGCCAGCTCGGCAATACCGGCTGGGGCTATGACGATGTGCTGCCCTATTTCAAGAAGGCGGAAAACCAGTCGCGCGGCGCCGATCAATATCACGGCACGGACGGGCCGCTGCCGGTCTCGAACATGGTCGTGACCGATCCGCTGTCGAAGGCCTTCATCGACGCCGCGGTCGAGGCCGGTCTGCCCTACAACCCCGATTTCAACGGCGCCACACAGGAGGGCGTCGGGCTGTTCCAGACCACGACGCGCAACGGCCGCCGCGCCTCGACCTCGGTCGCTTATCTCGGCCCCGCGAAGGCACGCGACAATCTTAGGATTGAGACCGAGGCGCTCGGCCAGCGCGTGCTGTTCGAGGGCCGCCGCGCCGTTGGCGTCGAATATCGGCAAGGCGCGCAAATCCGTCGCGCCCGCGTGCGCAAGGAAATCGTGCTATCGAGCGGCGCCTACAATTCGCCGCAGCTGTTGCAGCTCTCCGGCGTCGGCCCTGCCGACCTCCTGCGCAAGCACGGCATCGACGTCGTGCTGGACGCGCCGGGCGTCGGTCACGACCTCCAGGATCACATGCAGGTCCGCATCGTGATGCGCTGCTCGCAGAAGATCACGCTCAACGACACCGTCAATCATCCGCTCCGCCGCACGCTGGCCGGCGCGCGCTATGCGCTGTTCCGCAGGGGCTGGCTGACCATTGCTGCCGGCACCGCCGGCGCGTTCTTCAAGACCAGCCCGCGCCTTGCCTCGCCCGACATCCAGGTTCACTTCCTGCCGTTCTCGACCGACAAGATGGGCGAGAGGCTGCACGATTTCTCCGGCTTCACGGCGTCAGTGTGCCAGCTCCGGCCCGAAAGCCGAGGCTCCCTGCGCATCCGGAGCGCCGACCCGACGGTGCCGCCGGAAATCCGTATCAACTACATGTCCACCGAAACCGATCGCACCACCAATGTCGAAGGCCTCAAGATCCTGCGCAAGATCCTGAATGCGCCGGCCCTGAAGCCGTTCGTGGTCAGCGAGTACGACCCAGGCGGGAAGGTATCCACGGATGCCGAAATTCTGGATTATTGCCGCGAGCGCGGCAGCACCATCTACCATCCCACCTCGACCTGTCGTATGGGCAATGATGCGCTCGCGGTGGTCGATCAGCGGCTGAAGGTGAGGGGGCTTGAAGGGCTCCGCGTTGTCGACGGCTCGATCATGCCGGATCTCGTGTCGGGGAACACCAACGCGCCGATCATCATGATCGCCGAAAAGGCATCCGACATGATATTGGAGGATGCGCGGTAACCCGTGATTGTTGAGAGGATCAGAACTTGGCTACGCGACTGAGGATCGGCACACGCAAGAGCGCGATGGCGCTGGCACAGACGGACGAGATCGCACGCCGCCTGATTGCCGCCGTACCCGGTCTCGACGTCGAGATCGTCAAGTTCGACACCACGGGCGATACCGACCAGGTCAGCAAGCTGCTGCCCCATGGCGGCAAGGGCGGCGCCTTCGTGGCGCAGATCCGCGCCGCCGTGCTGTCGGGCGAATTGCAGGCGGCGATGCATTCGCTGAAGGACATGCCGGGTAACGAGGACACGCCGGGGCTCGTCATCGGCGCCACGCTGTCGCGCGATCCGCCCGGTGACGCGCTGGTGCTGCGTGATGGAATTTCCCTCGACGCCTTCCGCCAGTCCGGTGGCAAGGGATTCAAGATCGGCACCAACGCCGTGCGGCGGGCGGCGTATGCCCGAAGGTTATTTCCGGAAGCCGAGATCATTCATTTCCGCGGTGCCGCCGACACGCGCGTGCGCAAGCTCGACAATCAGACCAAGCAGCGGCTGCCTGACGGCGGTGAGGTCGGACCGGCAGATGCGCTGATCATGGCGCGTTCAGGACTCGATCGTGTCGGCCTGTCTCATCGCCTCAGCTACGAATTCACGGCAGCCGAGATGCTGCCCGCGGCGGGGCAGGGCATCGTCGCCGTCGAATGCGCGGCGCAGGACTGGCAGACGCGGCAGATCCTCGCATCGATCGACGACCCCGCCGCGCACGCCTCTGCCGACGCCGAGCGCGAGGTGCTGTGGGTGCTGAACGGCCACTGCAATTCGCCGGTCGCGGGATTCTCGACCATCGCGGGCGATCAGATGTCGCTCACCGCATCGGTGCTGGATCTCTCCGGCAACACCATCATCGAGGCGTCGCGCCAAGGTCCCGCCAACCGCCCGCGCGAGCTCGGACGTGCGGTGGGGCTTGATCTCTTGACGAAGGGCGCCGCCGAGATCATCGAGCGCAGCCGGCCGCGCTGAGCCTCATTGCGGCTGTTTTGCCCGACGCGTCAAACATCACCGGCGATCGAGTCGCGGCGCGCGAAATTCTTCAATGATTTGTACTGTGCATGGGGTTGTTTTCGCGTTTTTTGTTATCGCCCCTCTGAAGAGACGGGAAAATCAGCCCCGCACGCGCTTGATCATCTGCTCGACATGGGCGATCGGCGTCTCCGGCTGGATGCCGTGGCCGAGATTGAAGATGAAGCGCCCTTGCGCAAAATTGGCCAGCACGTTGTCGACCGCGCGGTCGAGCGCGGCGCCGCCGGTGATCAGCACCAGCGGATCGAGATTGCCCTGCACGGCGACCTTGCTCTGGACGCGCTCACGGATGAAGGCCGGCTCCGCGGTCCAGTCGATGCTGACCGCATTGACCCCGGTCGCCTCGACGTAGCCGGGCAGCTGTGCGCCGGCCCCACGGGGGAAGCCGATGATCTTGGCATCGGGCACCTTGGCCCGCACGCCCTCGACGATGCGCCGCGTCGGCTCGACCGACCAGCGCGCGAATTCGGCCGGCGGCAGCACGCCGGCCCAGGTGTCGAAAATCTGCAGGGCATTGGCGCCGGCTGCGAGTTGCGCCAGCAGATACTCGATCGAGCTCTCGACCAGCACGTCGATGATCTCAGCAAACGCTTCCGGATGCCGGTAGGCCATCATCCGTGCCGGCCCCTGGTCCGGCGTGCCTTGGCCTGCGACCATGTAGGTCGCGACCGTCCACGGCGCGCCGCAGAAGCCGATCAGGGCGGTCTTGGGATCGAGCGCGCTGCGCACGAGCTTCAATGCATCGAACACAGGCTGAAGCTTGCCGAGATCGGCGCGCGGCGCCAGCGTCGCGACCTTGGCGGGATCATCCAATGGCTCCAGCCGCGGGCCCTCGCCGACCTCGAATCGCACCGAGCGGCCGAGCGCATAGGGGATCACCAGAATGTCCGAGAAGATGATCGCTGCGTCGAAGCCGAACCTGCGGATCGGCTGCAGCGTCACCTCGGCTGCCAGCTCCGGGTTGAAGCAGAGATCGAGGAAGCCGCCGGCCTTGGCGCGCACCTCGCGATATTCCGGCAGATAGCGGCCGGCCTGCCGCATCATCCACATGGGCGGGATGCTCTGGCGCTGGCCGGAGAGCACGTCGATGAAGGGCTTTTTTGCAGATTGGGGCACGAACGGTCCTGAACGGGGTTATGGCCCCTGATACACCCCATCGGCCCTCAGCGGAACAGGGGAACCAGCGCAGCAGGGCCGCGTTGACCCAGCCGATGGAGGACACCATGGCTGAGACATTCAATCCCGCGCCGCATGACAAGCACGCCGACGATCTGCACGAAGCGCTCGCTGCCGACCGCCAGTCCAAGCTCGACGCCGGGCTGAAGGATAGCTTCCCGGCGTCCGATCCCGTGAGCGCCGCCCAGCCGACGCCCTCGAAGGCCGATGCGGAGGCCGACAATCCCTCGCTCTGGGACAAGGTGAAGGCCATATTCAGCTAGTGGAGGGGCGACGCCGGATTCCGATCGGCTTGCTAATATCCTGTTAGCGATGCGCAGACCCTTGCGTCCGTAGGACTACGGAAAACTGCGATATTCACGGGTATTGCGGCGGGCACTTCAGAGTTCAATAACAGAAGCGGCAGAGGTTCCGAACCATCGGAGACCTCTGCCGCATGAGCGCTGCAACTCAACGAACTGGATGGAGCCGTCTGCCGCTGCGCGCGGCGGCGTTCGTTGCGCTGACCTGCGTGACCATCCTCGGCGTCAGCGGTTGGCGCGAATGGACCGCACGCGATTCGGTGCTCAGAGGCGCCGAGACAGAGATGGCGAACGTTGCCCGTTCGCTGACCCAGCATGCCGAGGACAGCCTCGATCTCTTGGATTCCGGCGTCGTCGGCGTCGTCAGCCGGTTGGAGATGGATGGCACCGGCCCCGCCACCCTCACGAAACTCGGCAACGTCCTGGAGGCGCGCAAGAAGGCCGTGCCGCGCATCCACAGCCTCGCCATCATCGACGACCACGGCAATTGGCTGACCTCGCCCGGCACGACCGGCTCGACGCTCAGCGACGATGCGTTTTTCCGCTATCATCAGCTCTCCCCGAAACGGGAGCCCTATGTCGGCCATCCCGTGAAGAGCCTCCTCGAAGGCGAATGGGTGGTCACCCTGTCGCGCCGCTTCAACAAGCCGGACGGCAGCTTCGGCGGCGTGGTGCTCGCGACCATCAGCTCTCGATATCTCGCGCACTTCTATGAGCAGTTCGAGATCGGTCGCAACAGCTCCGCGACGCTGGTGCATGGCGACGGATTGATCATCGCGCGCAATCCCGGCAACGACGAGCTCGTCGGCCGCAGCGTCGCCGACACTGCGCTCTTCCGAGACGCCAGTCTGCAACGGCCGAGCGGCGTCTATCATTTCAAGTCACCATTGGACGCCGCGGAGCGACTGAGCTTCTTCAAACGCTCTGGCCGCTATCCTCTGGTCCTGGTGGCCACGCTCGACAAAGAGGAGCTGCTCGCGCCCTGGCGCGCTGCGGCAATCTCCCGCATGCTCTACGTCGCCGCGTTGGTGATGCTGATTGCGGTCATCGGCGCTGTGCTGGTGCGGCAGCTGCAGCGCGGCCAGCGCATGGCCGCGGCGCTGGTCGAGAAGGAGGCGCATTTCCGCCTGCTCGCGGAAGGCTCCAGCGACATGGTGACAAGCATCGGGCTCGACGAGCGGTTGCGCTATGTCTCGCCCTCGTCCGTTCGCGTCGTCGGCTGGCGCGCCAATCAATTGATCGGCACGCCTGCGCTGGCGGGCATCAATCCGGAGGATCTGCCGGAGGTTCAGGCGATCGTCGACGCCATGAAGCGTGGCGATCGGGAGGAGGCGCGCCTCACTTATCGCAATTCGCACCGGCAGAACGGCGAAGTCTGGCTGGAATCGACCATGCGGGTGACGCGCAAGGACAATGGCCGCGTCGACGGCGTGGTGGCGATCTCGCGCGACATCACCGAGCACAAGAAACTGGAAACCAGGCTCGAGACGCTTGCGATCGAGGACAGCCTCACCGGCCTTGCCAATCGCCGCCGCTTCGACGAGCGGCTGAAGGAGGAGTGGGCGCGCGCCTATCGCGACCGCTCCAGCCTCGCTCTGCTGATGATCGATGTTGATCACTTCAAGGCCTATAACGACGAATACGGCCATCCCGCAGGCGATGCCTGCCTGCGCCTGGTCGCAAAGATCATCGCGGCCGAGACGCAGCGCGCCGGCGATCTGGCCGCGCGCTATGGCGGCGAGGAATTCGCCATGCTGCTGCCGAACACCGATGCCGCCGGCTGCGCCCTGGTCGGCGAACGGATCCGCAAGGCCATTTTCGAGGCCGGCCTCGTTCATAGCGGCAATCCGGCATCTGGATACGTCACCGTCTCGGTCGGCGGCGCGACCGTCCGGCCGGCGCTGGAGCGTACGGCCGGCGTCACCTCGCTGCTCGAGGCTGCGGACCGGGCGCTCTACGACGCCAAGGACGCAGGCCGCGACCGCATGATGATGTCCGGCGAGGTCATGAACCTGCTGCCCAAGGCGTCCGGCCAGTAAGACGGCTCAATAATGCGGCGGAGGCTCGTTCGCTGGCCCGGGCGCATTCGCCTCGGCCTCCTGCAGGCGCTCGCCGAGCTCGGTGATCTTCCGCGTCAGCAGATCGATCTGCTTCCACTGCGCCGTGATGGTCTGGTTCAGCGTCTCGATGGTGTCGTCCTGATAGGCGAGGCGCGTCTCCAGCGTGTCGATGCGCTCGCTCAGACTCTTGATATCATTCGTCACGCATCGCGTCCTTATTCCGTTCGCGCAAACCGTGGCCGAGCGCGACGCGCTCGTCGAACACGAAGCATTCGCCGCGCCAGCGGCTCTGCGCCTCCGGCACCTCTTCCAGATATTTGAGGATGCCTCCCTTGAGGTGGTAGACCTCGGCAAAGCCGCGCGCGAGCAGATGCGCACTCGCCTTCTCGCAGCGAATGCCGCCGGTGCAGAACATCGCGATCCTCCTGTGCTTGGCCGGATCGAGCCGCTCGGCGGTAAAATCCTTGAACTGGCCGAAGCTCCTGATGCCGGGATCGACCGCGCCTTCGAACGTACCCATCGCCACCTCGAAGGCGTTGCGGGTGTCGAGCAGCAGCGTGTCGGGCGCCGAGATCAGCGCATTCCATTCGCGGGCATCGACATAGGTGCCGACCTGGCGGGTCGGATCGGCAGCCGCATCGCCAAGCGTGACGATCTCCTTCTTCAGCCGCACCTTGAGCTTCCCGAACGGCATCGCTTCGGCGGCCGAGAATTTCAACTCGAGATGGTCGAGCCGGCCGCCGAACATGTCGCCATGCGCCAGCTCATGAGCGAGGGCGTCGACCGCGTCCGGCGCGCCGGCGAGCGTGCCGTTGATGCCCTCCTGCGCCAGCAACACGCTGCCTTTCAGCTTGAGGCCGGCGCAGAACGCACGCAGCGGCTCGCGCAGCTCGCGGTAATCCGGGAGGGCGGCGAACTGGTAGAAGGCGGCGACCTTGGTGGCCAAATTCGGATCAGACATGGCGGCTCGTTTAGCAGGCGCGTGCGGCTCAGAAAACCCGCATCGCCGCCGGCCGCGAAAGGTCTATACGCCCAGCAGATGGCAGCCATTTCCCTGGTATGCCAGCATTGCCGAGAGCCGCCGGAATGTGTCATGTAGACCCGGTTTTTCCTAAGACGGCGCGGCGCGCGCATCCACGGCCAAGAGAGCCTAGCGAGAGCAAGAAATTCGATGAGAAACTTCCATTTCCCCGGCAGGTCCACGGTCCACGCCACCAACGCGATGGTCGCGACCTCGCACCCGCAGGCCTCGCTTGCGGCGATCGAGGTGCTGCGCGAGGGCGGCACGGCGGTGGACGCGGCGGTCGCCGGCTCGGCCCTGCTGGGCGTGATCGAGCCGCAATCGACCGGCATCGGCGGCGACTGCTTCGCGCTGATCCAGCCGCGGGGTGAGGGCAAGATCATCGCCTATAACGGCTCCGGCCGCGCGCCGAAGGCGGCGAACGCCGACTGGTATCTCGAACGCAAGATCAAATCGGTCCCGCTGACCTCGGCGCATGCGGTCTCGATTCCCGGCGTGATCGATGCCTTCGCGACCGTCTTGCGCGACCACGGCAAGTTCGGTTTCGACCGGCTGCTCCAGCCCGCGATCAAGGCGGCCGAGGAGGGTTACGTCGTCGCGCCCCGCATCGCGTTCGACTGGAAGAACCAGTTCGAGAAGCTGAAGGCCGGCACCAACACCGTGCGCTACCTGCTGCCGGGCGGCAAGCCGCCGGTGGCCGGTGACGTCATCCGCCAGGCCGAGCTCGGCAAGACCCTGCGCGCGATCGCCAAGGGCGGCCGCGATGCCTTCTACAAGGGCGAGATCGCGGAAGACATGGTCGAGACTCTCAAGGGAATCGGCGGCCTGCACACGCTCGACGATTTCGCTGCGCACACGACCGAGACGACATCGCCGATCGGCACCATGTACAAGGGCTACGACGTCTGGCAGTGCCCGCCGAACGGCCCGGGCGTCACCGCGCTCTTGATGCTCAACATCCTGTCGCGCTTCGACCTGACCAAATATGCACCCGTGAGCGTCGAGCGCTTCCACCTCGAGGCGGAAGCCGCGCGCATCGCCTACATGAATCGCGAGATGCACGTCGCCTCTCCCGAGCACATGAAGATCAATGTCGCCGAGATGCTCGCGAAGGGGTTTGCCGACGAGTATATCAGCAAGATTCGCATGGACGGCATGCTCGACCTGCCTGATGTCGCGCCGCCGATGAATCCCTCGACCATCTACATCACGGTGGTGGACAAGGACCGCAACGTCTGCTCGTTCATCAATTCGGTCGCGCACTCCTTCGGCTCGGCGATCGTCTCGAACAAGACCGGCGTGCTGTTCCAGAACCGCGCGGGCGGCTTCCGCATCCAGCCCGGCCATCCCAACTGCATCGAAGGCGGCAAGCGCCCGCTGCACACGATCATGCCGGGCCTCCTCACCAAGGATGGCCGCTCCACGATGCCGTTCGCGGTGATGGGCGGCCAGTACCAGCCGACCGGCCAGACCCATTTGTTGACCAACATCCTCGACTATGGCTGCGACGTGCAGGAAGCGATCGACATGCCGCGCGGCCTGCACTACGAGGGCCAGTATCAGCTCGAGGACAGCGTGCCGGCGGCGATCGTCGAAGGGCTGAAGAAGCTCGGCCACAAGACCACCAACGTGGTCGGCCCGCTCGGCGGCGCCCAGGCGATCTGGATCGATTGGGACAAGGGCACGCTGACCGGCGGTTCCGATCCGCGCAAGGACGGCTGCGCGCTCGGTTATTGATCGCCGGCGCGAGTTCCTCGCGCGAGATCAGGAAAAGTTGACGAGGGGCGATGCGGCATTTGCTGCATCGCCCTTTTCCGTTCGGAACGGAGCTCATTGCTTCAGGTTAAGGGGCGATGAGCGGTGCAGGCGTGCGCTGCTTTGAAAATAAGCGGCGGAGGCGTCGATGTCCGATACACCAGGTTCCAAACAATCAGCATTCGATCGGCGCGCCTTCATGGCTGGCGCCGCCGGCAGTGCGCTCGTCCCGCTCACGGCGCGGGCGGCCGCAGAAGGCACGAGTGCGCCGGTCGCTCGGGATCCCTCGCTTCCTGTCGACGTCACCCTTCGGGTCAACGGCAAGGACAAGCGCCTGAGCCTCGATGCGCGCACCACGCTGCTCGACGCGCTCCGCGAACATCTCAAGCTCACCGGCAGCAAGAAGGGCTGCGACCACGGCCAGTGCGGCGCCTGCACCGTGCTGATCGACGACCGGCGCGTGGTGTCGTGTCTCACGCTCGCACTCGTCGCGGAAGGGCAGGAAATCACCACCATCGAGGGCCTCGCCACCGACGACCGCCTGCACCCGATGCAGCAGGCCTTTGTCGACAACGATGCATTCCAGTGCGGCTATTGCACGCCCGGCCAGATCATGTCGGCGATCGCCTGCGTGAAGGAGGGCCATGCCGGCAGCGAGGCCGACATCCGCGAATATATGAGCGGCAACATCTGCCGTTGCGCCGCCTATCCCAACATCGTTGCGGCGGTGAAGCAGGCCGCGCCCGAGATCGTGAAAGGCTAGACGCATGCGACCTTTCTCATATCAAAGGGCAACAGACCCGGCCGTGGCCGTGCAGGCGCTCAGCGCCGCCGCGGCTGCGAACGATGTGCTGACCAAGGCTGCAGCGCAGCCGCTAGCAGGCGGCACCACCCTGATCGACTTGATGAAGCTCGACGTGATGCGGCCGGCCGCGATCGTCGATATCAATCCGCTGGCGCGCGCCTGGTCGGCAATCGAGCCGGGCACCGACGGCTTGCGGCTCGGCGCGCTCGCGAAGATGTCGGACGTTCCCGCGCACGATGAAATCCAGCGCCACTATCCCGTGATTGCCAATTCGCTCAAGCTCGCCGCCAGCGCCCAATTACGCAACATGGCGACGCTCGGCGGCAATGTGATGCAGCGGACCCGTTGCAGCTATTTCCGCGATGTCTCCTATGAGAACTGCAACAAGCGCAATCCCGGCTCCGGGTGTGCCGCCATGGACGGCGTCAACCGTATGCATGCCGTCCTCGGCGTCTCCGACCAATGCATTGCAACCTATCCCGGCGATTTCGCTCAGGCGCTGATTGCGCTGGACGCCATAGTCGAAATCACCGGCAGATCCGGCACGCGCAACCTGCCGTTCGCAGAGTTGCACAAGGCCCCCGGCAATACGCCCGACATCGAGACGACGCTGAAGCCAGGGGAGCTGATCTCGGCCTTCTCCATCTCCGGCCGCTGGCCGCGTTCGGTGTATCTGAAGGCGCGCGACCGGCAGTCCTATGAGTTCGCGCTGTCGTCGGCTGCGGTCGCCCTCGACGTGCAGGACGGCGCGGTCAGGGACGCGCGGATCGCCCTGGGCGGCGTCGCCACCGTGCCCTGGCGGGCGCGCGAGGCGGAGGCGGTGTTGAAGGGGCAGAAGTTCGATGACGGCCTCGCACAGCGGGTTGCCGACGCCGCGTTTGCGGACGCCAGGGGACGCCGGCACAACAGCTTCAAGATCGCGCTCGGCAAGCGTGTGGTGGCGCGCGCGCTCCAGCAGGCCGTAACGATGGAGATCTGATCATGACCGCTGCAGCTCCCGAGCCGAAGACGAACATGGGCCAGCCGGTGCCGCGCTATGACGCGGCTGCAAAGGTAACGGGGCGCGCCACCTATGCGTCCGACATGCCGCTGGACAATCCGGCCTATGCATTCCTGGTCACCAGTGCGATCGCCAAAGGTCGCATCGACAGTTTCGATCTCGATGGCGCCAAGCGTGTCCGCGGCGTGATCGACATCGTCACCCACGAGAATGCGCCGGAACTGAAGGAGTCGAAGCTGTTCAGCAATGGCGGTTATGCGGGCACGACGATCCAGCCGCTGAAGTCGGCCGAGATCGCCCATGACGGAGAGATTATCGCTGTTGTCGTTGCGGAAAGCTATGAGGCTGCGCGCGAGGCGGCCAACCGGGTCCAGGTCAGCTACACCGCCACGGCCCCGAGCGCGACTTTCGACTCGCCCGGCACCACCACGGCGGCGGCGAAGGGGCAGAATGCCCAGTTCAAGGAAGACCCTGAAGTCGGCGATTTCGCCAAGGCGTTCGAGGAAGCCGAGGTCAAGCTGACCGCCGCCTACGAAACGCCGGCGCAGCACCACAATCCGATGGAGCTGTTCTCGACGAGCTGCGTGTGGATGGGCGACAACCTCGTCATCTACGAGGGGAGCCAGTTCGCCCATGGGCTGAAGTGCGGCGTTGCCGAGCAGCTCGGCATCGATGCCGACAAGGTGCGCGTGGTCAATCCTTACGTCGGCGGCGGCTTTGGGTCTCGCGGCTCGATGACGCCGCGGACCGCGATCATCGCCGGCATTGCCAGGCGCTTGAACCGTCCGATCAAGCTCGTCCCGACCCGCGATCAGGGCTTCACCATCGCGACCTATCGCGCCGAGACTCGGCACGAGATCAAGCTCGGCGCGAGCCGGGACGGTAAATTGATGGCGCTCAGGCATGAGGGCGCCGAGATCTCCTCTCGCGCGGATGCGTATTGCGTCGGCGGCACCAAGACGACGGCGCGCCTCTATGCCTGTCCGAACGTCGCCAGCCTGGTGTCGATCGTGCGTGCGGATCGCAGCACCCCCGGCTTCATGCGCTCGCCGCCGGAGGTGCCGTATCTGTTCGCGCTGGAGAGCGCGATGGACGAGCTCGCGGTGAAGCTGAATTTGGACCCGGTCGAGCTGCGCCGCCTCAACGACACCACCAACGAGCCGATCGGCGGCAAGCCCTATACGTCGCGCTCGCTGATGGCCTGTTTCGACGAGGCCGCCAAGGCGTTCGGCTGGGCGCGGCGCTCGCCTCAGCCGAAATCGATGTCGGAAGGCGACTGGCTGATCGGCTATGGCTGTGCCGCCACCTGCTACCCGACGCAGATGGGGCCGTCTGCTGCGCGCGTGCGCCTGCAGCGTGACGGCCGTACCCGGGTCGAGATCGCCGGCCACGAGATCGGCACCGGTGCCTACACGGTGATCGCGCAGACCGCGGCCGAGCGGCTCGGCGTGCCGCTCGAGAAAGTCGCCGTCTTCATGGGCGATAGTGATCTGCCGCCGGCGCCGGTTGCCGGCGGATCGAACTCGACCGCGAGCACTTGTTCGGCGGTGATGATGGTGTGCGATAAGATTCGCCAGCGCCTGTTCAAGGCGGTGATGCCGAGCCAAAGCCTGACGGACAAGGCCAAGGAGACCGTGGGTCTTGGCCAGACGCCGGCAACGCAAGCGGCGAAGGGCGACCGTCCGCTCGACCTGGAGAAGGCATTTGATGCGCTCGGGGTCGGCGTCGTCGAGGAATATGGTGAGTGGAAGCCGGAAGGCGCGCCGCCGGATTCCTTCCGCGCCATGCACAAGGGGCAGGTGCGGCTGGTCGGCGGTCATGCCATGAAGGATCAGATCGCCTACGCCTTCGGTGCCGAGTTCGTCGAAATCCGCGTCAACCGCTTCACGCACGAGATCCGCTGCCCCCGTCTGGTCGGCGCCTTTGCGGCAGGCCGCATCATGAACCCGCGCACCGCGCGCAGCCAGCTGATGGGCGGCCTGATCTGGGGCATGTCGTCGGCGCTGCTGGAGGCCACGGAAATCGACGAGCGCAATGCGCGGTACGTCAACGACAATCTGGCCGACTATCTTTTGCCCGTGAATGCGGACGTCGCCGGCGTCGAGGTGATCATGCTCTCCGAGCAGGACGATCGCATCAACCCGATGGGCGTCAAAGGGCTCGGCGAGCTTGCAAATGTCGGCACCAATGCCGCGATCTGCAACGCGATTTATCACGCCACTGGTCAGCGCATCCGCAAGCTCCCGGTCCGGCTGGAAAATATCGAGGTGTGAGGGGTGGAAACGGCGACGGCGTTGCGCTAGACACCTCCCGCCTCAAACGGAAGGTGTTTTATGCAGCGTTTTAAGCGCGCACTCCTCGCCCTGATGTCGGCACTCGCGATCACCGTGATCGCCAGCGTGTCGCATTTCGTTTCCACCACGGCCTCGGCCCAGACCGCAGGAAAGACCATGACCACAGCTTCAGGCTTGCAGATCATCGATACCACCGTCGGCACCGGCGCCTCGCCGCAGCCGGGCCAGATCTGCGTAATGCACTATACCGGCTGGCTCTATGAGAACGGCCAGAAGGGCAAGAAATTCGATAGCTCCGTCGATCGCAAGGAGCCGTTCGAATTCCCGATCGGCAAGGGCCGCGTCATCGCCGGATGGGATGAGGGCGTCGCCTCCATGAAGGTCGGCGGCAAGCGCACGCTGATCATTCCGCCGCAGCTCGGCTACGGCGCGCGCGGCGCCGGCGGCGTTATTCCGCCGAACGCGACGCTGATGTTCGACGTGGAATTGCTCGCGGTGAAGTGACGGCGCAGCTGTTGTTCGGGATTCGGCTCTTCGAGCCGCCCTGGAATGACTGCACAAACAAAAAGACCGGCCTTTCGGCCGGTCTTTTCGCATTCATCTCCTGCGCGTCATTCCGTCGCGCGCTTCGCGGAGGCCGCGGCGCGATCAATCGCATCCTTTGCGGCGTCCTTGGCATCGCCCATGGCCTGCTGGCCCTTGCCCTTCACTTCCTGGACGACGCCTTCGCCCTTCAAGCGCTCGGAACCGGTGGCTTCACCGATGCCCTGCTTGGCCTTGCCGATTGCTTCGTTCGCGTTGCCCTTGATCTTGTCGGTGGTGCTGCCCATGAAACTCTCCTTTTCATCTGGTCGTGTAGTCAACGTCCCGGGGCTACGAGGGTTCCAATTTTGGTATGGCTCGCGGGCGCGGCTTCGGGTTAGTTTGCCGCGCACGGAACCAACAGAAAGCAAGTCCCATGACCGGCCATGACCATTCGCATTCCCACCATGACCACGATCACGACGATCGCTGGAAACATGACGGCGTGCGCGTCATTCCCGGCAACCAGCTCGACACCAACGTGCCCTCGACGGCAGGCATGGACCGCGCGGCCGCGATCAATTTCGCACGCGTCGGCGCGCAGAAGTTGTGGGCGGGCACCGTCAGCATCAAGCCGGATGCCAAGACCGGCGCGCATCACCACGGCCATCTCGAAAGCGTCATCTATGTCGTGAAGGGCAAGGCGCGGATGCGCTGGGGCGAGAAGCTGCAGTTCACGGCGGAAGCTGGCCCCGGCGATTTCATTTTCGTCCCGCCTTACGTGCCCCACCAGGAGATCAACGCCAGTCCGGACGAGGTGCTGGAATGCGTGCTGGTGCGCAGCGACGGCGAGGCGGTGGCGATCAACCTCGACATCGAGCCGGTCGAGAAGCCCGAGACCGTGCTGTGGATCGACCCGGTGCACCGGGACCCGAACGAGAAGAAGTAAGGCTGCCTCAAGGGGCGGTGCGACCGAACCCCGCAGATCGGGGGCCAAAATATAGTCGGAAGCCGTGTCGGGTGGCCGTCGGGCCATACGTCCTTGGGCAGAACCCGCCCAAGGAGCTGCCGATGCCCAGGATGATTTTCCTCAATCTGCCCGTGACCGACCTCAAGCGTGCGACCGCCTTCTATGAGGCGGTCGGCGGGATCAGAAATCCGCAATTCAGCGACGACACGGCGAGTTGCATGGTCTTTTCCGAGACCATCTACGTGATGCTGGCGACCCACGACAAATTCCGCCAGTTCACGCCGAAGCCGATTGCGGATGCCAAGACCTCGAACCAGGCGCTGTTCTGCCTGTCCGCCGACAGCCGGAACGAGGTGGACGAACTTGTCGGCAAGGCCGCGGCCGCGGGCGGGGTCGCCGATCCCGGTCCGAAGGACGAATACAGCTTCATGTACGGCCGCAGCTTCGAGGATCCGGATGGCCACATGTGGGGCGTGAACTGGCTGGACATGGCGGCAGTGCCCACACAGCCCTGCATGACGAACGCCTGATCGAAGCCCGCCAACATTGAAAAGCTGAAGAGGAGACGCTCCATGCCCAAGCTCGTGCCCTGCATGTGGTTCAACGGCGATGCCGAGGACGCCGCGAAGTTCTACACCTCGCTCGTGCCGAATTCCGAAATCTCGCATGTTCAGCGCAATGTGTCGGACGGCCCGTCCGGCAAGACGGGCTCCGTGCTCGTCGTCGAGTTCACGGTGGCCGGCCAGCCCCTGGTCGCGCTCAACGGCGGGATGAAGATGGAATACACCCACGCCATCTCGCTGATGATTCATTGCGACGACCAGGCACAGGTCGATCACGTCTGGAATGCCTTCCTCGCTGATGGCGGCAAGGCAGAGCAGTGCGGCTGGCTCAGGGATCGCTGGGGCGTGGCCTGGCAGGTGGTGCCGAAGGTGATGTTCGAGTTTCTCACCAGCCCCGACAAGGCCGCCGCCGCGCGCGCGATGCAGGCGATGATGAAGATGGTGAAGCTGGATGTCGCCGAACTGCGTCGGGCGTTCGAAGGCAAGTCGGCGGCGTAACGCCGACACCGGTGCCGTAGGGTGGGCAAGGGCGCTCTTGCGCCGTGCCCACGATCTGTTTCCGATTGCGAGAGGTCGTGGGCACGCTTCCGCCTTCGCTCTTCGAGCTACGGCGGACAAGTCGCTTTGCCCACCTACGAGACTACGCCCGCCGCTAATAATTGATCCGCAACCCCACGCCGCCATGAATGGTGTTGCCGACAGGCTGCGGGCCCAGCGTGCCGTTGGCGAACAGATCGACGATCCAGCCCTTCTGCACGCGGAAGCCGAGGCGGCCGCCATATTCGAACCAGCCCTGGTTGCCCATGGTCGGGACCACCATGCCCTGGCCGGTCACGGTGGCGACGATGCCGCTGCGGCTCGCGAACGACTGCACCCAGCCGCCGTTGATGTTGGTCTCGATGTTGCTGCCGAACAGATGTGTCCATTGCCCGCCGATCTTGACGAGGCTGGTGCGGTCGGTGCCGGTCGCGATGCTGGCGTCGAACGGATTGAACGCCACGGCGCTATCGGTATAGCCCGACACGCGTTGCCAGAGCTGCCAGACCTCGATCGAGGCTGCGACCTCGTCGCGCGGTGACACGCGGCTCATCCAGCCGGCGCGGCCGTAGACCGCGTAGTTCGAGGCGTTGGTCGAACTCGTCACGCTCACCGGACCGAGACTGGTGTTGTAGCTGCGGGTGTAGCGCGCCTTTTCCCACGGTGTCAGGATGGTGCCGACGTCGAAGAACGGGCGCGAGGAGCCCCAATCGGTGAAGTCGTAGCGCAGCGCGAAGGCGCCGATCGGCGCGCTCGTGATCTTGTAGCCGCCCTCGTTGTACTGCGTGTAGGCGATGCCGGCGAGCAGCGACAGATTGTTGGTGAGCTCCTTGCGGCCGTGGATGCCCGCCGAGAACGAGCCGGCCGAGCCGAACGCGCTGATGCAATCGCTGCAATTGACCTGCTCGTTGACACCTAGCAGCACCGTGCCGAGCACCCGGTTGGTGATCATCTGGTTGAAGCGCTGGCCCGCGAGCCCGCCGATCGAATTGCCGCTGGAATCGGCGCCGGTCGGTGTCGGACTCGACGACGGATAAGGACTGGGCGAGGGATAGGGGCTCGGGGAAGGGGACGGCGTCGGGGTGGGTGACGGATAGGGCGACGGGGAATAGGTCGGGGAGGGAGAGGGATTGGGTTCACCGCACCCGGACTCGCACTCCGCCGCCTGCGCCGCCGCCGGCCGCGCATTGAATGTGACAAGCGCAAGCGCTGCGGTAGCGCTCAGCGTAGCGGCAAGGATGAGGCGCTTGACGTCGAACTTCGCCATCGTCAGCGCCCGCACAACATGCCGTCGTCATGGACGGCGGGCGTGATGGTCGGCGAGGCGTCGGCGTACTGGTTGACCGCGCACAGTCCGGCACTGGCGGCGCAGTTGGCGGCGAATGTCCAGGGCGGCGTGTTGGTCTTGGTGATGCTGACCTTGCCGCCGGTCGAGGTGATGATCGCGGTGTCGCCCGGCTGGGTCAATTGCACGCATTGAGAGTTCGTCGTGCAGACGCTGGCCGCGCCGTCCTGCAGCACGACCACGGAGCGACCGCGCTGCGAGAGGATGTCGAGCGTGGTACCGCGCACGCCGATGGTCGCAAGCGGCGTCGTGATCTTGTAGGCGGTCTTCTCGGAATGTCCGGTGACGAAACGGAATGCGCCCGTGGTCATGCGGATCGCGACATCGCGATAGCTGTGCTCGTCGTTGAAGACGGTGCGGTCGAGCTTCAGCGTTGCGCTCGGCCCGAGCGACAGATTGGTGCTGTCGGCCATCACGAAGCGCGCCGCGCTGTCGGAGCCGGTGCGCACGGTCTCGTCGCGCAACATGCTGTCGCCGACACTGATCGGCGTCGAGGTCGCGGCGACGCGCACCACTTCGTTCTGGATCACGACGGCTTCGCCAACGCGCGTCTGTGCCTGCGCGCAAGGCGCCGCGCACAGAGCGGCCGACAGCAGTGTGGGGAAAAGCAGGAAACGCAAATTCATTTCGCAACCGATCGATATGTCCCTGATCGTACCGGATCGCGCGCGCTTCTGATGTGGCGGAATTATCACAAGCGGCGCGGGACGTGCGCTAAGCTTAGTGACAGTTGCGGCAGAATGCGTTCAATGAAAATCGCGATCTGTTTTTTTGTCCGCGGTGACGCAAATTTGCCACGCAAAACATCCCCACAGCAGCCGCTTGAATCCGCAGTAGTTCCGAAGATGTCGCGGAGCGCAGTCATTGCTGTCGCAATTTTCCTGGTTGCCCATCTCGCGCTGCTGATCGGACTGACGACGCCGGACAAGTTCGTCTTCGACGAGGTGCATTACGTGCCGGCGGCGCGGCAGATGCTGGCACCAATGATGTCGCAGCCGATGCTCAATCCGATGCATCCGCCGCTGGCCAAGGAGCTGATCGCGGCCTCGATCGCGACGTTCGGCGACAACGCGCTCGGCTGGCGCTATCCCGCGACATTGTTCGGCGCTTTGGCGATCGTCGCGATCTATCTGTGCGGCCTCGCGCTGTTCTCCGCGCAAGGGCCTGCCATCGCGGCGGCGCTGATCGCCGGGTTGAACCAGATGCTGTATGTGCAGGCGCGCATCGCCATGCTCGATATCTTTGCGCTGGGCTTCGGTCTGCTCGCGACCGCCGCTTTCATGCACGGTTTTCGACGCGAGCGGCCGCAGCCGCTGTTCGCGCTCGCGGGCGTCCTGTTCGGTCTCGCCGCGGCCTGCAAATGGAGCGGCTTGTTTCCGCTCGGCGTCTGCATCGTCATCGTTGCGGTGATCCGTCTGATGCAGGGCTGGCGCACGCTGTTCGCCGACGCCAAGCCGGACGACTGGTATCGGCCGGACCTGTGGCCCGGCTTCAAGCTGCATCATGTCGTGCTGTGCTTCGCCGTCTTGCCGGCGGTGACGTATCTTGCCGCCTTCGTTCCGCTCTACGGCGCGTCGCTGCCGGACCTGATCGAGGCGCAGCGCCGGATCTTCGCCGACAACACGACGACCGCGATTGCCGGCCACACCTATATGAGTTCGTGGCCGTCCTGGCCGCTGCTCGCCCGTCCCGTCTGGTTCCTGTTCGACAAGAGCGCTGAGGACAACGTGTCCGCGATCGTCTTTCTCGGCAATCCGCTGGTGTTGTGGCCGGCGCTGATTGCGCTCGCCGTGGTGCTGCGTGACTTCATGGTGGCGCGACGCTGGGATGCCTTCCTGATCGCGGCGTTCTATTTCGGGCCCTGGCTCGCCTGGGCGTTGCTGCCCCGCACACTCGGCTTCATCTACTACTACCTGCCGGCGGCGACCGCGGCGTCGCTCGCCCTGGTCTATGTGCTGCGCCGGGACGGCCTGCCGCGCTGGCTGTTGTGGGCCTATGTCGGTGTCGCTGCGGCCGGCTTCGCGGTCATGCTGCCGGTCTCCGCAGCCTTCGTCGGCACCTCGATGCGGACCTTTGGCCGCCTGATGCTGTTCCAGAACTGGATCTAGTGCCCGCTGGCGTGCATACGCTTGGTCGAAATGTCTTGCCTGAATCAATCACTGCGTGTGGACTGGCCCGACTCGATCAGACTCGGAGCGTCCACCGTTGAACACGGAAGACCGCAGCGCCAGGCCGGGCCATCCCAACGCCGACTGGCTGCGTGCCGTCGTCGACACCGCAGTGGACGGCGTGATCCTGATCGATGCGCGCGGCGGTGTCCTGATGTTCAACCCGGCCTGCGAGAAGCTGTTCGGCTATGCCGCCGACGAGGTCATCGGCCGGAACGTCAAGATGCTGATGCCGTCGTCCCACCGCGACGCCCATGATGGATATCTTCAGAATTACCACGTCAGCGGCGAACGCAAGATCATCGGCATCGGCCGAGAAGTGGTGGGCCGGCGCAAGGACGGCTCGACCTTTCTGATGCATTTGTCGGTCGGCGAGAGCAAGCAGGTCGCCGGTGATTCGATCTTCGCCGGCATCATTCACGATCTCACCGAACGCGAGCGCGTCGAGCGCGAGTTGCGCGAGAGCGCTGCGCGGTTGCGGGCGGTGGTCGACACCGCCGTTGACGGCGTGATCCTGATCGATTCCGACGGCATCATCCTGAAATTCAATCCGGCCTGCGAAAGGCTGTTCAAATACGAGGCCGACGAGGTGCTCGGACGGAACGTTCGGGTGCTGATGCCGGAGCCCTACCGTTCCGAGCATGACGGCTACCTCCGTAATTTCATTGCGACCGGCGACAAGAAGATCATCGGCATCGGCCGCGAAGTGCTGGGCCGACGCAAGGACGGCACGACCTTCCCGATGGACCTTTCGGTCGGCGAGGCCAAGCAGGACGGCTCGTCGATCTTCGTCGGCATGATCCACGATCTGAGCGACCGCAAGCGTACCGAGGCGCAGCTCATGCAAGCCCAGAAGATGGAGGCGGTCGGGCAGCTCTCCGGCGGCATCGCCCACGACTTCAACAATCTTCTCACCGTGATCGTCGGCAATGCCGAATTTCTGGCCGAGCAATTGGTGGGGCGCGGGGACCTGAAACGCCTCGCTGACGACATCTGTAGCGCCGGCGAGCGCGGCGCCGAGCTGACGCAGCGCCTGCTCGCCTTCAGCCGCAAGCAATTGCTGCGGCCGGTCGAGACCCAATGCGACAAGCTCGTCGAATCCATGCATAAGCTGTTGCGGCGGACGCTGCGTGAGGACATCGAGATCGCCACGCAGGCCGATCCCACGCTACGGCCCGCTTTTGCCGATCCTGCGCAGCTCGAATCGGCGCTGCTCAATCTCGCGCTGAACGCCCAGGATGCGATGGCGTCAGGGGGACGCCTGACCATTTCGGCCGCCAATGCCTCGCTCGATACGGGTGACCACAACCTGCATCCCGACGTCGGGCCAGGTGAATATGTCGTGATCGCCGTGACTGACACCGGCTCGGGCATGCCGAAGCGGGTGCTGGAACACGCGTTCGAACCCTTCTTCACCACCAAGGAGGTCGGCAAGGGCAGTGGGCTCGGGCTCAGCATGGTCTACGGCTTCGTCAAGCAATCCAACGGCCATGTTACGATCTACAGCGAGCCGGGCTTGGGAACGACCGTGCGGATCTATCTTCCGGCCATGCTGACCAAGTCGCAGGGCGTGCCGCTGGCGGTCGAGAAGGAGGTGCCACAGAGCGGTTCGGAAATCGTGCTAGTCGTCGAGGACGATCCGTTCGTCCGGTCCTATGCGGTCATGAGCCTGGAGAGCCTGGGCTACAAGGTGATTTCCGCCGTCGACGGCAAGGAGGCCTTGCAGACGCTTGCCGCAACGCCGCATGTCGACCTGCTGTTCACCGACGTCGTCATGCCCGGAGGCGTCAACGGATGGGAACTCGCCGGCCTCGCCCGCAAGGAGAGGCCCGCGCTGCACGTGCTGTTGACCTCCGGCTACGCCCTCGAAACGCTGGCCGCGAACGGCCACGTCCGACAGGGGGCCCTGATCCTGGAAAAGCCCTACCGCAAGGCCGAGCTCGCGCGGCTGGTCCGGGAGGCGCTCGCCGGGCCGGTGCCGGTTTGAGCGACGGTCCGCCTGCCGGAGAGACGGCAGGCGGTGGTCGTCATCAGATCATTTCGACGCGGTCTTGGTGTCCATGTTCACGACCTGGACGCGGCGGTTGATCGGGTCGGCGCCGTTGGCGGTATCCTTCAGCTTGGTCTCGCCATAGCCGACGGTGACGAGGTCGGTGCCGTTCAGGCCGTAATTCTGCACCAGATACTTCTTGATGGTGTCGGCGCGCCGTTCGGAGAGGCCTTGGTTGTACTCTTCGCCACCGGTCGCGTCGGTATGGCCGGCGACCACGAAGGTCGAGCCCTTGAGCGCCGGATCGGACAGGGCCTTGCCGAGCGCCTGCACCGAGGCCATCGAGGTCTTGGCGATATCGGCCGAGTTGTAGTCGAACTGGATCTCCAGGTCGATCTTCGGCTTGGTCGCGGCGAGCTCGGCGATCTGCTCGCGCTCGCCGGTCGAGAGCGACCGGGTCGAGCGGTTGCGCACGGTATTCAGGAAGGTCGCTTCCTTGGCCTGCACGGTCGTGTCGGCCTGCGGACCGACGGACAGGCCGCGGGTTGCCGGCTTCGGCTTCAGTGCATCCAGGATCTGGCCAGTGGTGACATTGCTGTCGCCGGCCAGAGCCAGGCCCGCCGTCATCGACAGCGCGGCGGAAAGGGTTATCGCTTTCAGTCCAAAGAATTTATCGAAACGGGTCATTGTCGTATCCTCGCTGTTACGCCTGATAGCGATTTGATGCTGCGAGCATAGGTCGGGTTCAAAAGCCCCGATGTGATCTTGGTCACGCTGGCTAAAGCGCTTTCAGGCTCGTTTTCGCGTATTTCCCGGCGTTCCGGGCGCGGACCGGCGCGATTTGCGGCCGCTCCGGCGGCGGCGCTGATCGTCCCAATAGCAGTGGTCGCAGTCTCCGCGGGATAGGTTCACACGGCGGCGGACCCGGTGTGTCCTGGATCACGTTGAGGTGTACGGGCTCGCACCGAAGCCTCTGCGAACTGATCGTCGCGCTGGAGCGCCCGTCACTGCATCGCAGCAAGAAAATTGTCTTCTCCGCGAAACGCCGACGCGAGAGAATACGTAATTGCGAAGGCCGGCATGACGCCGGTTTCGTTTTACGGAGGAGACTTTTCGATGAAGATCTTGCTCACCGCCGCAGCCTTTGTCGCGTTCACCCTTTCGCTGTCCCCGGCGTCCGCTGCGATGATGGCGTGCACCAAGGACAACATGATGAAGTCCGCCGCGATGATGGGCGGCACGCCCGACACCCCGGCCAAGATGGCGTCGAACAAGGAAATGGCCATGGCCAACACCGACATGAGCAATGGCAAGATGAAGAGCGCCTGTATGCACTACATGAAGTCGCAGAAGGCCATGATGGCGAAGTAGGCCTCGGCGACATCGAACGGCCGCGCTGTCAGCAGATGGCAGCGCGGCTTTTTCTTTGCCGGTTCCGGTCGACAGCTTTCTCCCGGCGCGAATCCCGCTACATTGCATTCTGCAATGTCACGCACGCCCAAGCCTGTTCCCCTCACCACGACACGAGCCCGGCAGATCTGGCTACGCGCCCAGCGGCTGGACGAACGTACTCCGTTCGGCGAGGGCGCGCAGGCCGTCGCGGACGCGGTCGCCCATCTCGGTTATGTGCAGATCGACACCATCAACGTCATCGAGCGCTGCCATCACCATATCCTGTTCAGCCGCATCCCCTCCTACCGCCGCGCCGATCTGCGCCACGCCCAGAGCGTCGACAAGCGCGTGTTCGAATATTGGACGCACGCGCTCTCTTACGTTCCGGCTGACGATTTCCGTTTCTTCCGGCCGGCGATGCGCGAGCATCAGCGCGAGGGGCACAAATGGTTCGCCTCGGTGAAGCCCGCCGACATGCGCAAGGTGATGCGGCTGGTGCGCGCCGGGCCGCTGACAATCCGCGACATCGAGGATGACGTGCTCACCGAGAAGGAGCATTTGTGGCAGAGCCGCAAGCCCTCGAAGCGGGCGTTGCAGCTCGCATTCTATACTGGTGCCGTGACCATCAGCGAGCGGCAGGGCATGCTCAAGACCTACGAGCTGATGACGCGTCATTTCGGCTGGGACAAGCTGCCGAGGCCGGCCTCGGCCAGGGAGATCACGGCCTATCTGCTCGACCGCGCATTACGGTCGCAAGGCGTGGCGAGCCTCGATTCGATTTGTCATCTCGATGCGCCGCGCAAGAAGGCCGTGGCCGGCCTGATCGCCTCCCGCGTCCGTCGCGGCGAGCTCGTGCCCGTTGCGCTCGAAGGTGCCGGCAAGCAGGAGCATTGGGCGGCGCCGGCCGCGCTCGAAGCGAACGGCGAGGTGGTCTCACCTGATCTCGTCCACATCCTCTCGCCGTTCGATCCCCTGATCATCCAGCGCAAGCGCACCAATCTCATCTTCGGCTACAACCATTTGTTCGAGGCCTATGTGCCGAAGGCCAAACGCAAGCTCGGCTATTTTGCGCTGCCGGTGCTGGTCGGCGACGAGATCGTCGCCGCGCTCGATCTGAAGACCGATCGGCAGGCCAGGAAGCTTCTGATGCAGAAGTGGACCTGGGTTGGGCAGGGCAAGAAGACGGCGGGGCGCAAGGAGCTCAAGCAGAAGATCGAGGACGAGCTCGATCGCTTCGAGCGGTTTCAATTGGCGGAGTAGCTGCGACTTCGTAGGGCGGGATTAGCCGAAGGCGTCATCCGCCAGGGCTGTCGCAGCGAAGGGAGCAGAGGCGGATTACGCTCCGCTAATCCGCCCTACGCCTTTCGGCGAATCGATCGATCCACACGCCGAATGCAATCCCGATCGCATAGGCCACCAGATTCGACAGCGAGAAGATGCGTCCCAGCAGCAGCGCGCCGGATGTGGTGAGCCGGAACGCATCGAGCCAGGGCGTGTGCACCAGCCGGGAGAATTCCACGACGATGGCGATGATGGCCGCGACGGCTGCAATCTGCGTCCGCGTGAGTCGCGGCAGCAAAGCTCCGGCCAGCAGAAACACCATCGTGGCCCACAAGAGCGAGCCGCCATACTTCACCACGAAGGCGGGCAGGCCGAGTGGAAAGCCATACCAGCGCAGCGACAATCCGCAGGCAATGACGGCCAGCGCGAGGGCGGCACGGATCAGCGATGTCCGGAGCGGCGCAATGGCTTGATCCGGCTGCGTCCCGTGCATTGCTCGCTCCATTGACTCTTTGCCCGCGATGCTCAAAACCGCCCATCAGCCCACAAGAACAACAAACCGGGGGAAGCCATGAGCCAGACCACCACCTATGCCGGTTCCGCCGGCGCCTCCAAGTCGGAGATCGAGACCTCGACCATCCGTGCCATCTCCTGGCGCCTGATTCCTTTCCTGGTGCTGGCCTACTTCTTCTCCTATCTCGACCGCGTCAATCTCGGCTTCGCCGCGCTGACCATGAATGCCGAGCTGAAATTCACCCCGCTGATCTTCTCCTGGGGCGCCGGCATCTTCTTCATCGGCTATTTCATCTTCGAGGTGCCGAGCAATCTGGCACTGGAGAAATTCGGCGCCAGCCGCTGGATCGCCCGCATCATGGTGACCTGGGGCATCATCTCCGCCCTGATGGCGGTGGTCAGCGGCGTGACGAGCTTTTACGTGCTGCGCTTCCTGCTCGGTGTCGCCGAGGCCGGCTTCTTCCCCGGCATCATCCTCTATCTCACCTATTGGTATCCGGCCGAATATCGCGCCCGCTTCCTGGCGGCCTTCGCCATCGCGGTGCCGGTCTCGACCGTGATCGGCGCGCCGATCTCCGGCCTCTTGCTCGGGCTCGACGGCATGATGGGCCTGAAGGGCTGGCAGTGGCTGTTCATCATCGAGGGTATCCCCTCCGTGCTGCTCGGCATCGTCACCTGGTTCTATCTCACCGACAAGCCGGAGAAGGCGGACTGGCTCTCGGCCGAGCAGAAGGCCTGGCTCAAGGCGAAGCTCGATTCGGAAATCGCGGCCAAGCAGGCCGTGAAGCATGTCTCGCTCGGCGAAGCGCTGTCCTCGCCGAAGGTGATCGCGCTCAGCCTGATCTATTTCGGCTTCGTCGGGGCGCTCTATGGCATGCAGTTCTGGCTGCCGCAGATCGTCAAGGCGTTCGGGCTGACCAACGCGCAGACCGGCTTCGTCACCGCGATCCCCTATCTGTTCGGCACCATCGCCATGATCCTGTGGGCGCGGCATTCCGATGCGACGCGCGAGCGCGTCATGCATGTCGGCGCGCCGCTGCTGCTCACCGCCGTCGCGCTCGGAATCTCCTCCTATCTCACCGATCCCACCATGACGATGGTGGTGCTGACCGTCGCGGCGATCGGCGTGTTCTGCTGCTTCGGTGTGTTCTGGACCCTGCCGACCGCCTGGCTCTCCGGCACCGCGGCGGCCGGCGGCATCGCCCTGATCAACTCGATCGGCAACCTCGCCGGCTTTGGCGGGCCCTATCTGATCGGCTGGGTCAAGGAAGCCACGGGGCAGACCTCGACCGGTCTCTTGGTGCTGGCCGTGCTGCCGCTGCTGGCCGGCATCCTGGTGTTCATCGGCGGCCACGAGACCAAGCACGAGTTCGCCGGGCAGGGGCGGTAAGGGAAGCCTTGTAGGGTGGGCAAGGCGCGCCCTTCGCGCGCCGTGCCCACGTCTCTCCTCATGCTGGTCAGTTTGGTGGGCACCCTCCGCTTTGCCCACCCTACAATCACACCTCCCTCGCAACCGTTGTCCCAATCCTCACTACCCCTTAACGATCACGCATTCCTGATGACTGACGATTATTGACTTTCATCAGTGATTAGTCGACATTCCTCTCATTCGAGCTGCAGGAGTGTCCTTCAATGTTCGTTCGGTCCGTTTTGTCGAGCTATTCCAGGCTGTTGGCAGGTGTGTCGCTAGCCCTGATGGCTGCCAGCCTGGCCGGGTGCAATGACACCGTCGCCGAGAAGGCCGAGCCGCCGCGGCCGGTCCTGGTGGCAACCGCGCACTATGATGCCGAGACGCCCGAGCGCAGCTTCGTCGGCACCGTCAGGCCCCGGATCGAGAGCGATCTCGGCTTCCGCGTGGCCGGTAAGGTCGCAAAGCGCCTAGTGGAAGTCGGTCAGACCGTCGAAATCGGCCAGCCGCTCGCCACCCTCGACGAGGTCGATCTGAAGCTCCAGGCCGAGCAGGCCGCCGCCGAACAGACCGCCGCGACCGGCGTGCTGGCCCAGGCCGCCGCCGCCGAGCAGCGCGCCAAGGATTTGAAGGCGAAGGGCTGGACCACGGACGCGCAGATGGACTCGAGCCGCGCCGCCGCGGACGAAGCCCGCGCGCGCTTGAACCGCGCCGAGCGCGCGCTCGAATTGAGCAAGAATTCCCTTTCCTACGCGACGCTCAACGCCGACGCCCGGGGCGTCGTCACCGCAACGCTGATCGAGCCCGGCCAGGTGGTCGCCGCGGGCCAGGCTTCGATCCGCGTCGCCCGCTTTGCCGAAAAGGAAGCGGTCGTCGCGATCCCTGAGACGCTGGTCGGACGCGCCAAGTCGGGCGTCGCCAGCGTCACTCTTTGGTCCGAGCCGAACAAGAAATACGCCGCCAAGCTGCGCGAGATCGCGCCGGCGGCGGATCCCGCCACGCGCACCTATCTGGCAAAATTCTCGCTGCCCGAGGCCGACGACAAGGTCTCGCTCGGCATGACCGCGACGCTGACGCTATCGGACGCCGCGAACGAGCGCGTCGCGCGGCTGCCGCTGTCGGCGCTGTTCAATGAGGGCGGCAAGCCGTCCTTCTACGTCGTCGATGACAACGGCGCGCTCACCTTGAAGCCGGTGACGGTGAAGGCCTACGAGAGCAACGACGTGATCATCACCAGCGGCGTGGAAGAGGGCGCCAAGATCGTCGCCCTCGGTGTGCAGAAGCTCGATCCGGGCCAGCGGGTGCGGGTCGTGTCGTCACTGTCCTTCTGAGCTTTCTTTAGAGTTACGTCGTGTGAGGTGAGTTTCGGCCTTTGTCCCTAAGCAAAGGCTGAAGCGGCGAAGCGATCCAGAACCTGCCCAGCCCCCTGGATTGCTTCGCTGCCTCGCGACGACGGTTTGAACAGAGCGGCTGTCGTTTTTGCAACTGGATCGTCTTTCGGAGAGAGCGATGAAGCGCTTCAACCTTTCGGCCTGGGCCGTCAGCCATCCGACGCTGGTTCTCTTCCTGATGATCATTCTCGGCGTCGCCGGATTCTTCTCCTATGAGAAGCTCGGCCGCGCCGAAGATCCCTTCTTCACGGTGAAGGTGGTCAACGTCTCCGTGATCTGGCCGGGCGCGACCGCGCAGGAGATGCAGGAGCAGGTCGCCGATCCCATCGAGAAGAAGATCCAGGAGCTGCCCTATTTCGAGAAGGTGCAGACCTATTCCAAGCCAGCCTTCACCGCGCTCCAGGTGACCTTCCGCGACTCCACGCCGCCGAAGGACGTGCCTTATCTCTTTTATCTCTTGCGCAAGAAGCTGGTCGACGTGCAGGGCCAGCTGCCGTCGGGCATTCTCGGACCCGTCGTCAACGACGAGTTCTCCGACGTCGATTCCATTCTCTACATGATGACCGGCGACGGCGCCGATTACGCCCAGCTCAAGAAGGTGTCGGAAGGCTTCCGCCAGCGCCTCCTTAAGGTTCCTGGCGTGACCAAGGTCGACATGTACGGCAATCAGGACGAGCGCATCTTCGTCGAATTCAGCCACGCCAAGCTCGCCACGCTCGGCATCACGCCGCAGGCGCTGTTCGATTCGCTCGCCAAGCAAAACAACGTGACGCCCGCCGGTACGGTCGAGACCTCCTCGCAGCGCGTGCCGCTGCGTGTCACCGGTGCGCTCGACGGTGCCAAGGCCGTCGCCGAAACGCCGGTCGAGAGCAACGGCCGCGTCTTCCGCCTCGGCGATATCGCCACCGTCACCCACGGCTATGTCGATCCGCCGAGCTTCGTCGTCCGTCAGGAAGGCAAGGCCGCGATCGGCATCGGCGTCGTCACCGCCAAGGGCGCCAACATCCTCGAGCTCGGCAAGGAGGTCGAGAAGGCGACAGCCGACTTCATGAAGGCGGTCCCGCAGGGCATCGATGTCAAGCTGATCGCCGACCAGCCCAAGGTGGTCGAGCACGCCGTCGGCGAGTTCGTGCACTCCTTCATGGAAGCGCTCGTCATCGTGCTGTTCGTCTCGTTCCTGGCACTGGGCTGGCGCACCGGCATCGTTGTCGCGCTCTCGGTGCCGCTGGTGCTCGGCATCGTCTTCGTCGTCATGAACATGATGTCGCTCGATCTGCACCGCATCACGCTGGGTGCGCTGATCATCGCGCTCGGCCTGCTCGTCGACGACGCCA